>Ga0105093_10001202_pt1 | contig 9929 bp, 7 predicted proteins | sample PPLLak3March2015_2_FD_79111 | JGI IMG/M metagenome (GOLD analysis project Ga0105093, IMG submission 79111) | Freshwater sediment microbial communities from Prairie Pothole Lake near Jamestown, North Dakota, USA - PPLs Lake P8 Core (3) Depth... | ecosystem: Environmental > Aquatic > Freshwater >... | reverse complement strand
GCCCGTTGAGCCTCATTCAACTCTTCACCCCACGCAGCCGTTGATGCGTGCTTGCGGCAGGCCGTGTCATTACCTTTTTGCATGATGGAGAAAACCATTCATCCGAGCTCGCCAGCATCGCCGCTGCCGCTCTGGGTTTAATCTGATGGCCAACACCCTATCAGAAAAGACGTTGAAGGTCTTGTCTTTTTTCGGAGAGGCGTCCTGGAGCCAAGGTTGGCTCAGATTGACTTCTTTTGCGGGCTGTACTACTCTTCCAATACCTACACGTGAACGGGTTAGAATTCTTTCATCCGGGAGGGACGGAACCCATGAAAACCTTGCAGGAACAACTCGTGTGGATCTCACAGACCTTATCCGGTTTGTCCAAGCAGGTCAGCAAGATCACCCAACAGGTTGGAAAGTTGACAACGTCCGCCAGGGTAAAACCCGGGCGCAGTCCGGCTAAGAAAACCTCCGGCCGGGCCGCTCGGGTGCAAAGAGATACCGTGCTGGACTCTGTCTTTGACGCCATTAAACGCAGTCGCGGCGGCATCAGCATTGCGCAATTGAAGAAGAAAACCGATCTGGGGGACCGCCAACTCAGCAATGCGCTTTACAAGCTGACCAAGAAGGGTATGGTCTACGCCAAAACACGCGGCGTTTACGTCAAAAATTGACCGGCCGGCCCGGCGGCCGTCGGTGATTCTGAGCGGAAATAGTCTTCATTCGATGAGGTTTGAAGACCATTTTTTTGATACGAGCCGCCACGTCAATCCCCTGCTCGCTTCAATTGGGCCTCGGCTTCTTCCAAATTAAGCCTGGCGGCCGGATACGCCGGGTTGATCGCCAGCGCCCGGTGAAATTTTTCTACGGCCTGTCGGAATTTTCCCTGTTCCTTCAGCGTCAGTCCGAGATTGTTGTGGGCTTCGGCATAATTCGGGTTGATGCGGATAGCCTGCTCCAAATGGTAGATCGCCCCTTCCAGATCCCCATTGCCCTTCAGCGCCACCGCCAGGTTGTTGCGGGCGGTTTCAAACTCCGACGCAAGGTCCACCGCCTGCTGCAGATGCAGGATGGCCTGCGGATAGTTCTCTTGAAGCAGGTAGGCCACGCCGAGGTTGTTGTGGGCCATGTAGTTGCCGGGTTCCAACCGAACCGCTTCCAGGAGCTGCTGAACGCCGTCCTGCAATCGGCCTAAGCGGACCCACGCATACCCGAGATTGTAATGCGCATCCGCGTAGTTCGGACGCAGATCGATGGCCTTTTGGAAGTTAGCCGCCGCGTCCGGCAAACGGTTGCGTTCGGACAGAGCGCTTCCAAGATTGTTATACGGCCTTGCCTTGGCAGGGGACTTGTTCACGCAGTCCTGCCATAACGCCACGGCATCGCCCCAAACCTGGCTGCGCTGCCAGGTCCACCCGGCCCACAGCAAGGCGATGGCCGAAAGCACGGCCGCTGCCGCTCGCCTCCGTCTGAGCCGTCGAAAGATCCACGCGGTCAGCGCCACCAACGGCATGATGGACGGGAGATAGGTGCGGTGCTCGAATACCGTCTCCAGGCGTATGACCGAGGACTCGATCACGAGGTTGCCCAAGAACCACAGAACGGCATAGGCACTCAATGCGTCGCGGCGGGCAATGAAAATGGCGAGCACCAGGAGTCCCGCCAACGCAAGGACGGCCGGCAGCGTAACGGTCGGATCCAGAAGGGAAAACGAAAACGGAAAATCGTGGTCCAGGTTCAGACGCGAGGGGGCCGGCCATAAAAGCAGACTGATGTAAAACCACACGGCTCGCGCCTGGGTCAACAGACGTTGGAAGGCGGAAAAGCTGCCGTCGGAATAGGGTGCCAGAATTTCTCCCACCGGGTCTCGACTGCCGATGAAAACCAGGCCGATGGCCGCCGAGAGGACGCACACGCCAGCTAAACCGGGCAGGCTGCGTCGCAACCATCCCCCGTTAAGCCTCTGCAAGAAGAACCATTCGTAAAGATAGATGAACAGCGGCAGGGTGGCTGCAATTTCCTTAGAACCCAAGGCCAGCAGACCGGCAAGCCCGCTGATCCCATACAGAGCGATGCGCCGGGGAGCGCCCTCTGGGGCGAGCCGTGCCCGGATATAGCAAAGCATGGACAGCAGGTAGAACAAAACCGCCAAGCTGGTCATGCGTTGAACGATATAGCCGACGGACTGGGTGTGAAGCGGATGCAACATCCAGATCGCGGCAGCGAACGCAGCCACGAGGCTATCCGCTTCCCTCCGGCCGGAGAGTGCCGGCGTCTGGAACGTGATGCGGGCCAAGCCGAACACAAGAAAACCATTGAGGATGTGAATCAGGATGTTGACGAAACGGTATCCGACCACATTGGTGCCGTTAAAATAATAATTGAACGCGAAACTCACATTGGCGATCGGCCGATTGGGCAGAGGACTTTTAACCGCCGCGGCGTATAACCCGGCCGGATCGAGTGTGGAGATGCGGATGAAGCGGTTTTCGGTGATGTTGTGTTCGTCGTCGAACACGAAAGGACCGCTGAGGGCGTCCATGTAACAGAAGACGACCAGCAGCGCGGCGCCGGCGACGATCAGAAATTCGCTGGAAGATGTATCGGTTTTAGCACGCATCGTTCGCAATCGACTAAAATTAGAAGACGGCCGGAGCCCCATCCCCCTCCAGCTATCGTAGGAGAGAGGGGCGCGGAGCGGCCGAATGATCCCATCCTACCACCAAAACCCGGCAAAAGCTTCTCTTTTTGATGGTCTGACAATTCGAACAATAAATTGACTCTTAAAGAATTCCATAATACTATAAAACAGTTACTGATCAGTCTGGCACTTCGGCGAAGAGGCCAAAACGACTCCCGCAGATATCCCACGGCACGGAAGCTTATGGACGGCAGAAATTCCTACGACCGCATCTTCAACTCGATTCTGATCAGCGGCATCACCGTTTCCTGCTTTTACTGGGTATGCGAGTCGTTCATGTTTTTCTTTCTGGCGCCGGAGGCCAATTTTATCCAACATCTGATGGGGCCGGACCGGTTCAACACCTGGACGCGGGTGCTTGTATTGTGCCTGTTCGCCATCTTTGGGTCTCATATCCAGTACACGATCAACAAGGAACGCGAGGCCGACGAAGCGCTGCGTTCAAGCGAAGCGAAATACCGCAGCATCCTGGAAAGCGTCGAAGAGGGATACTTTGAAACCGACCTGCTGGGTAAAATACGATTTCTCAACGGGCCGTTGTGCCGCATTCTCGGGTACGACGCCGACGAACTCAGAGGGATGACCACTCAGGACTTCACCACACCGGAAACCGCCGCGGCGGTGGAGGGCATTCTGGATCAGGTTCAGCAGACCGGTGAGGCGACCTCTGTTTCGAATTACGTGATCTCCCAAAAGGACGGCACCCGCCGGGACCTGGAACTTTCGCTTTCGCTCATGCAGGACGGCGTGGACCGGCCGGTAGGATTCCGGTGGGTGGTGCGCGACGTGACCGAGCGGAGGCGGGCCGAAGAGGAACGAAAAAAACTTGAGGTCCAGTTGCAGGCGGCGCAGAAAATGGAAGCAATCGGCACGCTGGCGGGCGGTATCGCCCACGATTTCAATAACATCCTTATGGGGATCCAGGGCAACGCCTCCCTACTTGAAATTCGGCTCGAAGGCGGTCACCCGGGTCGCGAAAAGGTTAAAAACATTGAAAAGTATGTTGAAAGCGGCACCCATCTCTCCCGGCAGTTGCTGGGGTTTGCACGTAGAGGAAAATACAACGTCAAGGCCTCCGACCTAAACGATATCATTGAAAAAACCGCTTCCATGTTTGCCCGCACCCGAAAGGAAATCCGGGTGCACCGCCAATTGGCGACGGACCTCATGACGGTCGAGGTCGATCGGGGACAGATCGAGCAAGTGTTGCTCAACCTCTATATCAACGCTTGGCAGGCCATGCCCGACGGAGGCGACCTATATCTCATCACAGAGAACATTACGCTCGATGAGAATTACGTTCAGCCTTACCGCGTGAAACCGGGGCGATTTGTGAAGGCCACCGTCGCCGATACCGGCACCGGCATCGATGAAAAGGACCTTCATCGAATTTTCGAGCCTTTTTTTACCACCAAAGCCATGGGACGAGGCACCGGGTTGGGCCTGGCGTCGGCTTATGGAATCATCAAGAGCCACGGCGGCCACATCAACGTATACAGCGAAAAAGACCACGGGACGACGTTCAACTTTTACCTTCCGGCGTCGCAGCGCAAAGTGGTGGCTGAGACGAAGGCGGCTGCCCCGACGGTCCGCAAGGGGCAGGAAACGGTCTTGCTGGTCGACGACGAAGAAATGATCATCGATGTGGGGTGCGGGCTGTTGAGAGAGTTGGGGTATACGGTGATCCCTGCCCGCAGCGGTCCGGAAGCCTTGGCTATCTACCGCGAGCGTCATGCCGATATCGACCTCGTCGTTATGGACATGATCATGCCCGGAATGAGCGGCGGCGAGACGTTCGACCGCCTGAAACAGATCAATGCTCAAGTGAAAGTGCTGCTTTCCAGCGGTTACAGCATCAACGGCCAGGCCAGTCAGATCATGGAGCGCGGCTGCGACGGTTTCATCCAGAAACCATTCAACCTGCAGCAGCTTTCGGCGAAGCTGAGGCAGATTCTGGATGGGAAACAGATGATAGCTGATGGCTCATAGCTGATAGGGGATAGCTCGTAGCTCGTAGTCGAAATAGGGATGAGGTCTGATTTGGGATGATGGAAGAAGATGGCTTTTGCGTTCGAAGAATTGCTGGTTTACAGGAAATCATTGGATTTTGCCGCCAATGTCGTAAAAACTGCTGAAGAAATTAGCTCTTCACGCAAGCACTACAGGATTATAGAGCAGCTGGAAGCCGCCTCTACGTCGATCGCGTTGAATATCGCCGAAGGCAAGGGGCGCTACTCGAAAAAGGAGTTCAAGCAGTTTCTTTATATTTCCAGAGGGTCGTTGTACGAGACGCTCGCCTTGATAGCTTTATTCAAAAAACTTGGTTGGCTGCCGGTGGAGGTCTGCCAAAAGCTATACGCTCAAGCCGAAGAAATCAGCAAGATGCTTTCAGGCCTCATCGGTTCGCTCACTGAAGAGAATTAATTGCTTCTACATATCAGCTCCCAACCTGCCTATCTCTTTTCTATCCGTCAATTGGTGGCTATGAGCCATGAGCTGCAGGCCATCAGCTGTTTTATTCTGCCACCGGCTCTCTCAGCAACCGTTCCACCGCCCGGGTCGCTGCGGCGGCTGCTTCGGGAAAAAACTCGGCCAAGCCGGATATGTGCCGCAGGTTGTCGGCCGTGCGCAAGACCAGCATGGCCAGATCCCCTTCCTCCATTTCGGCTGCCTCCAGAGCATGCTCCCAGGAGCCTCCCCTGGCCCAGGCATACACGGCGGCGGCCGGGCGCAGGTAGAACATCCGACCTTCGAAGCCACTGTCGATCAGGTTTTTTAGAAAAGGCGCAAGCCGGTCCGCCATGCGCTGGTAGGCGTGGATCAGGGTTTTGGTCAGAAAACGTGAGTCGATACGATCGTCGACCTCCCGCTCGTTAACAAATACTGCAACGATTGCAGCCAACAGGGTGGGGTCGCGGGGGAAGGCGTTTTGTCGAAACCCCTCGGCGATCAACAGCGGCTGATCCACCCGCAGCCGGGACGCCCAGCGCCCGTCTTCCGTCAGTTCATCATGTTCGTTCACAAAACCGGTCGCGCGCAGAAACTCCAGCCGGCGCTTGAAATCGGCCCACAGCGGTGCATGGGCCTTGGCCGCTTCCTGGCGTTGGTGGCGGCTTATGCCAAGCTGATAGGCCGCAAACGATCTTCGGAGCAGATCCTCGATCTGCTCGGGTGGGTGAGACAGCAGGAGATTCAGCGCCATCGAGAAATTGATCCGTATCTGGCTGACGACGTCCGACGCCGGGGAGGCGAGCAACCGCAGGATGTGGGACAAATCCATGAATCGTCCCGGGACGGCCAACGCGAAGCCGATGTTGTCCATTCCGCGGCGGCCGGCCCGGCCGGTCATCTGGTGGAACTCCGTGGCGTCGAGCGGCAAGAACTGGGTTCCATTGAACCGGTCGGAATTAAGCAGGACAATGGTCCGGGCCGGGAAGTTGACCCCGGCCGCCACCGTGGTGGTGGCGAAGACGGCATCCAGCAAGCCCTCGGTCATCAAGCGTTCCAGCGTCATCTTCCAGGCGGGCAGCTGGCCGGCATGGTGGGCGCCGACCGCCTGCTCCTGAAGGAAGGGGATCTGGCGGTGGCCTGCGAGGCGCGGGTTTTGCCGGGTGAGTTCGGCGATACGGGTTCTGAGCCGTTGCCGGCGCACACGGTCCTCGGGGATATGGTCGCGGCAGCCCTCTATCGCCTGGTCGCAGTCGGCGCGCGATTTCAGAAAGAAGATCACCGGCAGGAGGTTATAACGGTGCAAAACCTCCAGCACCCGGCCGAATGGGGGCAATCGGCTGCGGGACGTGAAGCGGCGCGTACGGCGGCCCACGAAGTCGGCCACCAACGGGTGCAGTTGACGGCCTTTGCCTTTGCGGGTCGAGGACTTCAGCGGCAGCAGCAGGCCGGCGGGGTGGAGAAACAGCGGGAATAAAGGCACGGGCCGGTGCCTTTCCTGGACCACCACGCAGGGCCGGCCTCGAATGGCAGCAAGCCAGTCGGCGATGCTGTGGGCATTGCCGATGGTTGCCGAGAGAAGCAGCAGCGGAATCCGGGCCGGCAGGTAGATCATGACCTCTTCCCAGACCACTCCGCGCTCGGCGTCGCCCATGAAATGGGCTTCATCGATGACCACGAAATCCGAATCCAAGGATTCGCCGCGGTGCATTGCGTCATAGAGCTGGTTGCGCAGGATTTCGGTGGTCCCGACCGTGATCGGTGCGTCCGGGTTTTCCTTGCGGTCGCCGGTCAGGATGCCGACTTGATCGGGGGTGAAAATCCGTCCGAAATCTGAATACTTAGCGTTGCTGAGGGCTTTCAGCGGACAGGCATACCAGGCGCGGCCCTGCCGGTGGCGCACGCGGGCGATCGCCTGCTCGGCGATCCAGGTCTTGCCGGCACCCGTGGGAGCCGAGACCAGGCAATCCGCTTGTTCGACTGCCGCCAGTGCTTCGATTTGGAAGGGATCCGGGTTGAACGGTCGGCGTTCGGGCACACCGATTTCAGCGAAGATCCTCTTTAGGCTGGGATCGGCTCCGGGAGTGAAACACACCGCCGGGGCGGGTTCAACCCTCTTGCGGCGGGAATAGTTGTGGGAACGGTGCATACGAGATGAAAATGCCTAAAATGCCTATAGTGCCTATAATGTCTAAAATTAAAAACAGTTGAAAGAATTTTAAAAAATTGGTCAGCGGGCTATGCCCACCCTGGGTCTTTTATCAAAATATAGGCATTATAGGCATGTTAGCGCATTTTAGGCAATTCCCTAAAGTCTTCCCGCCATCTCCTTGACCCGCTCGCGGGCGGGGCTGTCCAAATCGTAGGGGGAGATTCCTTTGAGGTCGGCTTCGATCAGGCGGTCATCCTGGGGCAGGAAACCTAGGAATTCGAAGTCGGGCAGATGAGCCTTGAGGAATTCCTCGTCGGCAGCGTTGCGGATCTTGTTGCCCACCACGGCGATGCGGTTCAGGGCGATCTCGGCCGCCAGCCGCCGAATGTGTTCGGCCGTATCGATGCTGCGGCGACCGGGTTCCACGACCACGATGAGCTTGTCCACCGCCTTGGCTGTGGCGCGGCCCAGATGTTCGATGCCGGCTTCCATGTCCATGACGACCACCTCGTCGCGCCGCAGAACGATATGCATCACCAGCGCCCGCAGGAGGGCACTCTCCGGGCAGATGCACCCCGAGCCGCCCTTTTTGACTCCGCCCAGGCGCATGAGCTTGATGTTGCCGAGCTTGGCGGACAGGGCATCCGGCAGGTCGTCGACCTGGGGGTTGAGCTTGAAATAGCCTCCGATGCTTCCGGGTTGTGCGCCGGTGCGTTCGAAAATCAGCTGCTTCATCTCCGCAATGGGGACGATGTCGTCCGCGCCGGCGATTCCGATGCCGCCAGCCAGATTGGCGTCGGGGTCCGCATCGATGGCCAGGACTTTTCGGCCCTGGTCGCTGAGCGTCCGAATTAAAAGAGAGGCGAACGTCGTCTTGCCGACACCACCTTTTCCGCTGACTGCCAGTTTCATTAAGTGCCTCAAAGTGATCTATTTTTTTGTCACAAAATCCGCATAATGGGAATAAGTACGGCAGAATTCGGCTGGGGGCAACTGGAGAATAATAATGGGCGGCAGTTTTTTGTGCCGCCCATTATTTTATGTTGGATCAATTATCGTCGCCATTTTGCAGGGATCTCGGTACTCGATGCTGTCCTTAATAACGCTGCAGATATATCGCGTTTAAACATCAATGTGCCTCCAGCTACTGTTGGCCCGATAGTCCAATCATAATCTGCTCCCAAAAAAGTTCCTGGCGAGACCGTGAGTTGTGTCCAGACCTGAGTGTCGTTTTGGTATCCAGTATCCGATAGCTTAACCATCGCCCATGTTAGGGTTTCACGACCGTTCATTTCGGCGACACCCATGTCAAGTCCGCGAAGTTTGGAAGAAACCTCGGCATCAATGTATCTGGGAATCAAGACTGCAGCAAGGACGCTGAGTATAACCATGGTTGAGATCAGCTCAATTAGCGTAAAACCCCTTTGGTCAATGCGTGTAACCTTGAGATGCTCAGTCACCAAAGTTTCTCCAAAAATTAATGAATTGATTTTACTGATGCTGTCACCGTGCTGTTTTCACGGTGGACAGTTACTCCTAATGCCTTTATCTTCTCCAAGTTGCAGGTGCAGTTGTTGAAGAACGGCCTCGGATAAGCGTAACTGTTGAGCCTTTGAATAAAACAGGATTGTTGCCTTCTGCTGCCACAGCAGACCAAGTGTAATCTCTTCCAAGCCACGGACCGACACCAGGATCTGCATCTGCTGGCCGAGTGTTAAGGCGACCCAAGACGACAGCATCATCAGTATATCCACTTGCAGAGATCTTAATGTCAGCCCATATTAGACTTTCGCGTCCATTCAATTCCGATACGGCTGCATCAAATGCTCGGCTCCTGGCGTTTTGCTCCAAATCAATGTAACGTGGTACAGCCACAGCGGCAAGAATGCCCAAGATGATCAGCACAGCGATAATTTCGACAAGTGTAAAGCCTTGTTGTGATTTAAGAATTTCTTTCGTTTTCATTACTCCTCCTGCTATTGAATGTGATTTGCATCGAATTTTGCTGAGTTCATTCGCCGAGCAGGATATAAGCATAAAAAATGCCAAGGCCATATTAATAATTTTTTGCGCAATTATTATATAAAAAATTCAGAATATTAAATCAATCACGCAAAATGGTGGGCGTTATTTGATTGACCAAAAAACTACATAATATGTTGAAGGTCCTTAGATAAAATCTTCATGCATCGTAATTTTTGATGCTTCTGACGTCGATTTTCAGTTTTTTGATTCGATGCCAGAGGCTGCGTTGATTGATCCCCAGCAATTCCGTTGCTCTGGACTGAATCCCTCCGGTTTTGGTCAAAGCATCTATGATCAGGCTGCGTTCGATCTCTTGAAGCTTGTCATCCAGGGATATGCTGGAAGGCAGCTTCAATTCGGTGCCAGCCCGGGAAGATGATTTAGCGAAAAGGCTCGTAATTTTTCCTGGCAGCTGGGCAGGTTCTATAAACCCTCCCTCGGTGATGACCGCGGCGCTTTCGATCACATTTTTGAGCTCGCGGATATTGCCCGGCCAGGAGTAGGTCATCAGCATCTGCAGGGCCACTGACGAAATTTCCACCTTTTTCGGGAGGGCTTTCAAGAAATGGTCCACCAAAACGGGGAGGTCCTCCTTGCGTTCGCGCAGCGGAGGCAGAT
>Ga0105093_10001201_pt1 | contig 9934 bp, 10 predicted proteins | sample PPLLak3March2015_2_FD_79111 | JGI IMG/M metagenome (GOLD analysis project Ga0105093, IMG submission 79111) | Freshwater sediment microbial communities from Prairie Pothole Lake near Jamestown, North Dakota, USA - PPLs Lake P8 Core (3) Depth... | ecosystem: Environmental > Aquatic > Freshwater >... | reverse complement strand
CTGGAACAAGAGAGGGTTCCTCCTATGGCATCAGCAAATTCTTTGACCATCGGAATATTTTCGGCTTCTTTAATTCCCCTTCCTATAGAAACTAAAATATCGGCCTGTGTAATATCAACTTCTCCTATGGCAGCCTCCACATACTGGAGAAAACGTTTGGCCAGACCTTCATCCGTCAATGGCGAAGGGAGTTTCACCAACTCACCCGAAAGAGCCTCTTTTTCTACAGCAGGAAAAGCGCCGGAACGGACGGTCACCATGTACGGTCCTTTCTTTAGAAAAGAAACTGTCGCATTCACTTTTCCTCCGTAGAGTTGTCGGGTAAGGGAAAAAGCTTCTCCTGCTGCATCCATTCCAATGCAATCCGTAGCCAGGGGCATCTTTAAATGAGCTGCCAGTCCAGGAGCAAAGTCCATGCCCATGGCTGTATGTCCGATCAGAGTGAGCAAAGGTTTCCTCTCAGTGATCAGTTGGGTCAGAACTTTCTCGTAGGTCTCTGAGTTATAATTTTCGAGACGGTCATCTTCAATGAGAAGAACTCTATGGGCTTTGGATTTGAGGGCCTCAGCCATTTGGCCCACTCCCTTGCCCAAAAGAGCGACTCCAATCTCCGCACCCATGCTCTCTGCCAATTGTCTACCTTTGGAAAGCATCTCCCATGTCACATCCCTCAATTCTCCGCGTCGATGTTCTGCCAGGACGATGATCTCTTTCATTAGGCGAGCCCTCCTTTATCTTTCAAAATATCGAATACTTTCGATGCGATCTCTTCAGGTTTTCCCTCCAGCATCTCCGCTCCTTCCCCCAGTGGAGGAAGGAAGATCTTCTCTAACTGGATATCCGAACCGGACAGTCCAACTTCCTCAGCCTTCAGATTGAGATCTGAAGTGCCAAGGGTTTTAATCTCTTTTTTAGCTACCTTTCGGATGCCCATGATGGAGACGTATCGGGGTTCATTGATTCCAGTCTGTATGGTGAGGACCGCGGGAAGGTCAATTTCAAATACTTCCTCTAAACCTCCTTCTAATTCTCGATGGACATTTACTTTCTTGTCCTGAACTTCAAGGCGGTTGACCAAAGCGGCATGAGGGATTCCAAGAAGTTCGGCCAGGACGATCCCCACTTGTCCGTATCCATCATCTTCAGCTTGAGTACCGGTGAGAATGAGATCATAGGGAATTTTTCGAATCGCCTCTGACAAAATCTTTGCCGTGACATAACCATCTGATCCATCGAAAGCAGGATCGGTCAACCGGATGGCATCATCGGCTCCCATGGCCAGACATTTCCTGAGGGATTCGTTCGAATCTTCTCCCCCCATGGAGAAAACCGTTACGGTTCCTCCCAATTTCTCCTTGACCAGAATAGCCTCTTCAATCGCATAACCATCCCACTCGTTGAGATCGAAGGCGAGGCCGCTTTTATCAATATCTTTTCCTGATTTTCCGATGGAAACATCGGCATCCGCTGTTTCGGGAACCCTTTTGATACAAACGACAATGTTCATTCAACTTCCTCCTTTCCTAAAATCCCCTCTCTGCCTACCGGCAGGCAGGCAACCTCCCTTTGATAAAGGGGAGAGAGAAGAGGAATTATCAAATTATTTTTAACTTTTCGACTTTCACTGTCTCAATATACTTTTCCTCAATGAGTGAGCAAGGGTAAGGGGCCGTGATCACCCCTGATACAGGTCTTGAAGAATATTTCACTTTCATTCTTAAAAATCGACCATCCTGCGTGGATACCTTGACTACCTCTTCATCTTCAACCTTTAACCGTTTTCCATCTTCTGGATTCATTTCCATATAAGGCTTTTCTGAGACCCTTTTCAAGGTATCGCTTTTCGAACTGAGGAGTCCGGATTGGAAGAGAGAGGGCCTCTGGATGAGGTGGAAAGGATAGCCTTCTGGTTTTTGATGAGTTAATCCTCCGTTCACAGGTATCAGTTTTGCTTTTCCATTGGGGAACCCTTCGGCGTAGAGATAGGGGGAGCCTTTTGGCCATTGCTCTCCGTCTTGAATGCCTCGATAGTGCGAAAGGTCACGGCCGATTTCTTCAAAGACGGCCTCTGGAGTTTCTCCTTGAATCGGATATTCAAGAAGGCGCAACAAGGAAAGAAAAATATCGAAATCCGATTTGGATTGGTGAAGGGGCGGGCGGAAAGGAATCAATTTTTGAACCCTTCGCTCCAAATTTGTATACGTCCCTTCTTTTTCCACAAATGAGCATGCGGGGAGGACAACATGTGCCATCTCGGCTGTTTCAGTCATGAAGAGGTCTTGAACAATGAGCAACGAGACTTTTTCCAAAGCTTGTCTCCCAAGGACAGGAGAAGAGACGAGGGGATTTTCTCCGATGAGATAGAGTGCCATTAATTTTTCTTCGGAAGCCTTTTGTAGGAGATATTTTCTCCCATTTCCTTCCCTTTCGGAGAAGAATCCCATATCCACGGCCCCTTGGGAATTACATTTTTCCAGGAGGATAAGGACCCCACAGGATTCTTTTCCCATGTGGCCTGTGACCAGGGCAAGGTTAGAAGAGGCTATGGCAATATCCTTTGGTTCGAGGTGTGACCAAAGGCCGGATCCGATCAGAATCATGGCCCTCTTGGCCTGGGTAAAGATTCTGGCTGCTTTTTCAACCTCATTTTTATTCGATTCCATCATTCCAGAGATTTGAGGTTGGAGAGCGGTGATTTCCTCTTTTAGTTCTGTTATTCCTTCCGTTCTCTCCTCAATAAATGTTTTATCCTCAAGGCCCTCTTTCAATATGGTTTGAATCATTGCATTGATCAGGGTAACTTCCATCCCCGGCCGGTCAAGAAGGGCAATGGAAGAGGGGAGAAGCGGAGAAATATGGGTGGACCAGGTGAGGTCGATATCATAGCTTCCCAAAACAATTAATTGCGCCCTGTTTCGTCGAATGGCCGCATTGATCTCATTCCTGATGATTGGGTGTGTTTGGGTTGGATCCACACCAATGACCAAGATGCAATCCGCTTTACGGATCTCTTGAATTGAGTTGGTTGAAGCGGCCAACCCCAAAGTCTTTGCCAATCCTTCTGTCAAGCCTCGCATGGAGGACTCACCACCATGGACGATTTGACTCGTTCCGATAACATTCCGGAATAATTTTTTTAAAAGAAAGTATTCCTCATTGGTCAATCGACTTGAAACAATGCCGGCGATGGCGTCTGGGCCATCTTGATCTTTGATGGTTTCGAGCTTCTGCGCCACAAATCGGAGGGCTTCTTCCCAGGATGCCTCTCTGAAGGTTCCATTGACCCTCAAAAGCGGCGCCTTGATTCTCTCCGGGTGGTCAACAAAGTCCAACCCGAAGCGACCCTTAACGCATAAGTTGCCATCACTCGGTCCCTTCGCAGAATCGGAGGAGACTCTCTTGATCTCTCCTTCTTTAGAGCTTAGTGTCAGGGAACATCCAGAGGCACAGTAAGGGCAGGGCGTTGTGGTCTCTTTTAATTCCCACGCTTTGATCGTGTAGTCGAAACGATCACTTGTAATTGCGCCAACCGGGCAGGTGTCCATGCATTGACCGCAAAATTCGCATTGAAGGGGCCTGTGAAAATCGGTGTCGATTACCGTTTTGATTCCTCTTTTTGAAAAAGAAAGCTCTCCTACCCCTTGAACTTCATCACAAATCCGAACACACCGACCACAGAGAATACATTTATCCGAATCCCTATGGAGAAGAGGGGAACGATCATCCGGGGGTGAAGAGATATGTTTCCAAGGATAGAGCGTTTCTTCCACTCCATATTCATAGACCAATTTTTGGAGTACACATTCGCCTTCCTTTTCGCACCTCGGACAGATCATCGGATGGTTTAAAAGGATGAATTGGAGCTGCAGTCTTCTGGAATCTATAATTTCAGGGGAATGGGTGATGATTTCCATACCTTCCTTGGCAGGGGTAAAACAGGAAGGCAGAAGCTCTGATTTTCCTTTCTGTTGGACCATGCAAAGTCGGCAGGCCCCGAAGGGAATGAGCCTTCGATCATGGCAGAGGGTGGGGATTCGAATGCCAGCCAATTGAGCGGCCTCGAGAATCGTCTTTCCTTTTTCGACCTCTACGTCGATTCCATCGATATTTAGTTTGATAGTCCTGTTTGCCATAATCCGCCGAGAAATAATGGAATATTGGAAGAATGGAATAATGGAATGATGGGAACAATTAAAATCTAAATCGTATTGATTTAAACCCAATATTCCAACATTCCAGTATTCCAATACCCCAGTGTTTATTCGATTGCTCCGAACTTGCATGCCTGAATACATGACCGGCACCGGATGCATTTTTCCAAGTTAATGACGGCCGGTGTTTTTTTCTCCCAAGTGATGGCCTCCATCGGGCATGCCTTCTTACAGAGGCCACACATTTTACACTTTTCCGAATCAACCCGAAATTGAATGAGATCCGCACAGACCAGGGCAGGACATCGTTTCTCGATGATGTGGGTTTCATATTCGTTTCGGAAGTAACGAATCGTGGAGAGAACAGGATTGGGCGCTGTTTTTCCCAAGCCACAGTGGGAAGTCTCTTTAATATGGTGGCCCAGTCGTTTCAGTCTTTCAATATCCTCCATCTCTCCTTTACCCTCTACAATTCTATTCAGGATATTGAGCATCACCTTCATTCCCACTCGACAGGGAACGCATTTACCACAGGATTCGTCAACAGAAAAATCGGTGAAGAAGCGAGCGGTATCGACCATACAGGTGGAATCGTTCATGACGACCAAACCACCGGAACCCATCATGGCTCCCGCCTTGTCGAGGGAATCGAAGTCGACTTCGATATCTAACAGGGAGACCGGCAGACAGGCTCCGGAAGGCCCACCGATCTGGACTGCTTTAAACTCTCTTTTTTCAGGAATGCCGCCGCCAATGTCATAAACGATTGTTCGGAGTGTCGTTCCCATGGGGACTTCAATGAGGCCCACATTGCTGACCGTTCCGGTTAAGGCAAAAACCTTTGTCCCTTTAGATCCTCCTGTTCCTAAGGAGGCGAACCATTCTCCGCCATTTAAAAGAATGGCTGGAACATTAGCAAAGGTTTCGACATTATTCAGAACGGTTGGCTGCCCCCATAAGCCGGCCTCGGTGGAACGGGGAGGTTTGATCCTCGGCATTCCCCTTTTCCCTTCAAGAGAATACATGAGGGCAGTCGATTCTCCACATACAAAAGCTCCAGCGCCGGGATAGATACTGATATCAAAATCGAAGCCAGAACCGAGGATATCTTTCCCTAAAAGCCCATAGTTTCGCGCCTGCTCAATGGCAAGGTTGAGTCGGTGAATAGCGAGAGGATATTCAGCTCTGACGTAGATGTGTCCTTGATGAGCATCCAGGGCATAGCCACCAATGGTCATTCCTTCCAAAATCGAGTGAGGATCGGCTTCCAGGACGGAACGATCCATAAAAGCACCCGGGTCTCCTTCATCTCCGTTACAAATGATATATTTTGGAAAAGAATCGTAACGTCGTCCTTCTTCCCATTTTAATCCGGTTGGAAATCCAGCTCCTCCTCTGCCTCTCAGACCGGAAATTTTTACCTCTTGAATCACCTCCTCAGGGGTCATGGAAGAGAGGACTTTTGAGAGGGCGGCATACCCATCTCTGGCGATATATTCATCAATATTTTCTGCATCGATTAACCCCCGATTCCTGAGGGCCCTGAGCACTTGATATTGGAAGAAAGGGATATCCTTCAACAGGGGAACCTTTTCTTTTATGGCGGAGCCGGTATATAAAAACTTTTCTACAGGCCGTCCCTTCAGGAAATGTTCCTCCACGAGAAATGGAATGTCTTCCGGAGAGAGTTTCTTATAAAAAATGCCTTCAGGATAGACCACCATGATCGGACCTTCGGCACAGAAGCCATTACATCCTGTGATGACGACCTTCACCTCGTCTGAGAGACCCCGATCCTTCAACTCTGACTCAAGGCGGTCCTTCAGATTCAAAGAGCCGCAGGAGACACATCCTGTTCCTGCGCACACCATAAGATGGGTTCGATAGGTTTTCATCGTTTTATTATCTGATTAAATTAGTAAGTCGTCTCGCTTCCCCTGGCCAAGGCATAAGCCTCGACAATCACTCCATTCAAAACATGTTGAACAAATATCTCCTTCATTCTTTCTTCGTTGAGATCGCAATATTTGACAGGGGGGTTCCCAAGGATTTCCACTGTGGCCATGGGTTCCCGACTGCAGAGCCCTGCACATCCAGAGGTTGTCACCATCACATCGTTGATTTTTTTCTCCTCAATTTCTTTTAAGACGACCGACATCAGTTTTCTCGCTCCAGCAGCGATTCCGCATGTGCCCATGTGGATATTGATCTTGGCTCGGAAGCCTCCCTCCCTCAAAATGGTAGCGGACCGAACCTCTTCTTTGATCCGTTTTAAGTCTTCGATGGTTAGTTTGGCCATGTCCTCAATCTCCTACGGGTAAGTTCTCACGATCTCAATCGCCTTTCCCGGAGTGACCATGCCATAAGTATCATGGCCGACGACCAAAACTGGCGCTAAACCGCAAGCTCCAAGGCATCGCACACTCTCCAGAGAAAATTTCCGATCCGGAGTGATTCCCCCGACATTCACTTTGAGTTCCCTCTGGAGATTGTCCAATATCTGTTTCGATCCTTTCACATAACAGGCCGTTCCCAAGCATACTCGGATGATGTATTTTCCCCTTGGGATGGTTGTGAAGAATGTATAAAAGGAGACAACCCCGTAGACTTGAGAGGAGGGAAGATGAAGTCCCTGTGCAATGCGATGTTGAACTTTCTTGGGAAGGTACCCACAGATATCCTGAACCTCTTTTAATACGGGGATGAGTGAGCCATGCCCTTCTCCATATTTGTCGATCACCTGATCAATCTTTCCCCATTCTTCTCGGGAAATCTCTTCCGCCCATCTCATCCTTTACCCCGTTAGAAAGCCCCGCTCGCCCCGGTAGACATTTTCGTTATTAACCAGGAGTCCCCTTTGGTAACCTATTTCAAACCATGCTCGCAGCGGGGATGATGGCTGTTCCTTTTTCATCGAAAACGAGGTTTAATGTCCCGCGTGAGCCTTCCCGTTAGAAAGCCTTCTACTTTCTAACGGGGTGAACTCCAATCTCGGCCAATCCCTCTTTGAGATGTTTTCTCAACCATTGAATTACTTCTGGTTCGATGAGAGATTGGTTTTTAAAACGTTCTCTCAGCATCTGACTTTTTAACATATATGATTTTTCTTCCTTCTGATGGATATAGGAGATATCCAGTTCAGAATTTGCCAGAAGAAGGGTTGTCATTGTTTCAACCATACTTCCCAATGGTTTCCGGTCGATATGGTGGTATTGGAAGATGACGGTCACTTTTGTCCCTTCTCCTAATTTTGATTCAATATGAAGTTTTCCTCCCGCTTCCTGGGCGGCTTGAGCCATCAGGGAAAGGCCTAAACCAACTTTCCTCGAGGTGCGGGTGGTGAAGAAAGGATCGATCGCTTTTCGGCTGACCTCTTCATCCATACCGATCCCATCATCTTTAATTTCGATAATGAGCCGGTCCTCTTTGGGTTCCTCCATCACCAAGATATCAATCCTTTTAGCCTTGGCCGAAACCGCATTCTCAACGATGTCCAATATATGGAGGGAGAGATCTTCCAACCTCGCCTTTCACGAACGTGTTACTGCTCCACCACCCTGCGTCCTTCTTGATGATGAAGAGCCATTTTGACTTCCTCTGAGGAGGTCTTCTCCAGAAGGAAATGGGTGATATTTTTTCCGATGTCTTCGAGACGATGGGCATCTGAAAATCGAACGAAAGAAAAGTGTTGATAATCATGAAATCGTTTTTGAGCTTCTTCTTTAGAGGTTCGTATGGAGATCTCCAATCCATCCAGGGAGATCCCCTCCGGAATAAAGCCCAACTGTCCGAGGAGGCTAAATGCCTGACGATCAATATGAGAAGCGATGGCAACTCCCCGGAGCGAGCTCACTGCAGAAACGATTCGTTCAAGGGGAAGGAGGGTTGCCCCAATCAACATTTTTGGTGTGATTCCGATCGTTTCATCCCTTTCATTGACCAGCGTCTGGCAGCCAAACACCTCCTCCACATTTTCACCTGGTAAATTTTGGTGGATCAAATCTTGGAGGACGAGACAATCTTCCTGCCTCTCAAAGAGGGTGAGAAGATGGATTTCCTCCTTTGACGTGACTTCCATCCCGGGGATCACCGCAAGGCCCCTCTTGTGGCCAACACTCATAAAAGCAGCGATATTCTCCGCTGAATTATGGTCACAGATGGCGATCATATCTAACCCCATGGCCAGAGCTTGGTCTACAACAGCAAAGGGCCTCATCTCCTCCTCTCCACAAGGCGAAAGGCATGAATGGATGTGGAGATCCGCCCGAAATGTCCTCAGCATGGACTCATTCCTGAAATCCCTATCTGGTAAAGTTTACCCACCAATTCAAAAGTAAAAAGAGGAGAGATCAAAATGGGAATTTCTTCTTCTTCAGCCTTTTGAATGGTGTCCGCATCAGGTTCTCTCCCTCCTGCTAAAATAATTCCCGCCAACTCTTTCATCGTGGCCACGGCCACAATATTCGGGTGGGTTTGGATAGTGATCCAGATATTTCCTTTACGGCTGTGGGCGATCACATCGCTGAGGAGATCGCTTGCATATCCTCCTGTCACCTCTTCAAGGAGCCGCTCTCTCCCTGCCCTCGTCTGCAATCCAAAGTTTTTGACAATATCGGCGACTGTCACAAAAAAAGATTCCTCTTTACCCCGTTAGAAATAATGTCCCGCTCGGTTTCGAGTCGCAACGGCTGGAATTTCTAACGGGGTTTACTTATCTTATTCGAATGGTAGCATATTTTCTTGTCTATCCAAATAGATGATGAACTCAAGATGAGTTCCTTCCCTAAACTTAGAGGTCAAGACCATCTCATCCGTATTTCTCCTGATGTTCGGGAGACCCATCCCAGCGCCAAAACCCCATTCGCGTATCTTTTCATCGGCAGTTGAATAACCATCACTCATCGCCAGATTTATATCCGGAATGCCATGGCCTTCGTCTTCGACCACTACTTTCAGGAAGTTGGGTGTAATGAAGAGCGAAAGGTTTCCTCGTTGAGCATAACAGATGACATTCATCTCGGCTTCAAAGGTCGCAATCGAAGTCCTTCGAATGACTTTTTTCGGTAATCCAGCCTCCTTTAAAATCTTTTTGACCTGATCCGAGATCAAACCGGCATTCGGGAAATTGCCTCCTTCGATATGAAAAATCTTATGGATGAGTATATTATTTTCCGTCCCGTCCATTCTCTGTTTTTAGGGCACATGTTTTCAATCCATATTCGTATAAGAGGCCACAGGTTTCAAACATCATATAGGAGGTGCTTAGAAGGGGGATTTTTTTCTGGATAGCCAGTTGTTGGGTTGCCTCATTGGGCCATCTCCCTCTGACAAAGAGGATGGCGCATAGATTGGCGGCATCCGCTGCATAAACTACTTGTGGATGGGTGAATCCTGTGATTAATAGGGCTCCTTCTTGAGAGAGTGCGAGGACATCACTAAGAAGTTCGGCCGCAAAGGCGCACTTTATCTCTTTTTCCAGATCATGATCACCTGAAATGACCTCTGCATTGGTGGTCTCTTTCACTTCTTTCAGCGTCATCTTACTCTATAGCCTCCGCCAATAATTCCATCACATCCATGACCTTGATTTTTTCCTCATTCCCGGAGGTCTTGACGGCATCCTCCAAAGTCAGTACGCATAAAGGACAGGCTGTGGCCAAAACCTCTGCGCCCAATTCAACCGCATCCTGCACGCGGACTTCAGCCAAACGCTGCCCCATTTCCGATGAGGATTCTGCCCACATCCTCCCGCCTCCCCCTTCGCAACAGAGACTCCTTTCCCT
>Ga0105093_10001198_pt1 | contig 9950 bp, 9 predicted proteins | sample PPLLak3March2015_2_FD_79111 | JGI IMG/M metagenome (GOLD analysis project Ga0105093, IMG submission 79111) | Freshwater sediment microbial communities from Prairie Pothole Lake near Jamestown, North Dakota, USA - PPLs Lake P8 Core (3) Depth... | ecosystem: Environmental > Aquatic > Freshwater >... | reverse complement strand
GGCGTCGTAGAAGACGGCCGACTGGCCCGGCGCGACCGCGGCGACCGGCTCCGCGAGATCGACCCGGCACAGGCCGCCGGCGAGGGGCGAGATGGTCGCCCGGGCGAGGCGCCCGGCGGAGCGAACCTTGACCAGGACGGCCGCCGGCGCGGAGAGCGCCTCGAACGGCCCCCAGACGCAATCCCGGACGACGGCCGACCGCCGGAGGGTTTCGCTCTCGGGGCCGACGACGAGCCTGTTCCGCGGGGCGTCGATGCTCAGGACATAGAGCCGGACGGGCCAGGCGATCCCCAGGCCCTTTCGCTGGCCGACGGTGTAGCGGCAGGCCCCGCGGTGCCGGCCGAGGACCCGGCCCTCCTGGTCGACGATGTCGCCGTCGCCCGGGCCGGGGCCGACGATGTCGTCGAGGTTCCCGGCGTAGAAATCCTGGCTTTCCCTGCGGTCGTGGACAGCGAGTCCGGCCTCGCGGGCGATCGCCCGGACCCGCGCCTTCGTGAGCCCGCCCAGCGGGAAGAGGGCCGCGGCCAGTTGGGTTTGGCCGAGCCGGTACAGGAAATAGGATTGGTCCTTGGCGGCATCGACCGCGCGCTTCAGGACCCAGCGTCCGCTTCGCTCGTCGCGCACGACGCGGGCATAGTGGCCCGTGGCGAAGCGGTCGAAGACGAGACCGGCGGCGCGGGCGCCCTCGGGGAGGGCGCCGAACTTGACCAGGGGATTGCAGCGGACGCAGGGATTGGGGGTCGTGCCCGCCGCATAGCCGTCGCGAAGGTCCTCCAGGACGAGCCGTTCGAAGTGGCCGGAGCAGTCGATGACGTGGAGCGGTATGCCGAGCTTGGCGCAAACGTCCGCGGCCGCCCTGATGTCCCCGGCCTCGTCGGGCCCGAAGCAGGCGCTCTTCACTGCGGCGCGGGCTTCGGGTCCGGGCCAGAGCTTCATCGCGACGCCAGCGACCTCGTGGCCCTGGCGAAGGAGGAGAAGGGCGGCGACGGACGAATCCACCCCGCCGCTCAGGCCGACGGCGATCCTCATCGGCTCTTTCGGACCCCCCGTCCCCGGCCCTCGACGGCCCGGTTGAGGCTGCCCATCCGGTAGCCCTCGATGTCGAGCGCGGTCCAAAGATAGCCCAGGGTCCTCAGCCGGGCCGCGATCCTGCGGGCCGTCTCCGGACGCAGGATCCGGGGGAGGTCGCGGGCCGGGACCTCGACCCGGGCCAGGTCCCCGTGATGGCGGAGCCGGACGACCGGGAAGCCGAGGCCCCTGATGAACTTCTCGCCGGCCTGGACGCGGCGGAGCGTCTCGAGGGTGATGGCCGTGCCGTAGGGAATGCGGCTGGCGAGGCAGGGGTTGGCCGGCTTGTCCCAGGACGGGAGGCGGAGCTTCTTCGAGAGGGCCCGGACGTCCTTCTTCGTGAACCCCGCTTCGACGAGCGGGCTGACAACGCCCCGCTCCTCGGTCGCCCGCCGTCCGGGGCGGTAATCGGAGAGGTCGTCGGCATTGGAGGCGTCGTAGACCTTGTCGACGCCGAGCTTCAGGGCCAGCGCGGCGATCCGGCCGAAGAGCTCGTGCTTGCAGTGGTAGCAGCGATCGGCGGGGTTGGCCGCGAACGAGGCGCAGGCGAGCTCGTCCGTCTCGATGAGGACGTGCCGGACCCCGAGCTCCCGGGCGGCCCGCCGGGCCGTCCTCTTTTCTTCGGGCGTGTAGGTCTGGGAGACACCGGTCACGGCGACGACGTTCTCCGGGCCGAGGACGTCGCGGCAGACCTTCAGGAGCAGGGTGGAATCCACGCCGCCGGAGAAAGCCACGAGGGCCTTCGGCCGGGACCGGATGACGGCCTCGAGCCGGGCTCTTTTCGATGCCTGAGGGGTCATGGGAACCGCCAATATACCACAGCCGGCGGTTCGTCGCTCACTCGCCCTGGAGCGGCAGGCTCTCGGGGGCCTCCAGGAAACGGATGAGGTCCTTGGTGAACCGGGCGGCCTCGGCGCCGTCGACGACCCGGTGGTCGAAGGCGAGGCAGAGCGGCAGGGTCTTCCTGACGACGACCGCGCCGCCGGCGACCCGGGCCCGGTCGGCGATCTTCATCGTGGCCAGGATGGCCACCTCGGGATAGTTGATGATGGGTGTCGCGAAGTCGCCGCCGATGACCCCGACGTTGGTGATGGAGAACGTACCGCCCTTGAGGTCGGCCAGGTCGAGGGTCCTGTCCTTGGCGGCCTGGGCCAGAGCCTGGATCTCCGCGGCCAGGCCGGCGACCGACTTCTGGTCGGCCGCCTTGACCACCGGCACGATCAGTCCGTCGGGGATGTCCACGGCGATGCCGATGTTGTAGTACTTCTTGACGACGATCTCGTTCTCCTCCTCGTCGAGGGTGGCGTTGAGGGTGGGGTGGAGCTTGAGCGCCTCGATCAGGGCTTTGACGATGAAGGGGAGGTAGGTGAGCTTCGCGCCGGCCGCCTCGACCTCTGGTTTCATCTTCTGCCGCAGGGCTTCGATCGGGCCGGCGTCGGCCTCGTCGCAGTGGGTCACGTGGGCGGCGTGGTCGAGCGATTCCCTCATCTTCTTGGCCGTGGCCCGGCGGACGCCGCGCAGGGGGATCCGCTCGAGCGTGCCGTAGAGATCGTACTTGGCTTTGATCTTGATCGCGGGCTTCTTCTCGGCGGGCGCGGGGCGGAAGGCGCGGACATCGTCCTCGGTGACGCGTCCGTCCGGGCCCGTGCCGGGAACGGCGCCGATATCGAGGCCGAGCTCTTTGGCCAGGGCGCGGACCTTGGGTGTGGCCAGGACCTCGCCGCCGGTCCGGGCGGGGGAGGGGGCGGCGGGCGCAGCCGGCGCCGCGGGCGCGGGCCGGGCCTCGGGGGCCGGGGCGGCGGACGGAGCGGCCGCGGCGAGCGCTTCGCCCTTTTCGCCGATGGTCACGAGCGGCTGGCCGACCTTGATCAGGTCCTTCTCCTTGAAATGGACCTTGAGCACCGTTCCCGCGTACGGGGACGGCATCTCGACGACGGCCTTGTCGGTCTCGATCTCGGCCAGGGTCTGGTCGACCTCGACCTGGTCGCCCTCCTTGACCAGCCAGCGGACGATCTCGCCTTCGGTGATGCCCTCGCCGACGTCGGGGAAAAGAAAATCCTTGGCCATGTCAGTACTCCATGAGTTTGCGGACGGCTCGCAGGACGCGGTCCGCGTTCGGATAGTAGAGGTCCTCGCTTTTCGGCAGAGGCACGGTGATGTCGGGGGCCGTCACCCGGATGACCGGGGCGCTGAGGCTCAGAAGGGCGGATTCGGCGATCGTGGCCGCGATCTCCGCGCCGAGCCCTCCGGTCTTCGGGGCCTCGTGGAGGACGAGCGCCCGGCCCGTCTTGCGGACCGAGAGAAGGACGGTCTCCCGGTCCATGGGCGAGAGGGTCCTCAGGTCGACGATCTCCACGCTCGTTCCCTGGGACTCGGCCGCCTTGGCGGCCTCGCGAGCGACCGGGATCATCGCCCCCCAGGCCACGATGGTGACGTCCCTGCCTTCACGGACGACGGCGGCGCGCCGGAGAGGCACCTCGTAAGGCTCTTCGGGGACCTCCAGCTTTTCGGACCGGTAGAGTTTGGTCGGCTCGAGGAAGAGGACCGGGTCCTCGCCGCGGATCGCGGCGATGAGAAGGCCTTTGGCATCGTAAGGATTCGATGGAACGACGACCGTCAGCCCCGGGATGTGGCAGAAGAGAGCCTCCGTGCTCTCGGAGTGATGCTCGAGGGCCTTGACCCCCGCGCCGTAGGGGGTCCGGATGATCACGGGCGCCGTGAAGCGGCCCCGCGTCCTGTTCCTCAGCCGGGCCAGGTGGGAGACGATCTGGTTGAAGGCCGGATAGATGAAGCCCATGAACTGGATCTCGACGACGGGCCTGAGGCCGCCGACGGCCAGGCCGATCGAGGCCCCCACAAACCCTGACTCGGCCAGCGGGGTGTCCATGACCCGGTCGGGCCCGAACTTGTCGAATAGCCCTTCGGTCACCCGGAAGACCCCGCCGTCGCGGCCGACGTCCTCGCCGAGGATGACGATCCGGTCATCCCTCGTCATCTCGCCCGCGAGGGCCTGGTTGATCGCCTGGACCATGGTCATGATCATCGGCGTCCCTCCGGGAGAGACTCTTTGAGCGCGTCCAGCTCGGCGGCGAGGTCCGGCGGCATCGTGGCGTAGGTGTAGGCGAAGACGTCCTCCGGGGTCGCGGAGGGCTTGGCCTCGGCTTCAGCCACGGCCTTCTCGACCATGTCCGCCGCGGCGGCCCGGACCTCCTTTTCGAAGGCCTCGCTCCAGAGCCCCTTGAGCTCGAGGTGGAGCCGGAAGCGCGCGAGCGGGTCGCGGCGCTCCCATTCCTGGACCTCCTCCTTGGCCCGGTATCGCGAGGCGTCGTCCGCGGTCGTGTGGTCGCCCATGCGGTAGGTGAAGGCCTCGATGAGGGTCGGACCGCCGCCGCTCCGGGCGGTCGCCAGGGCCTCGCGGACCGCGGCGAAGACGGCCAGGACATCGTTGCCGTCGACCTGGACGCCGGGGAAGCCGTAGGCGACGGCCTTCTGGGCCAGCGTCGCGGCGGCCGACTGGCGCGAGCGCGGCACGGAGATGGCGAACTGGTTGTTGACGCAGACGAAGACATTGGGCGTCCGGAAGACCCCGGCGAAATTGAGCCCTTCGTGAAAATCGCCTTCGGAGGTCCCGCCGTCGCCGAACGTCACGACGACGGCGCCGCCGAGCTTGCGGAGCTTCAGGGCCAGGGCGGCCCCGGCGGCCTGGGGGATCTGGGAGGCGACGGGAATGGCCACGGGGAAGACGTTCAGCCCGTCGGGCGTCCGCAGGCCCGCCTCGTTGCCCATCCAGAAATGGTAATAGTCCGCGAGCGGATAGCCGAGCGTGACGTAGACGCCGAGGTCCCGGAAATAGGGGAAGAACCAGTCGTCCTTGGTCATGGCCGAGGCCAGTCCGACCTGCGCGGCTTCGTGGCCGAGGCTCGGCGCGTAGGTGCCGAGCCGGCCCTGGCGCTGGAGCTTGAGGGCCTTGGCGTCGACGGCCCGCGTCCGGACCATGCGCTCATAAAGGGTCCGGAGCGAGGCGTCGTCCAGCCCCGGATCGAGGTCCGGGGCGGCCCGGCCGCTCTCGTCGAGGACATGGAGCCGTTCCCCCTTGAGAGGGTCAAAGCGCTCGATCATCGGCGAACCTCACCCTTGCTTCTGCGCCCAGTCCTTGAGCTTCTCGAAATCGACCTCGCCGCATATGGCGTCCTTGGTCTCGGTGTTGAGGAAGGTCGGGACCCGGAGCTGCTGGCCGCACTTCGGGGCGATGGCCTCGCGGAAGCTCCGCATGAGGTCGGCGTTCTTTTCGTCGTGCCAGACCTCGAGCCTCTCGAAGCGCACGGGCGTTTCCTGCTCGAGCTTGTCGACGAGGGGCATCATCTTCTTGCAGTGGGGGCATTCGCGCCCATGGAACATGACGAGACGGGCCATTATTGTTTCCTCCTGGTGAAAAGCCCGCACCAGCACTCCCCGTCCTTGACCCCTTTGTAGGTCTCGTGGATGGTGAAGTGGCAGGGGCAGACGAGCTTGAGGTCCTCTTCCCAATCCTTGGTCTGCAGGCGGCAGGGACAGTACTTGAGGCTGTGGTTCTTTTCGTTCTCGAAGATCCCGGTGAGGAGCAGGGCGACCTTGTCGGCGTCGGGGTTGACCTCGAACTCGTTGCCGGCCGTGAAGCGCTCGATGGCCGCCCGGAAATCCTCCTTGGCCAGGACCGTATCGGGGCCGCCGCCCAGGATCTTCCGGGCCTCTTCCGCCGAGATCTCGACGTAGGCGTTGAGGACCTTGCAGGTCGGGCAGAGCTCGGGCGGGGCGACGCCGTAGTGGATGTCGTTGCAGACAAAACAGCGCCAGTAGCGTTTCTTCATCGGCACCCTCCGGACTGAATTCTCTATCATATTACTAGGAAATGGGGAGCCGGTCAAACCGGAAAAAGAAGGTACCGGGTCTTCGCCAGGGGACATGTACTCTTTGTACGTGTCCCCTCGTTACTCAATCGGGACACGTACCGACGCGGTACATGTCCCGAATCGATGCGACGACCCGATCCCCTCTTTTTTCCCCTTCTTAGCCTGGATTATTCTTTGCAGCGAAGCAGATGCGGCCGGATCGGCTTGCCCGAAGGGTAAAAACGCCGGTCTTGGGTCTTCTTGTCTTACTGAGAAAACAGGCGTTTTTATGAATAGTCCAGGTCAGAAATTGATGACGATCGAGGTGGTCAGGAAGGCGTCGAGGTTCTTCAGGGGATAGGGCACGAACAGCCCGGTCGGGTCGCCGATGGGGTCGAAGAGCGGCAGATTCTGGAGGGCGGGGATGTGGGTGTAGAGCGTCCGCAGGCTGACCTTCAGGGCGAGGGACTTCGAGATCGAGGCGGTGACCGAGTTGTTCCAGTCGAATCGCCAGTCCGACGTCTGATTCAGGTTGTCGTCGAAGACGAACACCGTCGCGACCGCCGAGTTCTCGAGGATCTTCTGCTCGCCGTTGACAGTGAAACGGAAGCCGGCGAACGATTCGCTGTCCTGACCGACGTATTCGCGGACGGTGTAGGTCATGCCGGCGGAGGTCTTGACCTGCGTCCGGGGCTTGTCGACCCAGTTGAAGCCGATGCCGGTCGTGACGATGACCCTGTCGTCGACGCCGGCGAAGCGGTTGCGGTCCCAGCTGAGCCCGGCCTGGCCGAGCAGGCACTTGGAGATGCGGCGGTCGTACTGGCCTGCGAGGAGATAGTTCTCGGCGACCTTGCGCGTGATGGCGTCCTCGAGGATGTCGAAATCGTCCACCGTCCCCTGCGCGGTCCGGGTCGTCGTCGTCGAGTTGCTCGTCAGGATGTAGCTCTTGAAGAGCAGGGTGTCGTTGGTCCACTTCCGGGACGCCGTGACGCCCAGGCTGAGGGCCGAGGTCGAGGTGTTGCCGCTGGTCACGACATAGCTGACTTCGGCCGTGGCCGCCCAGGGGCCCAAAAGGCCTGTCTTGCGGTCCTGGCCGCTGACCGGCAAGGCGCCGGCGGCCGAGAGCATCAGCAGTCCGATGGCCAGGGTGGTGATCCGGCGGTCAGGGGCCGAAGAGAACTTGGTCATCGTCAAGACTCCTTCGAAGAATGCCTAACGGGTTATTAAAACCGCCCGTCGGAGCACTGTCAAGGATTTTCAGCCGCCAGGCCTCTTTTTTCCCCCGCGGCGGCCGGACGGCTAGCCTGATTTATTCACGAAGCGAGGCGGCCCCAGTTGCGAGGCCCGAGGGGTGAAGCCGTACTCTTTGGTACAGCGAACCCCGAGAACGAAGCAGATGGGGCTGGATCGGTTCGCCCGGAGGGCAAAAACGCACAAAAAGAAGAGAGATGGTGAAGAAACAGTGCGTTTTTGTGAATAGGTCAGGCTAGCCGTGCGCGGCGTCGAAGTAGAGGGCGGCCGCGCCGAGGATGGCGATGTTCTCGACCTCCGAAACCTCGATCCTGAGGCGCTCCTTGGCGACCGAGTAGGCGTAGGTCCCGAACGTCTCCCAGAGGGCCGCCCGGAAGAACCCGTACGACTTGCTGACCGATCCCCCGAGGACGATGATCTCCGGGTCCACGGCGTAGCAGATGGCCTTGAGGGCTTCGCCGAGGTGGCGGCCGAACTCGGCGAAGATCTCGAGGGCTTTGGGATCCCCCCCGGCCGCCCGTGCCGCCAGCTCGCGGCCCGGAAGTCCGTGGACCCGCTCGAAATACTGCCCGCTGGCATAGGCCTCGAAGTTCCGGTCGAGGTAGGGGAGCATGCCGAACTCTCCGGCCCCGCAATTGACGCCCGAATAGAGCCGGCCGTTGGCGATGATCCCGGCCCCGAGGCCCGTCCCGACGATGAGCCCGACGCCGTGGTCGAAAGGCCTGAGCTTGCCGAAGTGCTTCTCGCCCGCCGCGAACGAGTTGGCGTCGTTGTTGACGCAGACGGGGAGGCGGTAGCGCTCCTCGAGCAGGGCCTTGAGCGGGACCTTCTTCCAGGACGGGATGTTCTGGACGTCGTAGACCGTGCCCGTCCTGAGGTCGATGACCGAGGGGACGCCGGCGCCGATGCCGGCGACGCCGGGGCCCATGAGGGGGTCGACGGCGTTGAAAAGGTCCCCCAGGACGTCCTCCATCGCGCCCTGGGCCCGGACGGGAACGGACCGGACCCCGGCCAGCCGGCCGTCGACGACGAGTCCGGCCCGGACGTTGGTCCCGCCGAGATCGATACCGACGACGGCGGGATCGCTCACGAGGCCTCCTTCGCGGCCTTCCTCAGCTTGACGGTCTTGTTGGCGATGAGCGGCCGGGCCCACAGGCCGATCGACAGGATGTACCCCAAGGTGAGGTAGAGGACGAACAACCCCTGCCGCAGGCCGAAGGCGTCGCCGAGCCGGCCGATGAGGAGCGGCACCAGGGCCCCGCCGATGACGCCGGTGCAGAGGATCCCGGAGAAGGAGCCGTGGTGGCTCGCGACCGAGTTCAGGGCCAGCGAGAAAATGATCGGCCACATGACCGCCGCCGAGAAACCCACGAGAGGGAAGGCGAGGGCCGCCACCTTGGCCGGCCCGAACAGGCCGAGCGTGAGGAACAGGATGGCCGTGCCGGTGAAGCCCACCAGGATCCGGCGGCTGTCGACGAACTTGAGCAGGAAGAGGCCGTGGAGGCCCCCGATCGTCATCAGGCCCCAGAACGCGGCCACCTTGGCCGCGCCGACCGTCTGAGGGTCGTAGCCGTGGTAAGTGACCAGGAACTGGGAGAGCCAGTTGGCGATGCCCTGCTCCGTCCCGACGTAGGCGAAGATGCCGAGGAAGAACAGGATGACCGTCCGGTCCTTGAACAGGGCCCTGTGCACGGCCCAGGCGCCGGCCCGCTCGTCCTCGCTCCGGACGACGACCGGGAAGCGGACGAAGGCCAGGACGGCGATCATGACGACGACGAGCGCGGCGAAGACCCAGTAGACGGAGACCCAGGGCAGGCCCGCCGGCACGAGCCTCGAGGCGAGGCCGATGAGCGGCTTGCCCTCGCCCCCGGGCCGGCCGATGTTCCGGACGAAATAGCTGTAGATGAACGGGCTCAGGAACGAGGCCCCGCCGAAGACGAGCTGGGCCAGGACCGAGTTGAAGGCGTAATGCTCCTCGCCGCCGCTCGCCCGGAGCAGGGGGTTGATGGCCACCTGGAGCGCGGCCATGCCGGCCCCGATCAGGAAGAGCGAGACGATGGCCGTCGGATAGCGGGGCAGCGTGGCGAAAAGCAGGGCCCCGGCGAAGGCCAGGGCGAAGGCCCCGATCATGACCGGCTTCTCCCGCCAGCGCTCGAGGAGCATGCCCGAGGGGATGGACATGACCCCGTAGGCGATGAAGAAGGCGAAGGGGAGCAGGGCGACGAGGGTCAGGCTGAGATCGAAGCTCTTGATGATGTCGGGGACGAGCGGTCCGACGATGTTCGTCAGGAGCGAGATGACGAAGAAGGTCAGCATCACCAGCGCGACTATTCCGAGCGAACGCCGCGAAACCGGGGCCGAAGGGGCGGAGGGGGTCGAGGGCGAGGGATCGTTCATGGGCACCAGCGCCTTTCGGAACCTGTTTTATCCCAAATCGGGACGAAAAAAAAGGGGCCCCCAGGGGCCCCTTGGCGCGATCTTGGAGACTAGCGCGGCCGCTTGTCCCCCGTCTGCTCCTTCTCGCGCTGGAGCTCGATGAGGTCGACCGTCTGCGAGAAATCGCCCAGCAGCCACTTGCAGAAATAGTCCGCCCGGAACCAGAACCAGTAGTCGCCCATGTCGCCGTAACCATGGCGCTGGCCGGGGAAGACGAAGAAGTCGAAGCGCTTGCCGGCCTTGATCAGGGCCGCGGCCAGGCGCAGCGTGTTGGCCGGGTGGACGTTGTTGTCGATGTCCCCGGTCGTGATGAGCAGGCGGCCCTTG
>Ga0105093_10001197_pt1 | contig 9955 bp, 13 predicted proteins | sample PPLLak3March2015_2_FD_79111 | JGI IMG/M metagenome (GOLD analysis project Ga0105093, IMG submission 79111) | Freshwater sediment microbial communities from Prairie Pothole Lake near Jamestown, North Dakota, USA - PPLs Lake P8 Core (3) Depth... | ecosystem: Environmental > Aquatic > Freshwater >... | reverse complement strand
TGAAGTGTAGGCTCCAGTTGATTGTTTTCCAAATTCCCAGGTTCGAAAGCTTGCGCAGGTGTTGGGGCTTTCTCCACTCCCATGTCCACCAACAGCCAGCCCAGGGTGGATTTATTCTCGGGATTCTCGAGTTCGGATATGCTCAGCCAGGGCGTATCACCCAATTCGTAATTCAAGAGCACCTCGGTGGTAGCATTCTGGAACTGGACGGTAACACTACGATCTATGTAAGCTGTTTCGATTTTCTTGAACCCAAATTGGGATTCGAGATCCCCAAAAGCCTTATTCACGATACTTTCGAATATTGTCTTTCTCATTTTGTTGCTCCTCTGAACTTTTCTCGGCGGGGATGCCCGCCAAGTGTTCACAGGTGCTTGTAGGCGGCCTCAGGGTCGAGTAAATTATAGTTGTTCAATCAAACGCGGCAGGGCGGATCGGATCGTTGAGATGCGCAAATGCTTCTTGCAGTATTGCTGTGTTGGTACGCATGCTCGATAACGGGGGGATGTTCATCAGATCGAAGAAATCAACAGCCAATGTTTCGTTGCTGGCTTTCGCCTGACCACCTGTAATGGTGCACAGGAATACGATTTTGTATGCGTGATAGAACTCCAATGGAACAATAGTAACACGATTGGCATCATAAATACCAATCACTTTTTCTACTTGGACTTCAAAACCGCTTTCCTCCCTTATCTCCCGTGTAACCATGGCAGAAGGCGACTCACCTACGTCAGCCCACCCACCGGGCAGGGACCATCCGTGATCGGAACGTTCCTGTACCAGTAAAATTTTTCCGTCCCAGAAGACCGCGCCGCGCACATCCACTTTGGGGGTGGCATATCCCGGCTGGATGCGGAAATTTTCCAGAATGGATTCAGATGAAAGGATTGTGTGGTTCGCAACCATCTCCGCCGCGATCTGCTCCAACCGCCGATAACGCTGGATATCGTAATCGATCTGGGAATAGGTCAGGCCGGTTTGGGCCAGCGCCTGGATCTCGCGCGCCCAGTCCAGCCATTTGGGTACTTGTTCACTCATGGATCATGCACTCATTTCTTTGAGAAGACCAGAGAATAACTGTGGTCGTAATCATAGCCATACTGATCCCAGCATATCACGGTTTCCCCCTCGAAGCGCAGGATCTTGGATACCTCCGCGGCCACATCCCATGCCAGCGGCGTCACCCCGAATTCATCCTTCAGATTGGCAATTTCGATCACGGCACGCGCAGCCGGTTTCATCAGCCGGGCTACTTGGCTAAAAATGCTTCGCATTTCCTGCAAGTAAGCCGTGTACCCGCCACCTTTTTCCGAGTAATCCGTGAAAGGGTCATCCACCTCGTCATGGGTGGTGTAGGGCGGCGAGGTCAGGCACAGATCGATGGGCGGAAGAGGATATTCCGCCAGTTTACGTGAATCACCATGCAGCAAATTCTCCGGGTGCTTGAGCAATCCCCGCACGTAACGAGCTTTGCGCTCACTGATCTCGATACCATACCCCAGGCGCCCCATCGACTCAGCGACGAGCAGGGTGGTACCATACCCGGCAAATGGATCGAGGACAACATCACCAACACGGGTGAATTTGTTCAGGATATGCTCTACGAGGCTCTCCGGGTAACGTACATCGTCATCCCGGAATTCAGGCGGGAGGGTACGCCGGTTGGAGTTGGTGAGGTGGAGATAGGTAGGCATGTTAAGTTATTCGCCTCCAACCTCAACTTCTTCTCGCATCGTTGCCTGTCCGACCAATTGGAGCCAGAACTCTTGTCGTGATAATCCTGATCTATCTCGAAGTTCAATGAGTTCTTTCCATGTAAGTTTTCCTGATGGGTATGCTGGCAAAAAATTTTCTTGTAAAACAGCAACGCCACTTACGCCAGAAATCGCGTCTTCAATACGCTTTTTGTGCCCCACAGAAAGTGGGCTTGGAATTGCATCAAAGGCGAACCACTCTACCGCAATCGTCTCGCCTTCCTGACATCTTATCTTCCCGCCAACAGGTTTTGCAGAGAATAGTACAGCATGACCACCTGATAGTGTGCCCAGGCGAGAATAAACACCGACCAGCCGCGTTAACTCAATATCCAGCCCTGTCTCTTCCTTCGTTTCTCTGACTGCTGCCTGGGCAACGGATTCGCCATCTTCAACACCACCGCTTGGTAGAATCCATGTCTCGAAATCTTCTCGCTTTGTCAACAAAATCTTTCCATCTTGAATAACTGCAACATTTGCTACAATTCCTGTCATGGTTTTCCTCGTTATCGGTTCTTTTCCAAAAATTCCCGCGCTGCTGCAATATTTTCTTTTTCTACCCTTCCAGCCTTTTCCCAATAATCCAGCAACTGTGTGATGGTCAGCACGGCATATAAGCGGAACCCCGCATCCTCAAGCGCTTCCTTCGCCCCGGACTGGCGGTCGATCAGCACAACCACATCCTTGACTTTGAGACCAGCCGCAGTCAGTTTTTCGATGGCTTCAAACTTCGAACCGCCGGTGGTGGCCAGATCGTCAATCACGGCGACCACCTCCCCGGCGTGGTACTCGCCCTCGATCTCGGCTTTCGTTCCGTAATCCTTGACTTCCTTGCGGGGGTAGATCATCGGGTAGCCGCCCTGCAGCGAAATCGCAGTTGCGATCGGGATGGCGGCGTAAGGTAAACCGGCGATGCGCTGGAAATCCAATTCCTGCAAGATGGGCAGGTACGCCGCGCCAATTTGCTCGAGAAGTTTCGGGTATGTGATGATCCGGCGCAGGTCGATGTAGATGGGGGATTTCAGCCCTGACTTGAGCGTGAACTCACCGAACTTGATGCAGCCTGCTTCGAGCAGACTGTCCGCAAGCGAGGCGAGTAAATTGGTAGTGTCTGTCATTTGTTTCTCCCGAAACGAAATCCAGGAACATACTCGTTGGTTGAGTAGGCGGCAGATCTCGATATGCCCTTGGGACTATACAACCAGCGCCGCCATATCGAGACCAATGAAATGAGATCAATAACCGCGTTCAAAATCAACCAGATGAAGCAAAGGTTGGCCATTGACATAACGATGGTAATTCTCAATGAACACCCGGCTGAGATCTGCAGGAAAACTCGGGGCTGAGGTGTGGAAGGTCATGAGCAGGTTCGAGGTTCGCCAGAAGGGATGTTCGGGCGGGAGCGGCTCCTGTTCGAAGACATCCAGTACCGCCAGAGCAAGCCTGCCATTTTGCAGCGCATCGATGAGTGCAGACTCATCCACCGTTGCTCCGCGTCCCGCGTTGATAAAAACCGCATGCGCGGGCAGCTGGCTCAAAAGGGATGCGTCCACAATACGGCGCGTTGAAGGGATGTTGGGCAAAACACTGACGAGATAATCCAGTCCAGTCGCAAAGTCGGGCAGCCCGGAGCCGTGATAGTACGCGTCCACGTCGCGGCAGGATTCGCTCGAGCGGGTGTAGCCGCGCACCGTCATGCCGAAATGTTTGGCAGTGTGCGCCAGGTGCGCGCCGATCGAGCCAACTCCCAGCAGGCCGATGGTCTTGCCGCGCAGGGTGCCGGTCCGGCTGTGATCCCAACGTTTTTCCTGTTGTGCTTGCAACCGTTCGAAGACGCGGCGTTCGTGCAGGAGCAGGTATCCGAAAACGAATTCCGACATCAACCCGCCGAATACGCCCCGGGCGTTGGTCAGCAGATAGTCCCGCCGCTGGGACGGGTCGAGCAGTGGCTCCACGCCGGCCCAGATGGATTGGACCCAGCGTAGGTTTGGCAGCGCAGAAAGCACATCCCGGATGCGCGCCGGTTCGCCAAAGATGACATCAAAATCGGTGCCAAGCGGGAGTGCTTCGGCAGCATCTTTCGCCGCGGCGAGTTTCTCCAACGCGGGCAGGTGCGCGGCTTCTATCAACTTATGGAATTCTTCGGCATGCCAGGACAAAATCAGAACTTTGGGCATTCGATTAATGCTTCAAAGCGTACTGGATGTTGATGATCTCATCCCGCATTTGCGCGGCGGCTTGACCGGGATTCTCTGCCCTCGAGATACCGCGCGAAACGTTAATGAGCATCCCTTTCTTATCCGCACGCAGCCCAGAACGGAGTGCTATTTCCAGGTCACCTCCCTGGGCACCTACGCCCGGGACGAGGAACCACAGGTCAGGCGCCGCGGACCGGACGCGGTTCAGCGCTTCGGGTTGGGTCGCCCCGACGACGAGTCCGATGTTGTTGCCCACATTCCATTGCTGGGCAAGATAGGCGACATGTTCATACAATGGGATGACGGACGACCGACGACCGACGACGGTGGTCTGTGGTTCGTTGTCTGTGATCACCACTAGATCTTGCAGATCGTTGGCTCCTGGATTGCTCGTCTTGCACAACAGGAACGCGCCCTTCTCTTTGTACGCCAGGAACGGGTCAATCGAGTCTTTTCCGAGATAAGGATTGAGTGTGATGGCATGAACACCGAGATGCTCGAACGCGGACTTGGCGTAGGCTTCCGCCGTCGAGGCGATGTCGCCCCGTTTGGCGTCCAGGATGACCGGGATCATCGAACCCAGCCGGTCGGATTGCTTCTGCACAGCAGCAACGACATCCTTCAGTGCCGCCCAGCCTTCGGGTCCGTAGAGCTCGAAGAAGGCGGCGTTGGGCTTGAACGCTGCAGCGTAGGGCGCGGTCGCTTCAACCAGACGCAGGCAAAAGGTACGCGCGGCATCGGCGGTGGAAGCAGATAGATCGGACGGGTGCGGGTCGAGTCCTACGCACAGGAGTGAGGAACAGTCGTCGACGCGTTTGGAGAGGAAGGAGAAGAAGGTTTCCATCGTAGATTAATCGCCTCTTGAAGTTGGAGAGGGGTTGATTTGATCTTGCAGCTCAGCCAGAAACCGGCTGACCTGATCGCGGGAAAGGCTGGCCACGGCGAGAGTTTGGTTGTCTTTTTCGAGCAGACGCTGGTAATAATCCGAAAGCGCCAACTGCGCATCGAATGGAAGGGTACGATCTTTCAAGCGTTGCAGCAAACCTTCGATCTTGCCAATATTCTCTGTGGACAGGTTGGCATCCTCAAACAGAGCAACTTCGAGAGTCAATCGCAATGCACGGGCGAAAGCAACGGAACCCTGAACCGGTTGACCCAGCCCAAAGAGGATTTCACCCTGCTCCTGATAGAGATCGGCAAGGAGCGCCAACCGACCGACTTCCAGTTGCCCATTGGCCGTCAGCACGGACAGCAGGGCGGCATCCTCCATCAGATCAACCACGCTGGCAGGCAGGCCGGTCAATTGTTCGATGGCCTGTTCGACCGCCTGGCGGGCTTCCGAGTACTTGCCAGCCTTCCGTAATCCGATTGCGGTCATCAGGACAGCAAGGACTTGATTGATGATGCGCATTAGATAATCTTCTGTAAACATTGACAAGACTCCTGCACCCAAATGCCGGGGTTATTGCTTACGCTTTGCCCAAAACCATGGCGAGCAAGGCCATTCTAACGTATAAACCGTATTCCATCTGGCGGAAGTAGGCGGCGCGGGGGTCTTCGTCAAAATCAGGGCTGATCTCGCCGACACGCGGCAACGGGTGCATGACGATCATGCGTTCCTTGGCAGCTTTCATCACCTTCGGGTCGATCACGTAGGCACCCTTGACCGATTCGTAGACGGCCTCATCGGCGAAGCGTTCCTTCTGGACGCGGGTGACGTAGAGCACGTCGGTCTCGGGCAGGCAGGTGTCGAGAGTAGCGAACTCGGCCTGCTCGATCTTCTTGGCCTTGAGTTCATCGATCAGTTCAGGAGGCATGCGCAGGATGTCGGGCGAAACATAGTTCAATTTGACCTTGTAGCGTGAGAGCAGCCTCGCCAGGGAGTGGACAGTGCGCCCGTGCTTCAGGTCGCCGAGCAGGGTCACGGCCAGGCCGTCGAGGCGGCCGATCTCTTCCCGGATGGTGAAGGCATCCAGCAATGCCTGGGTGGGATGCTCGCCGATCCCGTCACCGGCGTTGATGACCGGCTTGTGGGCCGCCTGGGCGGCGATGGCGGCTGACCCGACCTCGGGGTGGCGCAGCACGATCACGTCCGCGTAGCACTCCAGCGTGCGGACGGTGTCCGCCAGGCTTTCACCCTTCGAGACCGACGAGTACTTCACCTCGTTGATCGGGATGACCGAGCCGCCCAGCCGTTCCATCGCGGCGGTGAACGACGACGAGGTACGGGTGGATGGTTCGTAGAACAGGTTGGCCAGGATCTTGCCCTTGAGCAGGTCGAACGTGCCGATGTGGTCGACCATATCATGCATCTCGTGCGACACAGCGAAGATGTATTCCAGATCTTCGCGGCCGAACTGCTTGACCGAAATGATATCCTTGCCATACCAGGGCGCGTTCTTGTGGTCGCCCAGGGGCAGGTGGGACATGTTGTGTTTGGGGATAGTCATGGGTTACTCCTTATTGGTGATTGAAAATTTAGGATTGTTGATTTTGGATTGGGATTCTGTGTTTGATTGGGAACGAATCCCGTTTATCTGTTTCGAGCCTTTGCCTTTTTGGGATAGATCTGAAAGTCCGAAAAACTGGTTATCTTATTTTGAATAATGCCAACGCTTATGTTCTCAACCTATAAGGTGCGTCATGATTAGGATACCAAGAATTACAAGAAGCAATGCTAGAATTATGTAAAAAACATCGGCGTTTTTCTCGCCCAATGTATCTTCAATGTTCCGAACTTTGTAATGTTCATTAAACCATTTCCATCGTAAAAGCCTTGAAACAATAACTAAAACGCCTAAAAAGATTAATGCTAGACCGCCGACTATGTGACCAGACACCAACAATTTCCTTTCTGGAATTATTCTCTAACATAATCCCATGTCTCGGCTCGATCAATACTTTGCCTTCCTCGAACGCATCGCGTCCATACAGCACCACACTCCTCACGTCTCTCCTCACCTGCCAGCCCACGAACGGCCTCCAGCCGCAGCGAAAGTGTTGCCAAAAGGCACACAAATGGCTATAATCGGGGTGTGAAAACCTTTCTGTGGAACCAGGAAAAGAATGCCCTCTTGAAAGCCGAAAGACAGGTTTCTTTCGAAGAGATCGTCCTTTATATCGAGATGGGCTTCCTGCTCGATGTGCTCGAACATCCCAACCAGGATAGGTATAAAGGCCAAAAATTATTTGTAGTGCAGGTTGATAATTACGTGTATCTCGTTCCATTCATCGAAACCGAAAGCGAAATATTCCTGAAAACGATCATCCCGAGCCGCATAGCGACCCGCAAGTACCTGAAAGGAAGGGCAAAATGAGCGATCTGAAACTCCAGCCGGAAGAACTCGAACTGCTGGCCTCCTATGAAAACGAGGAATGGCAGTCGGTGAAAAATGTAAAAGAACAGGCGGCCCAGTACCAGGCCTACGCCCGCGCCGCCTTCCGCAAGGACAGGCGCGTCAACATCCGCATTTCCGAAAAAGACCTGCTCGACCTGCAAAAACGCGCCCTGCGTGAAGGCATCCCATACCAGACCTTGATCTCCAGTGTACTGCACAAGTATGTCAGCGGGACATTGGCCGAAAGATAGAAAACCTTCGAGATTTTGCGCTTCCCTTTCGTTATTCACAAAACTTCCGAAGTCTGAAGGACTTCGGAAGTCTGGCGGCTACTGCCGGGCAATCAAGCGTTGACGAAGTAAATCATTGGCGAGACGGCTAGGAGTGACCTTGCGCCGCTTGGCTTCCTGCCGCAAAATGCTGGCAACTGCCGAATCAATCTCGATCTCGAAGCGACGTTCACGCAATTCGCCCTTCACCTTCACTGGGATTGAATCGGCAAGGAACTGTGTGGTATCGTGTGAATCCCAAAATTCAGCAGCCTCTTCGTAACTTCCAAATTCTTCGGGGATCGGATCAATTATTTTCTTTTGGGTTGTCATAGTATTTACGCTCCGAACGAGTCATATCACGGGCGGAAATCGGTAATGCAGCCGTCTTGTGCTTCAAGACAAAGAAGATGATCAAACATCTGCCCGAATGGGTCCGTCCATACGCGGCGTACAGGTTTTCGCCTTTAATGTGTCTTTCTCGAACAAACGCACATGAGGTTCGGCAAATAGCACTTCCTCGACTTCATCGGTTTCCACAGCATGTTTCACAGCCAGTTTTTCGATGAACTTCTCTTTCCAAATGACGCTGTACAGATTCAAGGCGGCGCTCCTGTGGTTTCTGTATTAGGATTATACAATAAACTCCTATGCCCTGACGTTCCGACCATATCCCGGCTCGACAAGGATTTTGCCGTCCTTGAACGCTTCGCATCCGCGCAGCACTACGCGCGTCACGCGTCCCTTCACCTGCCAGCCTTCGAACGGCGTCCAGCCGCAGCGGGAGTGCATGTCCGCGGCGCGGAGTTCGTAACGGGCATTTTCGTCCACTTCGATCCAGGTTTCGGGTTGTTCGGGGAGCAAGAAAATTTTGCGAGGGTTCATTACACATTTTTGTATGATGTCGTCTGTCGTCAGTCGTCCGTCGTTCACAGCAGTCAGGTAAAGCGGAAGCATCGTCTCCACGCCGGGGAAACCAGGCGGAGGATTTTCGCCATCCTTCTCGGCCAGGGTGTGCGGGGCGTGGTCGGTGGCAAAGCAGTCAATGACATCGAGATTGTCCCACAGCGCGTCCACATCTTCCTTGGTGGCAAGCCTTGGCCGCACCTCACCGCGACCGGGATGTCCCTGCGATATGGCGTGAATATCATCCTTGGTCAGGAACAGATGGTGCGGACACACCTCGCACGTCACCTTGATGCCGCGTTCCTTGGCCGCCTTGATGAGCAGCACTTCCTCTTTCAGCGAGATATGCGCAATGTGAACCGGTCGATCATAGATGGCCGCCATCAGAATGACTGCCGCCATGCTGCGGCTTTCAGAGTGTGCCACGATGGGCAATTCACGCGGCCAGGTCTGGAAGTGCTGCTGCCAGAGATTCATGTCATCGAGACGCAGTTCGCCGAAGGTGCTGTCGAGGTACATTTTCAGCCCGGCGGCACGCTGGGGCGGACTCGCCGGTCCGCCCGTACGATCCCAATCCGTGTTCACCGGCCCCGCGCCGAGGAACTGGGCGTAGTCGCAGCGGGCTTTCGCTTTGGCCGCGGCCAGCGCCAGGTCCAGAGTGGTGGCATCGAAGATAGGCGGCCTGGTGTTGGGCATCGCCAGCACCATCGTCACACCGCCAGCCAGCGCGGCGGATGTGCCGCTATCCCAGTCTTCCTTGTGGGTCTGTCCGGGTTCGCGCAGATGAACGTGCGGATCGATTAATCCTGGTAGTTTGATCATTGCATCTTTCTCCCCCTCTCCCGCTTACGAGAGAGGGCCGGGGTGAGGGCGAGACATAAAAAAAGAGAGCCGCTAAAGGCTCTCTAATTGGAAAAGGGAACAACTGACTTGACAGGCTCGAACAGGAAATCTCGAAACAAAAGGAATGTGACCATATCGGGCGGAATTATAGGCAGGATGGGAAATCTGTCAAGGTTTTTGGACAATTCACGCATAGTTCAGCGCTTGCTCCAGGTCGGCCAGGATATCCTCCACATTTTCGATGCCAACCGAGAAGCGCACCAGGCCGTCTGTCAGGCCGACTTTCAACCGCTCCTCACGCGGAACATTGTGATGGGTCATGCTGGCCGGGTGCTGGATCAGGCTGTCCACGTTGCCCAAACTGACCGCTAGGGTGATCAATTGGAGATGGTTCATCAACGCTTCGCCAGCAGCCAGGCCTCCCTTGAGTTCGAAGGTGATCATCCCACCAAACGCATGCATTTGTTTTTGTGCAATCCCAAATCCTGGATGATCTTCCAATCCAGGGTAATAGACCCGCTCCACTTTGGGATGACTGGCCAGGTAGCGAGCCACCCTCATTGCATTTTCGCAGTGACGCTGCATACGCAGTTCGAAAGTTTTCAGGCCAAGATGGGTCAGCCAGCAATCGAAAGGACTGGGCG
>Ga0105093_10001194_pt1 | contig 9974 bp, 9 predicted proteins | sample PPLLak3March2015_2_FD_79111 | JGI IMG/M metagenome (GOLD analysis project Ga0105093, IMG submission 79111) | Freshwater sediment microbial communities from Prairie Pothole Lake near Jamestown, North Dakota, USA - PPLs Lake P8 Core (3) Depth... | ecosystem: Environmental > Aquatic > Freshwater >... | reverse complement strand
GACGGACTCCCAGCCGTAAAGCCCTTGCGCCGGAAAATGCTTGATCCCCAGCCAGACCAAGCGGGTTTCGTAGAGACAGCGCCCGGTAGGACAAAAGCCGGCACAGATTCTAAGGCCATGAGTGACTGCCCAGAAGTTCGGTCGGGCTTGGTTCCATTGCACACATGCGAGGGGCTCCAGGGGAAAAAGATCCCTCAGGTTCTCAAGCGAGCCAGCGAAGGCGGGCTTTTTGCGGCTTCTTGCGAAAAGCATGCCTGAGCGGATTATGCCCGGGAAAGAGTGCTGGCTTGCACCTGAGTAAAGGGACGAGCTAGCGAAGGCGGGTTTCTTGCTGCGTCCGTAGAAACCCCAGCCTATCTCATGCCCGGTGCGTACCTGGTTCTTGCAGCCTACCAAGATCATGCAAGAAACATGACTGAGCGGACCAGTATGCAGGGGATGGGTGCTATTGCCCAGGGCCTTAGAGTATCCAGGGTATCAGGGCTATAGGGTCTCAGGGTACTTAAGGTATCCAGGGTATACGGGGTCTATCCCCATAGGTGGGTATGCAGAAGAGGGGCAAGGATAAGACTCACTTCTCTTCACCCATGCAGCACGGCCTTGGCTGGCCCCATGCTCACACTGTGCTACCACCATGCACAGGGCACACCATAGGACACCATGCTCTAGGCACAGCCTCATCACACCATGGCATACCACAAGGGGTGTATGATAAGAGATAGAGCATCATCACTCCACCAGGGGGGGCCTACCCACCCCCCCGGTCCGTTTCTGAGCCGGTCTCATCTCTAGACCTAATACCTTCCCATTTTTTTTTCATATTTTCGAATCATGTACCTTCCCTAAAATTTCTTAAATTATGACCACTCCTAAAATTTTTCATATTTCCAGTTTCTGTGTTACGAGCATGGTTGTTTTTTAGCCCCCTATAGTTTTCTTTCTTGACAATGCTAAAGATAGAGCGATTAATCAGGAGTTAATATGGCGAAGCGTGGAAAAGAGAGCGATGATGTTCAGGTCAGGTATCGCAAGTACGAGGAGTGTGAGAGCGAGTATTTGCGAGGGAGGGAGATCAGTGACATAGCGAAGCGTCATGGTGTGGAGGAATGGCGGGTACATGAGTGGGAGGGGCGGTTTAGTTGGCGGGAGAAGCGGGTGCATTTTTTAGGGAGTGTGCAGGGGGCGTCGGCGATGGTACGGGAGATGATGGGACGGAAGGTTTCGAGTGGGTATGCTGTGGGTGAGTTGAGCATGGAGTTGGTGGATGAGTTGGGGAAGATGGGGAAGGCGTTGAGCCAGTTGGACAGTGAGGGGGTGGGTACGGCTGGGGTGATGGCGGTGTTGAGGGATTTAAGTGTGTGGGTGAGGGGTGCGGCGAAGAGTGCGGAGGAGTACAACCTGGTGAGTCTTTATTTGCAGCGGTATTTGCAAGAGGTGGCCTTAAAATAGATCTTCTTGTTGTGCTGATTATTTTTTATGTGCTGGCCCTTGGGTGTGATTACATAGACCGGAACTGGAGGAAATGAGTTGGAACCGGATAATGCTTTTTACAAGATATGGACAATAGTTAAACCTGCCTGTATTGTCAGCCAAGATGCCTTGATGCACTCTTACCAAGCATTACAATTAATAAAGTCTGTTCCTGGCAGCGTTGCAGAGTGTGGAGTTTTTCGTGGCGGCTCTTTAAGACTCTTTGCAGAAGTTTTCCCAGAGAAGACAGTATGGGGATTTGACACATTTACAGGGATTCCGTTAGAAATGACGAACAGTGAGTATGATTACCATAAAGCTGGAGACTTTAGCGAAACTTCCTTAGAAGAGGTAGTTGCTTATTTAGGTTACTACAAGAATATTAATATAGTCCCAGGCATTTTCCCTGGAACTTTTGAGCAAGTACCTGGAGATGAAACATTTTGCTGTGTTCATCTTGATTGCGATCAGTTTTATTCATACATTGCTTGCCTTGATTTTTTTATGCCAAGGCTCGAAGTTGGAGGCATTTTTATATTTGATGATTATGCCTATCTTGATGGAGCTAAGATGGCTATTGATCAGATACTTCCTGACCTTAAAAAGCCTCCATACATTATTAAGAAAGTAAATCATGGTTTATTCAGGACCATTGTTACAAGGGACAGTGGTTCTATTGCTTGGATTGAGGAACAGCATGCGGCTTGACAGTAGGTTATTGGACAACCGGAGTTTAAAGAAAAAGCTGACGAAGTCGGAGTTTGCCCGGCGGGCCCAGGACATAATTGGGCTGTTGGATGCGGACTACATGCCCTTTGGGGATGATGCTCCGGGGGAGCAAGAGGCACGGAAGGCGAAGGGGTTTGAGGACCCCTTTTTCTTTTTTCGGACGTATTTGCCCCATTATTTTACCTGCAAGTTTGCGCCTTTCCATTTTGAGTTGGTGGAGATGCTGGAGAGGCGGCCGGACCCGGGGGTGGGGGTGGTGTCCCCGGTGGCGATCGCGGCGCCCAGGGATTTTGCCAAGACCACGATTACGTCGTTCGGGTACGTGCTGCACCAGATAGTTTACCGGCAGAGGCATTTCATCCTGTTGATCTCGGACACGGCTGACCTGGCGGGGGACATAGCGGCGTACATCTATCTGGAGTTGTGCTACAACGAAAGGCTGAGGCACGACTTTGGCCGGCTGGTGCGGGAGAATTGGGACTCGGAAGACTTTGTGACCATGAACGACGTGCGGGTGAAGGCCCGGGGGCGGCAGCAGCGGCTTCGGGGGTTGAAGCACCGGCAGTTCCGTCCGGACCTGGTTATCCTGGATGACATTGAGAACGACCAGAACGCCCGGAACCCGGACCGGGTGAAGGACTTGCTGCGCTGGATCAAGAGCGCGGTGTACCCGGCCATCGAGGCCTCTGGGAACATGTTCATCATCGGGACCTTGGTGCACCGGAACTCGGGGCTGTACCAGATCTGCCATTCCAAGGCGGAGCCGTGGCGGGGGTGGACCCGGAAGATTTACCGGGCCATCCAGGATGATGGGAAGTCTTTGTGGCCGGACAAGTTTCCCCTGGCGGTGCTGGAGGCCCAGAAGCAGAAGATGGGCACGGTGGCCTTTAGCCAGGAGAAGCAGAACATCCCGGATGATGATAACGCCCTTTTCCGGCCGGAGTGGATCTCTTATTACCAGCCTGAGGAGCTGCTGGAGAAGCACTTGACGACGGTGGCCTGGTTCGACCCTTCCCTGGACGGCACTAGAAGGAACGACTTCAAGGCGATCGTGACGGTGGCTCACTGTCCTGAGGACCAGGCCTTCTACGTGCTGGATGCTTACATAAAGCGGAGCACCCTGGAGCAGGCCGTGAGTGCCTATGTCAGCCTCTTCAAGATTTACCAGTTCCAGGTCATGGCTATGGAGGCCAACCTTTTCCAGCGGGTTTTACTGAAAGAGCTGGATGCGGCCGCCAAGGAGCAGGACTTGGTCCTGCCTCTTCGGGGCATTGCCAACTATCTGAACAAGGAGATCCGGATTGCGGCCATCTCTCCTTTGGTGGAGAGGGCCCGGATTCGGTTCCGGCAGCGTCATTCCAGCCAGGACCTGCTGGTGGAGCAGCTCTTGCAGTTCCCCGGCCCGAACGATGACGGCCCTGACGCCCTTGAGGGGGCGGTGCGGGTCTTGCAGTCCCTGACCATTAGCGCTGCGGCTTCTACCCAGGTGGTCCCCATCCGGGAGTACCGGGAACAGCGGCTTCAGGGCATGCAGAGGAGGGAGAAACGGTGGCGCGTTGGCCTAAACTGATTACCCGGTTTCGGGACGCTCTCAAGGCTTTCAGGGAGGGGATCAGCTCCTACTCGGTTGATCCTGACGACTACCTCTACCGGAAGCTGGGGAGCAAGACCGACCACGACCTGACCCCGATAGAACATGAGAAGCACCAGAAGATCGCCAAGTATCTGTACGACACCAACCCGGTATGCAAGCGCATGGTCAACATGCAGGCCGAGTACGTGGTGGGCGAGGGCTGGAAGGTGCAGTCCGAGGATAAGGAGCTTGAGGACCTGCTGCTGAAGTTCTGGCACAACCCGGTTCACGACCTTGATCGCAACCTGATCGAGTTTGTCAAAGAGCTGGCTATCTTCGGGGAACAGTGCTACCGCATGTTCGTGAACCAGTATAACGGCGCCTGTGAGATCGGCTATATCGACCCCACCCTGATCGCTTCCGTCAAGCTGGCCGAGAACCCCCTGCTGGTGGACACGGTCTTTATCAGGACTCCCGGTTCTACCGAGCCTATGCCTTTAGAGGGTGTCAAGACCAGCCAGCTCCCGGCCATGTCCAAGGAAGGCTCTCCCCTGGAGGTTGTCTCCGGTGACACCTTCTTCTTCAAGATCAACGGCCTCCTGACTGCCACCCGGGGGCGCAGCGACTACATCACCATCTTCGACCTGGCCGACCTGTACGACCAGTTCATCTTCTCCCGGGCCGACCGGAGCATCATCGGGAACAACGTGGTGCATGACATCACGGTAGAGAACGGCAGCCCCACTGACTGCGACGAGTGGGCCAAGAAGTTCAGCAACATCTACCCGAATCGGGCCGTGGCCCATAACGAGAAGATCAAGTACGAGATCAAGAACCCGAACCTCCGGGCAGAAGATGCTTCCTTTGACGACCGCACCATCTGCAACTATATCCTGGGGTCCTGGGGGTTTCCGGAACATTTCTATGGCAGCGGCGGCAGCACCAACCGGGCCACGGCCATGGAGATGCACGAACCGGTAGTCCGGAAGCTTAAGACCCGGCAGTTGATGGTCAAGGCGATGCTGCACCGGCAGCTTGATTTTGTTATCTACCAGGCCCGGGCCGCGGGGTATTACAAAGGCAAAGGCGCCGAGTACGAGATCGTCTTCCCGGAAGTGTCCTACAAGGACATGCAGAGAAGCGGCCTGACCATGATGTATCTGGCACAGTCTCTGGCGATCGCGGTGGAAAACCAATGGATCACTCAGATGAGCGCTGCCGAGATTTACGCCAAGGTGGCCTCCGGGTTCGGGCCGGACATTCCGCCTAATCCGGATGCGGCCCAGGACTTTGACCAGATCAATAAGGAAAAGCTCGAAGATAAGGAGGGGCCTGACGATGGCCAAGACCAGGACAAGCAAGAGAAAGCTGTCAGCGAAGTCATCCGCTTACGACAACGATAAAGAGTTCCGGGAATTCACTTTCGCCGAGGGCATCGAGCCGATCTCGGAAAGCGAAGAGCCGGACGGCAAGAAGTGGGACGTGACTCTGATTCGGGCGGGTCTCTCCAAGAACGGCAACTACTACCCCCAGGATGTGCTGAACAAGGCAGCCCCGCTGTTCGAGGGTGTCAAGGCCTTTGATCGCTCCGATTTTGACCATGCCACCGGCGGGGGGGAATCAGTCAAGAACATTATCGGCTGGTTCTCCGAATCCCGCTTCGAGTCCGGCAAGATCAAGGCCACCTTTAACATCATGGACACAGCCAGATGGTTGTCCGAGATGCTGCTTGAGGCATACCGGGCAAAGAAGACAGACCTTTTCGGCCTGTCCATCGTGGCTTCAGGAGAGGGGAAAATCCGCCGGCACGAAGGCCGGGAAGTTCGGTGGGTTGAATCCCTGACGGCTGCCCATGCCGTCGATCCGGTAGTCAATCCCTCAGCCGGAGGCAGGTTTGATCGACTCGCCGCCGCCAACATATCCGAAACGGAGGACCTGCTTATGTTCAAGCAACTGATCGAGAAAATCCAGACCTTGCGCCCGGAGCTTCTGGAGGGCAAGGACCTGGAGAACATCACCGAAGCTGAACTCCTGGAGCTGCTCGGCAAGGCCCTGGCCAAGAAAGAAGTCAAGGTTGCCGAGGCCAAGCCCCCGGACACCAGCACCTTTCAAACCCTGGTTACTGAGGCCGAGAAGCGCATCGCCGACCTGGTGGCTGCCGCGGAGCAGCGCACCCAGAGCCAGGCCATGCTAGCCGCCAAGCTGTCCGAGAGCAAACTGCCGGAGATCAGCAAAGCCAGGGTCCGGAGCCAGTTCGCCGGCAAGCTCTGCACCGAGGCCGAGATCACCGAAGGCATCAAGGCAGAACTGGACTACCTGGCTGCCCTGACACCCACCATGGTCAAGGTGCCTCACCCGGCCATGCCTGGCGTGGACACCCGGGACAAGCTGATCGCCGCCATGGACGGCATGTTCATGGAAGCCGACCAGATGGTGGGCGACCAGAAGATCCCCCGGGCCCGGTCCATCAAGATGCTCTATCAGGAGATCACCGGGGACTTCAACGTCACCGGCCGGCTGAAGGAAGCCACCCGGCTCACTGAGGCCCTGACCTCTGCTTCCTGGGGCGAGATTCTGGGGGACTCCATCACCCGGAAGATGCAGTCCGAGTACCAGAACCCCGGCTATCTGGCCGACTGGCGCAAGATCGTCAGCGACATTACCCCGATCCAGGACTTCCGTTCCAACAAGCGGATGGTCATGGGCGGCTACGGGGCCCTGAACGAAGTGTCCGAGTCCGAGACCTACGAGCCCCTCACCAGCCCCACCGACATCGAAGCTTACTACAGCATCGGCAAGAAGGGCGGGCTGGAGACCGTCACCCTGGAGATGATCGCCAATGACGACGTGGGCGCGGTCAAGCGCATCCCGATGAAACTGGCCAGGGCTGCCCTCATCGGCCTCTACCGGGGGGTCTTCGACCTCCTGACCGCCAACGCTGTCACCACCTACGACGCGGTGGCCTGGTTCACCAACGGCACCAGCCATTACAACATGAGCACCACGGCCCTGTCTGCGACCGCGGTTAACGCCGTCCGGGTTGCCATGCGCAATCAGGCAGCCTATGGCGAGTCCCGCTACCTGATCGGCCTGGTGCCCAAGTGGTTGGTGGTCCCGAACGAGCTGGAAGACGTGGCTATGAAGCTCTGCACGGCCGCCAACTCCCTGATCAGCCAGGGCACCACCGAAGTTTCAGACATGCCGAACATCAACCAGCGGTACTCCATGGACTATATCGTGGTGGACTACTACACCAACGCTGCTGATTGGTGGGCTTTCTGCGATCCCAAGAACTGCCCCACCATCGAGGTCGGGTTCTACCAGGGCCGGGAAGATCCGGAGCTCTTCATTCAGGACCAGCCCAACGTCGGCTCCATGTTCACCGCTGACAAGATCACCTACAAGATCCGGCACATCTGGGGAGTATGCGTCCTCGACCACCGGGGCGCCTACTACATGGACGTCTAAGCAGGATTAACCAAGGAGGTTTCAAACCATGGGAAAGACTCACTTTGCTGATATCCCCGGCAATAAGTTCGCGGCCTACATCGGGTCTGCGGCTTCCGGGGCTACCAATACTGCCCAGACCATCGGCTGGTTCCTGGCCCCGGCTGACATCAAGCTGGAATCAGCCTATCTTGTGGCCTCTGCTGCGGCCTGGACCGGTGCGGCCACCAACTACCAGAACCTGAGCGTGATCAATAAGGGCACCGCCGGCGCCGGGACCACGGTCATGGCGCTGCTCTCGGTAAGCTCCACGGCTGTCAGCGTCGGCTCCGGGGCTGCCCTGGCGATTACTCCGAGCGCTACCGCGGCCAACCTCCTGGCCAACTCCGGCGATGTGATCTGCTACAACATCGCCCAGAGCGGTGACGGCCAGGTTTACCCGGTTCATCACGTTCACCTGCTGTTCAGCTTCCAGTAAGCCATGACAGTGATCTCTGAAAACCTTAACCTCGGCTGCGGCGACCGGCTCTTTGAGAGCACGGAAGCCGTAGCCTGGGTTAATCTCGACAAGTTTGACCGGGAGGGGGTCCATATCGTCAGCGATATTGAGGACCCCCTGCCTTTTACCGACAACTCCTTCCACCTGGTCATGGCCAGCCATATCATCGAGCACGTGGCCAACTACGACCAGCTCATCCAGGAAATCCACCGGGTGCTCAAGCCCGGGGGAGTGTTCGTGGTTCGGGTGCCAGAGTTTCCCTGCCACGCATCTGTGGCTGACCCTGACCACAAACGGTACTTCGTGCCGGAAAGCTTCTTTCACCTGACGCCTCACAATATTGGTCCGGCCAGCAAACCCCACCTGAAAGGATTGTTTGACATCGTTTATATTAATGTGCTAAAGCACAACAAACCAGAACTTGACGATGGCCAGCTTGGGAGATACTTCACCGAAATTCATTGCGAGCTTTTATGTCTTAAGGGGGAATGAATGAAAGAAAAAGTCCTGGTCTTCCGGGGCGGGCAAGGGATCGGCGATATGCTGATCGCTACTCCGGTAATCAGACTTTTGGCAGAGGCCGGCTGCGAAGTCCACGTAGCCCCCCGGGGCGGGCAGGTCCAGGTAGTCGCCAACAACCCCTATATTTCCGAGTTTCATGAACCCCCCGCCAACGAAGGTCCTGACGAACTTTTCGAGTATTTTTCCAAGAGCATGGATGAGGTTGACCGGGTAGTAGACCTGGCCTTTACCATCGAGAAGGCCTACCTGCACCGGGTCGATCAGATATGGGGAGAGATTCCTTCTTTGGAAGACCGTCGGGCGGCGGCTGCCGGCCAGAATTATTATGACGAGAACCTGAGGAAAGCCGGACTCGAGCCTCGGCCGGTGTTGCCTGAACTTTACCCCTTGCCCAAGGAACAGGAAAACTTGGACAAGATTGCCCTGGACAAGCTGGAGAACGGCTGGAAGATGGTGATCTGGAACACCATGGGGTCCACCATCAACAAGTTCATGGTCAAGTGCGGCAGGTGGATCACCGCCGTCCATGACCGGCTGCCGAACACCCGGCATTTTCTCTCAGCCCATTTCCCGGTGGAGATCCCCTCCCTGCCCCGGGGGAGCAAGCGGATCTTCCAGACCGAAGGCTTCTGGCAGCTCCGGGACGCCATGCTCATGACTTCCATCGCCGACCTGGTGGTGGGCCCGGAGTCAGCCAGCGTCAACGCCGCGGCCTGCTTCCCGACCCCCAAGGTGATCTGCTATTCCCACTCGACCCCTGATAACCTGGGAAGGTATTACCAGAACCACTATCCGATTGTTCCTAAATGCGACTGCAGCCCCTGCTACCTGATCCCTTTGAATTTCACCGGGTACTGGCATTGGCAGGAACGGCTTCAGATCCTGGAGGCCACCAAGCCCTGTCTGGTCAAAAACCCCAACTATTTTGACATCAAGGGATTTAAGTGCGTCTGGGACATTGACGACGAGGAGCTGATAGAGACCTGTGTTTCTATCCTTGAGAAAGGCCAGGCCAAGCCTGCTGCCTTGAAGGTGGCTTCAGCTTAAATGGCGAAACTTATCACGGCTCTCATACTGCTTTGCCTGGCCGGATGCTCCACCACGGGGCCTCAGGGACCTCCTGGCCCTCAGGGGCCTCCTGGGCCGGCCGGACCTAAAGGGGACCCGGGCCCGGCTGGGGGAGGTTGGTTTAAATAATGGGGCAACCTATAGCAAATCTCAGAAAGATGACCTTCTCCGCCGGTTCCGGGATCTGCGGCGTGAGAAGCGGGATTCGAAGCAGATGATGACTCATCTTGATGTGGAGCGATTCATCAAGGATTTACCTGAACCTGAAAGCTGGTGGAAAAGGATTTTCACATGACAGACCTGGCACCTCATGCAGATTCTCTGGTTAAAGCGGTCGGCATATTATTTTTCATCTGCCTGGGACTGATCGGATTTGTCAACGCACTTATTTGGCGCAACATCAACTCAATAGCAAAGCACTTTGATGAACTGCTACGCATGCACTACGATTGCCAAAAAAGCCTGCCTGAGAAATATTTGTGCCGGCACGATTTTAACACCTGGATATTAACCGAGTGGAAACCGTTTTTATCCCAGCGAAAAGCGGATTGGGGCGACCTGTATAAAGTGTTTGATGCACATTCTCACGACAAAGAGTCAGGGAAGGTGATGCGATGACCGGGAAAGCTATACTGGCAAAGGCGGTGCAACACCTGGGGGAGCCTT
>Ga0105093_10001190_pt1 | contig 9980 bp, 21 predicted proteins | sample PPLLak3March2015_2_FD_79111 | JGI IMG/M metagenome (GOLD analysis project Ga0105093, IMG submission 79111) | Freshwater sediment microbial communities from Prairie Pothole Lake near Jamestown, North Dakota, USA - PPLs Lake P8 Core (3) Depth... | ecosystem: Environmental > Aquatic > Freshwater >... | reverse complement strand
GGCTACAAGACCCGCCAGAACAAGCGGACCCAGTCCTTCATCGTCCGGCGCAGGAGCAAGTAACCATGAGCAGATCCCTCAGCAAGGGCCCCTTCATCGACGGCCACCTCCTGGAGAAGGTCCAGGCCCTGTCGACGCCGGCGGGCAAGCGCCAGATCATCAAGACCTGGTCGCGCCGGTCGACGATCATCCCCGAGATGGTCGGCATGACCATCGGCGTCCACAACGGCCGCAAGTTCATCCCGGTCTTCGTCACCGAGAACATGGTCGGGCACAAGCTCGGCGAGTTCTCCCCGACCCGGCACTTCAAGGGCCACACCTCCCGGACCGCCAAGCAGCTCAAGGTGGGCAAGACATGAGCGCCCCGGTCCCCCTCTCCCATGCCGTCGCCCGGTGGGTCCGGATGAGCCCGCAGAAGGGGCGTCTCGTGGCCGACCTCGTCCGCGACCGCTACGTCGGCGAGGCCCTGACCATCCTGCGCTTCAGCGAGCGGAAGAAGATCAGCGCCATCCTCGAGAAGGTCCTGCGCTCGGCCATCGCCAACGCCCAGCAGAAATCGCCCGACGTGGACGTCGACACCCTCTACATCTCGCGCATCCAGATCAACGGAGGCCCGATCGCCAAGAGGATCCGCCCGGCGCCCCAGGGCCGGGCCTACCGCATCCAGAAGCGGACGAGCCACGTCCACATCTACTTGAACGAAAAGGGGAAATGACCGTGGGACAGAAGACACACCCGTACGGATTCCGGCTCGGATTCAACAAGCCCTGGTCGTCCCGCTGGTTCGCCAAGGGCCCGGACTACGCCCGCCTCATCCACGAAGACCTGAAGATGAAGAAGGCCATCAAGGAGAAGTACTTCCACGCCGGCATCGCCGGCGTCGACGTCGAGCGCATCGGCCCCAAGATCCGGGTCATCATCCACACGGCCCGGCCCGGCATCATCATCGGCCGCGGCGGCAAGGAGATCGAGAGCCTCAAGGGCTATCTCGAGTCGATCGCCAAGCGCGACGTCTACGTCGACATCCGCGAGGTCGACAAGCCCGAGCTCAACGCCCTGCTCGTCGGCGAGAGCATCGCCGTCCAGCTCGAGAAGCGCATCGCCTACCGGCGGGCCATGCGCAAGGCCGTCGAGTTCGCCCTCCGGATGGGGGCCAAGGGCATCAAGGTCATGTGCGCCGGCCGCCTCGGCGGCGTCGAGATCGCCCGCTCCGAGTGGTACCTCAAGGGCCAGCTCCCGCTCCAGACCCTCAAAGCCGACATCGACTTCGCCTTCACCGAGGCCTTCACGACCTACGGCCAGATCGGCATCAAGGTCTGGGTCTACCGGGCCGACGTCGAGAAGCCCAAGATGACCTCCCAGATGGCCGAGGTCGAGGAGATCTAGCCATGTTGATGCCCGCGAAAGTCAAATTCCGCAAACAGCAGCGGGGGCGCATGCGGGGCAAGGCCCTGCGCGGCGGCACGCTGACCTTCGGCGAGTTCGGCCTCCAGGCCACCGAGCCCGGCTGGCTGTCCTCGCGGCAGATCGAGGCGGGCCGCATCACCATCACCCGGCACATGAAGAGGAAGGGCAAGCTCTGGATCCGGACCTTCCCCTGGAAGTCGGTCACCAAGAAGCCGACCGAGGTCCGCATGGGCAAGGGCAAGGGCGACCCGGAGTTCTGGGTCGACGTCATCCGGCCGGGCAAGATCCTCTTCGAGCTCGAAGGGATCGGCCTGGCCGAGGCCCAGGAGGCCATGCGCCTGGCCGCCCACAAGCTGCCGATCAAGACGCGGTTCATCTCCCGGGAACAGAGGGAGCTCAGATGAAGATCAAGGAACTCAGGGAACTGTCGGTCGAAGAGCTGAAGCACAGGGAAGGGGAGCTCGTCGACCAGCTCTTCAAGCTCCGCTTCCAGAAGTCCCTCGGCCAGCTCGAGAGCCCGATGAAGATCAAGACCATCAAGAGGGACATCGCCCGGATCAAGACGCTCTTGAACCGGGTCCCGACGGCCACGGAGTAGCCCATGGACACCCCCAAGACAGCACGGAAAACGACCAAGACCGGGACCATCATCGCCAAGAAGATGCAGAAGACGGTCACGGTCCAGGTGGAGCGGCAGATCCGCCATCCCCTCTACCGGAAGACCATCCGGAAGAAGCAGACGTTCCTCGTCCACGACGAAGCCGGGACCTGCAAGGTCGGCGACGTCGTCCGCATCATCGAGACGCGGCCGATCAGCAAGACCAAGCGCTGGCGCGTTCTCGCGGTCATCGGCCTGACGCCGGAGCTGACGGCCAGCCCGATCGCCGAGAACCCGCTGGAGAAGATCGAGGCGGCCGAGGCGGCCGAGGCGGCTGAAACGGCCAGGACCGCCCCGGCCGGGCCCGAGACGGGAGAGCCCCAATGATCCAGATGCGCACGATGCTCAAGGTCGCCGACAATTCCGGCGCCCGGCGGATCCAGGCGATCACGCCGCTCGGCGGCAGCGTCGGCCGGGTGGCCCGGATCGGGGACGTCATCTCGGCGACCGTCAAGGAAGCCGACCCCGAGAGCAAGGTCCAGAAGGGCAAGGTCATCCGGGCCGTCGTCGTCCGGACACGCAAGGAGCTCCGCCGCCGGGACGGTTCCTACATCCGCTTCGAGGACAACGCCGCGGTCATCATCGACAAGGCGGGCGAGCCCGTCGGCACCCGCGTCTTCGGCCCGGTCGGGCGCGAGCTCCGGGAGCGGAAGTTCACCAAGATCATCTCCCTCGCGCCGGAGGTCCTCTGATGCCCAAGATCGCGCTCAAGAAGAACGACCTCGTCGTCGTCATCCGGGGCAAGGACAAGGGCAAGCAGGGCAAGGTCCTGAAGCTCTTCCCCGAGACCAACCGGGTCATCGTCGAGAGGATCAATTTCGTCAAGCACTTCGTCAAGGCCGACCGCAGCCGGAACCAGCAGGGCGGCGTCATGGAGAAAGAGGCCCCCATCGCCGTGTCCAACGTCATGCTCTACTGCCCGGAGTGCGGCCAGGGCGTCCGCGCCCGAAGCCGCCGCCTCGAGGACGGCAGCAAGATCCGGCTCTGCCACCGCTGCGAGACCCTGATCGAGAAGCAGAAGTGAGGATGCGCCCATGAGCCGCTTATACGAGAAGTACCGCAAGGACGTGGTCCCGGCGCTCCAGGAGGAGCTCGGCATCACCAACGTCATGGCCGTGCCCCGCCTGGTGAAGATCATCGTCAACGTCGGGGTCGGCGACGCCATCCAAAACATCAAGCTCCTGGACGCGGCCAAGGCCGAGCTGGCCCAGATCACCGGCCAGCTGCCGGGCGTCGGTCGGGCCAAAAAATCGATCTCGGCCTTCAAGCTGAGGAAGGGCCAGCCGATCGCCTGCTACGTCACGCTCCGCGACCGGCGGATGTACGAGTTCTTCGACCGGCTGGTCAACATCGTCCTGCCGCGGGTCCGGGACTTCCGCGGCGTGCCGGCGACGTCGTTCGACAGCCGCGGCAACTACACCCTGGGGATGCGCGACCAGCTCGTCTTCCCGGAGATCGACTACACCAAGGTCGAGCGGCCCCGGGGCATGAACATCACCATCGTCACGTCGGCCCGGACGGACAAGGAAGCCTTGGCCCTCCTCAAGAGGCTGGGCATGCCGTTCCGGGAATCCTGAGAATCGAGGTCCCTATGGCAACTACCGCACGAATGGCCAAGATGGTCCGCCAGCCCAAGTACGCGATCCGGGTGCGCCGCCGCTGCCGGCTGTGCGGGCGCCCGCGGGCCTATTACAGGAAGTTCGATCTCTGCCGCCTGTGCTTCCGCAATCTCGCCCTGCGGGGCGAGATCCCGGGCGTGACCAAGTCGTCCTGGTGAGATCGGAGAAAGGAACACCCATGGACTCTTTATCGGACCTGCTCACCCGGATCCGCAACGCGGTGAAGTCCAAGAAGCGGGAAGTCAACATCCCCTCCTTCCGCCTGGGGGTCGAGGTCGTCAAGATCCTCAAGGAGGAGGGCTACGTCAAGAACTACAAGGTCATCGACGACAAGAAACAGGGCGTCCTCAACGTGACGCTCAAGTACACCGAGGACAACCGGAGCGTCATCGGCGGCCTCAAGCGGGTCAGCACGCCCGGCTGCCGGATCTACTGCACCGGGGATTCCGTCCCCAAGGTCCTGGACGGCCTGGGCCTGGTCATCGTCTCGACGTCCCGCGGCGTCCTGACCGGCCGCGGCTGCGAGGAGCTGGGGACGGGCGGCGAAGTCCTCTGCAGCATCTGGTAGGCGGGGAGAGAGGGTACCATGTCGAGAGTCGGGAAGAAACCCATCGCCATCCCGGCGGGCGTGACCGTCACGGTCCACCCGGACCGGATCGACTTCCAGGGCCCGAAGGGCAAGCTGACGACGCCGCTCCAGCCGGGCATCACGGCCGCCCTCGAGGGCGAGAACCTGGTCCTGAAGAGAGCGGACGATACCAAGGCCGGGGGGGCCAACCACGGCCTCGGCCGGGCCCTGGCCCACAACGCCGTCGTCGGCGTCAGCGCGGGCTACGTCAAGCAGCTCGAGATCGTCGGCGTCGGCTACAAGGCCAAGGTCGAGAAGGGCAAGCTCGAGATCAACCTAGGCTATTCCCGGCCGATCGTCTACGCCATCCCCGAGGGGATCGAGATCGTGGCCGAGAAGCCGACCCTGCTGACCGTCCGGGGCATCGACCGGCAGAAGGTCGGCCAGGTCGCGGACGACATCAAGAGCCTGCGCATCCCGGACCCCTACAAGCAGAAAGGCGTCCGCTACCTCGGCGAGCGGCTCATCAAGAAGGAACGAAAGGCGGGAGTGACCGGTGCTTAAAGACAAGACAACCGAGCGAAAGGTCCGGGACGTCCGTCTCCGGAAGCGTATCCGCGAGAGGATCCAGGGCACGCCCGAGCGGCCCCGTCTCCACGTGTTCAAGAGCAACGCCTACATCTACACCCAGGTCATCGACGACCGGAAGGGCGCCGTGCTGCTGACCGCGTCGACCCTGGAGAAGGAGTTCCGGGCCAAGGCCAAGAGTTCCAAGAACAAGGACGCCTGCGTCCGGCTCGGCGAGCTGCTGGGTCAGCGCCTCAAGGCGGCCAAGATCGACAAGATCGTGTTCGACCGGGGGACCCACCCCTATCACGGCCGCATCAAGACCCTCGCGGAGGCCATCCGCAAGGAAGGCATCCAGTTCTAGGCGGACGGACGAGCAAGGAGAGACACACGTGGACGATCGCAGACACACCAGGAAAGTCGGGGTCCTCGACGAAGAGGGCATGGAGCTCAAGGACCAGGTCATATCCATCCGCCGGGTCACGAAGGTCGTCAAGGGCGGCAAGAACCTGAGCTTCTCGGCCCTCGTCGCCGTCGGAGACGAGCGCGGCCGGGTCGGCATCGGCAAGGGCAAGGCCCGGGAAGTGCCCCAGGCCATCGCCAAGGGCGTCGAGGCGGCCCGAAAGAGCATGATCCGGGTGCCCTTGGCCGACACGACCATCCCGCATCTCGTCAAGGGCGTCGACGGCGCCGGCCTGGTCGTCCTGCGTCCCGCCTCCAAAGGCACCGGCGTCATCGCGGGCGGGGCCGTGCGGGTCATCATGCAGCTCGCGGGGATCCGGGACATCTTGACCAAGTCCATCCGCAGCAGCAACCCGATCAGCGTCGCCAACGCGACCCTGGACGCGCTGCGGCGCATCCGCAACCCCGAGGACGTGGCCAAGATCCGCGGAAAGGCGAAAGGTGCGTTATGACCGACGTCGCGAAGAAGCCCCAGAAGGCGCGCCAGCGCGCCGTGCCGGCGGCGGGTGAGACGTTCGTCAAGGTGACGCTCGTCCGCAGCCTCATCGGCACCCCTCGCGACCAGCGGGAGACGGCCAAGGGCCTGGGCCTGCGGAAGCCCCAGTCGAGCGCGGTCCTCAAAGACACGCCCGCGGTCCGGGGCATGATCCGCAAGATCGTCCACGCCCTCAAAGTGGAAACGGTGGAGAAGCCATGAACCTCAGCAACCTGAAACCGGCCCGAGGATCGAGGAAAGACCGGAAACGCGTCGGGCGCGGGCCCGGATCCGGCCACGGCAAGACCGCCGGAGCGGGCAGCAAGGGCCAGCTCCAGGGCAGCGGCTATTCCCGCAAGCGCGGCTTCGAGGGCGGCCAGATGCCCCTGACCCGGCGCATCCCGAAGCGGGGCTTCACCAACATCTTCCGCGACGAGATCGCCGTCGTCAACCTGGACCGCCTGGCCAAGCTCCGAAAAGAGGAGATCGGCCCCCAGGAGATGGCCGAGCACCGCCTGATCCGCAAGGCCACCGACCGGGTCAAGGTCCTCGGGCGGGGCGAGCTCGGCGCGGCCAAGACCGTCCGGGCCCATGAGTTCTCCGCCTCGGCGGTGAAGAAGATCGAGGCCAAGGGCGGCCAAGCCGTCGTCATCGGGAAAGGCCAATGTTAGACAGCATCCGCAACATCTTCAGCATCCCCGAGCTGCGGAAGAGGGTCATCTTCACCCTCCTTCTGCTCGCGGTCTACAGGATCGGCGGCCAGCTCCCCATCCCCGGCCTCAGCGCCGCGGCCCTCAAGGAGTTCTGGCAGTCCCAGCAGGGGTCCCTCTTCGGCTTCATCGACCTCTTCTCGGGCGGGAACATGTCCCGGATGACCATCTTCGCCCTGGGCATCATGCCCTACATCAGCTCGTCCATCATCCTCCAGCTGCTGACCGTCGTCTGGCCCTACCTCGAGCGGCTGTCCAAGGAAGGGGAGCTCGGCCGGAAGAAGATCACCCAGTACACCCGCTATGGCACGATCCTGATCTGCCTCGTCCAGGCCGTCGGCATCGCCATCTTCCTCCAGAACCTGACCAGCCCGGCCGGGGCGCCCATCGTGCCCAATCCGGGCTGGGGCTTCATGCTGCTGACCGTCCTGACGCTGACGACCGGCACGGTCTTCGTCATGTGGCTGGGCGAGCAGATCTCGGAGCGGGGCATCGGCAACGGCATCTCGCTCATCATCTTCGCCGGCATCGTCGTCGACTTCCCGAGCGGCTTCCTGGGCCTGGTCTCCGGCCTGCGGACCGGGGAGATGGACCCGCTGAAGATGATCTTTCTCGGGGCGCTGATGGTCGCCGTCATCGGCTTCATCGTCTTTGTCGAGCGCGGCCAGCGCCGCATCCCCGTCTCCTACGCCAAGCGGGTTGTCGGCCGCAAGGTCTACGGCGGCCAGAGCACGCACCTGCCGCTCCGCGTCAACACCGGCGGCGTCATCCCGATCATCTTCGCCGCCTCCGTCATCACCATCCCGGCGACCCTGGCCAACCTGATCAAGATCCCGTGGGTCCAGGCGGTCGCCGCCCAGTTCGGCCTGGGCATGCCCCTCTACAACCTCGTCTACATCGCGGCCATCATCTTCTTCACCTACTTCTACATCTCGATCATCTTCAACCCGGTCGACGTGGCCGACAACCTCCGCAAGTACGGCGGCTTCATCCCCGGCATCCGGCCGGGCAAGAACACCTCCGACTACATCGACGACGTCCTCAGCCGGATCACCCTGGCCGGCGCGATCTACCTCGCCGCCGTGGCCATCCTGCCCGAGTTCCTGATCACCGGGTTCAAGGTCCAGGCCCTGCCCTGGATCGGCCCCTGGCTCGACGCCAACCTGCCCAAGTTCTTCACCCAGGGCCTGGGCATCAACTTCATGTTCGGCGGCACCTCGATCCTGATCGTCGTCGGGGTGGCCATGGACACGATGCAGCAGGTCGAGGCCCAGCTGGTCATGCGTCACTATGACGGCTTCATGCGCCGGAGCCGCATCCGCGGGAGGCGCGGATGAGGGTCATCCTCCTGGGCGCGCCCGGAAGCGGGAAGGGGACCGTCGCCGAGGCCCTGCGCTCGGCCTACGGCTTCCCCAAGATCTCCACGGGAGACCTGCTCCGGGAAGCCGTCCGGGAAAAGACCCCCCTCGGCCTCGTCGCCGCGTCGCAGATGGGCCAGGGCGGTCTCGTCGACGACGCGACCGTGCTCGCCCTGCTCCGCCGCCGGCTGGACAGGGGCGACTGCGCCGGCGGCTACGTCCTCGACGGCTTCCCCCGGAACCTCAGCCAGGCCGACAGCCTGGACGCTCTGGGCCTCCCCGGCCCTGAGATCGTCTTCGATCTCCAGGTCCGGGACGAGGTCGTCCTCGAGCGGCTGGCCAACCGGCGGTCGTGCCCCAAGTGCGAGGCCATCTACCATCTCGTCAACAAGCCGCCGAAGGTCCCCGGCGTCTGCGACATCTGCGGCACGGCACCCGTCCAGCGGGTCGACGACACGCCCGAGGTCATCCGGGAGCGTCTCAGGACCTATCACGCCAAGACCGAGCCCCTGATCGCCCGCTATGAGGCCAAGGGCGAGCTGCACAGGATCGACGGCAACCGCGCGGCCGGCGAGGTCGTCCGCGACGTCCGCCGGGTCCTCGACGCCGCCCTGGGGCGGCCGGCCGGGGCGGGGAAGTGACGATGATCACGTTCAAGTCCGCGACCGAGCTCGAGGCCATGCGCCAGAGCAGCGCCATCGTGGCCGCCGTCCTGGGCGAACTCGAGCCGCTCATCAAGCCGGGCATCCGGACGCGCGACCTCGACCTCTATGCCGAGAAGCGGACGCGCGAGCTCGGCGCCGTGCCGGCCTTCAAGGGCTACCGGGGCTACCCCGCGTCGGTCTGCATCTCGGTCAACGAGGAGGTCATCCACGGCATCCCCTCGGGGCGCCTCCTCCAGGAGGGCGACATCGTCAGCCTCGACTTCGGCGTCCTCTACGAGGGCTTCTACAGCGATTCGGCCCTGACCGCGCCCGTCGGCCGGGCCTCGGCCGAGGCCCTGAAGCTCATCGCCGCGGCCGAGCGGTCCTTCTTCAAGGGGCTCGAGCAGATGAGGGAGGGCAACCGCCTGTCGGACATCTCGGCGGCCATCCAGGAATCGGTCGAGAGCGAGGGCTTCTCGGTCATCCGCCAGTTCGTCGGCCACGGCATCGGCCGGGCTCTCCACGAGGAGCCCCAGGTCCCCAATTTCGGGGCGCCGGGGCGCGGCCCGAAGATCCGGACCGGCATGACCCTGGCCATCGAGCCGATGATCGCCGCTGGCGGCCACGAGGTCGAGATCCTGGAGGACGGCTGGACGGCCGTCACCCGGGACCGCAGCCTGGCCGCCCATTACGAGCACACCGTGGCCCTGACCGAGAACGGGCTGGAGGTCCTCAGCGCGAGGACGCCCGCCGCCCGGCCGGGGAACCGCCTGGCCAAGGAGAGTCCGCATGCCTAGACAGGACATGTTCGAAGCCGAAGGCGTCGTCCTGGAGACGCTGCCGAACGCCATGTTCAGGGTCGAGCTTCAGAACAAGCACGTCATCCTGGCCCACATCTCCGGGAAGATGCGCAAGCACTTCATCCGCATCCTGCCGGGCGACCGGGTCCTCCTGGAGCTGTCGCCCTACGACCTGACCAAAGGCCGCATCACCTATCGCTTCAAATAACCTGGACTATTCATGAAAATGCCGCGTTTTATAGTTTCACCCTTCGGGCAGGCCGATCCGGCCGCATCTGCCGCGTTGCAAAGGGTTCGCAGTACTCCGAGTACAGCTTCACCCTTTGACGCCTTGCATCTGCAGCCGCCTCGGCCTGTGAATAATCCAGGTCAAAGGACGGGACGATGAAAGTCAAAGCCTCCGTGAAGAAGATCTGCCGGAACTGCAAGATCGTCCGGCGCAAGGGCGTGGTGCGGGTCATCTGCTCCAACCCGAGGCATAAACAAAAACAGGGATAGACGAGGTACCCCATGGCAAGAATCGCAGGCATCACTCTCCCGCCGGACAAGCGCATCGAGGTCGGGCTGACCTACATCTTCGGCATCGGCCGGTCCAAGAGCAACAAGATCCTCGACGAGGCCAAGATCGACAAGAACAAGAAGGTCAAGGCCCTGTCCGAGGACGAGATCAACAAGATCCGCCAGATCATCGAGAAGCGGGAGAAGATCGAAG
>Ga0105093_10001188_pt1 | contig 9983 bp, 8 predicted proteins | sample PPLLak3March2015_2_FD_79111 | JGI IMG/M metagenome (GOLD analysis project Ga0105093, IMG submission 79111) | Freshwater sediment microbial communities from Prairie Pothole Lake near Jamestown, North Dakota, USA - PPLs Lake P8 Core (3) Depth... | ecosystem: Environmental > Aquatic > Freshwater >... | reverse complement strand
TCCGTTAAGGAAGCAAATGAAAATTTGATCAAAACATCTATCTATTCCCCTATGACCGGTACCGTATCAATGCTGCTGGTCGAGCTTGGAGAAAGGGTGGCAGGTACAAACCTTATGGCAGGAACTGACATACTCCGGATTGCTGACCTTTCACGAATGGAAGCACAGGTGGAGGTTAACGAAAATGACATTGTAAAGGTAAAGCTCAACGACACTGCTTTTATCGAAGTCGATGCATATCTTGACGAAAAGTTCCAGGGCATAGTTACCGAAATTGCTAATTCGGCAAAGACTACAGGAGTATCGGCCGACCAGATCACAAATTTCGATGTGAAGATCCTTATTCTCCCCTCATCTTACGAGAAATTTACCCAGAAAGGCATCAATCCTTTCAGGCCGGGAATGTCAACTACCGTCGAGATCCAGACTGAAACAAGAGAGAAGATCATCACAGTTCCGATCCAGTCTGTCACAACACGCGTTGATACAACCAAAAACGCTGCAACGGCTGCTGATGAGGAAATAAGAACACTCGTATTCATAACCGATGGGACCTATGCACTTGCCAAAGATGTAAAGACAGGCATACAGGACAATAATTACATCGAAATTCTGTCAGGTGTAGAGGATAGTGCCCGGGTAATATCCGCACCTTTCAGCGCAATCAGCAAGAAACTGTCGGACAGCACTCTCATTGAAATTGTAAAAAAAGAGGATCTTTACAAGGAAAAATAAAGTCAGGGATCCACTGAATACCAATGATATTATGCCTTGAAACAGCCACTCCGATCTGTTCGGTCGCTCTTTGCGACAGGAATGGGATTGTGGCGCTGAAGGAGAGCGGGGAGGACAGATCACATGCTTTCCGTCTTACCCTCTTTATTGAGAATATTCTTAAAGAAGCAGGGGTAAAAGCCGGCTCACTGGAAGCTGTAGCTGTCAGCAAAGGACCGGGATCATATACCGGTCTTCGCATAGGTGTCTCCACAGGTAAGGGGATTGCCTATGCAGCATCTATTCCTCTTATAAGCGTCGACACAACCCTGTCGATGTTCCTCGGTTTTTTCCCGGATGCTGAAAAGAAATATGACATTAAACCGACCGATCTTTTCTGTCCTTCACTGGATGCAAGAAGGATGGAGATCTATTATTCAGTTCTTGACATATCAGGAAATACAATAAAAGGGATAAGTGCGGAAATTGTCGACAGGGAATTCCTGATAGCTTTTCAGCCTGACCGGAGGATTTTTATTTTTGGCGACGGTGCAGCCAAGTGCAGTGATGTAATGGTGCGTAAAGATGTTGTTTTTACCGGCGATTTTAAGATATCTGCAGCTTTTATGAAAAGTGCAGCATACAATGCCCTTGATAATAAGCGTTTTGAAGATGTGGCATATTTCGAACCATTTTATCTGAAGGATTTTCTGACTACAAAACCGGTAAAGAACATTACCGGAAAATAATTTGGTCCGGAAATTGCCTGATTACTATTAAAGCGATGAGAAAACTGATTCTGTTGGCCTGTACTGCTTTTCTGATAAGCTTGTCTGCAACAGGCCAGCCAGCCTCATACCTGCCTGGCGAAAAGGTCAGATATATTATACATTACGGTGCAATAAACGGAGGAGTGGCGACCCTGGAGATTGTGAGCGACACATCAACGGGGAGGGAATTGTGGCATGCGAAGCTGGATGCAAGAACAACCGGCATGGCTGATGCCCTTTTCCGTGTAAGGGATATTTATGAAGTTTATATTGATCCTGAAACAGAGCTTCCTTTCAAATCCATCAGAAACATCCGTGAAGGAAAGTACAAAAGATATAACGTTGTTCTTTTTGACCATACCTCAAGGCAGGATTCTGCCATTCTCACCAGCGACCTGACAGGAATTCATATTGCCCCGCAGGGGATACATGATATTCTATCCTGCTTCTACTGGTTCCGCAATAATAATCTTCCCGATATGGAGAATGTCAAAAAGGGAGATGTGATAACGATCATGACCTGGTTTACCGACGAGCTTTATCCTATGCGGATGAAGTTCATTGGCATTGAAGATGTCAGAACAAGACAGGGGAAGATAAGATGCTTAAAGTTCAATCCGGTTACCGAAACAGGAAGGCTCTTTAAAACAGAAGAAGATGTTTCATTCTGGTTTTCAGCAGATAAAAATTTTTTACCGGTTAAAATTCGTTTTGATATCTTTGTGGGGGCGTTTATGGTAGAAGTTGAAAGCTATGAAGGACTTCTCTATCCGCTTGATATAAGAAAGAAATAATATATTTAAAGAACAGTTATAACATTTATGGCAAGTACTTCGGATTTCAGGAACGGGATGGTCATCGAGTTCAACAATGACCTGTGTGTGATAGTTAGTTTTCAGCATGTGAAGCCCGGCAAGGGACCGGCATTCGTGAGAACCAAGCTGAAGAACATTAAAACAGGAAGGGTGATCGACAATACCTTCAATTCAGGTGTCAAGGTCAATGTGGCAAGGGTTGAAAGAAGACCCTATCAGTATTTATACAAAGACGATCTGGGTTTCTATTTCATGCACCTTGAAACGTACGACCAGATTCATGTTGAAGAGCATATTATCGATTATCCTGAATTCCTTCTGGAAGGGCAGAATGTTGAAGTTGTGGTGCATGCTGATACTGAAAATGTGCTCTCGGTGGAGCTCGCGCCATTCGTAATAATGGAAGTGGTTTATTCAGAACCCGGTCTCAGGGGAGATACGGCGACCAACACCCTTAAACCGGCAAAACTTCAGAACGGAACAACAGTCAATGTTCCGCTGTTCGTTAATACAGGAGATAAGGTAAGGATCGAGGTTGCCACAAAGTACTATCTTGATCGGGTGAAAGGTTAATCAGGGTTATGGAAGACAAGAAGGTTTCAAACGACAGGATCAAAATACTCAAGTTTAAGCTTGAATCGTTGCTTGACATTACCCTGTCGATCAATGCAAACCTTCCGACCGAGGTCCTTCTTTCACAATATGAGGCTATCCTAAGGGAAAATCTTGGTATCGGCAAAATCCTGATATTCAAACGATCAGCCACCTGGGAATGTTTGCTGAACGGCGGCTTCGCAAAGCAGCTGGAAGAGATTAATGTTGAATCACGTCTGCTCGGATTTGACGACATCACATATGTGTCGGCAGATATGGGATTCGAAGGAGTCGACATAATTGTTCCCGTTATAAATAATAACGTCCCCATAGCCTTCCTTTTCATAGGCGACATCGAGGAGGAGGGTGAAGGCATGAGCCCTGTGCTGAAGCACCTTACTTTCATCCAGACAATCTCAAGCATCATAATAGTCGCCATCGAGAATATCAGGCTTCATAAGGAGAGCCTGCGGCAGGAAGCAATGAAAAAGGAAATGGAGCTGGCTTCCAGGATGCAGAAGATGCTCATTCCTGACAATCGCCACATGCCAAGGAACCCCAACTTCATTGTCACAGGATTTTATTTTCCACATTACGAGGTTGGAGGCGATTATTACGATTGTATAAGTCTCTCAGATACCATGACCGGATTCTGCATTGCTGATGTATCGGGGAAAGGTATGTCTGCTGCAATACTGATGTCGAATTTCCAGGCCAGCCTGAGAGCATTGTTCACAGCTGAAACAGACCTGGTGCAGCTAATCCATAAGCTCAACTCAATTGTTGTGGCTAATGCGGCAGGTGAAAAATTCATAACTTTTTTCGTGGGCCGTTACGACCACAGGGAAAAAGTACTTGAATACATTAATGCTGCGCACAATCCTCCTGTCCTCTATGATACTGAAACAGGAGAAACAGCCAACATAGTAACTTCATGCGTCGGGATAGGAATGCTTGACGAGATCCCTTCAGTCAGGTCGACATTTATCCCGGTTAACGGGTATTCAAAAATTGTCTGTTACACCGACGGGCTTTCGGAGCTTAAGGGCGATGACGGGCTTGATATAGGCACCGGGGAGATCATAAGGCATATTTCCAACCAGGAGCCTGTGGAAAAGAACCTTCAGAAAATGATAAAGTTCCTGGGCATCCCTGATACCAATCCCTATCTGTTCGATGATGTGTCGATAATTGCCGCTGATCTGAGGTAAAAGTCAGACAGCGCGGATCAGGAAATAATTCTTCTTCCCCTTTTGAATAAGCAGATATTTGCCGTTGATAAGGTTCTCCTGCTTTATTATAGCTTCAGGATCTTCAACCCTGGTTTTATTAATGCTCACCCCTCCTCCCTGAACAAGCCTTCTGAGGTCTCCCTTTGAAGGAAAAACCTGGGTTTGCTCGGTGCAGAGTGTTGAAAATGAAATTCCGGTTGAAAGTATTTCTTTGCTGACATCAAAGGAAGGGACTCCCTCGAAAACCGAAAGGAATGTATTTTCACTCATCTTTCTGAGCGATTCCGTTGTCCCTTTACCGAAAAGTATTTGTGATGCTTCAATTGCAGAATCAAGCTCCTCGCGTGAATGAACCATTACCGTAACCTCTTCTGCCAGGCGCTTCTGAAGGATCCTTTCGTGGGGTGATTTATTGTGCTCTGCGACAAGGCTTTCTGCTTCTTCCTTTCCGATAAGCGTGAAAATCTTAATATACTTCGATGCATCCTCATCGGAAACGTTGAGCCAGAACTGGTAAAAATGGTATGGCGATGTCTTTTCAGGATCAAGCCATACATTGCCCGATTCCGTCTTGCCAAACTTGGTGCCATCGGCCTTGGTTATAAGAGGACAGGTAAGGGCATAAGCCTCGCCGCCGGTTTTGCGCCGTATGAGCTCCGTGCCGGTGATAATATTACCCCACTGGTCGGAACCTCCCATCTGAAGCCTGCATCCGAATTTCTCATACAGGTGAAGGAAATCGGTTCCCTGTACCAGCTGGTATGAAAATTCCGTATACGACAGACCTTCCTTTGCATCAGATCCCAGTCTTTTCTTAACCGAATCCTTTGCCATCATGTAATTCACAGTTATGTGTTTCCCGATGTCGCGGATGAATCCGAGATATGAGTATTCCTTCATCCAGTCGTAATTATTCACCATGATGGCCCTGGTCTTTTTGTCAGACTGGAAATCAAGGAATTTGGAAAGTTGCTTTTTTATCCCTTCCTGGTTAAAGCGAAGCGTGTTTTCATCGAGCAGGTTCCTCTCCTCCGACTTGCCGGAGGGATCGCCGATCATGCCTGTAGCGCCTCCTATAAGAGCCACCGGAACATGTCCTGAGCGCTGAAAATGAACCAGCAGCATCACTTGCACCATATGGCCGATATGGAGCGAGTCGGAAGTGGGATCGAATCCGATATACCCTGTAGTGGTTTCCTTATTAAGCAATTCCTCTGTACCGGGCATGATGTCGTGAATCATGCCTCTCCATTTCAGTTCTTCAACAAAATTCATGTCCGCTTTTTTGAGAAGTGCAAATATAGCAAAGAGGATTAAATTGATATTTCGGTTGAATCCGGTACGGGAATGGCTTCGGGTTCTTTTTTGAACCTGTCGAAGCTTTTCCTGAAATCTCCTTCGCCTATTACGGGGAATATAGATGGAACAATATCTGCCACGGGTTTGTAGAATTTCGATCCTTCGACGCTTTTAGGGAGGAAATGTTTTCGTGCATCAATGGCATTGAGGACAGAGAATATAACACTCAGGATCAGTATGTTCTTCACTGCACCGAACACCATTCCGAGAAGCCTGTTGAGGAACCCGAGCTCTACTGCATCAACTACCTTGTCGGCAAGCACCCCGATAAAATGAATGCACAGGACTACTGCGCAGAAAGTGATTACGAAAGCGATTATCCCGACATACTCTCCCGACATATTGAACCATTCATAAAGTTTTGCCGCGGTAAAATTGGAGAACTTAATTGCTCCCCATATGCCAAGGATAAGTCCGACCAGCGAAGCGACCTCCCTGACAAGTCCGTTTGAGAAGCCGGATATTACTGAAAGAACAACAATAATAACTATGAGGAAGTCGATCCAGTTCATGTAATTATGTTTAAGGTTGTGAAATTATGAAAGATCGGGGATTAATCAAAATGTGGATAAAGTGCATAAGTCCCGGATCATTAACGTAAACAAGACAATCAGTTAAAAAAATATAATTCGTTGTCTGATGTTGGAATTTTCAATAGTTTTAAAATAAAAAGATAATGATGAACTCAATTAACAGATCTGTTTCTTTTCAGCTATCCTGTCTCAGGGCATTTTTAGTTATATCCCTGTCCGGGATATTTTTTCAGGCTTCAGCACAGCAGCCGACTACTTACACCTCTTTTAAACCGGGAGGCAAATGGCTTGCCGATGATGGGGTTCACATCGACTGCCACGGCGGGAATATTATCTATGTTGATTCTCTCCGGACTTTTTACTGGTATGGCGAGCACCGCGGTCTGCCGAGGGGAGCTTCCTGCTACTCTTCCACTGATCTCTATAACTGGAAAAATGAGGGTGTCGTTCTCGACAAAGGAGAAATTCAGATATTTGAACGCCCTAAAGTGATCTATGATGAGAAAAACAGGCAATATGTAATGTGGTTCCACTATGACGGCAACGGGTATACTATTGCAGAACTGGGTGTTGCAGTTAGCAAAAGCCCGACAGGTCCGTTCATTATTAAAGATCATTACCGTCCCAATGGGCACGAATCGCGCGATATTGGAATGTATATAGATCCTGAAACAAAAAAAGCATACATAGGTTATGCCGCTGATCATACGAATCTGACTATCCGCATGGTTGAATTGTCGGACGATTATCTCAGCACTACTACCAATGATGTCGATATACAGGCCCATTGCGAAGGGCCGGGTATTTTGAAAAAGAATAATATCTTCTATCTGCTCACAAGCCAGTGTTCCGGATGGACCCCTAATCCTGCTTCGTATTATACAGCCACCAATATAATGGGGCCTTATTCCAACAAGGGGAATCCATTTATCGGTGATGCAGGAAATAACTCATTTAATTCACAGCCGTGTTATATATTTAAAATCCCGGGCTATGTCGATGCATATCTCTATATGGGAGACAGGTGGAACGGCGGAGGCCGTCCTGATTCGGAATATGTTTTCCTGCCTATTACTATAACAGGTGACGGCAAAATGGAGCTTCACTGGTACAAGGAATGGGACCTGAGCTTTTTCACTCCTCAAAGAAGAAGACCTGCCCGGTAAAACCTATTTTAAAAACAGGCCATCCTTTTTTATAACTAGGTTATCTCCCGAATCATCGACCTCAACGAACATCGGTTGACGTGTGGGTCTTGCATCGTTGGGATCAACATAATGCATGCTGAGCATAAGTTTGCCCTCAAAAGTATGGAAAAGCATTCCATGGCCTCCATTGGATTCAAAAAGGAGTTCCTTATCCTGGACCCATGGTCCTTTTAATTTGCCGGATTCCGAATATGCCGCTATTAAAACATAATCTTTCCCTTTCCAGCTGGACCATATCATTCCAAGCTTGCCTGTCTTTGTTCTGAAAAGAAAGCAACCATCTGTGACATAGGATTTTTTTGGATCTGGCTCAGCGTCTGTAATATATGGAGCATCGTATCCTGTGAAAAGGGTAAAAGGCTTTTTATCGGGAACACCCAGGTCTTTTGGAAGACGTACAGCTTCCATTGTTCCATTCATTGTCTGCGTCCATTCGCGGCAAAATATCATATATGGAACATTTTTTTCGATCCAGAAAGTTCCGTCGAGTGCAGGCCAATCTCTTGGTGTATGCTGCTGGTTTCCTGTAAAATCCATGAAGGGTCCTTTTGGTGAATCAGCCACATAAATCTGGGTTGCACGCCTGGGATAATCTTCTCCGCGGATATTCTTTCCCATCGGTTTCCGATCGTCAGACGTTGTGAAAAGATAAAACTTGCCTTTATATTTATGCACTTCAGCTGCCCAGCAAGGTGCTTTGTCTCCTGCCCAATGGCCGGCAGGGAATTTATATACGACAAACCGTTCAGTCCAGTTTTTCAGGTCTTTGCTGGCACGGGTCATTACCAATCCCCCGCCGCCAGATCCATACATATAGTAGGTATGATCACTTTCATCAGCAAAGATGAACGGATCGCTCAGATTGACATCACCGAGCGGAACTTTGAATTCCGGGACAAATTCCTGAGCATGACCTGATGCAAAAAGGACCGTCAGCAGTAACAATGTGAATGTTTTTTGTTTCATTATCTTTATTTTAATGGATTAAAATCTTAATTGTTTTCTCACGACTACCTGGCTTCGGTTACCGGTATATCCCATTCCTCCTTAAATCCCTGCTCCTCAAGGAGCACATGTAAAACGGCTCCTTCCCGGATAACGGAACCAGCAGGAAGTGTGAACTTAAAGGTCTTTCTGTCCTGGGTTTTTCCTATTTGTATGTATGCCGGTCTGGCCTTTATTTCATTATTTGCCCATGTAACTGTTCCGGTAATGTTGTTTGCAACAGGCTCTCTTAATGAGATCATAACGCTTCCGTCGGCGGCCTTGCGGAGAGTGGCAGGGAATGAACGCTTTGTCCAGGCTAATTCTGAAATGACAGAAGCTGTCCTGTTCAGTTCTTCTTCCCGTTTACTGTCAGCGAAGACTCCGGAACCCAACTGTTCGAATGCCCCAATATCAACCGAGCCGTCAATTACCGGATTCCCGTAAAAATCACGTCTGCTGTTCAGGGGAATGAATATTCCGGTGTTTATACATGGTGATCCCGGTTTCAACTTGTATCCGCTCAGTGATGACAATCCTTCCCCACCGGTTCCGGGTGCTGCAAACATGGGATCTGCAACCAGTTTTCCCGGATCGTCGGGAAGCCCGTTTTTCCAGGGACCGAAATAACAATTATTGTAAAACTGTGTTTTGCTTTTATGAGGTGGCAATATAGTATCATTGAATTGTCTTACCAGCATATTCCCCTGTGTATATACAGTCCTGAAGCGTCCCTGCCCCGTTGCATAAAAGATGTTGTTGACAAGACGGGCGCCGAGTTTTGATTTATCTGCAGCTCCTGAGTGGTAATCAAGATCTGCAGTTCCGTAATCGACGTAAAATATGTTATTGTGGACCAGATTTTTGTCGGTAGTATCACACTGAAACTGAATAAGGTGAGTTTTGTCATTTTCGCTTATATTGTATCTGGCAACATTTCCAAAAGTCTGGTTCATAATAAGAAGGAACCCATGGTTGTTTTTACTGTAGTTGTACTGACAGATACAATTCTTGCAGTTAAAATCAAAATCATATGCATTTCCGTCTCCGTTGGTCTTTTCCCTGCCGGTATCATATACTTGATTAAACTGCATTACTGTTTCGATGGTGTTCTGAATCCAGATTGCTGCGGTATGGGGCCACCAGTCTTTTCCTCCCGGGAGGTCGAGGTTCCCTGATCTCATACATGAGCGCCTGACGATATTATGTTCAATGATCCCGCGGTAAGGACCATTTACAAATATCCCGTCTCCTCCGAGATTATCCATTACATTACCTCTTACAATCACATTGTTAACAGGTCCCCATGAAATAATGCCGCATTTGTCGAAACGTTCAATCCTGTTGTTCTCGATAAGAACATCATCAATTTTAGTTGTCATGGGACGGCTTCTGTCACGATTCCTGTCGCGTTGAATATTTACGAGAATTCCGCAGCTGTAATATCCTGTAAATTCAGTGTTCCCGCCCATCTGTCCCCAGATGTCGTGAACATAGCAATTTCTTACCACAATGTGTTTTACATGCTGGTCTTCACCCTTGGCAACAGCTACAATCCCCTGGCGCCCGATTCCGAGCTCAGGAGGTGCCCCGCTTGTTATTTCCATATTGCTTATTTCCCACCATGACTGATTTGTAAGCCTTATCCCGGCCCCTTCAGCTCTGCCAATATTAATAACAGGCCTGTTGCCATCTCCGAAACTGCTTATTATTACAGGCTTGTTTTCTGAACCCGAACCTTGCGGCTTCATTTGTCCAAACCAGGTGGCATCCG
>Ga0105093_10001187_pt1 | contig 9988 bp, 6 predicted proteins | sample PPLLak3March2015_2_FD_79111 | JGI IMG/M metagenome (GOLD analysis project Ga0105093, IMG submission 79111) | Freshwater sediment microbial communities from Prairie Pothole Lake near Jamestown, North Dakota, USA - PPLs Lake P8 Core (3) Depth... | ecosystem: Environmental > Aquatic > Freshwater >... | reverse complement strand
GCGGCGTGCGAGCCAAAAAGGTTGAGCGCATGCCAGCTACGGCCGATGCTCTCGGCCTGACCGGACAGTGTGAGGGTTCCGACGATCAGGAAGGTCGCCGTCGTGGCCATGAGGCTGGCGCCCATGATGAAATTGCGCAGGGTCTGCACCGCCATGATGTCCTTTCCTGGATTGGCCATGACATTGGCGACCCAGAGGGTGCGGGCGATTTCGTTGACGCCGTGGATGGTATAGGTGGGGTTCTTGCGCACCTTCAGCCACAGGAACACATAGTAGGCTAGGACCATGCAGGTGCTGATTGCGAAGGCGAGGAGATCGGGGGCGAATTCACGCAGCCATGTCATCGTTTTGCTCCGAGGGAAAAACGCTATGGGCGAACAGCTTATTACAACCGGCGGCGAACGGGAAACCCGACAGGATTCTGCCGGATGCGCCTTCTCCGGTCGCCGACTTCAGGCTGCCCGTGCTTCCGCTGACCGCGTTCAGTCAGCGCTCTGGATACCCAGGCTTGATAGCGTTTGAGCTTTGCTCGATTTGAGGCGCAGGTAATGGACGCTGCTGCGGTCGACCACCAAAAAGAAGGCAATTTGCCCTTTGTCGGCGCACTGCAACGGGAAATCGGCGATTTCGAAGCCGGCGGAAACGAATTGCGCGATCCCTTCCATTTGTCCGTTCATTCCCAGCGTTGCCCGGTAGCGGCCGGCAGGCAAGTGGCCAAGCGCGATGAACCAGGCGTTTTCCTTTGCGTTGGAAGCTCGGCCAGACTTTCCGGACTCCAGTGCCGGCCTTCCTGCAAATCCCGACTCATGCCGGCTCAGAATCAATGATTGACCGTTGCGCTCGGGCGCAACCATACTCCACGAAAGCCAATTGAATTTTTTATCCTGTTGGGTGACACAGGACAAGAACGAATAAGGCGATCACATGACACATCTGTTCTCACGTTTCCGCATTCGCGCCCTCGGTGTCGCGGCTCGCCTCCTGCCTGTGCCGACGCCGTTCATGCTGACGGGGCCGGGTTCGTCGCTCGAGCTCGCCCGATTGATCGCCGACTGCGGCGCTCGGTCCGTCCTCGTTGTGACCGATAAGGTGCTCGTCGAGCTCGGGGTCGTCGCCCCGGTGTTGACCGCGTTGCAGGAGGCTGGCCTCGCGGTGACGGTGTTCTCGGAGGTCGAGCCCGATCCGACCATCGGCATCGTCATGGCGGGGATCGAGCAGCTCCGGGCGTCGGGGGCGACAGCCGTGCTTGCGGTCGGCGGCGGCTCGCCGATCGACGCCGCGAAGGCCATGATCGCTTGCCACGCGAGCGGCCGTCGTCCGCAGGACCTCGATGGCTACTTCAAGGTCCGCGCCGCCGTCTTGCCGTTTTTCGCGGTTCCGACTACGGCGGGTAGCGGCTCGGAGGTGACCGTCGCTTCCGTCGTCTCCGATCCGGGGGCCGGGCGGAAATTCGCCATCGTCGACAACAAGCTCGTTCCAGCGGCGATCGCGCTCGATCCGAACCTCATGGTCGGCCTGCCGCAGCACGTGACCGCAGCCACGGGTATGGACGCGCTCACGCATGCGATCGAGTCCAACCTCTCGACGCTCGCCACACCGGCGACGCGAGCCCTGTCCGTGGCCGCGGCGCGCGCGATCTTTCGCGATCTGCCCCGGGCTTGCGCGGATGGTCGCGACATCGCCGCCCGGCAGAGCCTTGCTGTCGCGTCATGCCTCGCTGGCCTTGCCTTCACCAGAGCGAGCGTCGGCTACGTCCACGCGATCGCCCACCAGCTCGGCCCGCTCTACCATCTCCCGCACGGGCACCTGAACGCGATCTTGCTCCCGTACGTGCTCGACTTCTACGTAGACGGCGCCGCCTCGCGGATGGCGGAGCTCGCGCGCGCTTGCGGGCTCGGGCCAGGTGGCGAGGATCCCCGGTCCCTGGCGCTGAGTCTCATCGCCGCGATCCGACAGCTGAACGCGTCCGTCGGCATCCCGCCAACAATCGAGCAGATCGCCGACGCAGACATCCCCGAGATCGTGCAGCGTGCGCTGGCGGAAGCGCACGGAACCTACCCGGTGCCGACGTACATGTCGGCCGCCGACTGCACGACCATCGTGCGGCGCGCGGCTGGCCGAGCCATGGTCGCGGCGACGGATCATCCCTCACGCGGGGTCGCAGCAAGTCCCAAGAAGAAGGAAATCTAAGCCATGGAATCGTCTGCCCTCACCTTTGCCCAGTGCCTCGAACTGCAACGCGCCGCCTACAGGTCCAATCCGTACCCTGACCTTGAGCAGCGCAAGGAAGACCTCGCGGCGCTGCACCGGTTCCTCAAAGAGAACGAGGGGGCGATCATCAATGCCATCGACGCCGACTTCGGCGTGCGACCGGCGACCGAGACACGCCTGATCGAACTCTTCCCGGTGCGCCAGGGCATCCGCGACACCCTCGGGCAACTCGCCAAATGGATGCGTCCGCAGCGCCGATCGGTCGACCACCTCGCCTTCCCCGGCGCAAGCAACCGCGTGATCCCCCAGCCGCTGGGCGTGGTGGGCGTGATGGTTCCCTGGAACTTCCCGATCTTTCTCTCGTTTGGTCCGCTGGTCGACATCGTGGCCGCCGGCAACCGCGCGCTGGTAAAGATGTCGGATCGCTCCACCAATCTGGCGCGCCTGCTCATTGAGGTGTTTCCGCGCTACCTGCCCGCCGAAAAGATCGCGTTCTTCGAGGACCTCGGGCGCGGACCGGAGTTCTCGAAGCTTCCGTTCGACCACATGATCTTCACCGGCTCGGGCGGCGTCGGGCGCGCCGTCATGGCGTCCGCGGCGGCCAACCTCTGTCCGGTGACCCTGGAGCTGGGCGGCAAGGCCCCGGCGGTGGTGGCGCCCGATTTCCCCATCGCTACCGCCGCCGAGCGCATCCTCTGGGCCAAGTGCATGAACGCCGGCCAGGTGTGCGTGAACGTGGACTACCTGTTCCTGCCCGAAGCCAGCATCGACGCCTTCGTGGCGCATGCCAAGCGGCTGGTGGCCGAGCGCTTTCCCGACCTGAACGGCCCGGACTACACCACGATCATCGACCAGCCCGCTTTTGATCGGCTCAACGCGACGCTCGAGGACGCCAGGGCGCGCGGGGCGACCGTGATCAACCTGGCGCCGGGCCAGCAGCCCGATGCCCACCGCCGCAAGCTCGCCCCGCACATCGTGCTCGGCGTGAGCGACGAGATGACGATCATGAAGGAGGAGATTTTCGGGCCGCTGCTGCCCATCAAGCCGTATCGCGAGGCCGATGAGGTCATCGCTTACGTCAACGCCCACGACCGCCCGCTAGCGTTCTATCCGTTCACCAACGACAAGCGGCTCGCCGAGCGCTACATCACCCAGATCATCTCCGGCAGCGTCGGCGTCAATGAGGCCATCGTGCAGGCGGGGCAGCACGACCTGCCGTTCGGTGGCGTCGGCGCCAGCGGCATGGGGCACTACCATGGTTACGAGGGCTTCCTGACTTTCTCGAAGCTGCGGCCGGTCTTTCGCCAGGCGCGCATTTCGTCGATCCAGTTGGCGATGCAGCCACCCTACGGAAAACGCACGAAGCTCGCCCTGGACTGGATGTTCAAGTTGCGCGGCTAGCAGTCGCTCGATGATCGGACATCACGCCGCTTGCGACCGCGCCGCCCGGGGAAGCGCCGCCTCAGCGCTTCAAGCCCCATTCATGGAGTTTCTTTGCAGCGGTGCCGAACTGGCCCAACTGGTAGACGGCTGCGCCGGCCGGCGAGAATGTGAACGACTCAAACGGTTCAGCGAGCATCTGGTCGAGGTAATCACGCGGCGCAATGCCCGTGGTGACGTGCGGACTGAAATGCTCGCCGGCTGATTTCTGCACAAACTTCGAAACGTAGTCGATCAGCAGCGGGTCGATGACGGGATCATCCGGCGTCGTGGCGAAGGCGTCCGAGAGTCCGGTTGCCACAGTGAACGGGGCCACGGCATCGATCAAGTCCCGTTGCAACTCGCGCAATTCAGGACTCGGCCTGGCCACGATGCCCGCAAGTCCAATGGCGCCGCTCGGGATGTAGTAGTACCCGAAAGCTTCCAAGCGCAAGCCGAGCACAGGGGTACGGGCGAAAACCTTGCCGGCGGCTGCTTGGATCCTGTCGAGGTCCGTCGTGCGAACGAAACGCTGGAGGAGCGTGACGTGCGGCCGGTGCGTCGCATCCAGCGCGAAACCCTTCGGGAAAACCTTGAGCAGGCGGGCGTTGTTCGCTTCGGAACGCCGGAGCATCGTGGCGTCAGGCTCCAGCAGGATGTTGATGGCGATGACCGGCCCCGGCTCGAACGGGAACACCCGCTTACAGTCGTTCTTCATGATGACGACGGTCCAGCCGGCTCGCTTCGCCTGCTCGTAAAGCGACGGCGTGAAGGCCCCGATCTGGGGCGTGGGCATGCCAAGTACTGGGCCGTAGGCGTATTCGCGTGCCGCATCATCATGCAACACCAGCAGTCCGAAGCGCACGCTGCCGCCGCCCTGCGTGTATTCCAGCATGTGCTGGTCACCCACCGAATTGCCGAATGCGGCAATCGGCCGGCGGCCGATATGCTGGTTGATGGCGACGGGCTTGTCGGCCTTGTCGTTGTTGAAGCTCAATCGCGGCAGGCGAAAGAGCACCGGTTTGCCGTCGCGCATCTCGTACCGGGTCTCGATGCTGCTGCCGATGATCTGCTCTGGCGGGACGCCGTAGACGCGCTCGCCCCATTGGCGCAGGAACTCGATGCCGCCGCCCGAAACGATGAAGTTCTTGAAGCCGTTGGCGCGCAGGTAGGCGAGCAGTTCGAGCATCGGCTGGTAGGTCATTTCGGTGAAGAGCCTGCCGGTCTGCGGATGCTTCGCGGTGGCGATCCATTCCTCGACGATCCGCCCGAACTCGACGGTGCTCATTCCCGCGTGGGTGGCCATGACGATTTCGAGCAGCGCCTCTTCGCCGGCGGCGAGCGTGGCCCTCATATCTCCCCTAAGCAACGACGCGAACGGTTCCTGCGTCTCCCACTCGGGGTGCTGCGACACCATTGCCTTGAGACGGTCGCGTGCGAAATATACCTGCACGGGCACCGGCTGCTCGCACCAGAGCGTCCCGTCGTTGTCGAAGGTGGCGATTCTTTCTGGGACGGGGACAAAAGATGGCGAGCCTTCCGTTGTCACCTTGTCGACGAAGCTGAAGATACGCTGTTTTGTCGGCCCGTCGTTCCATGAGGGAAGAGGGTCGTCGGCGAAGGCCGCGTCTGTGTACGACAGCGGACCGGGCAGGACTTCGCTAGGTGAGTCTTTCTTCAAGGCAGTCTCCCAAGGTGTGTTGACGTTTAAGCCGAGCGTACGGAAACAGACCCGGGCGACCGATCGATCGGTCGCCCGGGTCTTGCTGCATCAGCGCGCCCGGCCGGATGGCTGGACGCGGCCCCATCGCTGCTGCCGATGGAGCGGGCAGATCAATCGGCTCTGGCTGCTTCCAGGTCGCGCATCACGGCGTCCAGGTTGAACGACGCCGGCTTCTGCCGCGGCGGGAACTTGACGAAGTTCTCCATCTGTTGTGCCACCACGCCCTGCATCAGGTAGATGGCAAAGGCATTGGTTATCATCCAGTCGTAGTACGTATTCGAGCTCTCGTCGGCCCGCTCGAAGGGGTCGCGCCGCAGATTGAAAAGCTTCGGGATTCGCAGCTTCACGAACGGCTCTATCCAGCAAGCAAGCTGCTTGGCGCGCTGCTCCATCAGCACCATTTTCCAGTCCTGCGTGCGGATCGCCAGGATGTCGCCGTCGTCGCTGATGTAGAAGAAGAAATTGCGTGGGCTGTCCTTCACCTCGCCCTTCAGGTAGGGCAGCATGTTGTAACCGTCGATGTGGACCTTGAAGGTCTTGTCGCCGGCCTGGTGGCCCTCGAGCAGCTTCTCCTTGATGTCCGGCACGCCGGCGGCGGCGAGGAAGGTCGCCAGCCAGTCCTGGTGCGTCACGATGCCGTTGAGTACCGTACCCGCCTTGAACTGGCCCGGCCAGCGCACGAAGCACGGCACCCGCCAGCCGCCTTCCCAGTTGGTGTTCTTCTCGGAGCGGAACGGCGTGATGCCGGCGTCCGGCCAGGTGTTGAAGTGCACGCCGTTGTCGGTGGAGTACATGACGATGGTGTCTTCGGCGATGCCCAGCTCGTCCAGCTTGTTCAGCATCAGGCCGACGTTCTCGTCGTGCGCGACCATCACGTCGTTGTAGTCGCCCTGGCCGCTCTTGCCCTTGTGCTTTTCGGCGCAGTGGGTGCGAAAGTGCATCGCCGTGGTGTTGTACCAGAGGAAGAAGGGCGTACCCGCCTTGTGCGTCTCGTCGATGAAGCGCAGCGCGCGCTCGGTCACCTCGTCGTCGATGGTCTCCATGCGCTTGATCGTCAGCGGGCCGGTGTCCACGACCGTCTGCCCGCCTTTGCCGTCGGCCTTGCAATGCAGAACACCGCGCGGGCCGAACCGCTTCTTGAACTCCGGGTTTTTTGGGTAGTCGGGTTGCTCGGGCTCTTCCTCGGCGTTGAGGTGGTAGAGGTTGCCGAAGAACTCGTCGAAGCCGTGCACAGTGGGCAGGTGTTCGTCGCGGTCGCCCAGGTGGTTCTTGCCAAACTGGCCGGTGGCGTAGCCCAGGGGCTTGAGCAACTCGGCGATGGTCGGGTCCTCGGGCTGGATGCCGTTGGTGCCGCCCGGCATGCCGACCTTGGTCAGCCCGGTGCGGATCGGGTTTTGGCCGGTGATGAAGGCCGAGCGGCCGGCGGTGCAGCTTTGCTGGGCGTAGTAGTCGGTGAAGGCCACACCTTCGTTGGCGACGCGGTCGATGTTGGGCGTGCGGTAGCCCATCTGGCCACGACTGTTGTAGCTGATGTTCCACCAGCCCACGTCGTCGCCCCAGAGGATCAGGATGTTCGGTTTCTTAGCTGCCATGGTCTCTTCCTTTCAGTGGTGACACAAGTTCCGGATCGATTCGAATCAACCCGGGCCTAAAAAACACGCAGCCCTCACGGCGTCGTCAGTTCGCGACTGACCCCGCTGAAGGGCGAGCTCGGTGCCTTGTCGCCGTGGCAGAAGCGGAATTTCCTGCCGCTGCCGCACGGGCAGGGCCGATAAGCGCCCTGTCTTGCATCCTGGTCGGCGACCCACGCCATCACGTCGGCGGGTGGGCGGTTCTGCCGCAGCAGTTGCACCATGACGTTGAAGGTCGGCCCGCAGTGGGTGAAGAAGAGCTCCAGTCCCGGGCACAGGTAGTTCTGGCCAGGTTCCCCGTCGCGCGACAGTGCGAAACGGTCCTTGGGGCAGCCGCCATTGCACCAGTTGAGGACCTTGCAGCCGCGGCACTGGGCAGTCAGCGTATCACGCTTGTCCTCGCCGAACTTGCGTTGCTCGGGCGAGGCCACCAGCTCGAGCAGGTGCGTCTGGTGGATGTTGCCGAGCTTGTATTTCGGCTCGACGAAGTGATCACATGAATAGAGGTCGCCGTTGTGCTCCAGCGCCGGGCCGTAGCCGCAGGTGGGTGCGTGGATGCACAGCAGATGGCGGCCGAAGAAGGCCTCCAGCGTGACGTCGAAGAGCTGCACGTAGACCTGGCCCACGTCATTGCGCACCCACTCCTCGAAGATGTCGATGAGGAATCGGCCGTATTGTTCAGCGCCCACCGTCCGCTCGGTGACCAGGTTGCCGGTTTGCGTATAGAGCAGGCGCTTCTTGCCGGCTTGCTCGCTCCAGCCCTGGTTGGCGATGCTGATAGTTTGCTCGGTAGCGCGCTCGATGATCGGTATGAACTGCACCCACTTCGCGCCCAGCTCGTCGCGGAAGAAGCGATAGACGGCGCGGCCGTGCTGCTGATTGGCGGCGTTCACGGTGCACAGAATGTTGAAGTCGACCTCGTGCTTGCGCAAGTACCGCCAGCCGCGCATCACCAGGTCGAAGGTGCCCTGGCCGCGGCGGTCGACGCGGTAGGTGTCGTGCAACTCGCGCGGGCCGTCGACGCTCAAGCCGACGAGGAAGTTGTGCTGCTTGAAGAATGCGCACCACTCGTCGTCGATCAGCAGACCGTTGGTCTGGAAAGTGTACTGCACGGTCTGGCCGGGTTGGAGATACTTCTCGACCAGCTCGACCGAATGTCGAAAGAAGTCGAGCTTCATCAGCGTCGGCTCGCCGCCCTGCCACGCCACCGTCACCTGCGGCGCCCGGTGCGACTCGAGTAACTGGCGGATGTAGGCCTCCAGCGTAGCCTCGGTCATGCGGTGCTTGTCGTTCGGGTAAAGCGATTCCTTGGACAGGAAGAAACAATAGGTGCAATCGATGTTGCACGTCGACCCGCTCGGCTTGGCCAGCAAGTGGAAGCCCGGCGGGGTGTTCGCGGGCAGCGGCGCGGGCGTCGCGCGGGGGTCGGCTACGGCAGGCAAGGTTTCACTCGATCGCATATTAAGCCTTATCGGGCGTTGCGCCGCCGGGGGGGTGGCCCAGCCAGGTATTGGCCGCCGCCACCGCTTGGTTGAGCGCCGCGCCGATCTGTGGTGTAGCCACGAAGACGTTCTCGTCGCCAATGAGCTTGAGCACCCCGGTCTTGGCCAACTGGTCGCGAACGAGCCGATCCACGCCGACCAGCATCAGTTTGCCTTGCCTGGCCTGCAGCGCCTGGGAATAGCGCTGCAACACGGTTACAAAGGTGCTGCCGATCTCGCTCTTGCCGCGCATGTTGATGGCCACGACGGCGCGGGTGGCATCGCCGACGGCCGGCAGCATCTCTTCGATGTTCTTGGCCGCGGCGAAGAACAGGCTGCCATAGACATGCAAGATCGTGAGCTGGTGGCTGGGCAGGCGTTTGGGCGGCGGCTGCTCCAGCGGGAAGCCTTGCGCTTGCAATACCCACTGCGTGACGACGACCTTGTTCGATTGGCGGATGGTGTTGAGCAGGATGCTCATAACCACACCGAACAGGACCGCAAACTGCAGCGGGACGGTCAAGGTGGCGAGGAAAGTCGCGAGCATGACCAGCCTGGGGATGCGGCCGGTCTTCCAGGCCATCACCGCTTGTTCCACGCGCAGGCCCTGAAAACCGGCGACGATCAGCAATGCGGCCAGCGCGGGCATCGGCACCCGTTCCACCAGCGGTCCGGCGAGCAACACGATCAGCGCCACGAACAACCCGACGAAGATGTTGCCCCAGCGCGATCGGGCCCCCGCGCTCATGATCAGCACCGTGCCTGAGACCGACCCGCCGGCAGGAATGCCGCCGACCAGGCTGGTGGCCATGTTGGCAGCACCCTGGCCGAGGAAGTCGCGCGACACGTTCGGGTACTGACCGTTGGGGTTGGGCGTGCCCTGACTGACGCCCGCGCCCTGCACCAGGCCGATGACGGCCACCGAGAAGGCCGGCAGCAAGAGCGACATGACAAGCGAAGGCTGAGGCATCATCAACTCGGGCAGGGATCGCGTAATCGCGGCGATGTCACCGACCGTCGGGACGGTGCCGAAGAGGGCAGTGGTCGACATGAACGGGAGGTTCAGTACGGCCAGCAGGACGGTCGCCGCGGCAATTGCGATGATGAAGGCGAAGCGCTGCAAGCGCTTGAGGGACAGCAGCGCCACGATCAGCACGAGCGTCACGCCGCCGATGATGCTGTCCTGGAAACTGATCTGGCCGATGCGCAACAGAAGGTCCAATGCCTGGGCGACCCGGTTCGAAAAGCTGCTCTGGTAGCCCGTCAGGTCGCTTAACTGGCCGAGGATGATCAGCACGGCGACGCCGTTGAGAAAGCCGGTCATCACCGAATTGGAAACGAAGCGGATCATGAACCCCAGCCGGAACAGGCCCGCCAGCAACTGGATCACACCCACCAAAAACACCAGCACGACGAGTGCCTGCAGCTTCTGATCGTCGGGGAAATCTGCCAGCACGACGCCGGCGGCCACGGCCAGCGCTCCGGTCGTCGACACGTTCATGAAGACCGAACTGCTGAAGATG
>Ga0105093_10001186_pt1 | contig 9988 bp, 4 predicted proteins | sample PPLLak3March2015_2_FD_79111 | JGI IMG/M metagenome (GOLD analysis project Ga0105093, IMG submission 79111) | Freshwater sediment microbial communities from Prairie Pothole Lake near Jamestown, North Dakota, USA - PPLs Lake P8 Core (3) Depth... | ecosystem: Environmental > Aquatic > Freshwater >... | reverse complement strand
TCAACATCCAAATGACGCGTAAAGAACTGTCGATGTTGATTGGGAATATGCACGAAGGCCGCTTCGAAAACCTTTCCATCCAGGATTTGCAGCTCAGGCGTGAAGGAAACATTATCCAGGTGGAGGCGACCTTCGGTGAGAACATGCCCACCAACCAGCAAGCCTGGAACCAGGGTGCTGAGTCCATGAAAGGTTTCCTCGATGATCCATCCGTCAGCAAATTCAACATACATGCCCGCGCCCTGGCAGCAACCCGCCTTCTTTTCAGCGCACCGGATGTACCCGGCCTCGGGTGGCAAGCCTACTTCCTGCAACGCCAAGCTCCCACGCCGCCCGTGCGCCCGTCATCATTGGTGTGGCAGGCGCTGGCGAAGAGGTTTATGCCAAGAGAAAAGCCGCCCATTGAAAACGAGTTCTTCCGCGTAGATGTCGCCCGCAATGGAACCCTAACCCTGCTGGATAAACGGAATGGCGCTCGATACGCTGGCCTGAACCGCTTTGTGGATGGCGGCGACTGCGGCGATGAATACAACTTCTGCCCGCCCGAATCGGACCTGCTGGCGGCTGCGCACCTGGAAAGTGTTACCGTCCACCGTGGCTCCATCCAACAAGCCATCGTATTGAATCTGGAAATCAAGACCCCGCTCGAACTGGAGCCGGACCGCAAAAAACGCTCGAAACAGACCATCCCCACAAAGATCACAACCCTTATCACCCTCACCAACGGCGTTCCCCGTGTCGACATACACACTGAAGTGGAAAACCATGCCAGGGACCACCGCCTGCGGGTTCACTTCCCGGCCCCGTTGGCGGTTGATCACGCCGACCATGATGGGCACTTCGAGATCGTCCGCAGGCCTTTGGGCTTGCCCGACTTCGATGATACCTGGGTCGAACATCCCCGCCCGGAAGTGCCCCAGCGCACATTCACGGATGTATCCAACAAGGAATATGGTTTGATGATCGCCAACCGCGGCCTGCCGGAAGTGGAGGTTCTTAGGAGAGACCCGGTCTCTTCAAGAGACCGGGTCTCTGACAAGCAAAGTGAAATTGCCCTAACCCTGCTGCGCTGCGTTGGCTGGCTCTCGCGCGACGATTTCGCAAACCGCAAGAACCACGCCGGACCCTACCTGCCCACGCCTGGTGCACAGATGAAAGGAAAATGGGAATTCGATTATTCCATCATCCCCCATACCGGAGATTGGTTACAGGCATACCCGCAGGCGGCTGCCTTCGAGGCCCCGCTGAGAGCGGTCGGGATGGGCATCCACGCCGGGGGGCTCGCCTCAACCGGCTCATTCGTCCGGGTTGAACCGCAGGAGTTCGTTATCAGCGCGGTGAAGGAAAGCGAAGACGGCCGGGGCTGGATCGCGCGCGGCTACAACATCGCTGGAAATGATATTTCGGTTAGGTTGACCCCCTGGCGTTCATTCAAAAAGGCAGAGCTGGTCAACCTGGCCGAGCAGAAACAGAAAGCGCTCAAAGTGGCCAAGGATGGCAGCCTCGACCTGGCCGTGAGAGGCCACGAGATCGTCACTGTTCTGTTTCGTGATTAGCCGAAGGGTAGTTTGCCTATTGGATGATCTCCCCTTTGGGTGTGGTCGAGTCGTGCTGGATATGAACCGCGAAGAAGCAAAGCCTGCGAAGGCTTTTCTGAAAGTTCCCTTGGCGCTCTTCGCGCCTTCGCGGTGAAGAATTCGCGCATGGAGAACCGCATCGAATAGGAAGATTATCAATATCGCAATCGCAAAAAAAGTGTTATATACTCCAAGAAACCCATCCACCAGGAGGCAGCATGGTCACCGTCGAAAAGATCGACACCAGAAATAAATCGCAGGCCAAGCGTTTCGTTGATTTCTACTATGATCTATACAAAGACTGCCCGCAGTGGGTGCCGCCGTTGTTCGTCGACGCCTACCTGCCGCTCAACCGCCAGAAGCATCCCTTCTTCGAGCATTCGGATGCCGATTTCTTCATTGCCCTGAAGGATGGGAAGGTAGCCGGCCGCATCTGTGTTGCAGAAAACAAGCCCTTCAACGAGTGGCACAAGAGCAGGAAGGCCCACTTCCACCTGTTCGACACCATCAACGATGCAGAGGTCGCCAAAGCACTGTTCGATGCCGCCGAGGATTGGGCCAGGGCACGCGGCCTGGACACGATGATCGGGCCGAAAGGTCTCTCGGCTTTCGATGGCTACGGCATCCAGGTGGAAGGTTTCGAGCACCGCCAGATGATGACGATGATGAACTATAACTACGATTATTACCCCAAATTGCTCGAAGCCCTGGGCTACGAAAAGGAAGTGGACTTTGTCTCCTGCTACCTGCCAGCCGAATCCTTCCGCGTCCCGGAGCGGGTGGAGCGGATCGCCAGGCGCGTCATGGAGCGCGGCAAGTTGAGGGTCAAGGATTTCGAGAGCAAGAAGGAACTGATGCAGTGGGCGATCCGGATCGGCGAGGCCTATAACAAGGCCTTCATCAACAACTGGGAATACTATCCCCTCAGCCAGGGCGACATCGAATATGCCAAGAACAACATCTTCATGGTGGCTGACCACCGGCTGATCAAGGTCATCCTGTATGGCGAAGAGATCGTCGGCTTCCTGTTCGCCTTCCCGGATGTTTCGGCCGCCCTCCAGCGCGCCAAGGGACGCCTGTTCCCCTTCGGGATCGTGGATATCATGCTGGAGATGAAACGCTCCAAGATCGTCTCCGGCAACGGGATGGGCATCCTGCCGGAACACCAGGGGACAGGCGGAAACGCCCTGCTCTATTCCGAGTTGGGGAAGATCGTGCTGGATGTCTACAAGTTCGAGTTCGTCGAGATGACCCAGGTGGCCGAAACCACCAGGCAGATGCGCGCCGATCTGAAGAACCTGAACGGCGTGGAATATAAGAACCACCGCGTGTATCGGAAGAAGATCGGATAGGATTAGAAACCCAAAGCAGAAACAAGAAGAGCCGGAGGTTTTCCTCTGGCTCTTTTCATTATCAGGATAACCAATCTTACAACCTAGCGTGGACTGCCTCACTGATGCGGACGGTATTGCTATCCCCCTGGCGGCGCAGCGGCAGCACTACATGGAAGCGACTGCCGGGGAAGTTGACTTCATCGTAGCCGGGACTTTCGACCCAGATGCGTCCACCGTGTGCTTCGACGATGCCGCGCGAGAGCGTCAATCCCAGCCCGGCGCCGGAGCCTTTGAATTTCGTTTTGCCGGTGGAATGCCTATTCAGGTCATCCTCCCCCTGGTAGAACTTGGTAAAGATCAATTCCCGGTAGTTGGGATCGACCCCAACGCCGGTATCCGCCACAACGATCTCGATCCCGCCTGCCGGCAGGTCGTTCTGGGGGGTGGTGATCTGGCGGCCCGTAACAGTGATCTTACCGCCATTGGGCGTGAACTTGATCGCGTTGGCCACCAGGTGGTAGAAAACCTTGCGGATGGTGTTCGGGTCCGCCTTTACGGTAGGCATGGCTGGAATATCGATGGTCAGTACCTGCTTGCGCTCTGCCAGGCCGGTCGCCATCCCGCTGCACACGCCGCGGATCAGTTCGCCTACATCCAGGGATTGCATCTGCAATTCGAGCGTGCGTGCATCGATCTGGGCAATATCGAACATGCTATCCATGATCTCATGCAAGCGTATCGTTCCCTTGTGGATGCCTTCGATGGTTTTGTGGTGATAATCGCTCTGCTTGATGACCGGGTCTTCGAGCAGCATTTCGGTATACCCGCGCAGGACAGTCAGCGGGGAACGCAATTCATGCGAAGCGATGCTGATGAAGTTGCTCTTGGTGCGGTCCAGCCTTGCCAGGCTGCGGTTGGCCTGGTTGAGCGCCTGGTAGGCGTTCGTTAACTTGGTGTTCACCTTTACAAGGTTTTCCACCAGGCGGGCATTCTCCAATGCCACGGCCGTCTGGTCTGCAAGAGTGCTCAACAGGGTCAAGTCTTCATCGGTGTAACGATTGCCGGATGCCTTGGCGCCCAGCGCAAAAAGCCCGATCCATTCGTTCTTGGCAAAGATGGGGACGTAGACCTCGGTTTCCAAGCCTGCCAGCCATTCGCGCTCGGAGGCCGGGACTTTGCGGTAAACCGGCAGCAGGTCGATATCGTATTGCAGGAGCGGGTGGCGCTCCCGGCTGAGGGTGCCGACGATCGGGCTGGAACTGGCTAAAATCCCGGCACGCAGCGGAGTTTCCCCGGGGGCGCGCACGGCGCGCAGGTGGAACAATTGCGTCTCGCTTTCGGCTTTTTCTTTATCCACCAGGAAAAGGAAACCGCGCCGGATATCCATCGCATCGATGATCAGGCTCATCGCGACCGAAGCCAGCTTTTGCAGGTCAAGGATGTTGCTGATGTTCAGGCTGTACTCGCGCAAAGTCTGGCTAATGTTGTACCGCTCGACCGGCATGATGCGGAAGATCAGCTTGCGGATCAGGTTGAACGACAGGATGAAGACCACCACCAGCAGCAGTGTCAATATCGAACCGAGCAGGATGGAATTCGAACCGGGGATATTCTGGTAGACAAATTGGTACAGCCGATACCCGAGCAGGTATAGCAGGACAATGAGCAATCCTGCGTTGATATAAATGAGTGCCTGGCGCAGTATCTGGCGAGAGTCGGACAAGGCATGCCGGGTGAGCACATACACCATCAGACCAACCCCCATCAAACGCAGCAAACCACCCAGATCGTTCCAGCCCGCGATCAACAGACCATCGTTCACCACCAACAGTGTAAAGATCATCCCCCAGTAACTGATGCGATTGCGGTGCAATGGTTGCGGTGTCCGGCGATATTGGGTGATGGTGGTCAGGATCGCCGCCCAAAAGAACGCAACCCAGCCGATCACCAGGGCCCCAAAAACCAGCCGGTAACGCGGCAGCATGATCCGGCCATTCGACCAAAGGATTTCGGGAAGATTCAGGATATCACTGGAAAGCAAGGCGATGAGCCCAAAAAATAACAACCCAATCACAAGCCAAAATTCTCCCCCACGCAAGCGCAGAAACAAACGGACCAGTGCCAGGAGCATCACAGCCAACCCCAGGGCTCCATATAACTGGAAATCCCGGAGCAAGCTCTCCTCCATTTCCAACCAGCCCCCACGCCAGATGGCTTCAAGAACCATCAAGCCCAGCGAAATCAGCTCATACACAACCAACAGCGCAGCCGTTGCTTCCTGGCCGGCTCGTTTCCGTAAAGCAGCAACGATCATCGGTACATAGCACAAGGAAGCTGCCAGCAGCAATATCGCTGAGATGAATTCCAGGTTGATGCTCGGCATGTTGTGAGTATACCCGAAATCCACCCGCGTTGGCCTGCATTGGGGTATGATTAAGCCATGCCAACCGAACACCATCTCTCCCGCCCCGCCCGTGACCGTTACGGCCTCGAGCGCCTGGCCTTTCCCAGCTTTAATGATGCCCGTCAAGTAGCCGCGCAGATGAACGTCTCTGCCGCCGACTTGTACGCCCTCGGCTTGATTGACGAGGTATTGCGAATCCTACTGGAACGGTACCAGCAGCAGAATCCCGGCCTGATGAATCGGGCGGTCTCGTCACTGAACGAAGACCTAGGCGCCGAGCCCGTACGGAATACGCAACTGAAGTTCACCGAAGAATTCCCACCCGGATCGGTCTACCGTGGCAAAGTCAAGCCAAAGGGATATGTAGAAAGCAACCAGCCGGTTACCTTGCAGGAACTGTTGTTAACCTACCTGCACAATGCCAACCCGGCTGCCCTGACCCTGGAAGAACTCTTCGATGACAAGCCGCTGACACCCACAGCCTACGCAAAGATCATCGCCCAACTGCAATCCTTCTTGGCGGAACAGCCCAGCCTGGGTGGGACTGGTGAATCGCTGGTGGATATCCTGACCGCCCCGGCGCGCGTCTCCCCCAACTCGCTGGCCGGTCAACTGGAATATCTCATCCAGCGCTGGGGGGATTTTCTGGGTGCCGACTTCGTACAGCGCCTGCTGCGCGGCCTGGATTTCGTCAAGGAGGAAGTTCTGCGCTTTGGGACCGGCGGCTTTGGCGGCCAGGCACCGGTTCTGGAATTCTACGACCAGCCGGAATACGAACGCTTCAGCGAAGACAAGGATTGGATGCCACGCTGTGTGCTGTTGGCCAAGAATACCTACGTCTGGCTGGAACAATTATCCCGCAAACACGGTCGCTGGATCCGATTCCTGAACGATATTCCTGATGAAGAACTGGATATCCTCGCCCGGCGCGGCTTCACCGGCCTGTGGCTGATCGGCCTGTGGGAACGCTCGCGTGCCAGCCAGCGCATCAAGCAGCGCATGGGCGATAGCGACGCGGTTGCCTCCGCATATTCGCTCTACTCCTATGATATCGCTTCGGATTTAGGCGGCTGGCCTGCCCTGGAAAATCTGCGCTACCGTGCCTGGCAGCGCGGCATCCGTCTCTCGGCGGATATGGTCCCCAACCACATGGGCATCGACTCGCAGTGGATCATCGAGCACCCGGATTGGTTCCTGTCTCTGCCTTATCCCCCCTACCCCTCCTACTCGTTCAATAGCGAAGATCTTTCCGATGATTCCAGAGTAGGAGTTTTCATCGAAGACCATTATTACAGCAAGTCCGATGCCGCGGTGGTATTCAAACGCCTGGATCGCCAGAGTGGCGATGCACGTTACGTTTATCACGGCAACGATGGCACCTCCATGCCGTGGAACGACACCGCTCAACTGGATTTCTCCAAAGTGGAAGTTCGTGAAGCCGTCATCCAGACCATCCTGCATGTGGCCCGCAACTTCCCCATCATCCGTTTCGATGCCGCCATGACGCTGGCCAAAAAGCACATCCAGCGCCTGTGGTTCCCGGAGCCGGGCGCGGGAGGTGCGATCCCTTCCCGCTCCGAGCACGGCATGACCCGCTCCGATTTCGAAGCGGCCCTCCCGAACGAGTTCTGGCGCGAAGTGGTCGACCGCGTCGCAGCCGAAGTTCCGGATACGCTGCTGCTGGCCGAAGCCTTCTGGCTGATGGAAGGTTACTTCGTGCGCACACTGGGCATGCACCGGGTCTACAACTCGGCCTTCATGCACATGCTGCGCGACGAGGATAATGCCAAGTATCGCCAGGTGATGAAGAATGTGCTGGAGTTCGATCCGCAGGTGCTCAAACGCTTCGTCAATTTCATGAACAACCCGGATGAAAAGACCGCCGTGGAGCAATTCGGAGATGGGGACAAGTACTTCGGTGCCTGCACGCTGCTGGCCACCCTGCCCGGCCTGCCCATGTTCGGCCACGGACAGGTGGAGGGCTTCCGCGAGAAATACGGCATGGAGTTCCGCACGCCCAAGTGGGACGAGCAGCCCAACGAGGGCCTGGTGCGCGGCCACGAGTTGCTGATCTTCCCGCTCCTTCACCGGCGGCGCGTGTTTGCAGAAGTGGAGAACTTCCTGCTTTATGATTTCTACACCCCGGAAGGCTACGTCAACGAGGATGTTTTCGCTCATTCAAATCGCTTTGGAGATGAGCGCGGATTGGTTGTCTATCACAACAAGTTCGCCGAGACGCGCGGTTGGGTTAAGACCTCGGCTGCCTTCATGGATAAAGGCTCCGGTCAACTGGTGCAGAAAACGCTCGGGGATGGGCTGGCTCTTCCGCATGAAGGTTATGCCATCTTCAAGGATTATGGTACGCAATTGGAATATATCCGCCCCTGCCGCGAGTTGTGGGAGAAGGGATTGTACGTGGAATTGGGTGGCTACCAGCGGCACGTTTTCATGGATTGGCGGTTTGTGACCGATGACGGAGGACAGTGGACCGAGGTTTGTACGGCATTGAAAGGTGCGGGCGCGCCATCCATGCAAGCGAAGTGGGAGGAGATATTTGGGGTGAAGGAAGAAAAAGTGGTTGAGCAGGAGTTGAAAAAAACTGCGAAAAAGCGTGCGGTTAAATCGAAGGCAACTATGGGAAAGAAGGTCATTGGCAAGAAGACAGAGGCAAGGAGTAAATGAGTGATCCCGCTCCAAGGCGGTCTCTGACCGCCGTATCTTCAAGAGCAGTTGGGATGTTGCGGACCTCGCAGGAGCCTTGTTGAGAATATGCCCGTGAAACCCAATTTCAATCCTGATTACCTCTACTTCATTACCATAAATGCAATCAAGCATGCCCATCTTTTCAAACGGGAAATCATTTATCGCAATACCGCATAACTTACTCTTGACTTGAAGGGATGAGGTTCTCATGGCAAACTTGCCTCTTGACGAGAGAGGAGTAAGCGATGAGAACCTCACGGAGATTTTACTCTGGAAAAGGGGTGATCTACCCCTGTGAATTGGAATATTGCCCAAGTTGTATGGGGAGTATGCAAGCGGCCTATACCGGCAAATATAAAACTGTGCAGACAATGAACGAAGTGCTGCAGATTGCGCAACGTACGAAGAGTTGCCGCCATCCGGGTTGTTGCGTTCAGGGTGAGATCTGGGGATCGGCGCAATGGAGGCAGATCGCACCAGTTTCATGCACCTATGGCTACGATGTGATTGCGCAGATTGGCTGGCACAGGCAAGTGCTACAGCAGCCGTTTGCCGTCATCTACAATGATTTGAGTGATCGGATCTGCATAAGCGAGACACAGGTGCGAGCCCTGTATCACTATCGATACCTGCCGCTGTTGGCGTGCCATGAACGACAGCAACTGGAACATTTACAGGAAATCGCTCAACCAGCGGGATTACTGCTGACCTTGGATGGCTTGGCACCGGAAGGGGGCGAACCACAACTGTGGCTGGTGCGGGAACTTTTGAGTGGGATCACCCTGCGTAGTGGTTGGATGAGCGAACAGAATCAAGCGGCTTTTGTCCACTTCTTGCAGCCGATTGCCGATCTGGGACTGCGAGTGACAGCTGTGCTGAGCGACAAGCAGAGTGGCCTATTGCCAGCCGTAGCGGAAGTCTTCCCCCGGGCCAAACATGCCTTTTGTCAGATCCATTATCTCCGCAACATCGCCATTCCGCTGGCAGACGCGGATGAAGCCATGAAAGTAAGATTGCGGCAGGGCATTCGAGAAAGCCTTGGGGAATGGATTCGCCAGGAAAAAGATGAGCAGGAGGGTGTCTTGACAGTAACTGGCATGCTGCCTTCGCCCGTGGAATTGCAATCACCAACTCTCCAGGCCACTGCGCCAGAAGAAGTCACTGCAGCCCGCGAGGCGATCATGCAGGATCTATGCCGCCGCATTCGCTATCTGCTAACACTCAAAGGGCGTTCTCCTTTTCGTTTGGCTGGTCTCGAGATGGCAGCACGGCTGACAGAACTGGAGCAATGTTTGGAACATCTGATCGCCCATCATGCCACTCCCCAATTGGTGACACTCCAACAAGGACTTCACTCTGCCCTCCATTCGATCCAAGCAACTTGCGATCTGCTGGCTGAAGCAGCTGAGTGGTTGAAAAAGATCGCTGACTTGCTCGATCCCGAAGGCAAACCTACTCGTTCTGGCGAGCAGGTCCGATACGCATTGTTTGCCTTGCTGGATGAGATTCAGTCAACCCGGCAGTCTGACCCGTTCCTACGCCAAGTCTTCAACCATATCCAGAAAACCACTCTCAATTATGCGCCCGGCTTGTTCCATTGTTACGATGTGCCTGGACTGCCTCGTACAAACAATGATCGCGAAAGCGAATTCCGCGATCTCTATCGACGCTTGCTGCGCACGACTGGACAGAAAGCTCTCGCGCGCCGCATTATCCAACGCCAAGGCGCTTGGGAATTGATTCATCACCCACCTACTTTACATTCCACCATTAAGGCTGTGTCGCGGGTTACTCCCCATGATTTCTACATCGAGCGACAAAGGATCCTGAAGCACCGAAGCCGTTTCAGACTCCATACCCGTTCTGCCAGGCGTTCTCAGGCCCAACTTCAACAACTGGAGCAACGCTGGGCTGCACTTTCCCCCGATACTTCGTAGTAAGTTATGCGGTATTGCCCTGTAGTAGCTTTG
>Ga0105093_10001185_pt1 | contig 9995 bp, 6 predicted proteins | sample PPLLak3March2015_2_FD_79111 | JGI IMG/M metagenome (GOLD analysis project Ga0105093, IMG submission 79111) | Freshwater sediment microbial communities from Prairie Pothole Lake near Jamestown, North Dakota, USA - PPLs Lake P8 Core (3) Depth... | ecosystem: Environmental > Aquatic > Freshwater >... | reverse complement strand
GTCTTCGGCTCGTGGATGAACGACCGGGCCATCGCCTACCGCAAGATGTACGACATCCCCGAGGCCTGGGGCACGGCCGTCAACGTCCAGCTCATGGTCTTCGGCAACATGGGGAACGATTCCGGCACCGGCGTCGCCTTCACCCGAGACGCGGCCACGGGAGAGAACATCTTCTACGGCGAATACCTCATGAATGCCCAGGGCGAGGACGTCGTCGCCGGCACCCGGACGCCCAAGCCCATCGCCGAGCTGAAGAAGGACGATCCCCGGGCCTACGCCCAGCTCGAGAAGATCCGGCACACGCTCGAGAAGCACTACACGGACATGATGGACGTCGAGTTCACCATCCAACAGGGCCGGCTCTACATGCTCCAGTGCCGGGTCGGGAAGCGGACCGCCTTCGCCGCGATCAAGATCGCCGCCGACATGGTCGGCGAGAGGCTCATCAGCGAGAAGGAAGCCCTGTCCCGGATCGAGCCGGACCAGCTCAACCAGCTCCTCCGCCCGATCTTCGACCCGGCCGAGAAGGCCGCGGCGATCAAGGCCGGCCGGCTCCTGACCAAGGGCCTCAACGCCGGGCCCGGCGCCGCCACCGGCCGCATCGTCTTCAACTCCGTCGACGCCGAAGCCTGGGCCAAGCGCGGCGAAAAGGTCATCCTGACCCGCATCGAGACCTCGCCCGAGGACATCAAGGGCATGTGCGCGGCCGAGGGCATCCTGACCGCCCGCGGCGGCATGACCTCTCACGCCGCCCTGGTCGCCCGCCAGATGGGCCGCGTCTGCGTCGCCGGATGCGGCGAGCTCCTCATCGACTACGCCAGGCACCAGATGACCGTCAAGGGCCGGAAGCTCGTGGAAGGCGACTGGATCTCGATCGACGGCACGACCGGCGAGGTCATCGAGGGCCAGGTCAACACCAAGCCCTCGGAGGTCCTCCAGGTTCTGATCGAAAAGACGCTCAGCCCGGCCAAGGCGTCCGTCTACCAGACGTTCGCCAAGGTCATGGCCTGGGCCGACAAGTACCGGACGCTCAAGATCCGGACCAACGCCGACCAGCCCGACCAGTCCGCCAACGCGGTGGCTTTCGGGGCCGAAGGCATCGGCCTCTGCCGGACCGAGCACATGTTCTTCGGCGAAGGCAAGATCGGGCCGATGCGCGAGATGATCCTGGCCGACTCGCTCGAGCAGAGGAAGGCCGCCCTGGCCAAGCTCCTGCCGCTCCAGCGCCGCGACTTCGCCGGCATCTTCGAGGTCATGGCCGGCCGGCCGGTGACCATCCGGACGATCGACCCCCCGCTCCACGAGTTCCTGCCCCACGACGTGGAGAGACAGCGCGAGCTCGCCGAGCAGATGGGCCTGTCGTTCGAAAAGGTCAAGGCCCGCGTCGACTCCCTTCATGAGTTCAACCCCATGCTCGGCTTCCGCGGCTGCCGCTTGGGCATCATCTATCCCGAGATCACCGAGATGCAGGCCCGGGCCATCTTCGAGGCCGCCGCGGCCACGAAGAAGAAAAAGATCCCCGTCCTGCCCGAGGTCATGATCCCGCTCGTCGGCCACGTCAAAGAGCTCCGGGACCAGGAGAGGATCGTCCGGGCGACGGCCGAGGCGGTCATGAAGGAGCAGGGCATCACCTTCGACTACCTCGTCGGGACGATGATCGAGGTCCCGCGCGGCGCCGTCACGGCCGACGAGATCGCGACCGTGGCCGAGTTCTTCAGCTTCGGCACGAACGACCTGACCCAGATGACGCTCGGGGTCAGCCGCGACGACGCGGCCCGCTTTCTCGTCCCCTACGTCGAGAGGGAGATCTACGCCAAGGACCCGTTCGAGGTCATCGACCGGGACGGCGTCGGCCAGCTCATGCGGATGGCCGTCGAGCGCGGCCGCCGGACGAGGCCGGGGATCAAGCTCGGCATCTGCGGCGAGCACGGCGGCGATCCCTCGTCGGTCGAGTTCTGCCACCTCATCGGCCTGAGCTATGTCAGCTGCTCCCCGTTCCGGGTGCCCATCGCCCGGCTGGCGGCGGCCAGGGCGGCCATCCTCAACGCGCCCAAGGCGGGGGCGAAGAAGCCCGGGAAGAAGGCCCCGAAGGCGAAAAAGCCGGCCCGCAAACGCTGAGACGCGATCAGGCCCTCGTGAGGCCCTATTTCTCCGCCCAGCGCGAGCGGAGGAAATGGGCCGCCATCTTGGGCTTGCGGTCCCGGGTGAACACGCCCTTGAAGCTCGCGGCCTCCGGCCGTCCGGTCCCCTGGCCGGTCTTGAAGTCGGCGAAGGCCCAGACGTGCAGGCCGGCCATGAACGGCCGCGCCGACGCGATGTCGAGGAAGCCCTTCAGGAGCTCGGCCTGGTATTCCTCCGTCCACATCTCCGGCAGCGTTCCGTGGGCGCCGGGGAGCGCATCCGCGCCGAACCCGGTGAGGATGACCGGCTTGGCGATCTCCTGGTGCAGGGCGTCGAGCTCGCGGGCGAGGGCCTGCCGCCCGATCTCGATCTGCCCCGGCTGGGTGTGCCAGCCGTAATAAGCGTTGACGCAGACGACGTCCATGAGGGCGAGCCATTCGTGAGGGCCGCCCTGGGCCCCGACGAGCGTGACCGGCCGTGTTCCGTCGATCTCACGGGCCTCGTCGTAGAGGTCGCGGAAGAAGCGCTTGCCGGCGTCGATGGCCTTGGGCACGGGCGGGGTCAGGCCCATCGGCGGCCCGGCCGTCGGCTCGCTCGCGAGGCTCCACATGATCACGCTCGGGTGGTTCTTGTCGCGGGCGATGAGCTCCCGGAGCTGGCTTGTGGCCTGCTTCAGGCGCTCGGCGACGATCCGATCGGGGTCCTCGAAGTTCAGGCCCGCCGCCGGGATCTCGTCGATCACCAGGAAGCCGAGCCGGTCGGCCAGCTGCATGACCTCTTCCGCACAAGGATAATGCGAGGTGCGGAAGGAATTGGCGCCCACCCACTTGAGCAGCTCGAAGTCCCGGGCCCACACGGGCGGGTTCAAGCCGCGGCCGCTCATCGGGAAGTCTTCGTGCGTGCCGAACCCCCTGAGCTTGACCGGCCGGCCGTTGAGCAGGAGCTGCTCCCCCCGGACCGCGATCGTGCGGATGCCGATGGGAAGCGAGTAGGCGTCGGTCGTGCGGTCCCCGCTGGTCAGCGCGACGTCGAGCGGATAGAGGTGCGGGTCGTCCGGGCTCCAGAGCCGCGCCGCGGGGACGCGCAGGGTCGCTTCGGCCGAGCCGGCGAGGAACGACAGGCCGGTCTCCCGGCCGTCCAGCCGGACCCGTCCTTTCCCGGTGTACGGGCCGGCCGTCACGACCTTGAGCTTGACGAGGCCGTCCCGGCCCTCGATCGTCGTCACGACCGTGATATCGTCGATGTGCTCGTCCCGCGGGACCGCATACAGCACCACCGGACGGTGGAGCCCCGAATAGGGGAAGAAATCGTAGGTCGTCGCGGGGTAGCCGGTCGCGAGCCCGGCCGCGCCGCCGCCGCCGGCCGCGGGGCCCGGAGGCACGCGCTCCGGCAGCTGCTTGTTCTCGACCGCGATCGCGATGATGTTGGGCTTGTCCCAGTCGATCCGGCCGCTGATGTCGGCTTCGAAAGGCAGGTGCCCGCCGAGATGCTCGGCCACGACGGCGCCGTTGACCCATATCTTGGCGGCGTAGTTCGCCGAACCGACGCGCAGGAACACCCGCTGTCCCCGCCAGGCCGCCGGGACGAAGACCTCGCGCTGGTACCAGGCCAGGCCCAGATAGTCGCGGGCGTCGTCGAACAGATCGTTCCAGCTGCAGGGCACGGGGATCGGGCGGGGGGCGGGGAGGGCCTTGAACCAGCCGGCCGCCTCGCCTTTCTCGGCCGGGTCGAGCTGGAAGCTCCAGACACCCGAGAGATCCAGCAGGTTGCGGACCTCGTTCTGCTGGGGATGGAGCAGGCCGCCCGGCTCCGCGGCCTCCCCGCCCGGAAGGGCCGCTGCCCTCACAAAGCCGGCGACGACGATCAGCGCGGCGATGAAGACGAAGTGCGATCGGGCCATGCGAACTCCTCCTCCGGTCCACACGGACTATCGTACCTTCGCGCCGGGATGTCAAGCCGGCCGTCCGGCCGCCAACCCTTTTTTCGGGCCTGATTTTCTGATATGGTGAGGGCCGCATGGGCGACTTCCTCAACCTCTTCAAGGTGCTCGTCGGCAAGCGCTTCCCGTTCCAGCTCATCTTCAGCAACGAGTATTGGATGGTCGAGACCGGCAAGCACGTCTTCCCCCTCCAAAAATACCGCCTCGTCTACGAGAACCTCCTGGCCATGGGGGCGAAGAAGGAGAACTTTCTCAGGCCCCGGCCCGCGCCCGACGAGGACGTCCTGCTCGTCCACACGCCGCGCTATCTCAAGCGGGTCAAGACCGGCGGCCTGAGCGCCGCCGAGCTCAAGGCCCTCGAGGTCCGCTATTCGCCCGAGTTCGTGCGCTTCGCCCTGCTCTCGGTCGGCGGGACGGTCCTGGCCGCGCGGAAGGCCCTCGAGTCGGGGCTGGCCATCCACATCGGGGGCGGCTTCCATCACGCCTTCCCCGACCGCGGCGAGGGCTTCTGCCTGCTCAACGATGTCGCCGTGGCCGCCCTTAGGATGATCGCGGACGAGCTCGCGGCCCGGGTCATGATCGTCGATTGCGATCTCCATCAGGGCAACGGCACGGCCGCCTCCCTGGCCGGTCATCCCGAGATCTTCACCCTGTCCATCCACCAGATGGACATCTACCCCGCCGAAAAGCCCCGGAGCACCCTCGACCTCGGCCTCTGGGCCGGGGACGGCGACGCCAAGTACCTGGCCGAGCTGAGCTCCCACATCCCCAAGGTCTATAAGGAGTTCCGTCCGAATCTCGTGATCTACCTGGCCGGCGCCGACCCCTACGAAAAGGACCAGCTCGGAGGCCTCGCCCTGACCAAGGCCGGACTGAAGGACAGGGACAAGCTGGTCATCGAGAGCGCGCGGCGGCTGGGCATCCCGGTCGCGGTCGTGCTGGCGGGGGGCTATTCGCTGGAGATCAGGGACACCGTGGACATCCACCTCAACACGGTTCGGATCGCCCAGCGCGTGCAGAGGGTCTACCCCGAGCCGCCGCAGCCCATCGCCGCCGTGCGCCGGCCCGTCTGAGCCCGGGCGGGGTCCGCCTCCGCCGCGGGTCTATTCCTGCAGGAAGATGTGGCCGAAGACCTTGGCGTCCCCGACCATGTTGTCGATGATGCAGTATTCGTTCGGCTGGTGCGCCGTCTCGTCGAGCTTGGACCAGCAGGCCGCGGGGAAGCCTCCCCGCCGGAAGATGGCGGCCACCGTCCCGCCGCCGATGCCCATGGCCTTGGCCTCCTGCTTGTAGACGGCCTGGACGGCCTTCTTGAGGGCCATGACCACCGGGGCCTGGGCCGACGTCGGGGGCGCGGCCGTGGCCTTCTGCTGGATCTCGGCGTGGATCTTGACCTTGAACTTCTTCTCGATGCCCGCCGCGACCTTGCGGATCGTGCTCTGGACGTCCTGGACCTTGACCTTCGGCAGGATCCTCATGTCCATGTAGAAGACGTCCTCGCCGGGGATGGTGTTGACGTTGGGGACGTTGGCCTCTTTCTTCGTCGGTTCGAAGGTCGAGATGGGAGGGTCGAAGAGCCGGTCCCGGCCCGGATAGATCTTGTAGAGGTCGTTCAGGGCGGCGATGAAGAAGCTGGCGGCCTTGAAGCTGTTGACGCCCTTTTCCGGCGTCGAGCCGTGGGCCTGCTTGCCGATCGTCTTGAACTTGATCCAGAGGATGCTCTTCTCGGCGACTTCGATCATCGTCCCGGTCTCGTTGCCGGCGTCGGGGACGATGATGAGGTCCTGCCGGCGGAAGACCTTGTGGCTCTGGAGGACATAGTCGATGCCCTTGCGGCTGCCGGTCTCCTCGTCGGCGACGAGGGCGATGCCGATGTCCGAGGCCGGGGCGATGCCTTCGGCCTTGAGCGCCTTGACCGCGAAGAGCGAGGCGACCATGTCCTGCTGGTTGTCCTCGACGCCGCGGCCGTGGATGCGGCCGCTCTCGACCCAGGCCTTGTAGGGGTCGCCCCGCCAAAGGGACAGCTCGCCGGGCGGGACGATGTCCGTGTGGGTCATGACCCAAACCGTCCGGGCCTGGCTGCGGCCCCGGTAGTAGGCCAGGATGTTGGGGCGGTAGCCGGCGGGCGCGTCGAGATCGGGCGCCTTGATCAGGGTTATATCGACGAAGCCGTTGGCCATGAGCCAATCGACGAGGAATTCGGCCTTCTTGGCCTCGCCCTCCCCGCCGCTCGAAGGCGCGATCGCGGGGATGGCGCAGAGCTTCATCTGGAGGTCGACCATCTCGTCGCGGTATTTCTCGATCCGGCGGGCCAGCTTGTCGAAGATCGCGTCAGGATTCATGCGGGAAAACCTCCGTGCGGGCATGTCTGCGCATCTTATCATGCCGGTCGGGAAAAGCAAAGGGCGCCCGTCAGCGGGCCGGAGGGGTTTTACCCTCGCGGAGCATGCGGACGCCGATGAAGATGTACTGGATGAACGCGGCGGCCGTCAGCAGCGCGGTCAGAACATAGAACCAGCCCAAGGCCGCGGGGGCCCGGCCGACCGCGTTCAGATAGAGCACGGCGTACAGCAGGAAGACCTGGCAAATAGTGCTGGCCTTCCCGGTGAGGATGGGCCTGAACGTCCGCTTGCCACGCAGGGCCAAGATGATGAAAGCGCCGAGCGCGATCGCGACGTCGCGCCCGACGCAAAGGCCGGTCAGCCACGGCGGCAGGGTATTGGGCTGGGCGAGCGCCGGGATGGTCAGGACGATGAAGGCCGCCGTGAGCAGGACCTTGTCGCCGATCGGGTCAAGCCACAGACCCAGGGCCGATTTGAGACGAAGGGCCCGGGCGGTGAAACCGTCGAGGGCGTCGGTCGCCCCGGCGACGACGAAGACGGCGAACGCGGCCCACGGCCGCCGCTCGACGATCAGGAAGACAAAAACCGGGGTGAGCAGGATCCTCGACAGGGAGACCAGATTGGGCAGGAGCAGGATCTCGGATCTGCGTTTCCCGTTCATGTCCTCCATTCCTCGCCTCTACCTGGCCAGCTTCTGGATGATGTCCAGGACCCGGATGGCCTCCTCCCCGGATACGGTCCTGTCGGGCTCGAACCGCCTCTCCGGGGTCAGGGCCATGATCTGGAGCGCGAGGGCTCGGGTGATGGACGGAAAGAAGGGGTTGTCAGGGGTCACGTCGGAGATCTGGATGCGGCGCTCTTCGACCAGCGGCACGAACCGGGCGCCCCGCTCCTGGAGCACCCCGATGAGCCGGACCGCGGCGTCGGCCAGCTCCGCCCGGTTGATGATCCGCCTCGGCTGGAAGGTGTGGTTGACCGAGGCCCGGATGATCCCGAGCGAGGCGATGGTGACGATGAAGCGCTGGGCCCACGATGTCGCGATGTCGACGACGATCTCCGTCCGCGGGCCGGGGGCCTCGAGGTCTTCGGCGAACCGGACCCCGATCAGGGCGGCCAGGTCCTCGCGCGCGACGGCCTCGAGCCCCGGGATGCCGTCGTACTGGCTGGGGATCTCGTAGACCCCCAGCTTGGCCCTGAGCTCCTCGACCCGCTTCCCGACGGAGGGGTCCCTCGGCGAGGCGGCGGCCAGCTTCTCGAGGATCTCGAGGCTCTGCCCGAGCTCCCCCGCTTCGGCCAGGAACTCGGCATACTCGCGCAGGACGGCCGGGTCTTCCGTTCCCGCCGCCATCGCGGCCTTGAAGTGGCCGAGGGCCTCGGTCGAGTTTTTTTCCCGCCGGAAGATGCGGGCCAGCTCGAGATGGGCGTCCGCCGAGCCGGGATCGTAAGCCAGGACCTCGAGGAACTTGTTCTTCGCGGTCACGGTGTTGCCCGCCGCGAGAGCGGTCCGGGCGGCGGCCGTCGACTCCCGGGCGAGCTCGTCCCGCAAGTTCTCGAAGCGCGGCCCGGCCCAGCGGTTGCTTGGATCGGCCTCGAGGATGGCGCGGTACTCGTCCAGGGCTTTGTCGCGCTCGCGCCGGGACTCATAGATCTGGGCCAGGCCGACGCGGGACGGGACCATGCCCGGCGTCCCCGCGATCGAGGATTTGAACCTCGCCTCCGCGTCCGCGAGGTTGGCCTCGAGGAGGTCCGCGTAGGCCAGCCCCGATTCGCGGACCGGGCTGGCCGTGCCGAGCTTCAACAGGTGTTTCCGGGCCAGGTCGACCCGGCCGGACCGGAGGGCGTCCCAGGCGTCTTCGGCCGCGATCCGGTCGTCCAGTCGAAGCCGCATCGTCGCCTCGTCCGGCAGGTCCTCGACGTAGTAGGCGGGCGGCGCCGGGGGCAGCGTCGCGCAGGACCAGACCCCCAGAATAGCCAGCGCTAGGACCGCGGTCCGCTTCACCATGGCTCTGCTCCTTGCTCGAGATAAGGCAGAAGATCGACGACCCCCGCCGGCTCGGCCATGATCTTGAACTCGACGAAGCCGTCGCTCTCGCGCCTCTTCAGGACGAGGGACCGGCGGGCCAGCGAGTCGGCGACCTCGCGGGTCTCCCGGGGGACCCGGAGGTAATAGGTCTTATATCCAGCGAAGAGGACGTCGCGGAGCCGCCGCAGCAGGTCCGGGACGCCCTCGCCGGTCTTCGCCGACACCGCGATCGTCCGGGCCGCGGGGTCGGCGTTGCGCCTCAGAAGGAGGTCCCGCTCTTCGCCCGCCAGGAGATCGATCTTGTTGAGGACCTTGAGGACCGGGACGTCCGCGATGCCGAGGTCGGCCAGGATGGCCTCGACGGCGCCGAGCTGGCGCTCGGTCGAGGCCGAGGCGGCATCGACGATGTGGCAGATGCAGTCCGCCTCGCCGACCTCCTCGAGGGTGGCCCGGAAGGAGGTGACGAGCTCGACGGGCAGCCGCTTGATGAAGCCGACGGTATCGGTGAGGAAGAAGAACGCGCCGTCCGGGAAGGAGACGCGCCGCAGCAGGGGGTCCAGGGTCGAGAACAGGTTCGACGATGTGTAGCGCTGCTCCTTGGTCAGCAGGTTGAACAGGGTCGATTTCCCGGCGCTCGTGTAGCCGACGAGGGAGACCGTGGGCACCGGGCTCTTCCGGCGGCCCTGGCGCTGGCTCGAGCGCCGCTTCTGCAGGGCGTCGATATCCCGCTTGATCCGGGTGATGCGGTCGGTGATGCGGCGGCGGTCGACCTCGAGCTTCTTCTCGCCCGGGCCCCGGGTGCCGATCCCGGCGCCCTGCTGGGTCAGGCTGAGCCCCTTGCCGCGGAGACGCGGCAGGCGGTAGCTCAGCTGGGCCAGCTCGACCTGGAGCTTGCCCTCATTCGTCCGGGCCCGCTGGGCGAAGATGTCGAGGATGAGCTGGGTCCGGTCGATGACCTTGACCTTGATCTCATCCTCGAGGTTCCTCTGCTGGGAGGCATTGAGGTTGCGGTCGAAGATGACCAGGTCCGCCGGGCTCTCGCGGACCTCGCGAGCGATGTCGGCGACCTTGCCCTCGCCGGCGATCCAGCGGGGGTTGAGGCGCGGCCGGACCTGGAAGACCTTCCCGGCCACCTCGGCCCCGGCCGCGGCGGCCAGGCCGGCCAGCTCGACCATGGACTCCTCCGCCTCGTCCTTTTCGGACTTGGTCGTGGCCACGTTGACGAGGATCGCGCGTTCCATGGGACCGGGGCTCTATTGTAGTCGCTTTTGCAGGTATTCCTCAAGGGCGGGGCCGTCATCGGGGGAGAACCAGGCGACGCCGGCCATCTTCCGGAACCAGGTCATCTGGCGCTTGGCGTACTGCCGCGTCTCGGTCTTCGTCAGGGCCACGGCCTCGTCGCGGGAGATCTCGCCGCGAAGGAGGCGGAGGACGTGGCTGTAGAACAGCGCCCGGAAGGGCGGGGCCGACTCCGGGATCCCGCGGGCGGTGAGGCCGCGGACCTCGTCGACGACGCCGCGGGCGAACATCCGGGCGACGCGGTCCTCGATCCGCCGGCAGAGGGGCTCGC
>Ga0105093_10001184_pt1 | contig 9997 bp, 7 predicted proteins | sample PPLLak3March2015_2_FD_79111 | JGI IMG/M metagenome (GOLD analysis project Ga0105093, IMG submission 79111) | Freshwater sediment microbial communities from Prairie Pothole Lake near Jamestown, North Dakota, USA - PPLs Lake P8 Core (3) Depth... | ecosystem: Environmental > Aquatic > Freshwater >... | reverse complement strand
CCGTTCCTATCCCGGTGGTATCACCCGCTATCGCGGACTCAACCACCGGCTAATGGCTTTGAACCCTCCGGGTTCGCTTCTGATCGTTGTTCCAAAAGATCTGCACCCAAGAGAGATGGAACTATCTGCAACAATGTCACTCAATATTTCCCGGTTCACATCCGATTAAGGAAATACTGAAGGTATAAGCTGAAATCGGGAATCGAACATGGAGGTCATTTCATGAGTGGCATGAAGGAAAAAGGGTTCACACTGGTAGAGCTGATGGTGGTCGTCTCGATTGTGGCTATCCTGGCTGCTGTAGCTACACCGGCTTACATCAACCATCAAAACCGGGCCAAACAGACCGAGGCCGTAGAGGCGGTACTGAGAGCCAAAATGGATCAGGAAGCCTTCTGGGCCGACAACAATCGGTACGCCAACACCATTGGGTGCCTTTATTCATTTGGCAACAACTGCGGAAACGCCAGCTATTTGACCTCTGGAAGCACCACAATGGGTTACGTCGTGAGCATCGTGGGAGCAGGCACCATACAGGCTCAGCGAACGGTGCCATCCTCGGGAAACATTGATACCGTGACCATCACCCTCGCCGACAGCGCTCGCCCGGTAGTGGTCAATCCATCCGCCCTGGATTTCTCCGTGTTTGACTGGATCTTCAACTGATATCCCTTGATCTGATCATGCATACTTCCTGAAACGGATTTCATGAAGGCCCACCCCTCGCGGGTGGGCCTTTTTCTATTGGTGTGTCGGGTCAACCCCGCGCTCAACGAATCCCGCCTGGAAATGTCCGCAGGACCTTTCAGAGTCGCGAATCCACGAACCACCTCCAAGGTCGAACCTCTTCGGGATGGGTGTGGGGGCTACACCCTGAAGGGGCCTTACAGGGTCATCAAAGGTCAATGAGCCGCCACACGCTGGTTTCGGGAGTGGCCCCCAGGGACCAAATCGTGAAACAACCGGATTGATTCGTTGCAGCACCGAAGCGACAGAGCACTGAACGCCCATGGACCGCACCCGGCGAGGACGTGCTCAATTTGCGGTCGGATCCCCCTCTCCTTCGTACTCGCCGGCTGAATCCAGAGAGGCCGTGCAGGCCTTTTAGACACCCTCTCAGGAAGACGCGCCAACGAAGACCTTTCATGGACCAATTTGTTGCACATCTTCACAAGTACATTCTGCAGTGCTGTTCCGGAGGGTTGGACCACAAACCGATGTAACAGAAAGAGGTTCCTTCGAAGATTCTATCCCATTACCGTGAGACAGCTGAAAGGGTGGCGGGGCGAAAAAACCCCCTGCAGGGTCTGACCCTGCAGGGGGGTGAAGGAATTCCTGTCCGAATGAAGGCGGCTTATTCCTGCCATTCACGCCAGGACGATTTACCGCTCTTGACCATTCCGGGGTTTTGCTCCTCCAGTTCGAGAATGGTGCCGGTGCTGGTCTGGACGAACACCTTGGAGCCTTCCTCTCGGCCCGTATGGATGTTGGGTGTGACCGTCAAACCTTTCCCCAGGCTTACCTTGTTGAGCACTTCATTTTTGGTCTCGGAGCCTTCGGTCACCGTGTTCCCGGAATTGGTTCCGATGACGGATTTGAAATAGGCCGTGCCCGTGTCGTACATGACGGCGTAGAGGTTGCTGTTGCCCTCAAATTCGCAGAGACTCACGGACGGCATGTAACTCGTGAAGGTGAGGATATCCCCCAGCAGGGTCGCCTGTCCGAGATTTCGCTCCTTGGAGGTCTCCAGGTCAATCAGCCAGCCGGCTTTGTTGTCCATGAGCGTCCTCAGACTCGAGAAGCTCGTGGTGTCCGAAGAATTCACGCTCCCGTCGCCGTTCGTGTCAATGCCCTTGACGGTGTTGCCGCCTTCGAACACTTCGGCGTCGGTCACATCCAGAAGATCTGCTCGAGACACCGTCCCCCAAGTGAACGCATTGGTACCGGAGTCTTTGGGCTCTTTGACCCCGTAGTACGTCATCAGGTCTGAAGACGTGTTGCAGTCGCCGGCATCTTTCCGGTTGAAGAACCTTCCCGTCCCGACATAGACCCAGCGGTTCCCTTTCTTGTCCTTTCCGGCTGCTGGCGCTGCAACGATGGGCTGGCCATAGTCATGCATGATGTCGTTACCGGCCCCGTCGTTCTTCAGCTGGCACATGCCGTCGTAGAGCTTATCGCTGAAGACCGTGGTCAAATCCAGCATGACACTGTTCTTGCCGGCTACCCAGGTGGCCGTTGATGGATTGTCGTCCAGCACCAACCGTCTCAGCTTTCCTCCCCAGGCACCTCCCGTATAAGGTCCGGAGCCCAGGACGTCAAATCCACCCGAGACCGTTCCGAAATAGACCGCATCGGTCTTGTAATCGAGATCGAAATCCACTGAAATCGGGTCGGAAATGAAAGCGTTGGTGTCCAGCTCAGCGAAAACCTGGACTCCTGTGGCCAAAACACCACTGCTGTCGACGGTCCTGATCTGTCCGTTGGTGCCCAGGGCCTTGAGGTCCAGAAGCACGATCTTTCCCGGTTGATCGCTGATCGCCTGGCTCAGGGCGTTGCCTGCGGCTCCGCTTCCGAGCGTGACGTCATTTCCGTGCGGCCCCGACCCCAGCACCAGGTACCAGTCGTTGTTGTCTGTCCCCGTCTTCTCCTTCATGGCGATGACGGTCGGGTAGGACGTCGTGAACCCGAAATCGTCGGAAGAAATCTCTGCAAGCAGAGTGGGCTGGGCTTCAGGATCGGTGATGTCAAAAATCACGTAGGCGGACCTCATGGTCCGGTCTCCGGCATCGAACGAGCCGTTCTTGTTGCGGTCGGCCCTCACCTTGCCTCCTCCGAATCGCATGCCGCAAACCATGACGGTCCCCCACCCATTGGGGTGCGTGGAGCTGGGGGAGAAGATCTTGGCGTCGAAAATCCTTGGCTTGAGGTCGACGTAGGACACATGCACATCCTTGTCGTAGTCCTGGCCGGTCAGCCAGTAGAGGTGAGGCAGAAGATTGTAGGGAATGAAGCCCCACAGCTCGGCTCCGAGCTCCATCCCGGTTTCGGAGTAAGTGCCGGTGTTCGGATCGTACGACCGGTAGAATTTCTTCTGGGAGGGATTGTAGAAGCCGCCGTTGAAGGCATGAAGCATCCCGTCATTGGCCCCTGCATACACCACCGTGCGACGATTTCGATACTGGCGGTAGAAGGGGATGTAGGAAGTGTCCCGGTAGAGCAGATCGTAGTCTTCTGCCGGCGTGGCCACGATGGTGGGAGTGGAGAAGACCACATCTCCCAGACGCCAGGTTTCACTCGTCGAGTCGTCATCGTAGTCGGACTGACGGCTTCGAAAAGCCGGAAGCGTATAGTTCGGTGAGGTGGTCGAAGCGTAGGTCGTCTGGTCCTGGCCTCGAATGAAGTTGATGACGCGCTTGCTCTGCTTCGTCAGAAAATCATCGTAGATCGACGAGTAACTGGTGCGCAGGTTGTCGAGCTCGGAAGTCGAGGCAAAGGGCGGGAAAACATGAATGTAAGGATAGATCGCCGTCTCCGAATCGACGAAGTCCACGATTTCATTTCTCCCAGCATCGGGAACCATGTTCAAGTCAGTGTCACTTTGCCGGCCGTCGATGAACGTGAAGATGTGCCTGTAATTCGAGGTGCTGGTGTAGGACCTCTGAGTCGTCACATTCGAGGACGAAATCTCATTGAGCCACGAGTTGGCCGACCAGAGATAGGCCACACAGCTGCGACTGCCGACGGGCTGGAGGATTTCGTCGGAGCGGCATTGCCGAATCGTTGGAATCACGATGCGGTTGATTCGATCCTGAGTATCGAGTATGCCGTCGGCCTTGCGAATCGGGATGGAGCTAGGGTCTCCGTCTCGGTACTTGTAGATGGTCCCGACGGAAGTCGAGCTGAACTCGATGAAGTAGTCGTCAGCCAGATCGAGCTGACCGTTCCCATTGGTGTCTTCGCGGATATTTCCGTAGGCGTCCACGAGGAGGGCGTGCACTTCACCCACCCAGTTCACGGTATTGCCCTCGGCATCCTTGTAGTCAGGATAGAAGATGGCCTGGTAGATGGCGCCTTCACCCGAACGGGAGCTTGAGATGACCGATGCCGCCGTCCCCGACGAGGCTCGCCTCAGGATGTCGGCAAAGGACTTGTTGAGCTGCTCTTCGAGCCGCAGCGGGTTGACGACGTAGAAGTAGTTGTCGGGCACCCCGTCGCCGTCTTTGTCCCACTCGCTCTGGACGTCGGGTATATTGTCGCTGTCTGAGTCCTCGAAACCGCCCCACTTGGCGGCATACCAAAGCGGAGTCTCGAGGAGGTTGGCTGCTGTTCCGGCACCCGGCGTGAATTCCCGGGTTGCGACCAGCGGCAGGGGATTGGCATCGTTGGGTGTGTCCATGAAGTAGTTCACATCGGACCCGGCACCCGTGTCCTTGTCCCGAACCTCCAGGTAGGTGCCGTCCGTGGTGGTGCCGGAAATGATGTAGCCCATGTGCTGGATGATGCTGCCCGCCGCATATTCGGACGTGAGCGTGATTCTCACTTTGCCGTCCACAACCTGGTATTCATAGATGACGATGGCATCCATGTCATGGTCGGCGCCCTGCTCGACGTCTTCAAAGTTGATTCTGAATTTCCCATAGGTCGGCGTGATGGTGTCTACGTAGAAATCCACGATGGTGTTGGTGGGCTGGAAGCTCCCCTGAGAGGCGTCGATGGAATAGCCCCCGACGGATTTGCCGAAAGGCACCATCGTGATGGTTTTTCCGTTGACGGGGATGACGATTCTCGGGAGAGGGGAGGACAGCCCAACGATGTAGGTGGCCACGTTCTGATCATCCGTGGCGGAATTGATGTCCTCTTTCAATCCGAAGTAGGCTGCCGAGGCTGAGTAGAAGCTCCCCTGTTTGGTGGGTTCTTCGGGGCAGAGTCCCCGGGTGTTCCCGAACCCTGTGACGGTTTTGGCTGAGCAGGAGCTGTCGAAGGCGGGGGTGTCACTGCCGCTGTGTCCGACGTAGTACTCTCCGCTCGTGATTCCCTCCTGAGTGGATATGGTGTTGGCCAGGCTTTCGGCAGCGAAGGTGCCGCCGCCGGCGGACGTGAGGTTGCTCCCCGCGAATGAGCTCCCGAATATCGAGGCGTTGCCGGGGATTTTGTCCGAGTCGAAGGACGGGTTGATGTCGCTGATGACCAGCATGAAGGGCTTGGCGCAATAGGAAAAGGTGCTGTACGGATTCTGCCAGGTGGCCACCGGAAGCCCGATCTGGTTGTCGTCGAGGCCCGTGTCGCTCGTGCTGTAGAGATAATCTGGCGTCCCTGCCGATGCTCCCGAAAAGTAGCGAAGGGTTTCATACATCATCTCGCCGACGGGGTTTCCCCACATGCGGCATTCGCCCTCGTTGATGGAACGAGTGGTGATCCAGCCGCAGTTGCTGCTGTATTCGTAGCCGCTGTAGCTGAAATCCTCGACCCTCAGTTTGTCGAGAGTCTTGATGATGCCGTTCAAGGTGGTGAGCTGCCCCGTGCTCAGGTCGATCTCGTCAACGATGGAGCCGATGTTCTTCCTGAGAACGCCGCCTGAGGTGTTCTTGGTGTAAGACCCGGTCATCAGACCGAAGTACATCCGTTGAGATTCCCCGTTCTTTTGAAGCAATCCGACGGGCTTGTAGACATCGTCCGCGGGATCGGTGGCATTGGCACCGGGATAGAGCTTGCAGTTGGACTCGGGCATGGCCTCCAAACCCACCTGAACCCTCACCACGCGATCGGTCATGGTGGATGCGGGAGAATAGACATCATAGAACTTCTCCACCAGGCTGCCCGAAACGAATTTCGCCGTGGGCACTTTCTGCCAAACCCCACTGGTGGCTGGTCCTTTCCACCAGAGATAGTAGTAGTCGCCCCCGGTTGCCTCCTGGTGCCTGAATTCAAGTGCATGGTGTCCGCTTGCCAGGGAGATGTTTCCAATGGATCCAGCCGGATAGGATGTCGGCGGGGTTGTATTGAGGCGTCCATGTCCCCCGTACCAGTAGGCGACCACGGTTCCGTCGATGATCACTTCCAAGGCATCGTCACCGTCGACTGCGAACTCATAGTCCCCGGCATCGGCGGATTCGATGTTGAGTGTGCCGTTGTAGATGTGCAGGTAGTATTCACTGGCTGATGCGTGCGGGTTCGTAAAAGGATTTCCCCCGCCGTCGATGGCGTTGGTCCCGGAAGGCGTTCTGGTGCCCAGAAGATGGCTGGCATTGCCATATTTCCACACCATCTCTTCATATTCGGTGTGATTGCTCGGAGAGCCGGAGTAATTGCCGCCCGAGTAAACGCAATTTGTGCTCTGGTTCACGCATTTGCTGCCCGCAACCGGCCTTTCAATCGAGACCCACTCCCAGATTCTGAAGCGGCTGTTCTCCAGGGTTCTCAGAAGCGGATTGCCTGTGGTGGAAAGCGTCGTGTTGGCAAAGAGGTGCCTCGTCCCCTGGATGGGCAGATTCAGAGGGGTGTATTCCTGAATGTCATATCCGTCCCGGGCCACACTTTCATATTCCTTGCCCCATGAATGGGCATCCTGGGGAATGAGGGCGCGCTGAAGGACAGTCTCCGTGTTGGTGTCCACGTATCGATATCCTCCGTAGAGCACTTTGCGGATGCAGTCGATCCGGGACATGCTGAGATAGTTCAAAAAGTCGCCGCTCCACTCATCGGATCCCGAGCATTCCTTGTTGGTGGTCACGTTAGTGGGCTCGAAGCGACTGTCGGTGGTATCGTATTCGTAACACTTGTAGGAATCGAAATATCCATAATAATCAATATTGGGCTTGTAACCAACATCCAGGGTGCCGTCGCCATTCAGATCCGTTGTATCGTTGTAAGCTTCATAAAAAAGCTTATGATCTCTTCCCATGACCAGCATGACCAGAGGTGGAACACCTGAAGTGACAAAGGGTGGCACCAGGCTATAATCATCAATGGATTCAGCATTGACGGATGAATTGAATGTACTATAGTTGCTTAATGCAAAGAAGAATATAAATAGAAAAATAAACTTGGATGATCTGAAATTCCTTTTCATTTGATCATTCCTTTTTGCAAATGGTTCGTTACCATGTTCAATTATCTTAAAAGTTTTAATGAAAAGTCTGGATAGCATACATGTCTTACATCACGTGCTTCCATTCCAGCTCCACGATGGAATCGCTGTTGTCCAGGCCCTGGTGACGCGAACGAATGTCATAGATGATCCAGGCTCCGCCGCCTGCAGCTCCCTTGCCCTTGCCTTCGTATCCGGCGATCATCTGAATGGCTCCACCGGTGGAAAGCTCGGTGTCCCCGCCGATGAGGATACTCGTGATGGGGGGTGTCGCTGCATCGGCGCCTTTCTGGATGTAGACATCGCGACCTGCTGCGGTGGGGGTGGGTTTGACGGCGGCACCCAGGCCGCTGTTCATGTAGAACCTCAAAGATGGGTCGTCTGAAACGGCTGTATCGATGAACATGCCGACCATCTTGCAAACCTGGTTGGCGCCCAGCCCTGCACAGAAACCGCGCTGTTCGATGTTCTGCTCCAGGAGTTCCGTGCTGGCTTCGGCCCCTCCCTCCGCCTCGTAGAAGGCGAGCTTGTGGAGACGATCGTTTCTCGCAATGCGCGTTTCCATGGTGCTCGTCTGGCTGGACAGGATTCCCGCCACGGCAAGCAGGCTGATGACGATCATCGAAAGAAGCAAAGTGGAGCCGCGTTCATCGCATAGCTTCTTCAGCATGATAGGACCTCCCTCCCTAGAGAGCTTTCTTGGCCATTCTCTTCAGACTGGCCGCAATCCCCAATGCACACCAGGCCCGAGTCCCCCAGCATTGGGCGGAATGGGCCGGCGGCCTATCGAAAAAACCCATTCCCCGACTCCTTGAGTTGGGGGAATGAGAGACACCCTAAGCGTTGCGGACGACATGCCTCAAATGTTGTCCGGCTTCGCCGAGTTCAAGACCGTACGGTGCAGGATGTTCCGCTTGCCCTGCCAGGTCACGATGACCCGAATCATCTTGCTTCCCGTTACGGGCTGGTCCAGGGCGGTGTTCCAAAAGATCCTGTATCGTCCGCTGCTCGCCTCGTGATCCGCATCCAACGTGGTTCCCGAAACCGTATCATCCAAACCGAAATCCCCCCCGTCATCATCCACACCGTCGACAGGTGAAACCTCCTGATTGGTGCCGTCATTATCCCCGTCGTCCAAGTCGGCGTGATTGTAGGGGAGGGACATGAGACGCTCCATGCGGTCCTCAGCCAGCACCACGGCCTGAGTCAGGTCATTGGCGAAGGAGTTGCCTTCCAGGGATGAGATCTGGAGTCGATAGAGCGCCAGCACCCCAAAGGAAAAGACAACGATGGAGACCAGAAGCTCGATCAGAGTGAAACCCTCGTTGGACGAGAAAAGAGATCTCTTCATGGCTTATATCCCGACGTTTCGGCATTTGACGGTGGTCGTGAGCAAGCGCCGTCGATAGCCGTCATTGGGTGAGTTCAAGAGGACCGTCCCCTGCAGGTTGGAATAGGTGGATGTGTTCCTGAAGTTTTTATCGGCCTTGTCAGCTCTCAAAACCATGCAGATCTGAACCGATCGAATCCGTTCCAGATCGGCTGCAGCCGCGATCGGGGTGGGGATGACCGCGTCGTTTTCATCCAGATACACGAAATTGAGGACCTCGACCTCTTCCGCCAGAGGCTGCGGTGCTCCCCAGGAGGCCCTGCGCAACTCCGAAGGAAAAACCGTTGCCACCCCATCTCCGTCGGGATCGGATTCCGGCTTCAGAGAGTAGGTGATATCCTCGTTGGGATCGTTATCTGCGGGAGGACCCGGGCTGATCAAAACTCCGTTTCCGTTCTGATCGACCGTGAACTGGATGCTGGATGAAGTGGCCGCCGTTATGCTGGCATCGGCTGTTCCCTGGGGATCGTAGCCGGCCATTCGTATCTCTTTCACCATGACTTCCAGGGAGGCGCGAACGTCCTGTTGCATTGCCGCGACCTGGTCCTGGGCTATGTAGACCTGCTGTTGACCTGTAAACGATTTATAAATCGCTGCCGTCACGATGCCTGACAGCGCCAGCACCACGAGCAGCTCAACCAGAGTGAATCCCTTCTGATTTCGAAACATGGCTCGTTCCTGATTGCAGTGTTCGACCTTGCGTGGCTCCATCATTCCCAGGCACCATTCCATTTTCTGACGATGATGGATCCCGATGTGCGTGCCCCGACGGCAAAGGCGCCACCCTGATCATTGGTCAAGTGGCAGAAGCCGCTTAGAGACGAGGTGAGTCCCTGGGGATTGAAAATAACCGTGTCATTCACAAAGGTGACCGGGTCGGACGTGCCGCTTCCTCCGGCACCAACGGTGGCTGTCCCGAAACCATAGGTCAGCCCGCTCTTGTGGACAGACAAAGAAACCACCTGTTCAACGACGTTGTCTGCAAGGGTTGACCAGGTGGCATCGGCACCGCTGCCGGAACAGATGCAGTATCGGTTGTTGGCGGGATCGAAAACTATGGCCCAGTTCCTGTTCTCCTTCACGGCGTTCATCCGGGTCTTCTGCATGTTTGTGGACATCTCTCGCGCAGCCCCTTTCAGACGGTGGTGGGCCAGCCAGCTTCCCGTATCGAAGGATGTGGCTGCGAGCATTCCCATGAAGGCCAGAAGCGAAACGGTGACCATCAGCTCCAAGAGCGTGAAGCCCAGCGTGCCCTGATCGTTCTTTCTTGCGATTAACATGCTGTTATTACTGTTCATTCTCCTGCTCCCTCGTTCTTGTTCGTCCACCCCTTGAAAGACGTATCGACTAGATCGACATCTGCCCCTGCGGCCTTGAGAAAAAAACAAGCTGACTCTCGGCACGTTCTTTGCCCTGAGCTGAGGGTGTTGCTCTGCCAGGAATGGAGGCTGGTTGGAGGTATCCAGGCGGGAATGATGGCGCGTTTTTGTGTTTGTGGCGCGATTGCGGCTGGATTATTG
>Ga0105093_10001182_pt1 | contig 10007 bp, 8 predicted proteins | sample PPLLak3March2015_2_FD_79111 | JGI IMG/M metagenome (GOLD analysis project Ga0105093, IMG submission 79111) | Freshwater sediment microbial communities from Prairie Pothole Lake near Jamestown, North Dakota, USA - PPLs Lake P8 Core (3) Depth... | ecosystem: Environmental > Aquatic > Freshwater >... | reverse complement strand
TCCGAATTCGAAGACGTGCTGCTGGTTCTGCCGCCGGAGGACTCGCCGGTTCTGTCCCGTGAACTCGTGTACACCGCGCTGACCCGGGCGCGCAAACGCTTCACGCTCTTCGGCCGGCGGGAGGTTCTCACGGCGGCCGTCCGCCGCCGCATCGAACGCACCTCTGGTCTGCGGGAGGCGCTCTGGGGATAACCGGATGCGCAGCGGCTATATTTACCCGTTGCGCCGGCTGTGCTATTTTTTTAAAACACCGCTGCACCAACGATGCGCTACAGGAAAAGAAGAATGACGGAAACAGGTTTCAGGACGGGCCTTGGCTTCGATTTTCATCGGCTGGTCGAAAACCGCATCCTCGTTATAGGTGGGATCCGGATTCCATGCGACAAGGGGCTGCTGGGCCATTCCGACGCGGATGTGCTGGTGCATGCCATTTGCGACGCCCTGCTCGGTGCCTGCGGCTTGGACGACATCGGCGTCCATTTTCCGGACAGCGATCCGGCCTATCGGGGGATTTCCAGCCTGGAGCTGCTGAAAAAGACCTGCGCGCTGGTCGATGCCAATGGATTTCGGATTGTTAACGTCGATGCGGTCGTGCTGGCCGAAGCGCCGAAAATCATGCCGTTTCGACGTGAGATTTCGGCCCGGATTCTGCAAGCGATGCGAGCCGCAAAACCCCAAGCTTTCAACCTCAAGGCCACGACCACCGAAGGTTGCGGAATGATCGGGCGCGGTGAGGGCATCGGCGCCATGGCCACTGCGCTCATCGAACGCCGGCCGCCGGAGCGAGACGGATCCTCATGAACGCTTTTGAACTGACCTCCGCGTTCGGTCCAGCGGGCGACCAGCCCGCCGCCATCGATGCGCTCTCGCGACAGCTGCTGGCGGGCCAAAAGCACAGCGTGCTCTTAGGAGTCACCGGCTCTGGCAAAACATATACGATGGCACAGGTCATTGCGCAGATCAACCGCCCAACGCTCGTGATCGCCCCGAACAAGACGCTCGCCGCCCAGCTCTACAGCGAGTTCCGCCAGCTGTTTCCCAACAATGCGGTTGAGTATTTCGTCAGCTACTACGACTACTACCAGCCAGAGGCCTATATCCCGTCCTCGGATACCTACATCGCCAAGGATTCCTCCATCAACGATATGATCGACAAGCTGCGGCACTCGGCTACGCGCTCGGTGCTTTCACGCCGTGATGTGCTGGTGGTGGCGAGCGTATCCTGCATTTACGGCCTCGGCGCCCCGGAGGACTACCTGTCCATGCGCGTGGAGATCGAGGCCGGCGCCGAGCTCAGCCGTGAACGGCTGCTGGCGGATCTCGTCGCCATGCAATACGAACGCAAGGACCATGATTTCTTCCGAGGATCCTTTCGGGTGCGGGGTGACCGAGTCGAGATTTTTCCGGCCTATGAAGAAGATCGGGCCATCCGGGTTGATTTTTTTGGGGACACGGTTGAGGGCGTCGCCGAGATCGACGCCCTGCGCAATACCGTTCTGCGCCGCCTGACGCGCAGCGTCATTTTTCCGGCCAGTCACTACGTCACGCAGAAGACCACCCAGCAGAGAGCCATGCAGACCATCCGTACCGAGCTGAGCGACCGAGTCGATTTTTTTCGCGACCAGGGTAAACCGCTGGAGGCGCGGCGCATTGAGGAACGCACGCATTTCGACCTGGAGATGATCCAGGAGCTGGGTTATTGCAATGGCATCGAAAACTACTCCCGGCATTTGACCGGGCGCCGGGCCGGTGAGCCGCCACCGACCCTGCTTGATTATTTTTCGAAGGATTTTCTGCTGTTCATCGACGAAAGCCACATCGCCGTACCCCAGCTCCAGGGCATGTACCGCGGGGATCGTGCGCGCAAGGAGACCCTGGTGGAATACGGGTTCCGTCTGCCGTCGGCCCTGGACAACCGGCCGCTGATGTTCGAGGAGTCCCAGTCGCGCTTCAACCAGGTGGTCTATGTGTCCGCCACCCCGTCGGATCATGAGATGAAGATGGCCGGAGGTGCGGTCGTCGAGCTCATTGTTCGTCCGACGGGCCTGATCGACCCTCAGATGGAGGTCCGCAGCGCACGCCACCAGGTCGACAACCTGTACGATGAAATTCTTACCCGGCAAAAGCGCCGCGAACGCGTGCTGGTCACCACCCTGACCAAACGCATGGCGGAAGACCTGACCGAATACTATTCAGACCTCGGGATCAAGGTCCGTTACCTGCACTCGGACATCACCACGCTGGAGCGCATGGAGATCATCCGCGATCTGCGGCTAGGGCATTTTGATGTGCTGGTGGGCATCAACCTGCTACGCGAAGGCCTTGACATCCCCGAAGTGTCGCTGGTGGCCATCCTGGATGCCGACAAGGAAGGCTTCCTGCGATCGACCCGGTCGCTCATTCAGACCTGCGGCCGTGCGGCCCGCAATGCCAACGGCATGGTCATTCTCTACGCCGACTCGGTCACTCCGTCCATGCAACAGGCCATCGACGAAACCAGCCGGCGTCGCCAGATTCAGCAGGCCTACAATCAGGCCCACGGCATCATCCCCGTATCCGTGCACAAGGCCATCACCGGCGCTTTTGATTTCGCCACCGGCCCGGTTCCGAGCCAGGCCCGCCGGGTCGCCGAAGAGCAAGCCGCGTACGACTCCTTGGAGGATGTCGACGCCGAGATCCGCAGACTTGAAAAACAGATGCATCAGGCTGCGCGGGAGCTCGATTTCGAGCGGGCTGCCGAGCTGCGGGACCGGGTCAAGAGCCTGCAGCGGCTGATCGTGTTGGAAACATGAATAGACGACTGGAACCGCAATCGTCAACGCCGGGCCATCCGGCCCGTCAAGCCGCCGACGCCCCGCCGACGCCCGGTGTCTACCTGATGAAGGCCGCTGACGGACGCATCTTGTATGTCGGCAAGGCGCGCAGCCTCCGGAAGCGTTTATCGGCTTATTTCAAGACGTCGATCCATGCCGATTCCAAGATCGATGCGCTGGTGGGCCGGGTCGCCGACATCGAGATTATCCTCACCCGTACCGAAAAGGAAGCGCTCATTCTCGAGTCCAACCTCATCAAGCGCCACCGGCCACGCTTCAACGTGGTGCTCAAGGACGACAAGCGCTACCCCTCCCTGCGGTTGGATCCCCAGGAGACCTACGCCCGTTTTACGGTCGTGCGGAAGATCGGCGAGGACGAGGCCCTCTATTTCGGACCCTTTGCATCCGCGCAGGCCGTGCGCGAAACCCTCAAGGTGCTTAACCGCACCTTCAAGCTGCGCAAATGCAAGTCCAGTGAATTCCGCACCCGGACCCGGCCTTGTCTGCACTGCCAGATGAACGGCTGTCTGGCACCCTGCTGTCGGGATGTCCCACCGGAGGTCTATCGCGATCATGTTCAGGAAGCGATTCTTTTTTTGAAAGGGCGCACCCAAGAGCTGCTGGCAAAAATACGAGGCGACATGGAGGCTGCTGCCGCCGCTCAGGAATACGAAAAGGCGGCCCGTTTGAGGGATAAGCTGTTTGCATTGCAGCGGACGACCGAGAAACAAGTCGCGGTGACCACGGACTTCATGGACCGGGACGTCTTCGCGGCAGCAGCCTCCGCCGGTGCCGCCGTGATTACCCACCTGGAGGTGCGCGGCGGCTTTTTAACCGGCACGCGCCACTTCCGTTTTCCCGAAACCATGGCCGCCGAAGATGAAATGCTGGGGATGTTCATCCGCCAGTTCTATGAAGGTCGCGCCTTCATTCCCGAGGAGCTTTTCGTGTCCCACTCTCTCGAGGACGACGAGTGGATTCAGGAATGGTTGGCCGATCAGAAGGGCAAGCGGGTGCGGACCCATCGCCCGGAGCGCGGCGAAAAGGCACGACTGCTGGAGATGGCGCTGAACAACGCCCGCACGGAACTCCAGGCGCTGCTGACCCGACGCTCCAGCGGCGCCGAGCTGTTGGAGCGGCTGAAGCGCCGCCTGAACCTCTCACGCCGCCCGCAACGCATCGAATGCGTGGACAACTCGACGCTCATGGGATCCGACCCTGTCGCCGCTCTGGTCGTATTTGTCGACGGCCGCCCGGAGCCGTCCGCCTACCGCCGCTACCGCATCACCGGCGTGGCCGTGCCGGATGATTATGCGTGCATGTCGGAGATTCTGAAGCGACGGTTGGGGAAAGGTGCGGGCCCGCAGCCGCTTCCCGATCTGCTGATGGTGGACGGCGGCAAGGGGCAGCTCGGCGCTGCGCTGGCAGTGATGAGGGATTTGCAGCTCGACGGGCGCTTGGATGTGATCGGGATCGCCAAGAAAGACCCGGACCGGGGGGAGACGCAAGATAAAATTTTTCTTCCCGGGCGCTCGAACCCGGTCCATTTCGGCCGGGAGGGCGACCTGCTACTTTTCCTGCAACGGGTGCGGGATGAGGCGCACCGCCAAGCGATTTCGTTCCATCGCCGACGGCATCGCGCCGCGACCCTCATATCGGCGCTGGATACGGTCCCCGGGGTCGGCCGGGTGCGCAAGGCGCAACTGATCGCTCATTTCGGCAGCTTTGAAGCAATCCGGGCAGCCACGCTCACTGAACTGAGCGCGCTGCCCGGATTTAATCGGAAGCTGGCCGCCGCCGTCAAGGAAGGCTTGGGCTCGAATCCCGAAGCGCCGGCCGCAGAATGAGGAATCAGTATTTCAACTGCGCCAGTGCATTCTTCAGCTCTTGAACCGCAGCCGCCGATTTCTGCAACGCCGCGTTCTCTTCGGCGGTTAATTTGATTTCGATGACCTGCTCGATGCCGTTGGCGCCCAGTTTAACCGGAACGCCGATGAACAGGTCTTTGATCCCGTATTCGCCCTGCAGGTAGGCCGCACAAGGCAATATTTTTTTCTTGTCCTTGAGGATGGACTCGGCCATTTCCACCGCCGCTGATGCCGGAGCGTAGTAGGCGCTGCCCGTCTTGAGCAGGCTCACGATTTCCGCCCCGCCGTTGCGCGTGCGCTTGACCAGGGCCTCGATGCGCTCCGGGGTCATGAGCTCCGTGATGGGGATACCGGCCACGCTGGAATAACGCGGCAGCGGCACCATGGTATCCCCGTGGCCGCCTAGAACAAACGCGTGGGTGTTTTCCACGGAAACGTTCAACTCCATGGCGATAAACGCGCGGAACCGAGCCGAATCCAGGACGCCGGCCATGCCGATGACATGCTGTTTGGGGAAGCGACTGGCATCAAACGCCACATGGCACATGGCGTCCAGCGGGTTGCTCACGATGATCAACGTGGCGTTGGGCGAACGCGATGCAATTTCCCGAGTCACTTTTTTGACGATGCCGGCGTTGGTGGTCAACAGGTCGTCGCGGCTCATACCCGGTTTGCGAGGAATCCCTGCGGTGATGATGACGATGTCGGAACCGGCGCTCGCATCATAGGCGTTGGTGCCAACCAGATGGGCATCATGCTTTTCGATGGGAGCCGCTTCGGCCAAGTCCAACGCCTTGCCCTGCGGAACCCCCTCGATGATATCCACCAAAACCACATCACAAAGCTCTTTTTCTGCCAAACGCTGGGCCGCAGTGGCGCCGACGTTACCCGCACCGACGACGGTGACTTTCTTATCCATGACGATCTCCTCCGTATTATGTTTGCTCAACCCGATCGGTCGACCGAAGAATTTTCGTTACCACAATCCACATGATTGTCAACAGAATTCATGGGTTGACCAGCCTGCCCGAGGCACCGTCATTGCTGGATCTGATAGAAACCCCGGCATGCCTCGATCCCGCTCAACCGGCGGGGGCGTGAGCCCATGGGCCCGGGTTTTTGCTTTGCGCACGCCAAACCTTGTGATATGATAGAATAATGGCAGTCGTAAATCTTAAGAAACACCAGATCGAGTGTAAGATCGTATACTATGGTCCGGCGCGGTGCGGCAAGACCACCAACCTGGAGTACATCCATCGGACCTTTTCCCAGCATGTCAAGGGACAAATGATCTCCATCGATACCGAGGGGGATCGGACCTTGTTTTTCGATTTTCTGCCGCTGGAACTCGGCAAGGTCAAGGGATGCGATGTCCGGGTGCAGCTTTACACCGTGCCGGGTCAGGTGCGTTACGCCTCCACGCGCAAATTGGTCCTGAGAGGTGCGGATGGAGTGGTATTCGTCGCCGATTCTCTTGACGTGCGGCGTGAGCAGAACATGCTCGCGTTGAAGGATCTTCAGCAAAATCTGCGCGACTACAACGTGAGCATCTTTAAACTCCCCTTGGTGATGCAATTCAACAAGCGCGACCTGGCCGAAGCCAGCATCCCGCTCATGTCCGTAGAGCAGATGACCCACGAATTGAACCGGCAATTGAAAGCTCCCGCACTGCCGGCGGCAGCCCTGACCGGTAAGGGTGTCGGCAAGACGCTGCAGGAGTGCCTTCGACTCGTGCTGCGCAAGCTCCAGCAGGAGCTGAATTTCTAGCGCTTCGGCTTTGCGCTGGTCCGCATCGGCGCAAACTCGTCAGTATGCAAACGGTATGGCGTCCGATTTCGATTTTTCCGGAAAATTGAGCTTCCTGAACCTCGGCGAACTGTTGCAACTGCTCGGCAGCAGTTCGGCCACTGGAACCCTGCGGGTCTACAGTCCCTACCGAAGCGAAGCCGGTCAAATTGTGGTGGAAAACGGGAACCCCGTCGACGCCAGGGACGCAGCCCAGTCCGGCGTGGAGGCTCTTTTTGCTCTTTTCGGTTGGATGGAGGGACGCTTCGAATTCACGCGCGGGCCGGTGACATGCGAGCGAACCATCCAAAAGGGACGCATGGAGATCATTTTGGACGGCTTGCGTCTGCTCGACGAGGGAAAGATCGCCAAACTCGGGCCGTCGCCGACGCCCGCTGACCCCAGTCGGATGGATGCCCGGGTATCCCCTGCGCGCCGGGCGGAGGAGCCGCCGCTCATCAAAGGGCCTCTCGTCGATTACGCGTATGTGATCGACGAGGAAGGCTACTACGACGGGGACGAGATCGTCCACGAGGGCGCTCACGGAAACTGGATCTGGGTCATTCTGGAGGGAGCCGCCGAAATCATCAAAACCACCCCGAAGGGTCCTCTCAAGCTGCTGCGGGTAGGGGACGGCGCCTTTCTCGGAAGCGTGGCGTCCCTGCTCATCGGAGACAACGTCCGCAGCACCACCGTCGTCGCCTGCGGAAACGTTCAATTGGGCATGCTGGACTCCCAGCAGCTGGCCGGTGAGCTGGCGAACCTTTCGGCGGATTTCAAAAGCCTGATTAAGAGCCTCGACAACCGCCTGCGATGCGTGACCGGGATCGGGGCCGACGCTCATGCACGCACCACGACGTTCATGGATCTCATCAAAGGCAAGAAAATGGCCCTCAAGGAGGGCCAGCAGGAGGAGCGTCTCTTCCGGATTCGCGACGGCGAAGTCGTCGTGGCCCGCAGCCTCGGCTCCGGCTATGTTCCCCTGGCCCACCTTCAGAAGGGCGATTTCTTCGGGCACATCCCGTTTCTAACGATCGGCCATGAGCCGTTCGCAGCAGCGGTGTTTTCCTCACCCAGTCTTAAATTGGCGGCCGTCGACTCACAAAAGATTACCGCTGAATACAAGCGGCTGTCGGCTACCTTGCGCAACATCATCGAGCACCTGGCCGCTTGCATCTCGGCGACAACCTTGGTAACTATCAATCGGGTCGGCCAGTCCGGCATCCGCTAATCGGCCTGCCGCCCATGAGGAGCATTCTTAAACAATGACGAACGAAGAAAAACGCAAGCATCAGCGGTTCAGTTCCCTCAACCTCTCCTATGTGTGTCTGGACGAGGACCAGAAGACGGTCAAGCAGGGCATGGGACGTACTCTGAATCTTTCCGAATCCGGTATTCTACTTGAAACGCATTTCCCGATTTCAGAGGAGCACCACGTCGTTCTCAGCATCGGCCTCGGCGAAGACCTGGTAGACCTCCGGGGACGCCCGGTGCATGTGCGCGCGACGGGGCAGGGCACCTACGAGATCGGGATCGAGTTTGTCGATCCCGGCCAAGCACCCCTGCGCGCTATACGGCAATTCCTCCAATCCCTCCCGCCAGAGGAATAACCCGCCGGCACACCGGAGGCATTCGTTAACCAATTCGGAAGGATACGTGTGTTATGAATCCAGTGGTCAGCCAAACGGATTTCCCGGGTTTGAAGCTGTCAAAACGTGGCAAGGTACGGGATATGTACGATCTCGGCGAGCACCTGCTCATGGTCGCCACCGATCGCATCTCAGCCTTCGATGTCGTCATGCTGGACCCGATCCCGGACAAGGGTATCATCCTGACTCAGATATCGCTTTTCTGGTTTGAAATGATGAAAGCCGTTGTGGCCAACCACGTGGTTACCGGCGACGTGGACGAGTTTCCCAAAATTTGCCGCCCGTACGCCGCATCGCTTAAGGGCCGCAGCCTGCTCGTCAAGAAAGCCGTCGCGCTGCCCATTGAATGCGTGGCTCGCGGGTATATTTCCGGCTCCGGTTGGAGTTCCTACCGGCAATCCGGAGAGGTGTGCGGCATCCGACTGCCGGCGGGGCTGAAAGAATCCGATCGGCTGGCGGAGCCTATCTTCACGCCGGCCACCAAGGAAGAGGTTGGAATTCACGACATCAACATCGACTTCGCAGAGGCGAAAAAACGCATCGGGTCGGAATTGGCCGAGCGCGTGCGCGATTTGACCTTGACCCTTTACCGGATGGGAGCTGCCTTCGCAGAAACCAAGGGAATCCTGATCGCCGACACCAAGTTCGAATTCGGCCTGGTTGGCAGCGAGCTGATCCTCATCGACGAAATGCTGACGCCGGACTCTTCGCGCTTCTGGCCCAAGGCTTCCTACCAACCGGGTGGCCCGCAGCAAAGCTACGACAAGCAGTACATGCGCGATTATCTGGTATCCACCCGCTGGAATAAAACGCCCCCCCCTCCGCCCCTGCCGGAGGAAGTGGTCCGCAACACCCGTCTTAAATACCTCGAAGCGCTCAAACAACTGAGCGGCAGCAGCCATGGCCTCTGACTTCGGCGAGGCGGAGGCGCCAGAACCCCGATTCGTCCCACTGGCGGACATCGACCCTGGCGATGAACGTTTCCGGATCTCCACCCGACGGGAGAGCGGCGATCTGCTGGCTTCCATTCGCCGATTCGGGCTGCGTGTCCCGCCGCTGCTCACACCGGCCAGAAGCGGTTTTATCATTGTGAGCGGCTTTCGGCGCGTGAGCGCCTGCCGGCAGCTGGGATGGGATTCCACCGCTGCGCGGGTTCTACCAACAGCCTCCGAATACGCGTGCGCGCTCATGGCCGTCGCCGAAAATTCGCTGGAACGGCCGCTGAACCTCATCGAAACGTCGCGGGCCTTGAATCTGCTGGAGCAGACCGCCCCTGAGGGCCAAACCACCGATCCGGACGCCTCGGCGCTCGGGCTGCCGACCCATCCGAACGTGACCGGGCGGTTGAAGCGTGTCTGCCGGCTGCCGAGCGACATTCAAGATGGCATCCTGGAGGATACGATCTCCTTTGCCATGGCCTGCGAACTGGACCGGCTGGATGACGATCTTGGGGTTACCTTTGCATGTCTGTTCCGGCGCCTGAAGCCCAGTTTGAACAAACAGCGGGAAATCGTCAGCCTGGTCTTGGAGATTGCCGTCCGGGAAAACATCCATCCACGGCAGGTGTTGGAGGAATGCGGGTTGACGCCGTCCATGGGACGCTCGGAGCCGGACCGCAATCAGGAGATTCATGTTCTCCGCCGGCGCCTGAGACAACGCCGCTTTCCCGCCTTGGTGGCCGCAGAGCATAACTTTCTGGCTCTGCGCCAGCGGCTGAGGCTCAGCGGGGGGTTTCAGCTGACCCCGCCCAGAGACTTTGAGGGAACCGGCTTCACTCTGTCGCTGAACTTTCAGACGGTCGAAGAGGTCGTGCGCCTGCGCGGCAAACTGGATGAATTGATCAACCATCCGGACTTCAAGATCCTGCTGACCGGAAAGGGTAGGGGGTTTGA
>Ga0105093_10001181_pt1 | contig 10008 bp, 6 predicted proteins | sample PPLLak3March2015_2_FD_79111 | JGI IMG/M metagenome (GOLD analysis project Ga0105093, IMG submission 79111) | Freshwater sediment microbial communities from Prairie Pothole Lake near Jamestown, North Dakota, USA - PPLs Lake P8 Core (3) Depth... | ecosystem: Environmental > Aquatic > Freshwater >... | reverse complement strand
TTTCCCCGGCCACAATCCGCTGCGCTAACCCTTCGACAATGTCGGTCTTGCCCACGCCGGGCTCCCCGATCAGCGCCGGGTTGTTCTTGGTGCGTCGGGCCAGGATCTGGATCACGCGCTCGATCTCAGTCTGACGACCGACGACCGGGTCCAGCTTGCCCTCCTCGGCTAGCGAGGTCAGGTCGGTGGCCAGCTGATCGACCAGCGGCGTCTTGCCGCCGGCCTCCTTGGGCTTGGCACCGCTCGGCGCGGCCTGCGGCTGGCGGCGGCTGGGCGATTCCTGCAACACCCGCCGGGTTTGCCGACGCACCTGCTCCGGGGTCACCCCCAGCCGACGCAGCACATCGACGCCGATCCCCTCGGGCTGACGCACCAGCCCAAGCAGCAGATGCTCGGTGCCGATGTAATGATGGCCCATGCGCCGGGCCTCTTCGATCGCCAGCTGGAGAACCTCTTCTGTCCCGGGCGCCAGCTCGATGCGCCCGCCGGTGTGCCGTCCGATCCCGGTGAGACGCTCGACCATCTCCTTCACCCGAGCCGGTTCAAGCCCAAGCTCGCGCAGGACGCGCCCGGCCACCCCGCCCTCCTCGCGAATCAATCCGAGGAGCAGGTGCTCCGTGCCAATGTAGTTGTGGTGCATGCGCTCAGCCTCTTCATGGGCTAGGCTCAACACACGCCGCGCACGCTGGGTGAACCGCTCTAGCTTGTCGGACACGGCAGGTTCCTCCGCACAGACTTCAATTCGGCCAAGTCCACTCTCATTCTACCAAAGAAGTCCACCCCCTCCGGCCAAGTCTGAGCTGGCGTTAAGCAATCAGGCGGCCGGGGGGTCGCCCGGCCGCCTGGGATCGCGCTGCGCATGTGCTCAGGCTTGCGCTTGCGGGTCCTGAGCTGGTGGCTCGTCGGGCTGTGGGAGCTTCGCCACGTCGTCGGGCTGCGAGGGTTCGTCGGGCTGTGGGAGCTCCTCCACGTCGTCGGGCTGCGAGGGTTCGTCGGGCTGTGGGGGCTCCTCCACGTCTTCGGGGATCCCCAGCTGTTCGGCCTGTTCCAGCTCAGCGTCAAAATCCTCGGGCGCCTCGCCGGCCGGCTCCTCCTCAGCCAGGAGCGCCGGGGCGCGCGTCGACGCCTGCCAGTCGATCTCGGCGTACTCCGCCGAGTCCACCCGCTTCAGGCTCAGGCCGATGCGCCGGCGCTCGCCGTCGATCTTGATCACGCGCATGGCCAGGGTCTCGCCTTCGGTCACCGCTTCCTTGGGATGCTCGATGCGGCGGTCCGACAGCTCGGAGATATGGATCAGGCCTTCGATGTCGTAGCCTTCCAGCCCCTTGATGCTGGCAAAGGCGCCGAACTTCGTCAGCTTGGTGATGGTTCCTTCCACCAGCTGACCTTCGAGCAAGCGCGAAGTGACGGTCTGCCACGGATCGGGCTCGAGCTCGCGCATCGACAGGCTGATCCGGTTGCGGTCCGGATCGATACTCAGCACCTTGACCGAGACCTCATCCCCGACCTTGAGCGCATCCTTCGGGTGAGCAATGCGCTTCCACGAGACCTCGGAGAGGTGCACCAGCCCGTCCGCCCCGCCAATGTCGACGAAGGCGCCGAAGTCCGCCAGGCTGATCACGTGGCCCTGGCGGATGTCGCCCGGTTTGAGCTCGCCGATCAGCTGCTCCTTGAGCAGCTTGCGCGCTTCCTTGGCGGCGGCCCGCTCGGACAGGATCAGGCGGTTGCGGCGGCGATCGACCTCAACCACCTTGACCACCATCGGCTCGCCCACCATCTTGCCCCAGCGCTTATCCGGGGACTCTCCCTCCGCCCGGCGGCGCCGGGACAGGCTGACCTGGGAGGCGGGGACGAACCCGCGCAGATTCCCGAGCTTGACGATCAAACCGCCCTTGTTGTATCCGCCGACGCTGGCGTACAGCGGCTCCTGGGAGGCCAGCAGGCGCTCGGCCTCACTCCAATCCCGCTCCTCATCGGCCCGCGACAGCGACAGCAGCATTTCCCCGTCGTGCCCGCCGGTGCGGATGACATAGACGCTGATTTCCTGCCCGACGACCAACTCGGCTCGGCGTTCCTCGGACAAGTGCTCGAGCTCGCGGGCCTGGATCAACCCTTCGGACTTGGCGCCGATATCGACCAGGATGTCCCCCCCGGACACACGGGCGATTGTGCCGCTGCGAATCTCGCCCCGGCGCGGCGTCTCGAGGTCATAGCCTTCGCCCCCAAGCAGCGCGTCCATCGCCGAGGCCTGGTCCATCGGCTTCTCGCTCTCTGGTTCTCCCCCAAGCTGCGGTTCTGTCGGATCGCTCAAGACGGCTTACTCCACATAAGACTGGATGGCCATTATAAGGGCGAACAGATGCCCTGACAACCATCCCCCACTCTGCAGCCTGCGGGCGGGGTATAATGCCGCGGGAGAGCAGCAACTTGGCCGTCGTCTTCCCCTTCACTTCCATTGTCGGACAAGAGCGCATGCGGCGTGGCCTGGTGCTGAACGCCGTTAACCCGCGCATCGGCGGCATCCTGATCCGCGGCGAGCGCGGCACCGCCAAGTCGACCGCCGCCCGGGCCCTGGCCGCCCTGCTGCCCGACGTGCAGGTGGTCGCCGGGTGCCGTTTCGGCTGTGATCCGGACCGCCCGACGACCTGGTGCACCGAGTGCCGCGAGCGCAGCTCCGCCGGCCAGTCGCTGCCGGTCGAGATGCGCCGCACCTCGTTCGTCGACCTGCCAGTCTCGGCCACCGAGGACCGCGTCGTCGGCACGCTGGACATCGAGGCTGCCATCCAGCGCGGCGAGCGGCGCTTCGAGCCCGGCGTGCTGGCCTCAGCCAACCGCGGCCTGCTCTACATCGATGAGGTCAACCTGCTCGACGATCATGTCGTCGACTTACTGCTCGACTCAGCCGCGCTGGGCATGAACATCGTCGAGCGCGAGGGGATTTCCTTCGCCCATCCGGCACGCTACATCCTGGTCGGCACGATGAACCCCGAGGAGGGGGACCTGCGCCCTCAACTGCTTGACCGCTTCGCCCTGTCGGTCGACATCCGCGGGCTGACCGATCCGCGCGACCGGGTAGCGATCATGGAGCGCAACCTGGCCTTCGAGACCGACCCGGAGGGCTTCCGCAGCGCCTGGCTGGAATCGGAAAAGGCCATCACCCAGCAGATCGACGCTGCCCGCCACCTGGTGGACGGCGTGACCTACAGCCGGCGCGACCTGTTGTCGATTGCCGCCCTGACGTCTTCGCTGCACGTCGACGGCCACCGGGCAGACCTGGTGATCCTCAAGGCCGCCCGCGCCCAGGCCGCCCTCGACGGCCGGACGGCCATCTCCGAGCACGATATCCTGCTTGCCGCCGAATTGGCCCTCCCCCACCGCATGCGTCGCGGCCCCTTCCAACAGAGCGAACTGAACATCGATGACCTCGAGGCGCGCCTCGACCAGGCCCAGGCCCAGCTCAATCAGACTGGCGAAGAAGAACACACGGACGACGCCGGCCAGGATAAAAAAAAAGCCGGTCTACCCCGGAAGTAGACCCGAGGTCGGCTGAAGATCCGCCCGTACTGGGCCAGCCCGACCCCAGCCGTCAATCCCCTTTCGACACGACCCAGGCGCGCTGGTGGGACGGCGGCACGCCCATCGAAATCGGCTCCACCTTCGCCCCGCGCCGCCTCACCGGCGAACTCGACCGGATGACCCGCCGCACCGGCGGCCGCCGCACCCAGACCCGCACCGATCGCAAGCGCGGCCGCTATGTGCGCGCCCGCCAGGCGCTACCCAAGGAAACCGACATCGCCTTCGACGCGACCCTGAGGGCCGCCGCCCCGTATCAGGTCGAACGCGCTGACCAGCGCCGCCAAGTGGCCTTCGCCATCCAGCCGGCCGACCTGAAGGCCAAGGTGCGCGTGCGCAAGGCGGCGAACCTGATCCTGTTCGTGGTTGATGCCTCGTGGTCGATGGCCGTCGCCGAGCGCATGTCGGCCACCAAGGGCGCCATCCTGTCCCTGCTGACCGACGCCTACCAGCGGCGCGACCGGGTGGGACTGGTGGTCTTTCAGAAGGACCGCGCCCTCACCGTGCTGCCGCCCACCAACTCGGTGATGCTGGCCCAGCGCGCCCTGGCCGACATCCCCGTCGGCGGCAAGACGCCGCTCTCCGCCGGCCTGATGCTGGCCTTTGAAACCTTCCAGCAAGAGAAGATCTCTCATCCCGACGTGCTGCCCCTGATGATCCTGCTGACCGACGGGGCGGGCAATGTCTCCGTCGGCGGCCTGCCTCCGCAGGAAGAGGCCCACCAGGTGGCCGATCAGATCCGCCTCACTGGCATCCGGGCAGTGGTGATCAACATGGAGCACGCGGCCTTTGACCAGGGTCTGGCCCAGGCGCTTGGCGATCGGCTCGGCGGACCGTGTTACACGCTGCACGAACTCAAGGCCGAGCACCTGTACCGCGCCGTCCGGCAGGAGTTGAACGGACAGCCAGCCTGAAACCCCATCCTCCCCAACCGCTCCGACAGGCAGAGGGCCAATGCGCCGGAGGCGTGAGTCGACCTGGCCCTCGGCCCCCGCAGGTGTACATGGCCACCGACTCCGTCCCGGAAGATGTCGCCGGTTCACACCCATAGCACGCAGTTGAGTGCGACCACCTCGCACCACAGCTTGCCGACCAGCCAAGCAGAACCTCCATCTAGAACAAGAATGTTTTCAACGCCGTCCAGCGTCTGCATCCCACTCGATCAAGGTGGGCCCCAGGCTCAATCCGGCCAGAGCCAAGTCCTCTTGGGGCACGTCCGTGCGGCGCTCGGCGCGGGTCCGACCGTCAAAGCATGCGCGCAGGAGAGGTATGACGATCTCGCGGCCCACGAGCCTCCTGATTGGCAGATTACGTTCGCCCACGCCAGTCCTTGCCCATGCCGCCTAGGCTGCGGGCGAGACGGCCCTCCACCAGCGGGTTCACACGAAGGCTGCGCAGCTAGGCCAGGCGATTGTGGACCCGGAAGACAGGGCGAGCTTGCTCAGGACTCTGCAACGGTTCCCCGGCCCGCACGGCCCGGTCGCTTGACAGCCGGCTGACGCCCCGGGACGTTGCCGGGAAGTGAGGCTTCACCGGCGGTCAGCGTGGCGGGCAGGGACTTGCCTTGCGCTAAGCCGGCGCGAGAATGTCGTCAGCCTGAGGGGCAGGGCGGCAGGGCTTCGGGCCGAAACGCGGCCCGGCTCGGATGCCGGGCGTATCTGTCCGTCACCAGCGGCCGGCAGAGGAGTGGGAATCGATGGATTTCTTTGCCCTTGTAGAGGAGCGCAAGTCCGTCCGGGCGTTTCTAGACCGGCAGATCGAGCCGGAGAAGCTGCAGCGCCTTTTGCAGACTGTCAATCGTGCCCCATCGGCCGGCAACCTACAGGCCTACGAGATCACTCTTGTCACAGACCCGGATCACAAGCGATCGTTGGCGTCTGCGGCCTGGGACCAGGAGTTTCTGCTCGAGGCGCCGGTGGTGCTCGTCTTCTGCGCCCACCCTGCCCGCTCGTCGTCGAAGTACGAAGCACGTGGCGAGCACTTGTATTCGGTCCAGGACGCAACCATCGCCTGCACCTACGCCATGCTGGCCGCCACGGCGCTCGGGCTCGCCACCGTCTGGGTCGGGGCCTTCGAGGACGAGGGCGTCAGCGCCGCGCTCGACCTGCCCCAAGGCTGGCTGCCCGTGGCGATGCTGCCCGTAGGCTACGCCGCCCGACCCTCCCGCCAGACTCCGCGCCGCAACCTGGCCGATCTCGTGCACGAAGCCTGACAGCGCGCCCTGCCCGCGATCTCTACCCGCCACCGCGGACCGGTCGGCACGCTGGCCAGACCTGCAGCGATCCACTCCGACCTGCGCGCCGGAACGGAACCCGTCCGGCCACGGCGTCCGCAGTTCCGCTCCTCCCCCACTCCAAGAGGTCCGCTGCTTTCCAGCCGCAGTCCGAACCGGAGGGACGAACGCAGGGCGCGCACTGCGCGCTGGATGGAGGAGTGAGAGGTGCGTCCCACCCACCCGAGGGCAAGCGGTTAGCGCAGTTGTTTGCGGGCCAGACGCGCCAGGCGATGCTCGATCGACTCCCAGACCGCTTTGCGCCGCCAGTCATTCGGCCAATGGCTGAGGGCAAGCATGGCTTCCTGCGCCCAGCGGCTCGCCTGGCTGTAGTCTTGCGCCCGCCACTCGTAGTGTTTGGCCAGCTCGAGGCAGGGCTGCGGATCCCGCGGCGCCAGCGCGTGCCATGCGCGCCAGAACGAAAGCGCCTCCTCAAAACGGCGCTCCCGCCGCAACTCGAGGCTGAACTCGCGGAATGCGATCAGGCGGACTTGCGGGTCGCCCGAGGCGGCGGCGATCTGGAACGCGGCCGCAGCCGCCTCTCGCCTCCCGGCTGCCCGATGCCAGCCGGCGATGCCAAGTGCCTCGGCACCGGAAAGCCTCTCGGGATGAGCGGCGGTGAATCGACCGACGACTTCTCCCGCCAGGCGGACCAACGAGAGGATGTCCTGCGTGTTGTGGTACAGCACGCCTTCCATCGCCGTCGGGTCGCCGCTGCGCAGGTAATCGAGGTACAGCTCAGGGATCATGGCGCCGGGGACATCGGCCAGGGTGCGCTCCACGCCCAGCACGCTGCGCTCGAGCGTGCTCAGGCTACAATCCGGCAGCGACCTGCGCCACAGGCGGCGCGCGGGGTGGAGCAAGTCGAGGTGTGGGCGGTCGGTCAGCCGGAACTCCCGACGGTGGGCAAGGCGAAAGCGAGTCTCCAGCAGTGGCAGATCGAAGGCGCCACCATTAAAGGTCACCAGGCCGAGGGCGCCGCCCAGATCCTCCCCGAGTGCCTGCAGCATTCCGGCTTCTTCCACCGGTGAGCGCAGGAAGAACTGCTTGAGCACAAAGTGGTCGGTCTGGATGCCGCCGATGCCGACCAGGAACACCAGCGTCCCGGCGCCGCCGGCCAGGCCGGTGGTCTCGGTATCGAGGAACAGCCAGCGGTCAACGGGCGCCTCGGCCAGCTGCGGCCGGCCGGCGACGCGAGCGGCGTCCGCCGGATCCAGGGACAGGATGTCGAGCAGCGGGCCATGCCCATGGCCAAGGTACAGCGGGAAGTGCTGTTCGATCACCCAAGCTGGACCGAGCGGAGTTTCCTGCAGCGTGCCGCTCGCCAGTCGGGTACCCGGAACGGTAGGCGGGTCGGCACGCGCCACGGCCGCCGTCTTCCGGCCGGTCACCCCGAGCCGATTCAGGCGACGCTGCAACTCACTCCGCGCGTGCGTCTCAGGCCGATCCGCCATGCTCTCCGTTCCGGCAAGCCGTTCTCAAGAGTCCCGGCCGATTGTGCAGACAACTGCCGGCCGTGTCGAAGAATGTCATCGGGGGGCAATGACCTTCAACCCTGTTGGCGTTGCCGGTCGCGGCGTATTATATCTTCCGGAGACGTGAGACGGGGCAACCCGCTGCTCATCGCTGTCTCCTCCTTTGGCGAAAGCCTCCGCTGGGTTACCCCCTCACCGCCCCAGCGGAGGCTGCTTTAACCAACCGGCGCGGCCCGGCGGCCGCGCACCCGATCCGACGAACACCCCGATGCTCACCCGACGACGGCTGGCAGCACCACCGTGAAGCAGCTTCCCCTGCCCACGGCCGACTCGACCCACACCCGGCCATGGTGGTGATCGACGATCGACTTGACGATCGAAAGGCCCAGTCCGGTGCCGCTGGTGTCGGAGGAGACATTCCCGGCGCGGTAGAACTTGTCGAAAAGATAGGGCTGATCGGCGGGCGGAATCCCGCGCCCGGTGTCGTGGACCCGCAAGATTACCTGGTCCTGATCGGCATAGGCCTCCACCCGCACGCATCCCCCCTCGGGGGTGTACTTGATGGCATTCTCGATCAGGTTGCCGATCATCTGCCGCAGCCGGATCGGGTCACCCGGCAGGAGCGGCAGATCGTCGGGCAGCTCGGCCTCCAGCTTCAGCCCGCGCGTCTCCGCCGCGCCCCGCAGCCCATCGACGGCATAGTGGGCGAGCATCGCCAGCGGGAGGGGTTCCTTGGCCGAGTCCAATCCGGCCTCGATGCGCCCCAGGTCGAGCAGATCGCTGATCAGCGCCGTGATGTGCTCGACGCTCACCTGCACGCGACGGATGAATTCCGCCTGCTGCTCATTGACCGGTCCGGCGCGCCCGATCAGTTCGACATAGCCCAGGATCGCCGTCAGCGGGGAGCGCAGGTCGTGCGAGACCGTGGTGACGAACTCCGACTTGATGCGGTCGAGCTCCTTGAGGTGGGTGATCTCCTGCATCACGATCGCCTGGCCCACGCCGGGGATCGGCGTGCGCTGGGCGTTGAAGACCCGGCCGTCGGCGACCAAGATCTCGCTGCGGCGCGGCAGGTGGCCCGGCGCGCGCACCAACTCGAGCAGACCCGCATCCTCGAACGACTCGACCAGCGAGCGCCCGATCAGCACGCCGTCGACCCCGAAGGCCCGGCAGGCCGAGCCGTTCGCCATCAGCAGCCGGTTGTCGAGGTCGACCAGCAGCACGGCATCCTCGGTTTGCGTGAGCACGGTCTCCAGCTTGCGCAGGTCAGCCTCGGTCTTCTGGTACAGGCGGGCGTTGTCGATGGCAATCGCGGCGTAGTCGGCGATGGCCGACATCACCGTGATGTCCTCCTGCGTGAGCGCGCGCCCCGCCTTGCGGTTGTCGACGCCCAGCACACCGATCGTTCGGGCGCGCACTCGCAGCGGGACATAGAGCAGCGAATGCACCAGGTAGGAGGTCTTGATCTTCTGCGGCGAGCGCTCGTCGAGCAGCACCGGCTGGCCGCTGGCAATCACCTGGCCGGCCAGCGAATCCTGCACGCGCAGCCGGAAGGTGCTGGCGAACTCCTCATCGAAGTTCTTGGAGGAACGCATGTACAGCTCGCTGGAGTGCTCATCGAGCAGCAGCAGGCTGCCCTCCTCGGCGTCGGTCAGCTTGACGGCCGAATCCACCACCGTCTTGAGGATGGCATCCAGATCGAGCATGGCGGTGACCGCCCGCCCGATCTGCGCCAACCCCTCCAGCTCGGTCAGCCGTTGCTTGACGTTGTCGGCCGTTTCGTCGGAGCGCGCCTGAGCTTCGCACAGCGTCCGCCACTGCCGACTCTCTTGCAGCGCTCGCCCAACGGCCGCCAGCAGGTGCTCGGCCTCAAAGGGCTTCACCAGGTAGTCGCTGGCGCCGGCGCGCAGCGCTTCGATGGCCAGCGACTCTGAGCCTTCGGCCGTGATCAGGATCGCCGGGAAGTGCGGCCGTTCGGCGCGCACGCGGCGGATCAGTTCCAGTCCGGTCAGGTTGGGCATGTTCTGATCGGTGATCAGCAGGTCCGGCTGGAGTTGACGGGCCAGGGTAAGCGCCGACAGTCCATCCGTCACCGCCTGGATTTCGTAGCCAGCGGGTTTGAGGATGGTATCGGTCAGGAATGTAAGGATCTCGCGGCTGTCGTCCGCAAGCAGGATCAGCGGCGCGTCCATCATCGACTGTGCGACGACCATCCTAGCATAGCCAGGCGGCCGGCAGTATGGTACTTACGTTGTGCGACTCAGGGAGCAGCTGCGCCAGCGGCTTCGGCAGGGCCCTCGCCGTCGTGAGCGGTCAGCTGGGGCAGGTCGGAGAGTTCCTGAACGAGTTGATCCAACTGCTGTCCAAGCTGGGTGAGCTCGGCGCTCAAGGCTTCGGCACGGGCATCCGAGAGCAGCCGGCCCAGGTCGGCCTGCACATTGCGCACCTGTTGCGCCAGCCCATCGCGCCATTCCAGCGGGACGTGCGCACCGCCCTGCTCGACCATCCGTTGCAGGCGCTGCGCTCGGGTCTCCAGGGCCACGAATAGCCGGGCGTTGACCAGGGAGATCGAGGCGTAGTCGGCGACGGCTTCCAGCATGGCCTGATTGCGCTCGCTGAACGGCCGGTGCTCCTGGCGGGCAACGCAAATCACGCCGATCGCCTGATCGCGCACCTTGATCGGCACGA
>Ga0105093_10001178_pt1 | contig 10013 bp, 9 predicted proteins | sample PPLLak3March2015_2_FD_79111 | JGI IMG/M metagenome (GOLD analysis project Ga0105093, IMG submission 79111) | Freshwater sediment microbial communities from Prairie Pothole Lake near Jamestown, North Dakota, USA - PPLs Lake P8 Core (3) Depth... | ecosystem: Environmental > Aquatic > Freshwater >... | reverse complement strand
TGTTCCAACTGGCCGTACAGGAAGGCCGCCAGCACATCCGAAGGCAGGTAGGATGAGCCGATATCCACCCAGGTGTACTTATCCACCTGGCCGCGAAAGAAACGGCTGCGATTGGTGCCCTTTTCGCGGATGATCTCGGCCCGTTCGGTGTAACGGGGGTCATTGACCAAGAGTGCACCGCCCTCGCCGCAGGAAAAATTCTTGGTCTCATGGAAGCTCTGGGCGGCCATCGCGCCGAACGTGCCCAGGTATCTCCCCTTGTATTTTCCGAACAGGCCATGCGCATTATCTTCAAGCACAGGGATGTTTTGATGCCCGGCAATCTCCAGGATGGCATCCATTTCACAGCCGACCCCGGCGTAATGCACCGGGACGATGGCCTTCGTGCGGGGCGTTATCAGGATCTCAAGCCTGCTCTCGTCCAGGTTCAGCGTATCCGGCCTGATATCCACGAAGACTGGCCTGGCGCCGCGCAGGACAAAGGCATTGACCGTGGATACGAACGTGAAATCGGGGATGATGACTTCATCCCCCGGCTGGATATCCAGCAGATAAGCCATCATCTCCAGGGCATGGGTGCAGGAGGTCGTCAAGAGAGCCTTCGGGACGCCAAGTTCGGCCTCCAATAGAGCATGGGCTTTCTTTGTGAACGGGCCATCGCCGGACATGTGGCCGTTCGTCATGGCTTCCAGCACATATTCGTTTTCCCTCCCTTGGATGGAAGGACGATTGAAGGGAATTGGCGCAGATTGTTTCATGCCTGATCCATGAACCATTTGTGAAAAGTATAGTAGGCCTGGTGCGGGGAAAATCCTAAACGCATCCAGACTGTCTGTGAAGCGCGGTTCGTCACCTGGGTGGAAATGAGCATCCGCTGGGCGCCCTGCTGCCGAGACCAGTGCAGGGCTGCGGTCATCAGGGCGCGGCCAACCCCCTGACCCTGGGCGTCGGGTATGACAGCGAACAATGGCCCATCCACTTCCTCGAGTGATAGGATCTTGAGCGAAATAAATCCAAGCACCTGGTGATTATCCTCTGCCACAAGTAGTTCATTGGCCGCTTCCCGGTAAAAGGAGCGTACAGCCCAATCAACATAGATCTCATCGCATACTGTGCGCTCCAGGCGCGGGTCGGCATGATAATGGCTGATATAACCTCGAAAAGCCTGCGCTGCGATCTGCGCAACAGCCTCTTCATCACCAGCTTGAGCCGGGCGGATCACTGAACTCCCGGTATTGGCAGGAATCTCTATGGAAAGGTCACGAGCATAGTAGATCAGGGTATCCATCAATAAAAATCCCGCTACTTCCAGGACATGAACCGTATCTATCTCATCAACAGAACAACGAGCCACAAGCAACTGAATCTGCTCTCTTTGGCAATAATCCATCATATCTGGAAGGTCAGCCAATGCCACACGCGAAGAACGGGCAACGCGCAGATTGAAACGTTGTTCATCAAGTGGTGATCGGCTTATGGATGCGCTCATCTCTGCTCACATCGAACCCTAATGCTCCTGTTGCATCCGAGAAGGATCAGGTTTTGTAACATCACGAACGACATAGGGCGGCCTTTCCATCATCCGCGAATACATCCGGGCCAAGTATTCACCCATGATCCCAAGGGTAAGGAGTTGAACGCCGGAAAAAATGGCGATCACCGAAGCCAGGAAAGGGAACCCAGCTACACTGGTGCCTTCTATCAAGTAACGACCGACAACATAGAATAACACGCCGATTCCAAAAAGCGTAAATGCGAACCCCAGCAGGCTTGCAAACCGCAATGGCAGGGTACTGAAACCTGTAATCATATTCAAAGCATGCACGACCAATTTGCGGAAGGTATAATTCGAAACCCCCTTCGCGCGCGGCTCGTGAAGCACCTGGACGGATGAGTACCTGGCCGCGCCCCAAGTCAACAGTACATCTACGGATACAAATGGGCCTGTGTATTGAGCGAACCCATCCCTTACCTGTGTTCGGAAAGCCCGGAAAGCGCTCACATTCCTGGCGATGCCCACACCCATTGCTCCCTTTAATGCGATCTTCGTTGCCTGGGAAGCCAAATCACGCCAAAGCCCATGTTGTTCTCTTCGAGGAACGCCATAAACGACATCATAACCTTTCGCCAGTTGGGCAAGTAGAAAATGAATCTCCTCAGGCGGATTCTGCAAATCATCATCCATCGTAACGATCGTTTCAAAACGCGCCTGGCGGATCCCGCAAAGGGTGGCATTATGTTGACCAAAATTCCGAATCAGCCGAATCCCAACCACCCATGGATTTTTGGCAGCCAATTGCTCGATGATCTCCCATGAGTTATCAGGACTGCCATCGTTCACCATGATCACTTCAAAAGCCTCTGCAACATTTGGCAACACCTTACCCAACCGCTGGATAAGCAATTCAAGTGTATCAGCACCGTTATAAACCGGGATGACCACAGAACAGGTTGGCTTTGTCACTTCGACTCCCGTGAATTCAGCAAATCGAACAGGTTGTTATAGAACTTCCACATCCAGAGATTGACGCGCCCGCTGCGCAACAGAAAACGTAAAGGATGCCTGGGTTTCCGGGTAACCTTCCCCTGCGCCGATAGCCCATACTGATGTGCCAATTGCGCTATTTCAGGGCCGACAACATTCCCCAGGAAGCGTGTCACCGGTTCAGGTGTGGATAAACGCAAATATCCCAGGCGATCCACGGCCATATCGAGTTCCCTCATCTGGCCCATCAGGTGACCACTCCAGGTTTTCGGAAGGGTATCCAGGAGGACCTGTTTGGGTGAAACAAACTGCATGTGCTGGGCAGAGATGAGTGCATCCACGCCAGCGTATGTTAGGAGATGATCTTCCAGGCCATCAATTTCCTGGGCATATTTATCCGCATCCCACCCATACCCTTCCAGGTAGTGCTCCTCATACTCCCGAGGCCAAATCAAGCTAGTACGATCGTTGACATCGGGCCGACTGGCGAAATCCAACGTCGAGTCGATCCCATACTTCATCTGGGAACGCACATAGAATCCGGAAACCATCCCGACTTTCGGATAAGCATCGAGGATTCTCAGACAGGCATCCAGCCAGCCGGGCAGGAAGAACATATCGTCATCGGCATAAGCGATCAACTCCCCCGGCGCGGATGGGAACATCACCTGGAAGGCGCCTATCTTGCCGATGTTCTGACTGGACAAGAACAGGTATTTGATCTTGCCCGCATCCCGCAGGCCGCGCAGGTAATCCACCAGCATGCCACAACTCCCGTTATCGAAGACCATCAGGTCGGTACCCGGGGTATGGGCAACCAGGCTCTCCAGGCTCAAGCGGATCACATCGAAACGGTCCCGGAAGTAGCCGTACAACTCCGGCAGGTAGGTCAGCAGGCAGAGGGTCACGCGCGAGGGATGATAATCACTCACGTGTCCACGGGCGGGGTTGATTCCAAGTCTGGGCATTTTTACACTCTCATTACCATACCGGCATCTACCTGGTCGATCCGCCAGGAAGCAATTCTGCCATTCGATAAAAACGTTTGACCGGATACCTGGAGAGCAACATCGTCAACCCGGCCAGATGCTCGCCATACAAGCCCAGTTCCCGTTTGATCGATTCCTTCTGTGCATCCGTATGGGCAATCCGGATGCGGGTAGGAACACACAGTTCTGATAAGAGATTACCTTTCCTGGCTAGTTCTGGTTCCTTGATGAGGCGAATGACATCCAGGCCAAACACATCATCCACCTCGATACGGGTATTAAAAATGTCTCCCTTCTGGCTGGAAGAGTACCGTTCGATCTCACCTACAATATCATCAAGATGATGGCCATTCTGTACCAGATAGCTACGGAGGTTACTGAAAGCAACCTGGTGCAACTGCGGATAATGTTGAACAAGCGCGATAGCCCGATACTTATATATCAGGTTTCCACCGATCTCTCCATGGATATATCGATCCAAAGATGCCCTTACATCCTGAACCAGTTTATTTCGATCCTGCCAAAGTTCATTCTTTGTTTCCATGGTAAAGCCATCATACAAGGCTTTGATTTCCAGAGGAGCATCAGGAAGATGTTCATGTACCAGACTCAACCAATCCCAGGTGGGAAGTTGCAGCATGCGCAATAAACCATGGATTTCACCGAAAATGCGGTCGTTATAAAAGAGTCCGATGGTCAGATATAATCGTCGTGCCTCAAGGTAATCATCGAAGGATAACGTGTTCGTTTCGACACATATTTCCTCGATCTCGATGGACGGGATTTCCTTTTCGAAAACCTTATATTTTCCCAAACAACGTTGAATGGGGCGGAACATGCTCTTCATCCCGTACTGCTGCCGGACAACCTCCGATGCCAATTCGGTGCCCGGGATAATGGAGAGTTGGTGCTGGGTGATGTTGCCAATGCCAGCACGGATCAAGCCGGACATACTTTCCCGTTGCGCATCCAGCGAGTCCCCAGGCAGGGCGAGGATAATCTCGGAATAGGCATGCGTCTCGGTATCACTGACTTTATCCGAAAGCGCCATGATATCATCCACGGATATATTCTTGCGCTTTACATTCTCCAGCACCACAAGATTAAGTGACTGAACCGAGGCTGTCAGGCGCATGGCACCCCGCAATAATTCATTGCACTTGAGCACCAGGTCTTTCCGGTTCTTCCCTGTCGCACAATTCACATATTCCGGATAGCCGGTGCGCTCCTGTATCCCGCTCAAGTATTCGCAAAACTCAAGGTCTTCCGGATACATGGCGAAATTCGAGTCAGTAATCCGCAGGGTTTTGGTGTATTTGACGCGGGCTACAATGTAATCTATTTCTTCCTTTTTGCGCTCGAAGGATGTTTTATATACCTTGGTATAGTAACTGTGGCCTTCGGCGCAGAAAGCACATGTAAAGGGACAGCCGCGATTCGTCCGGATGGCAGGGATCAGTTTCTGGTCGAAGAACTTGTCCATCAACCCCAGCACATAAGGGGATGGTACTTCTTCCAAGTTGGCATGGCGCGGTTCGAGTTCACCGAAGTAAGGCTGTCCATCCACGATGGCATGACAACTGGGCAGTTTGGCGCGTTGTGCATCCGCGATGCTGGCCCCTTCCAACAGCATCCCCACCAAACGAGCGAACGGTAATTCGCCATCGCGGAAAACGTAAAAATCCACACTGGGGTATTTTTCCAGCCACTTGACCTGTTCATCGTACGTTTCCGGATAGTTGGGACCACCAAAGACGGTAACTGTCTCCGGGTACTTTTCTTTTATTGCAGATATGACCTGGTAGGAGAGATCGATATTCCAAACATAGTTGGATGCGCCAACGATAAATGGCGGGTTTTGGTTTAGCGCATCCATGAACTCATCCACGAATTTGAATATCTGCACATCCACGGCCTCCCCGTGCACTTTCAGGCAATAGGCCGCGATCAGGCCGAGTTGCAGCGGCATGGTATCGCTCCCCAGCCCAAGCGGGGAATTGTGCGTCAGATCTACCAGGTAAATCGCTTTCTTTTCCATTTTTCTTCTCTCCAATCTTCACAGTAGCTGCTTCCGATATACCACTAAATAACCAACCGGGGCTGGATTATTAGCATCATGGGGTGATTGGGCATATCCTTCACCAGCGATCCATTTCATGACCGACCCGATCAGGAAATCCAGCCCCAGCAGGAGCGCCCGGCCGGCAATCCGCCGCGCCCGGCCGAACTTCGGAAGCGTCCAGTAACGGAAATAGCGGGTACTTTCACTCGCCAAAAAAACAGGGTCGTAATACCCTTCCACGGTATCCACCGCCAGGCCCGCATCCCGTCCCATTTTCTCCAAGAGATAATGGGTGTAACGGGCAAAATCATAGGGGGCCTGGTGGATCTTCACCAGGAACGGCACAGTGGCGATCATGACGCCGCCTGGCTTCAGCAAGCCGGACAATGAACGCATCACACCGGCCGCATCAGACAGGTGCTCCAATACATTCATCATCAGGATGGCATCCAGGCTGTCTGGGCGGAATGGCACCTGCCGGGTCAGGTCACAGACCAGGTCCACGCCGGGATAGGGATAGAGATCAACGGTGAAATAATTCCGCCCGGAAAACAACCCGGAAAAATAGCCGATCCCGGCCCCTACATCCACGATCACCGCATCGCCTGCCAGCTTCCCTATCTCTCTCTTGAGGAAACGCTGGTTTGCCAGCCGCCAGGGTGTTTCACTTTGCGAGGTGCAGGGACTTTTCTCCGTAGGGCGAATATCAGGAGGGACTTCATCAAACAACGGGATACCGGCGTGCATCTTAACAATCTTCCCACAACCCATACAAACCAGATGCTCATGATCGGGTTCGAAACGATATTCCCCGCCACACACCGGGCAGGCAAGCAGGTTGAGCAAGGCTGGTTTCATGGAACTCCCTGCACCTAATCTTCTACTTTTTCCGGGTGCTGCATCATTACTTCCACCACCAGGAAATCGAACTTGGTATCCACATTTGCCGAACGGCTCTCCGGCATCACGTACGGGCGGCTGACCTTGCCCAGCATGCTGTTCTGATCCATCACCACGCTCCGTTTCGCGGCAAAGATGGCCCCGTTGCGGATGTAGACCGGCGGCAAATCCTGGCGGCGCTGCATTTCCTTCTGCTCACCCATCGGTAACTGCACCAGCAAATCATTCTCGATGAAGCGCATCCGCGCCGGGTGATGGTGCGCCACCCGCACCACCGAGACCACTGAATCTGCCCCCGTTTCGATGAGTTTTTCCAACGCCGCATCGATGTCCGCGCCGTTGCGGAGGGGGGAGGTCGCCTGGAGCAGGACCACGTAATCGAAGGTGATGCCATCCCGGCTTTCGATCTCCCGCACGGCATGCTGGACAACCGGCAGGCTGGGGGCTTCATCCGTGGCCAGTTCCGCCGGGCGGACAAAGGGCGCCGGTGCGCCAAAACTTTTGGCAACCTTGATGATCTCTTCATCTTCCGAAGAGACGACAAAATGGGTCAACAGATTGCTCTGCTGGGCAGCCTCGATGGTGTAATACAACATCGGCTTGCCGTTGAGCAGGGCCAGGTTCTTGCGCGGCACCGACTTGGAACCGCCGCGGGCAGGGATGACACCCAGGATGTAAGGTTTCTTTTTAGACATATCGTTTCCTAAAATACAGGTTTCTCTTCCCAGTTATAAACCATTTCACCGCCAACACGGCTGGCAAAACGGCCGCGGTAGTAATCCCGGTTCAGTTCCTCTGTGTGGCTGAGGGGACGCGTGCGCAGCCCAATGGCCTGCTCATAACCAGGGATTTCGCGTTCCACAATGGCTTTGCGCTCATCAAGGGGCAAGCGGCTGAAATCCACCAACTGCTTCAACTGCTCCGGGTTGATGGATACCGGCCCGTCCTTGGTGGCGTCCGCCGGCAGGATGGTGAAATGGCGTTCGATCACATCCGCTCCCAGGCTGAGAGCGATCATGGCGGCTTTGATCCCATCGCGGGATACCAGCGAATGGTCGCTCATTCCGACCGAGGGCGTGAACTGGCGCAGGTATTCCATGCGGGCCAGGTGGAATTCATTCAGCGGCGTGGGGTAGATCGTCACGGCATGCAGGAAACTGAAGGCATGTCCCTGCAAGAGCTTGGCCGCCCCTTCGATCTCATGGTCGTAGGTCGCGCCGGTCGAGATGAAGAGATACGCAAAATGCTCTTTCAATTCACGCAGCATCGGGTAACTGGCGCAATCATAACTGGCGACTTTGACCGCATCCCAGCCCAGGCTGGCGACGAAAGGAATGCGGGAGCGCGAGAAGATCGTGGTCATTGGCTTGATGCCGGCTTTCTTGCATGCCTCGCCGAAAAAACGATGCGCTTCATCCGTCATATCCATCGGCTTCAGGCGTTCATATTCGGGCTTGTAAGGCCGTTTGATGGCGACCTGCTTTTCGCCTTCCCATAGGCCTTCTTCGAAGCGCTCGCGGAAGGTCAGGTCATCGGCCAGCATGGACTGCACCTTGGCATAGGTTGCCCCGGCCTCGGCAGCGGCCCAAACCATTTCCTTGAGCAAACTCAGGTTGCCTTTATGGTTCTGGCAGAACTCGGCAATGATGATCGATTTTTGGGTATCCATAATTCATCCTGTCATAACAAGTAATCATCCGTTGACTAATTTTACCGGCAACTCCGTCAAACTCTCGATAATGATATCAGGCTGCGCTTCAGCCAGTTTCCCGGCTGGGTAGGTGCCCGCTTTCGCTGCCACCCGCACACCGGCATCCCTGCCCAGCGCGATGTCAGTTGGTTCGTCGCCGACGAAGAGGATCTCATCCAGCCCGACTTGCTGTTTCTGACAGACATAATCCACATGCTGCCTGCCCTTGTAGAAACCCGGCTTCGAGCCTAACACTTCGCCACCGGTGCTGATGAAATAATCATACAGGCCCAGCGAACGGGCAATATCGATGATCTCCTGCTGGTCAGCGGAACTGGAAACGTACAGCACCATGCCCGCCTCCCGTAAGGATTGCAAAGCCAGCGGCGTTTCTTCCGGCAGCAAGCCCGGCGTGGACGGGTCGAGCAGGACGCGCCGGTTCATGTCCGAGAAGCGGGCGCTCATCATTGCGTACTGTTCCTTGCCGAGCGCAGGCAGCCCCACTTCCTTGCAGATGGAGGCAAACAATTCCCGGCGGGGGATGCCTGAATGGAGACGGTAGGCAGCCTCCACGTCCGGGGCGGGGACGCCGAACACTTCCGAGAACAGTATCCCGCCATTGCGGATCTTCCACTCCAGGGAACGGATGAGCGTCCCATCCCAATCGAACATGACGACCCGGATGCTCACAGGTAGCGCTCCTTACCGGACCGTCGAAGCTGTTCCAACAATCCCCGGACTTCACCCGCCCGTTCGCGGGGGCAAACCAGCACCACATCCCCGGCGCGCACCACCACAAGTCCCTGCACGCCCAGCAAGCCCACCAGGCCTTCATCGGTGTAGATGATGTTCTCCCGGCTGTCGTCCGCCAGCACTTCGCCCAGCACGGCGTTGCTCTGGGCGTCACCCGGCCAGAGTTCGGACAGGTTGCCCAGCGAACCGACATCGATCCGCTGGAAGGCACCCCGCACGGCTGCCACGTTGGCCGATTTTTCCATGATGGCGTAATCGACCGAGATATTTTCGAAAGCCGGGTAGATGCTTGCCAGCGCATCCGGCGCGGGCGAAGCACCCCATCTTTCCAGGGCAGACGCCACTTGCGGCAAGTGGGTTGCCACCGCCTGCCAGAAAGTCGAGACCCGCCAGGCGAATGTGCCGGTATTCCAGAGATATTCGCCGCTGGCGAGGAAGGCTTTGGCGCGGGCGCGGTCGGGTTTTTCGATGAATTCCAACACCCGATGGACCGGGCAAGTGCGGCGCTCTTCCAGCGCCTGTCCCAGGTGCAGGTAACCGAAACTGGATGACGGCGACTGCGGCGTCAACCCGATCGTGACCAGCATCCCGCTATCCCCGGCATACGCCACTGCGGTGCGGACCGCCTCGAACCAGGGCTGTTCATCCACGAACACATGGTCTACCGGCAGGACAGCCATGACCGCATCCAGGGCGCGGCTGCGCAGGTGGAAGGCGGCCAGGGCCAGGCAGGGGGCAGTGTTGCGGCCAACCGGTTCGAGCAGCAAGTTCTCTGGCGGGAGATCGGGGAGCTGCTCACGCACAAGGTCCGCCTGGCCGGATTGGGCGGTCACCAGCACGTTTTGGATCGAGCCGGTCAAGTCGGTAGCCCGGCGGAAAGCATCCTGCAACAGGGTCCGTCCGCTGGAAGTCAGCGCCAGGAACTGCTTTGGGCGGCTGGCGCGGCTCAACGGCCACAGGCGCACGCCCTGGCCGCCAGCCATGATCACCGCGAATACCAGCCTCTCACTCATTCCCTACACCCAACACCTGACACCTGACACTTGACACTTGACACACTTACTCCCACTGATCCTTGCTGACCGAACTATACGAGATGCCCTCGATGCGGGCAATATCATCCGTGCGGAACTG
>Ga0105093_10001177_pt1 | contig 10014 bp, 10 predicted proteins | sample PPLLak3March2015_2_FD_79111 | JGI IMG/M metagenome (GOLD analysis project Ga0105093, IMG submission 79111) | Freshwater sediment microbial communities from Prairie Pothole Lake near Jamestown, North Dakota, USA - PPLs Lake P8 Core (3) Depth... | ecosystem: Environmental > Aquatic > Freshwater >... | reverse complement strand
GGCCGCCTCCCTTCGGCTTGTCCATGTTCTCGCGGGACATTTAGGGGTCGGCCTCCCTGCCTGGACTATTAATCGTGAATAATCCAGGCTTGACGGATGATCCCCCTTTTAGTCGCGCGGCCTTACAAAAAGGCAACTCGCCGGGTGCCGGCATACAACCCCAATAATTGTAGCGGCCCATGGCAATCCACACAAAATCTAGTATATAACCGAGGGAGGTGTCAAGGATTTATTGGCTTGAGACCCCTGACGATCGCGGCGGCCGCTTGGCCGTAAAGGCCGATATCGATGTCGGCGCAGACGAGCGTGTATCCTTCGTCGAGGGCTTTTACGGCGGCGGGCAAGCCCACGGCGAAGATCCCGGACGGGACCTTTCGGGCGGCGCAGGCGGCCGCGACCGCGCGGATGGCCTCGCGGACATCGGCGTCCTGGATCCGGCCGGGCATGCCCAGACTGGCCGAAAGGTCGTAAGGACCGATGAAGACGGCGTCGACGCCGGCGACGCCGAGGATCGGTCCGATGGCCCGGACGCCGTCGATGTGCTCGACCTGGGCGACGACGACGGTCTCCGCGTTCGCCGTGTCGACGTGCTCCTGGAAGCGGGCGCCATAGCGGTTGGCCCGGCTGAAGCCCACGCTGCGGCCGCCCGCCGGCGGGTACTTGGCCCACTGGACCGCTTGGGCGGCGTCGCCGGCGCTGTTGACGTGGGGCACGATGATGCCCGCGGCGCCCGTGTCCAGGGCCTTCTTGATCCACATCTCGCGGTTCTCGGGAACGCGGACGAGACAGGCGCACGGCTCGCGGACGGACTGGACCAGGCGCAGGACGTCTTTGGCTTCGAGCGCTCCGTGCTCCATGTCGAGGAAGAGCCAATCGAAGCCGGCGCCCGAGGCGATCTCGGCCAGCTCGGGGGAGGGCAGGCTGAGCAGCGTCCCGATGAGCGGCTCGCCGCCGAGAAGCCGGCCGCGGAAGGCCGGGCTCATCGCTGGAAGCCCCTCGGGTTCTTCATGGGCTGCTCCTACCTTTTCTTGAAGCTCAGGGAGATCCCGCCGCTCGCGGCCGCCTCGATGGTCGTCTCCATATAGTCGAGGCCGCGGACGGCCTCGAGGAAATCCTGAACGCCTCTCATGTAGCCGAGGCTGGTCACATTGTGGACGGCGAAGCAGCCGCCCGCCGCGAGCTTGGGGAGCAGGGCCTTGAAGTACTCCAGGGCCCAGTTCTTGTCGGCGTCGATGAAGATGAAGTCGAACGGCCCGTCGAGCCGGACGATGAGCTCGCGGGCGTCGCCGAGGCGGGCGTCGATGATGCCGTCCAGGCCCGAAGCCTTGAAGTTCCGGACCGCGGCGAGGTGGCGGAACTCCTCGATCTCGATCGTGATCAGGGCCCCGCCGGTCTTGCTCAGGGCCCAGGCCTGCCAGATCCCCGAATGCCCGGTCGACGTGCCGATCTCCAGGGCCCGGGTGTAGCGCTTGCGAAGGATGAGGTCGTAGAGGAACTGGCCGTCGGCTTCGGTGATGTTCTCCTCCCGCCACCGGTCCTTCTGGGCCTCGAGGAACTGCCGGACCCGGTCGTCGAGCGTCCGGGGGCGAGCGGGGTTCTGTCCGGCCGCGGCCGGAGGCAACGAGCAGAGAAGGGTGGCTGCGAGAAGGAGAGAACCGAGCGCTTTTCTCATCGTCCGCCGCCTGATGGCATCATAAGGGAGCCCCCGGGGGTTGTCAAACCTATGGCGGCCGGGCGCGGCTTCTCCGGACCGCGGGGGACATGTACCTGCGGTACGTGTCCCCGCGGCAAGCGGCAAGCCGATCTGGCAGCGCAGACCAGAATGGAAAGAAAAAGAAAAAAGGGGGACATGGAAAAGAGGAGAAGAGAAAAGGGGGACACGTACCGGAGGTACATGTCCCCCAACGACTCGATGCTTACTTCTTGACCGGGGCCGCGGGCTCCTTGGCCATGGCTTCTTTGATCTGCTTGACCAGGTTCTCGTACTGCTGGACCGGGAATCCCTCGTACTTGGCGGCCATGGGCTTGACCTGCTCGACGGCCAGCTCCGCGGCCTTGAGGGCCGCCGGATAGTCTTTCAGCTTGAACAGGATCTGGGCCAGGGTGAAATTGTTGAAGTAGTCGGACGTGAGCTCGACGGACCGCTTGGCCGCCTCGAGCGCGCTCGGGAGGTTCGACCCCTGGCGGTTCCAGAAGCTGGCGTAGCTCGCCAGGGCCGACTGATCGTCCCGGCAATTCGCGGCATACCCGGGACCGTAGATGGCCAGGGCCTTGTCGGGCTTCTTGAGCTTGGTATAGATGCCGGCGACCTGGCCGCACATATAGCCGGGGACTTCCTTCGCCGCCCCCAGGGCGGCGGCGACGATGTCGGCCATCTCTTCGGCGCTCTCGAGATTCGTGCCCTGCTCGATCCAGAAATTGGCGTAGCCGTTCAAGGCGAAGATGGCGGACCTGAGATAGTCGTCCGCGAAATCCTTGCCGTATTCCTCCTCGGCCTTGGCCCGGTCCTCCTTGAGCGTATAGAGCGTGGCCAGGTTTTCCTGATAATCCGGGTTCCGGGGATAGCCGGCCATCTCCTTAAGCTTCTCGGCCAGGCGGATGCCCTTGTCGAGCGGGCCCTTGTCCCTGATGATGCGCTGGACATAGGAACTGAGCGCGCTCTTGTCATCGGGGTATTTGGCCGTGTACTCCTCGAAGAACGCCGTCGCGTCCTCTTGGGTCGCCCTCTGGCCGTAATAGTAGCCCAGATAGGAATAGGCGTTCTTCAGGAGCTTGCTCGTCGGGTGCTTCTTGATGAAGGCCCGGAGCGGGGCCGGATCGGGCTTGCGCCCCATCGCCGTGGTTTGGGCCAGGGCGAATTCGGCGCCCTCCACATAGGGGACGGAGGCCTTGAGGTCCTCGTCATAATAGGAGCCGGTCCGGCCGGCGAGGTCGAGCGTCAGGACCTTTTCGTAGAGCTCCTTGGCCTTGGCTTCCATCTCCGGCGAGTAGCGGCTGTCGCACTTCCGGGCCAGCTTGAACGCGGTTTCGACGTTGTTCGGGTCCTTCGCGTAGCGGGCGCTCAGGTCGCCGAAGGTATCGACCCCGGCCAGCGACTGCTTGACCTTTTCCAGGAACTTGTCGGCGGGCGGCCCGTAGCCGACGATCCAGTCGACCTCCTGGCCGTTCTTGTCGACGAAGAGCTCCGTCGGCGTGGCGTTGATCTTGAACCTGTCGTAGACGGCGTCCCCGATCTTGTCGCCCCGGGTGGCTCTGTAGAGGATGACGTTCTTGTTGAGGAAATCGGCGTACTTGGGATTGTTGTAGAACTGCTGAACCAGCAGTCTGCAGCCCCCTCAGCCGCTCGAGTAGAAGTCGATGAGGATGAGCTTGTTCTCCTTCTGGGCCTTGGCCAGCGCCTCTTCGAAGGGCCCGGTGAGGACCGTGGCGGTCTGGGCGGCGGCGAAGGCGGCCACAAGGAGGAGTCCGGTGAATGCGGCGATCTTTTTCATGCGGCCCTCCGTTCTTGGTCTTGGCGACCGTCGTTCTTTATCAGGATACCGCAAGTAGCGGCGGAATACAACCGGCCATACAATATATACCCCGGCCGGGCGCCGAAGGTTGCGCCGCGGCTTGCCCGAAGGGTAAAAACGCCGGTCTTGGGTCTTCTTGTCTTACTGAGAAAACCGGCGTTTTTATGAATAGCCCGAGGCGCCGGCCTTGCCCTTGAAGACGCGGAAGGCGAAGATCGTGTAGCCGATGACGAGCGGCATGCCGACCAGGGCGACGATGAGCATGACCTTGAGCGTCAGCGCGCTCGACGAGGCGTTGGCGATCGTCAGGCTCAGAGCGGGGTCGGTGGCCCTGACGAGGACCGGATGCTGGATCGCTCCGACGATCCCCCACAGGCTCAGGAGGGCCGTCGAGGAGAAGACGAAGGCCTGGCCGTCCCGGCCCTTTTTCAAGGCCGCGGCGTAAAGCCCGAGCGAGAGCCAGACGAGCGCCGAGAACACCCACGCCGGGATGCTCCTGAGCGCGGCGGGGAGATAGACCGCGACCGCGGCCAGGGACAGGGCGAATGCGGCCGCCGTCACCGCGGCCAGCAGACGCCCCGTTCTTTGCGCCCTCGCCCGCAGGTCGCCCTCGGTCTTGAGGGCGGCATACGAAGCGCCGTGCATGAGGATGGCGCTGAGTCCGAGGATCCCGAAGACGAGGGGCAGTGGGCGGAGGAGGGTGAAAAAGGTCCCCGTGAACTCCGTCCGGGCGTCGAGAGGCACGCCGACGACGATATTCCCGACGGCGACGCCGAAGAGCAGGGCTGGGACGACGCTGCCGCCGACGAAAGCCGCCTCCCAGAGCCCCCTCCGGCGCGGGTCATGGGCCCGGAACTCGAGCGAGACGGCCCTCAGGATAAGGGCGAACAGCACGAGCATGAGGGCGAGGTAGAACCCGCTGAAGACCGTCGCGTAGGCCATGGGGAAGGCGGCGAAGAGGGCGCCGCCGCCGGCGAGAAGCCAGACCTCGTTGCCGTCCCAGACCGGGCCGACGGCCGACATGAGCGTCCGCTTCTCGCCTTCCGACTTGGCCAGGAAGGGCAGGAGCGTCCCGATGCCGAGGTCGAAGCCGTCGAGGATCGTATAGCCGGCGAAAAGGACGCCGATGAGAAGGAACCAGACGTTGCGGAGGATGTCCCAGGTCTCCATCAGGCCCCTCCTTGCCCGGTCGCGGCGGAGTCCCCGCCCGGCCCGCTGCGGATCGTCCGGAGGACGACGGTCAGGCCCGCCGCGCCGATGAGGGCGTAGATCAGCCCGAAAAGGATGATCGAGAAGAGGATATTCCCCGCGGGCACGACCGCGGAGACGGCCTCGGAGGTCCGCAGGACCTTGTAGACCGCCCACGGCTGGCGGCCGACCTCGGCGGCGATCCAGCCGGTCTCGTTGGCCAGATAGGGGAGCGGCACGGCCAAGAGGACGAGCTTGAGGTAGAGCCGGCTCGTGCCGAGCTTTTTCCTCAGGAGGAGCCATCCGCCTGTCGCGCCCATCAGGATGAACAAGAGCCCGAAGAGGATCATGAGGTGATATCCCGCGAAGGGCAGGAAGACCGGCGGCCTTTCGTCCTTGGGGAACTCGTTGAGACCCATGACCCGGCCGCCGGGGTCGAGGTAGACGAGCAGGCTCAACATCTTGGGAATGCGGACGGCCAGGCGCACGCGTTCGTTCTTCTCGTCGGGGATGCCGAAGACGGTGAACGGGGCTCCGTCCATGGTCTCCCATTGGGCTTCGAAGGCGGCCATCTTTTCGGGTTGAGTCCTGGTGACTTGGATGGAGTGGGCGTGGCCGGACCCGAGCTGGAGGATGGCGGAGGCCGCGAACACGGCCAGCGAGACCTTCATCAGCAGGGCGGCCTTCTCCCGGCTGCGCCCCTTGAGGAGGAGCCAGGCCGCGGCGGCCATGGCCACGAGGGCGCCCGTGATCCAGCCGCCGAGGATCGTATGGACGACGCGGACGACGGTCGAAGGATTGAAGGCCGCCGCCCAGAAGTCCTCCAGGACGGCCCGCCCGCCTTCCATGCGGAAACCGGCCGGCGTCTGCATCCAGGAGTTGGCGATGAGGATCCACAATCCCGAAAGATGCGCGCCGAAGAAGACGAGGAAGGCGGAGACGCGGTAGGTCTTAGGGGAGACCCGGTCCCGGCCGAAGACGAGGATCCCGAGGAACACGGATTCGAGGAAGAACGAGAAGACCGCCTCGGCGGCGAGAGGGGCGCCGAAGATGTCGCCGACCGTCCGGGAATAGGCCGCCCAGTTGTTGCCGAAGGCGAACTCGAGGGCGATGCCCGTGGCCACGCCCATGACGAAAACGGTGCCGAGGATCTTGACGAGGTAGACGGACAGCTGCTGATAGGCCTCGTTCTTCGTCCTCGCGTAGAGAGCCTCGATGATGACGATGAGGAACGTCAGGCCGAGCGTCGTCGGCGGGAACAGGAAATGGAACCCGGCCGTGATCCCGAACTGGAGCCGGGCGAGGAAGACGGCGTCCATGCGCGGGAAATATAGACCAGGCGCCCGGCCGTGTCAACGCGGGCCGGGGCATTGATTCGGCCTCCGGCCGGTGATAACATCGGCTCGGGCCCGAGGGACGACAGACTCATGCCTCTTGAAGAAGCGACGGCCATCGACCTGACCCGGAAAGAGAAGCAGCGGGCCGCCCTGAGCTCGGTCCTGGCCGCCTTGGGCCTGACCGGCATGAAGCTCGCCGTCGGCCTCCTCAGCGGCTCGCTCGGCGTCCTGGCCGAGGCCGCCCATTCGGGTCTCGACCTCGTCGCCGCGGTCATCACCCTCGTCGCCGTCAGCGTTTCCGACCGGCCGGCCGACGAGGTCCACCCCTACGGCCACGGCAAGGTCGAGAACTTCTCGGCCCTCATCGAAACGCTCCTGCTCTTCGTCACCTGCGCCTGGATCGTCTATGAGGCCGTCCGGCGCATCTTCTTCCGCGAGGTCCATGTGGAGCCGAGCCTCTGGGCCTTCCTCGTGGTCGCCGTCTCGATCGTCGTCGACATCAGCCGCTCCCGGATGCTCTCCCGGGCCGCCAAGAAGCACAACAGCCAGGCCCTCGAAGCCGACGCGCTCCATTTCTCGACCGACATCTGGAGCTCGGCCGTCGTTCTCGTCGGCCTGGCCCTCGTCTGGGCGGGGCAGAAGCTGCTCCCCGGCCGGTCCGATCTCTTCAACCGGGCCGACGCCGTGGCCGCCCTCGGCGTCGCCATCATCGTGTTCTTCGTCAGCTACCGTCTCGGGAAGCGGACGATCGACGTCCTTCTCGATTCCGCTCCCGACGGGCTGAAAGGGCAGATCCTGGCCGCCACGGCGGAGGTCGAGGGCGTCCTCGAACCCGGCCAGGTCCGGCTCCGCCGTTCGGGCCCCCGGATCTTCGTCGACATGACCATCGAGGTCGACCGGAACCTGTCCTTCGAGAAGACCCACGCCATCGCCGAAGGCGTCGAGGCCCGGATCCAGGCCCTCGTCCCGGACGCCGACGTCGTCGTCCACACCGACCCGCGCGAGCCCGAAAGGGAGAACATGGCCCGGCGCATCCGGGCCATCGCCGCGCGCAACCAGGTCCCGGTCCACAACATCAGCGTCCACGAGGACGGCGAGGAGGTCCACGTCGATCTCCACCTCGAGGTCGACGACCATCTGCTTCTTCACCAGGCCCACGACCTGGCTACCCGCATCGAGCGAGACCTCCGGGCCGGCATCCCCAAGATCGTGCGCGTCAACACCCACATCGAATCGCGCGGCACGGGGATCGGCAGCGGCAAGGACGTCACGGCCGAGGAGGGGGCGCTGGTTGAGAAGGTCCGGGCGATCACGGACGCGGTCGCGGGCCGGGCCTGCTGCCACAATATCCTCGTCCGGCGGCAGGGGGACCGCGTTTCGGTCTCGCTCCACTGCGGGTTCGCGCCGAGCCTGCCCGTCATCGAGGCCCACAGGCTCTCGTCCCGGATCGAGGAGGCCCTGCGGCGGGAGATCCCGGAGATCGAGCAGGTCCTCGTCCATACCGAGCCGGAATTCCAGGGCTGATGGGACAAGACAAGACGCCGATGACGCCGGCCGTGCGGGCCCTTCGGCAGGCCGGCGTGGATTTCGCGGGCCGCCCGTACGCCTACGTCGAGCACGGCGGGACGGCGGCCTTCGCCGCGGAAGCCGGGGTCGACGAACACCTCGTGATCAAGACGCTGGTCATGGAGGACGAGGCGAAGAAGCCCTTCGTCGTCCTGATGCACGGCGACCGCGAGGTCTCGACGAAGGAGCTGGCCCGGGCCCTCGGCGTCAAGACGGTCCGGCCGTGCGCGCCGGAGGCGGCTGAGCGGCACTCGGGCTACCAGGTCGGCGGCACGTCGCCCTTCGGCCTCCGCAAGCCGATGCCCATTTACGTCGAAGAGACCATCCTCGGCCTGTCTCGGATCTACATCAACGGCGGCAAGCGCGGCTTCCTGGTCGAGCTCGATCCCCGAGAGCTGGCCCGGGTCCTCAAGCCGACGCCGGTCCGCGCCGCCATTCCCTAGCCTGGATTATTCATTGCCGTTTTACCGAGAAAAGCGGCGTTTTTATGAATAGTCCAGGCTAAACGATGATCTGGCCCTTGATGATTGTGACGGCCATCCCCCCGATCTTGACCCGGTCGCCGTCGAGAGCGAGGTGGAGGACGCCGCCGCGGGCCGAGGCCTGATAAGCCGTGAACGTCCTCTGGCCGAGCCGCTTGGCCCAGTAGGGGACCAGCACCGTGTGGGACGAGCCGGTCACCGGGTCCTCGTCGACCCCGACCGCGGGCGCGAAGAAGCGGGAGATGAAATCGAAGCGCTTGTCGGCCGCGCGGCTGGTGACGATGACGCCGCGGGCCGGGAGCGAGCGCAGGGTGGCGAAATCGGGCTGGACGCCGCGGACCGCCCCCTCGTCAGACGCCTCGAAGAGGATGTCCTCGGCGCTCATGCCGATATAGACCGGCTTGATCCCCAGGGCCCCGACGACGGCCTCGGCCCAATCCGGCGGCTCGGGACGGGGCGGCCGGGCCGGGAAATCGAGCTCGATGAGAGCGCCGTCCTTGCGCGCGGTCAGGAGCCCGCTCAGCGTCTGGAAGCGGGCCTCGCGGCCCGGGGGAAGGAGCCCCTGCTCCCAGAGGATGTGGGCCGTGGCCAGCGTCGCGTGGCCGCAGAGCTTGACCTCGACCTTGGGCGTGAACCAGCGCAGGCGGAAACCGTCGCCCTCCGGAAGCGGGAAGGCCGTCTCGGCCAGGTTCATCTCGGCCGCGACGCTCTGCATCCAGGCCGCGTCGGCCGGGCCCTGAAGGAGGCAGACGCCGGCGGGATTGCCCTTGAACGGCTCCTCCGTGAAGGCGTCGACTTGAAAGATGGGGACGGCCATGGGCTCCTCCTGTGGCTTTATCGGAGCCTCAGGATATCATATTTGCCAACCCCGCTCATCTTCCTTTAAGATAGAGCGGCCATGGACGAAGTCCGCGATCCGACCCCCTATGATGCCCCGGACCTCTACGATCTCCTGTTCGACTCGCTCGACTTCGACGTCCCGTACTGGGTCGAGACGGCGCGGACCGCGGCGGGGCCCGTCCTCGAGATCGCCTGCGGCACGGGCCGGCTGCTTCTGCCCATCCGCAGGGCCGGCATCGACGCCGAGGGCTTCGACGCCAGCCCGGCCATGATCGGCCGCCTGAGGGACAAAGCCGGGGCGGCCGGCCTCGACGTCCGGGCGGAGGTGGCCGATATGCGGAGCTTCGACATGGGGCGCCGCTACAGCCGGATCTTCTGCGGCTTCAACGGCTTCGCCCACTGCGAGACGATCGACGACCAGCTCGGCTGCCTGCGCTCGGCCCGCCGGCATCTCGAGCCGGGCGGCGCGCTCGTCCTCCACATGTCCTATCCCGGGCCGGCCTACTGGGCGGAGCCCGAAGGGAAGGCCGTTCTCGAGCACGAGGCGCCCCTCCCGGACGGCGGCAAGCTCCAGCTCTGGGACAACCGCACCAAGGACGTCGTTGGCCAGAGGCAGGATTCCCTGGTCGAGATCTGGGAGCTCGACCCGGCGGAGCGCCCGAAGTCGGTCCATAGGTACCGGACGGCCCAGCGCTGGGTCTATCGCTTCGAGCTCGAGCTTCTCTTCGCCGCGGCCGGATTCTCCCGCTGGGAGTTCTTCGGCGGCTTCGACGGCCGGCCGCTCCGGGCCCCGGACGACCAGATGATCGCCTGGGGATACCGGTGATCCGCCCTATTTCTTCTCCGGCGCCTTGAAGAGCGGGCCGACGTCGCGCGTTCCCCGCTCCAAAAAGGGAACGCCCTTCTCCATCCACTCCGGTTTCGGCTTGCCGAGCAGGAAGTGGTCGAAGAACTCGTCCTGGTGGACGGTCCAGTGCTTCTGGTTCTCCCGCTCGCGGAGGCCGTGCTTCTCGCCGTTGTAGTTGAACATGTAGGCTTCCTTGCCCAGGCGGCGGAGGGCCGAGAAGAACTCGATCCCCTGGTACCACG
>Ga0105093_10001176_pt1 | contig 10017 bp, 7 predicted proteins | sample PPLLak3March2015_2_FD_79111 | JGI IMG/M metagenome (GOLD analysis project Ga0105093, IMG submission 79111) | Freshwater sediment microbial communities from Prairie Pothole Lake near Jamestown, North Dakota, USA - PPLs Lake P8 Core (3) Depth... | ecosystem: Environmental > Aquatic > Freshwater >... | reverse complement strand
GCCGCAGGCTGAGCGGTTTTCATGTGCCGGCGTCTCAGCGGCACATGAAAAAGTCAAACCTCTCTGCGCCCTCTGCGCCTCTGCGGTGAAAATATTTTCAGCGAAAAAGGTCAGGAAAGGATCGAAATTGAAAACTCCCCAAACTAAAAAGAAACCCAAGAGCAGTTCTTCAGCAGCGGCACTTGTTTCCGTTTGCCCCCAGGGGCAATCCTTCTCCCTGCCGCGGGAGACGGACTACGCAGGCGAGTACAAGCGGCTTGAGCGTATCGTGGCCGCGGAGCGCAAGAAGGGCCGCGAGATCGTGGTGGTCATGGGGGTGGGCTTCGTCGGCGCGGTCATGGCCGGCGTGGTGGCCGATTCGGTCGACCGCAAGACCGCAGCCCCCGGCAAGTTCGTCATCGGCATGCAGCGGCCCTCGCCGCGCTCGTTCTGGAAGATCGCCTACCTCAACCAGGGGGTGGCGCCGGTGGATGCCGACGACCCGGAGGTGGCGCGGATGATCAAGCGCTGCGTCAAGGAGAAGAAGACCCTGATCGCCACCTACACTTACGACGTGCTGAAGCTCGCCGACGTGGTGGTCGTGGACGTGCAGTGCGACTACCACAAGGACACCTTCGGCAACGTGCGCCAGGGTCGCGCCGACATCCAGGCGCTCGAAGAGTGCCTCAAGATCATCGGCGAGAAGATCGAGCCCCACTGCATGGTGCTGATCGAAACCACGGTGCCGCCCGGCACCACCGAGTACGTGGCCTACCCCATCGTCAAGAAGGAGTTCGAGCGCCGCGGCATCACCGGGAAAACCCCGCTGCTAACCCACTCCTTCGAGCGGGTCATGCCCGGCAAGAATTACGTCGCCTCGGTGCGGGATTTCTGGCGGGTGTGCAGCGGCATCAACCCCGAGGCCCGCGGGCGAGTGGTGAAGTTTCTGACCGAGGTGCTGAACGTCGAGAAGTTCCCGCTCACGGTGCTCGACCGGCCCATCGAAAGCGAAACCTGCAAGATCGTGGAAAACTCCTACCGGGCGGCGATCCTGGCGTTCAACCACGAGTGGAGCCTCTTTGCCGAGCGCAACGGGGTGGATCTCGTCAAGGTCCTCAAGGCCATCAAGGTGCGGCCGACACACTCCAACATCATGATGGCCGGCCCCGGCATCGGCGGCTACTGCCTGCCCAAGGACGGGGGGCTCGGCTTCTGGTCCTACCACACCCTGATGGGTTTCGAGGACGACATCTTCAAGATCACCCCCACGGCGATCGACATCAACGACACTCGCGGCATTCACGCCGCCCAGCTCGTGCGGGATGCGCTGCGCAACATGGGCAAGATCGTCGCCGCCTCGCGGGTGGCGCTCCTCGGCGCTTCCTACCGCGAGGACGTGGGCGACACGCGCTACTCCGGCTCGGAGGTCGTCGTGCGCAAGCTCGCCGAGATGGGGGCCGACGTCGAGGTCTTCGACCCCTATCTGAAGCACTGGTGGGAGTTCGAAAAACAGGACAGCTACCCCGCCCCCGGGCACTCGCTCGCGCGGTTCTTCCGCAACCAGCGTCGGTTGGAGGAGCTGCGCATGCATCGAGAGATGGCATCAACCCTGAAGGGCGCCGACGCAGTGGTCTTCGCGGTGCGCCATGAAGCCTTCCTGAGTATCGACCCGGATGCGGTCGTGGAGATGGCCGGCAAGCCGGTCGCCGTGGTCGACTGCTTCGGCATCCTCGACGACCATCGGATCCGCCGCTACTTCGAGCTCGGCTGCGAGGTCAAGGGCCTCGGGCGCGGGCACGTCAAACGCATCAAGGACGAAGTGCGCGGCGGTCCAACCCGATGACCCCGATGCCGCCGTGAGCGGCCGGTTTCATGCCGGAACAGCAGGGATTGAGTGGAGCGGCCGCCTGGCATAGCCTCCCCGCTGCTTGCCGGATCGCCTGAGCCTGTGCTATAGCCCGAAGTGAATGGGTAACCCGGGCGAGACGGATTCCAGTATTCAGCGGGCGTGAAGGTTCAGCATGTATCGGTGGCTGGTCGGGAGTGTTGGCTTGGCGCTGGCAGGCCTGGTTGGCTTCTTATCCTGGGGAAACGATTTCCTCAGCATGGAGCCGGGTCAGATCGGCGAAAAAGCCGATCTGGCGGTCGTTCTGGCCGGTGCGCCCCCGGAAGACCGCGAGCGGGTGCTGGTTGCCGTCGACCTGGTGCAGGCTGAAGAAGCCCGCATGCTGCTGCTGCCGGTCCGGCACCGTGCCATCGACTGGCCCTGGTTTGTGCGTCGATACCGCATCAAGGCCCATCTACTGGAGGATCGGGTTCTGATCGGCCGCGAAGACGGCTCCAAACCGGAATCCTGGCCGGACCTGGGCGGCACGTTCGCCGAGGCCCGCAAGACCCTCGAGATCATGCGGCAGCACCAATTTTCCTCGGCCATCATCGTCAGCTCCAACTACCACATGCGTCGCGCACGGCTGGCTTTCGAGCGTGCCAGCCAGGACCCGTCGCTGGTCTTTTACTTTCACCCCGTGGATTACCGCGACCCCGAAGATTCCGATCCGTGGTGGTGGGACGGCGCTTACGTAACAAAAGTGCTCGATGAATACGTCAAGCTGCTGGCGGGGTACCTTTTCTACCGTTAGGTCGAAACCGCCTATTTCTTTGCCCCTTTTGCCGCCCCTGTTTCTTTCTTGACGATCTTGGCCCAGGTGTCGCGCAGGGTGACGGAACGGTTGAAGACCAGGCGCTCCGGCCGCGAATCCCTGGCGTCTGCGCAGAAATAGCCCAGGCGTTCGAACTGGTAAGGACTTTCGGGCGCCGCGACAGCGAGGCCGGGTTCGAGGCGGCAGCCGGTCAGCACCGCGAGGGATGCAGGGTTGATGTGGTCGGTGAAGTGTCCGCCCGCCGGGACGTCATCCGGATTTTCCTGGGTGAAGAGATGGCTGTAGAGACGCACCTCGGCCGGCACGGCGTGGGCCGCCGACACCCAATGCAGGGTGCCCTGGACCCTGCGGCCGTCAGGGGCATCCCCGCCGCGGGTGGCCGGGTCGTAGGTGCAATGCAGTTCGGTCACCTCGCCGGTCACGGGGTCCTTGACGACCTCGACGCAGGTGATGAAGTAAGCATAGCGCAGCCGGACCTCCCGGCCCGGCGCAAGACGGAAGAACTTCTTGGGCGGGTCCTCCATGAAATCCTCGCGCTCGATGAAGATCTCTCGGCTGAAAGGCACCTTGCGCGAGCCCATGGCCGGATCCTCGGGGTTGTTGATCGCATCGAGCTCTGCCGTTCGACCCTCCGGGTAGTTCACCAGGATAACCTTGAGCGGCCGCAGCACCGCCATCACCCGGGCCGCGCGCCGATTTAAATCCTCCCGAAGGCAGTGTTCCATGAGGCCGATGTCCACGGTGCTGTCGGCACGCGCAACTCCGATCCGTTCGCAGAAATTGCGAATGGCCTCGGGCGTGTAGCCGCGTCGGCGGTAGCCCGAGATGGTGGGCATGCGGGGGTCGTCCCAGCCGGTCACGATGCCTTTTTCCACCAGTTCGATGAGCTTGCGCTTGGAGAGCACCGTGTAATTCAGGTTCAGGCGCGCGAACTCGATCTGCTGTGGGTGGCAGGGTGTTCGGAGCGTATCGAGGACCCAGTCGTAAAGCTCGCGGTTGTTCTCGAACTCGAGGGTGCAGATAGAGTGGGTGATGCCCTCGATCATGTCCGACAGGCAGTGGGTGAAGTCATACATCGGGTAGATGCACCAGCGTTCGCCGGTGCGGTAGTGGGAGACCCGCTTGATACGATAGAGCGTCGGGTCGCGCATGACGATGTTGGGCGCGGCCATATCGATCTTGGCCCGCAGCACGCAGGCTCCGTCCTCGAATTCGCCCGCACGCATCCGGCGGAACAAGTCCAGGTTTTCCTCCACACTGCGGTTGCGGTAAGGGCTGTCCTTGCCCGGCTGGGTGAGCGTGCCACGGTATTCGCGGATCTCCTCGGCGCTCAGGTGGTCGACGTAAGCCCTGCCGAGCCGGATGAGCTGCACGGCGAAGTCATAGAGCTGTTCGAAATAGTCCGATGCGAAGAAGATTCTATCCTTCCAGTCGAACCCCAGCCAGCGCACGTCTTCCTTTATGGATTCCACGTATTCCATGGATTCCTTGGCCGGGTCGGTGTCGTCGAAGCGCAGGTGAGTGAGGCCGCCTGCTTCGGCGGCCAGTCCGAAGTTGAGGCAGATGGACTTGGCGTGCCCGATGTGCAGGTAGCCGTTCGGCTCCGGCGGGAAGCGGGTGACGACCCGGCCGTTATTTTTGCCCGCGGCGAGGTCGGCGGCAACGATCTGTTTGACGAAGTTGGTTGGGGCGTTGGGTTCGCTGGACCGGTTGTTGTCGGGTTTGGTCATGGCTGTTCTTTCCTGTATCCATTCAGTCTGCAAGGAATATTTTTTCTTAGAATAGGCCGATTCCACTCACAAATCAACCGTCACCATCCCTTGCGAGTGACGACCCGCTGGTGTGGCCTCATAAAAAAAAGGCTTACGGTTGCCCGTAAGCCTTTTTTCGTCTGAAACTGGCTGAGGGACTAGGATTCGAACCTAGGTTAACGGGGCCAGAACCCGTCGTCCTGCCGCTAGACGATCCCTCAGAAGTCTATCCTAAATAGCCGACCGGATTGATTCAGTCAAGAGAGAATTGGGCGCCCAAATACCATTTACTTTCTCTCTATGTACGCGATGGCCCTCTGCAGGCGTCGGAGGGTCTTCTCCTTGCCGATGATGGCGGTGATCTCGAAGATGCCCGGACTGGCCGCCCGGCCGCTCAGGGCGACCCTCACCGGCTGGGCGATTTTCCCGAGCTTCAAGCCGGTTTCGGCCATCACGGCCTTGAAGGCGTCTTCGAGCGCCGGTTCGGTATAATCTTCCAGTACATCGAGCTTCGCCGCCAGGGTTTTGAGTACGGGGAGGGCCTCTGCGGTTAGAAATTTGCGAGCCGCCTCAGGATCGTAGGTGACTTCATCCTGGTAGTAGAAGAGGGCCTGATCGGCCATCTCCACCAGTGTCTTGCTGCGAGGCGCCAGCGAGGCGACCACTTTATCGTTCGCGAAGCGTTCGCTCAGTTCCACGCCGCGGGCCTTCATGAAAGGCCGCAGTCTGTCAACCAGCTTCGCCGGCGGGATGGCTTTCATGTGGTCGCCGTTGAGTGCGGAGAGTTTTTCCGAGTCGAAAACGCCGGCCGCGCGGCCGATGTTTTCCAGGTTGAAGATCTCGACCAGTTCCTCCCGGGAGAAGAACTCCTGATCACCGTGGGACCAACCCAGGCGCACCAGATAGTTCAGCATGGCCTCGGGCAGGAACCCCATCTCCCGGTAGGCGGTGACCGAGGTGGCGCCGTGACGCTTGCTCAGACGCGTGCGGTCCTTGCCGAGAACCATCGGCACGTGGCCGAAGACGGGCAGCGGGCACCCCAAGGCTTTGTAGAGCTGGATCTGCTTGGGGGTGTTCATGACATGGTCATCGCCGCGGATGATGGTGTTGATGCCCATGGTGATGTCGTCCACCACCACCGCGAAATTGTAAGTGGGCGTGCCGTCGCTGCGGCAGATGATGAAATCGTCCAACTCCTCGTTCTGAAAGACGATGCCGCCCTTGACCACGTCGTCCAGCACGGTCGTGCCGGCCAGCGGTGCCTTGAAGCGCACCGCCGCACCTGGCCCGGCCGACCGTCCCAGGTTCCGGCAGGTGCCGTCGTATTTGGGCTTGCCGCCGGTGGCCATGGCTTTCTGGCGCATGGCATCCAGACGCTCCGGCGGACAGGTGCAGTAGTAGGCGTTTCCGGAGTCGAGCAGCTTCTGGATATATTCTCGGTAGACGGGGAAGCGCCGGGTTTGGAAATAGGGCCCTTCGTCCCAGTCGATGCCGAGCCATTCCAGGGACTCCAGGATGGCGTCCACATATTCCTGCGAGGAGCGCTCGATGTCCGTGTCCTCAAAGCGCAGTACGAAACGCCCCTTCATGCGGCGGGCGTAAAGCCAGTTGAAAATCGCCGTGCGGGCGCCGCCGAGATGCAGATACCCAGTGGGGCTGGGCGGGAAACGCGTGATGACTCCAGACATAACACTCTCCTCGGAAGACTCCATGTCAGCTTCGCGGACGGGGCCCAACCACCCCGGTTCCGATGGTTTTATCTAGATGGCCGTGGCAGTTCACTTTCATGCTATTTTAAAACTAACCAATTAAAACTAATAGTGAATATGATTTTTCTATATCTAATCTATTATCTAAGATCGCCAAGTAATTCGGCGGGGCCACCCGGCCCAGGCGTTGGGTGCCAACCGGCTACCGCGATGAACGGGTCTGGGAATCCGGCGAACGCCGAATTCCCGCAGCCGTGGACCCGGAGCTGGTTATTTTATAAATAAAGAACAATATAAATAGGTTAAAAAAAATCATCCAGCGCTGCACGGGATGCGAATTCATACCATAGATCGCAACCCTTCTCAAGAGGTCCTTCATCGGGCGCTTTTTTTGAAAAAAGCTTGACATGCCGATGGAATTAAATTACTTAGCGCAAGACTTGAAATTAGATAGTCGGTAAGTATTTATTCAATTTAACTCAATTAGTTAGGAGAATGCTCATGGGCCTGCCTAAGCGAAAAGTGTCCAAATCCCGGAGGGACAAGCGCCGGACCGGAAAGCGCCTGACGGCGCCGTCTATTTCCACCTGCCCGGATTGCGGAGAGCCCGTTCTTCCCCATCATGCCTGCCCCAGCTGCGGCTCCTACAAGGGCCGTAAAGTGGTCAAAACCAAAGAAGACGAATAAGGAACGACCGTATGGTATTCCAGGATAGAGCGCAGGACCGGTCCCTGGCGGGGCTGGACCCTGAATCCAGGCAAATGGTCCTGGATACGGTGGCCCAGTTGAAAAAGCGGCTGCTGACCAAGGAGCGGATTCTCGAGTTCGACCGCAAGGAGGTCTTCCCCGAGGATGTGATCCGGGAGATGCTGGGGCCTGAGGTCGGCCTGCAACTGTTGATGATTCCAGAGGCTTACGGCGGCCTGGGCGGAGGGGCGCGGGACAGTTGCGCGATCACTCGCGAAATGGCCAAGATCTGTCTGGGCATCACCACGGCCTTCTTCGCCATCCAGCTGGGGGCCGACCCGATCATCGTCGGGGCCACCGAGGAGCAGAAACGCAAATGGCTCGGTAAAATCGCCGCAGGAGAGGCCCTTGTGGCCTACGCGGTCACCGAGCCGGATGCCGGGAGCAACGTCGCCGCTCTGAAGACCAAGGCCGATCCCGTGGCGGACGCTTCCGGCCGCATCACGGGCTACCGCATCAACGGCAACAAGCAGTTCATCTCCACGGGCGGCTATGCGGACTTCATCACCGTGCTGGCCGACGCACCGGAAGGTCCGACCTTTTTCATCATGGAGAAGGACACGGCCGGTTACCAGCGCGGCAAGGGTGAGGAGAAGCACGGGATCCGGGCCTCCAACACTTCTCCGCTGACCTTCAGCGACGCCTTCGTCCCGCTGGAAAACCTGATCGGGGGAGTTCCCGGGCAGGGCTTGAAGCAGGCCAATGCCGTCTTCGGGTACACCCGATTGATGGTGGCTTCCATGGCGCTGGGTGCGGGCGAGGCGGCGCTTGAAATTGCCGTCCCCTACGCCAAGGAGCGCATCCAGTTCAAGACGCCGCTTTGCGAGAAGCAGGGGTACACCCATAAGCTGATCGTTCCCAACGTAGTACGCCTAGCGGCAGCCGAAGCCTATATCGACGAGGTGGCTGAGCGGCTCGACGCCGGCGAGAGCGACCTCGATGTGGAAGGCTCGATTGCCAAGTGGTTTGCCACCGAGGCCGGCAACCGCGCGGCGGAGGACTGCATCCAGGCTCTGGGCGGCTACGGCTACATTACCGAGTACGGGGTGGAGAAGATCAAGCGCGACGTCCGCATCACCACCATCTACGAGGGTACGAGCGAAATCCAGCAGAACATTATCAGCACCTTCCGCTGGAAGAAGAGCCGCAAGACCAAGGGCGGTTTCTACGGATCCATGGCGGCCGAGATGGAGCAGCTGGAGAAAGCCTGTCCGGGCTGTGGCGGCGGCTTCTATGCCCTGGCCGCGCGGGCGCTGAACCACCTGATCGTGGTCGCCGATACCAGCCGGCTCACCCGGCAGCAGATTCTCATGTTCGACCTGGCGGACCTGATGGCCCACGTCGAGGTCGGGGTGGCGGTTGCGCGCAAGGCTGCGGCCCTGGCGGCTGACGGGGACTCCCTTGCCGAACGCGCGGCGCTGGTGGCGCGGATCTTCGCCTGGGAGGTCTGCCAGCTCTTCGAACGCAACAGCCTGCGGATTCTCACCGGCACCGGCGAGATCGACGCGGCGGCCGTGGTCGGCTCTCTATCCGAGATGCGTTTCAGCGAATTCGCCGGCAGCTGCCGCAATGTGGTCAAGGATATGGACCGCCTGGCGGACCTCGTCTTCGGGCGCTGATGAGTTGGCCGGTTTCTGGATTTCAGTCGACTTTACTGAAGGAGAACATGATGCGCTTCAAGGACAAAGTGGTGATGGTCACCGGAGGGGCGGCCGGGATCGGACGGGTGACGGCCGAAGCCTTTGCTCGCGAGGGGGCCAAGCTGGCCATTTGCGACCTGAACCCCGAAGCCGGGATAGAGGCCCTGAAGTCATTGGGACCGGAGGCTTCCTTCGAGAAGGTTAATGTGGCTGACGAAGCGGACGTGTCCAAGTGGACCGAACAGGTGGCCCAGCGTTACGGCCGCATTGACATCTTAGTCAACAATGCCGGGATCACACGCGACGCCCTGCTGCTGCGTATGAAGGAGTCGGATTGGGATCTGGTTCTGAGCGTCAACCTGAAGGGTTCGTTTTTGTGCACCAAAGCGGTGGTGCGCCACATGGCCCAGCAGCGCTCGGGTCGGATCATTAACGTGGCCTCGGTGGTCGGGGTGGTCGGCAACGCCGGCCAGGCCAACTATGTCGCCTCCAAGGCCGGTCTCATCGGCCTGACCAAAACCGTCGCCCGAGAGTTCGCCGGCCGCGGCATCACGGTGAATGCGGTCGCACCCGGGTTCATCGAAACCCAGATGACTGCGGTTTTGGGTGACAAGATCAAGGAGGGTTTCTTGGCCCAGATCCCGATGGGGCGGGCCGGGTCGCCCGAGGACGTGGCCGGCGCGGTGACGTTTCTCGCCTCCGACCAGGCGGCCTACTTGACCGGCCAGGTGCTGCACGTGAGCGGCGGAATGTATATGTAGATACGGTATACAAAACACCAAACTATCGACTCATCGAACTTTACGGAGGGAATCAAGATGTCCAACAAAGAAATTCAAGAAAAAGTCAAGAAGATCATTGCCGAAAAGCTGAGCGTGGATATTGCGGAAGTCAAGCCCGAAGCTTCCTTCGTCGATGACTTGGGAGCCGACTCCCTGGATCTCGTCGAGCTGATCATGTCCATGGAAGAGGAATTCGGAGTCGATATTTCCGACGAGGACGCGGAGAAGATCGTGACTGTCAAGGATGCGATGGATTACGTCGCCAATAAGCAGTAATTCCAAACGAGCGATGAACGATCGAGGAGGTCTTTTGGCGAAGCGGGTGGTTGTCACGGGTGTGGGGCTGGTCTGCCCGGTGGGAATCGGAGTCGAGGAGAGCTGGAAAGCCATATGCGCCGGGCAATCCGGCGTGACGCGGATCACCCGGTTTGATCCAGCGCTTTACGAAACCCAAATTGCGGCTGAAGTCAAAGGATTCAGGGCGGAAGACTTCATGAGCAAGAAAGAGGCCAGGCGGTTCGAGCTGTTCATCTCCTATGCGGTGGCGGCCACCCGCATGGCGGTCGATGATTCCAGGCTGCAGATCACGGAAGAAAACGGCGACCGCGTGGTCATCATCACGGGATGCGGCCTGGGCGGGTTGCGCCTCATGTTCGACACCATCCTGAGTATCCATAGCAGCGGCACCAAACGCGTCAGCCCCTTTTTCATTCCGATGATGATCGGAAACATGGCACCGGGCATGATCT
>Ga0105093_10001175_pt1 | contig 10029 bp, 7 predicted proteins | sample PPLLak3March2015_2_FD_79111 | JGI IMG/M metagenome (GOLD analysis project Ga0105093, IMG submission 79111) | Freshwater sediment microbial communities from Prairie Pothole Lake near Jamestown, North Dakota, USA - PPLs Lake P8 Core (3) Depth... | ecosystem: Environmental > Aquatic > Freshwater >... | reverse complement strand
TCCTTCGACGGACCAGCGATCAGCAGATCGCCCGTTGGCCGGCCATGGTTGCCGTAACGGCCTATGCGCTCTTTAGCGGTCTCGCCATTCCCACCTGGAGATCCCTCATCATGCTCGGGTTGTTCACATGGGCCTTGCTGCGGGATCGTCTTCCGGATGGGATGTCCACCCTGGCCTTTGCGGCTATGGCCATCCTGCTGGCATGGCCCAACAGCATCGGACAGGTCTCCTTTCAGCTCTCATTCGCAGCCATGATCGGCCTTTTCGTCGTCTACCCAAACATCTCCCGCCGGGTCTTTGGGGATGGGCTGACAGCCTCGTCGGGAAACCGGGTGATTTCCCGCCTGCTGCGGCCCTTTGCCGAAGCATTTTGGGTATCCCTGGCGGTCAACCTCATGGTTTTGCCCATCATCATCCACCATTTCCACGGGCTTTCCCTTGCCGGTTTTCTGGCCAACACCCTGCTGGTTCCCGTGGTTGGTTTTGTCGTGCTGCCCCTCGGTTTGTCAGGGCTGGTCCTGCTCCTGATCCAGGACTCATTGGCTTACTGCCTCTTTCAAGCGGGAGGCTGGGTGGTGGAAGGCTGCCTCTGGGCGATCCTCCGTCTGAGCAGTCTGTCCTGGGCCTACTTCTGGATTGGCACTGTGGGTATCGGAGTCGTCGCGGCCTATTACGGCGGACTGCTCATCCTGCACGCCTCCTGGCCATGGCGAAGAAGGTCCGCAGCCATCGCCGGCCTGTCGCTTCTCGCTCTATCCTTCCAGTTTCTACCCTCCTGGGCCGGAGAGCGTGGCGGGGCCGCTCACCTCAAGGTCAATGTCATCGACGTCGGTCAGGGCTCCTCAACCTTGCTGCGCTTTCCGACGGGAGAAACCATGCTGGTGGACGGCGGGGGTTTCCACGACGATTCCTTCGACATCGGGCGAGCGACTCTGGCGCCTTTCCTGTGGCAGGCGGGCGTCAGCCACCTGGATCATGTGATCCTGTCCCACGACCACCCCGACCATGGAAACGGATTGAAATTCATCCTGTCCCATTTTTCCGTCGGGTGCTTCTGGGAAACCGGCCTCTCGGCAGCTCGGGGGAGCGAGACTCAGCTCTCCTCCATCGCCCGAAGGCGACACATTCCGATCCTCCGACTTCCCGAGATCCAGGGTGAGCGCCAGCTGGGAGGCTGTCGCGTTTCCGTCCTCCACCCTACTCCGGAATACCTTGAACATTCCTGGGATCGGGAGGATTTGAACAATACGTCCATTGTCCTAAATGTGAAGTTCGGCCGTACGCGACTCCTGCTGCCCGGAGACATTGAACAGTCCGTGGAGGAGCGCCTGAGCCTCGATCCGGACGAAACCTTCCGAAACCTCCTGGTTGCGGCCCATCATGGGAGCGATCGCTCAACGGGAGGCACGCTGCTCGACCGTTTGCGGCCGGAAGCCGTCTTGTTCTCCTGCGGCCGGGACAACATCTTCGGCTTTCCTTCCGGGTCGGTGCTCAGGCGCTGCCGGGATCGTGGGATACCTGTCTTTCGAACGGACGCGCAGGGCGCCATGGAAGCCGTCTCCAACGGCGATGAATGGAACATCAAAAGCCATGTCCGAGGCCACGATGGCAGTTGATCTCGCGGAAGATCGATTTTGAGGGAACGTGGAATCACGCCCTCATCATGACCGAGTGAGGCGTTACAGCCAAACCTGTCACACATGGATGCGGCCTGGAAAGGTCGAACAGAAGAGGGACTAAAGTGTTCAACATTTTAAGAAGATACGAAAAAATAATCATTCAGTCACTCATGGTGATGATGGCCATTGTGTTGGGACTGGCAACCATTGATCTGGGCTGGCTGATTGTCAAGGATATCATGGAGCCACCATTTCTTATATTAAGTGTAGATCAACTACTCGACATTTTTGGCTTATTTATGCTGGTCCTCATAGGAATCGAACTGCTTGAAACCATTATGAAGACCTATATGACCCAAGGACAAGCCCATTATGAGGTAGTCCTATCGGTGGCCATCATTGCCATTGCTCGGAAAGTAATCATATTGGACCTGAAGGAAATGGACTCCGGGGGGCTGATCGGAATCGCATCGATTATCGTGGCATTGACACTCGGCTATTTCCTGATGAAGAAAAGTCATTCCAAAGACAAGCACGAGCCATGATGCTCGGATCTTGAGTGATGGTGCCGCTGGCGGATCCATCCACCGGTTCAACCACTGTATTCCAACACCAGAAGAGAAATGTCATCCTCGAGGCCTCTACCCTGGGCAAACTCCATGCAAAGCCTGGAGATCTCCTCCACCAAATCGTCGGGCGGCTCACCGCCATGCGCTTCCAAGGCCCGGTAAAGGCGCTCTTTTCCGAAAACCTCGCCCTCGGCGTTGAAGACCTCCAGGATCCCATCCGTGTAGAGCACAAGCTTATCTCTTGGAAGGAGCCGTATCTGTTCCTGCCCAAACGAGCTGTCATCCTCGACTCCGATCACCGGCCCCCTGGTGCTCAAGACCTCCAGCCTGCCTTCCCCTCTCAGAATGACAGGAGGGGGATGCCCCGCACAGCTGTAGGTCAGCAGCCCGGTCCGTTCGTCAAGGGTCACGTAGACGATTGAAAAGAAGCTGCTGAAACGTTCGAAAGGAAAAGCCCTGTTCAGGCTGTTGAGGATTTCTGCAGGGGAAAGCGGCGCTCCCTCCTCGTCCCCATAGAACATCCGATGGCTGGCCAGGAATTGGCTCACCGTCACAGCGATCAGGGCGGCCGAAACACCGTGGCCGCAGACGTCGAGCATGTAGAGCCCCATCCGCTCCTTGTCGAGACAGCAGATATTGAAGATGTCGCCACCGATCTTCCAGGAGGGCTGGAATTTCCAGGCCATCCGAATCCGCACGGAGCGGGGGATGGCCATCGGGAGCAGGCTTCTCTGGATTTCCGCGGCGGCAGCCAGATCCTCGTTGATCTGCATCTGCCGCTTTTGCAGCTCAATCTTCTGGCTCTCCAGCTCGGTGATGTCGTAGATGAAGACCAGCACCATCTGTCGTCCGTGGAACGTGACGGCACGAGTGCTGAATTCGAGGATCTTCTCCACAGGAGAACCGCCGATGAAGAAGACCCGCCTGAGAGAAGCCTTGTCGATGGGCACCTTTGCGGTCATGGTGCTGATGAGAGATTTGCGAAGCAAGCACTCCTGACAGTGGGATGTCTCGCCACAGGGCTTGTTCTCCATCACCGCCTGCACACACCCTGTCGCCTCTCCGAAGCGCCCGGTCACCCCGTTCTCAAAAGCCCGGTCAAACAACTGGGTGAATGAACGGTTCACCTCCTGGATCTGGAAGTTCTCGTCCGCGATGAGGACGGCGGTGTTGATGTTATCCAGCAGGAGATTGAGAAACTCGTTGGACTCCCTCAGATCTTCCAGGCAAGCTAGCATGGCCATGACTCAGCTGCTGAGTGTTCCAGATGATGACTTCAAGGGCAGCACGACACTGCTGCCGAAATCGCCGAATCTCAGGGCCGCACCATGCGATCCACCAGGGCGGCGGCAAATTCTGAGCAGCGCACTTCCCTGGCACCACCCATCTGGCGAGCCAGATCATAGGTCACGATTCGGTCCTGAATGGTCTTTTCCAGTGCGCTTTCGATACAGCGGGCCGCCTCACTCCAGCCCAGGTGATCGAGCATCATGGCTGCCGAAAGGATGAGCGAGCCCGGGTTGATCCTGTCGAGACCGGCATACTTGGGCGCCGTTCCATGTGTGGCCTCGAATATGGCGCAGCTGTCCCCGATGTTGGCCCCCGGTGCCATTCCCAACCCGCCCACCTGAGCCGCCAGAGCGTCGGACAGATAATCCCCGTTGAGATTGGGGGTTGCGAGCACCGAGTAATCCTCCGGACGCAGCAGGACCTGCTGGAACATGGAATCGGCGATGCGGTCCTTGATCACGATGTACCCCCTGGGCACCTCCCCTCCGAACCTCTCCGACAGCTCGCCCTCGGGAACGGTCCGGTCACCGAATTCCGTGGCCGCCAGCTCGTAACCCCAGTTCCTGAAGGCTCCTTCCGTGTATTTCATGATATTGCCTTTGTGGACGAGGGTCACCGACGGCAGGCCATGCTCGATGGCGTACCGGATGGCCCGACGCATGAGGCGATGCGTCCCCATGCGGCTCATGGGCTTGACCCCGATTCCGGATTCCGGGAGCAGCCGGATGCCGAAGGAATCCTTCAGGAAACCCGCCATGCGTGCCGCTTCCTCGGAACCGGCCGGCCATTCGATCCCTGCATAGACATCCTCGGTGTTTTCCCGGAACACCACCATGTTCACCCTTTCGGGGTGCGTCACGGGTGAAGGGACTCCGGAGAAATAGCGGACGGGTCTCACACAGGCATACAGGTCCAGAACCTGGCGCAGTGTCACATTGAGACTTCGGATGCCCTCCCCGACAGGTGTCGTCATGGGACCCTTGATGGCCACCACGCACTGGCGAAGCAGATCCAGGGTCTTGTCCGGCAGCCACTCACCGGTTTCGAGGTAGGATTTTTCACCGGCCGCAAGCTCCACCCAGTGAATCCTGCGCCGCGCCCCGTAGCATTTCTCCACGGCATTCTCCACAACCGGTCGCGTCGCGGCCCAGATATCGGGACCGACCCCATCCCCTTCGATGAAACCGACAAACGGGAGGTCGGGAACGTTCATCGACCCCTTCTCACTCAGGGTGATCCATGAACCGTTTTGTTCGATGGGTGCCATGGAAACCATCCTTTCTAGGTTGAAGGCTTACGCTGGAAAACCAGCAGACACCACTCCCCGGCGGATCGTCGCTCTACGAAGAGCAAACCCGCCTCTTCATAGGCTGAGCGCACCGACTCCCCCTGCTCGACGAGGATGCCGCTCAGGACCAGCATCCCTCCCGGCTGGAGTCGCTCGGACAGCGCATGCGCCATCTCTATCAGTGGATTCGCCTGGAGATTGGCTGCCACGACGTCGAACCTTTCTTCGAGCTCACCCACAGATCCAACGGATAGAACGATCCTCCCTTCAAGGCCGTTGACCCGAAGATTCTCCCGGGCCACTTCCACGGCCTCTTCATCGTTGTCAACAGCAAGGACCCTCCCGAAACCCAGCAACGCCCCGGCCATCGCGAGAATACCCGAGCCCGTCCCAAGATCCAGCAGGCTCATGGTTTCGGGCCGATTCGATTCGGTCCAATCCTCCAGCCACTCGAGGCACAGCCGAGTGGTTTCATGATGTCCTGTGCCGAAGGCCCTTCCGGGATCCATCAGGATCACGCGGTCTCCAGCCCCGGGCTCGGAGTTGTCCCACGTGGGGCAGACAAGAAACCGCCTCCCTACGCGCAATGGTTTGAAGTATGCTTTCCAGCGGTCCGCCCAGTCGTCCTCGACCAGATCCTGAATGCGGACCAGGACCGTCCCGGCTCTTTCAGGGTTCTGATCACGGTAGTCTGCAAGGAGGCGCCCGAGCTTCCCCTGCCAAAGGTCATTCGGGACGGCTGCATCCACATAGAACCTGAAACCGTCCTCGATCAACTCGACCCCCAGAGCCAGGCTCTCAGCAACCTCGAAAGCAAGTGCTTCCGCGTCTTCCTCCGGCACAACCACATCGATCCGATTCCAGCGCTTTTCCATGTCCAGGTCACCGGTTGTTTCACACGCGGGCTGCTCGTAGCCCAGTTTTCATGTATCCCCAGGAGGCAGCTCATGATTGAGTCGGCCAACATCACCTTTAATAGGACTAAAACATTCAGGGGTCAACGTCCGATGCCCATCCACGGCCACGCCGCTGAACTGGGCTGAATGCCCGGCGTCGACGCGGGAGGGAAGTGTCGACTCATTTTTCAGCCGAATGGCTCATCGCCCACCGCGGTTTGCTTGGGTCCTTGCAGGCATCGATTCTGGTCCCGCACCATCCTGAGCTGCGGGCAGTGATTGCATCCACCTATGATTAGGGTTAGGGTTGCAGGAGGTGAGCTGCAGCCTGAGGCGACCCCGCCCGGGGGTTGTGTTTGAGGCAGATTCCTGACCAGCAATTCAACATCGAAGGAGATGGGATGAGGACACCTGTTTGTGCACTGCTGCTTGTCTCGGCGATCGGCATCGGGACGGTGGCACCCGAGGTTCAGGCCGACGTCTTCATAAAACAGCAGCATCATACGGAGGGGTTCCAGATGATGGGCCGGAGCCAGCCTCCCCGCGACTTCACGCAGAAGATGTGGCTGTCGGCCGACAAGGCGCGCTCGGATATGGAAAACCATTCGGTCATTGTGAGGCTCGACAAAAACGTCTCCTATTTCCTGGATCATTCCCGAAGGGTGTACAGCGAGGTACCCATGGACCCTTCTCAGGCGGGTGGCTCCCACCCCGAAGGACGGTCCTCCCCCGAGGAGAGGGGGGCCGCAAATCCTATGGCCCAAACCATGCCCAAAATGACCCTCAATATCACCGAAACGGGCGAAACGAAGAAGATCGGTCAATACCCTTGCAGAAAGTACATTCAGAGAGTCGAATCCATGATGGGGCCGGTGACTTCCGAAATCTGGGCCACTGAGGATCTCAAAATGGACAGGGATTTGTATGTCCGCTTCAGCCTGGCCCTCATGGCATCCCAGCCCGGCGGACGGGAGACCATGAAAGCCAATATGGCCGAAACGAGAAAGATACGGGGCGTGCCGGTCCTGTCGCTCACGACGACAAGGATGGGCGAAGCCGAGGTGAAGTCGAGGGTGGAGCTCGTCGAATTCAGGGAGGAGCAGGCCCCGCCCGGCAGTTTTGACATACCCGCCGGCTACAGCCTGCAATCCATGGGCGGACCGGAGCCCGGCAGGGGCGCCGGCGGCCAAGGACCCCCCAAACGGAGACCGTGACCCCTATCTGAGGGGCCCGATGAAAACGGAGCTGCGGGGGGAGTACTGCAAGGTCTCACCAATGCTCGGTGCAGCCTTTCAAAGCCCTCCCCGCAGCCCGTGGAGCTCTATGTTCCCGCTTCACTCGAGCTCCTCGAGGGACACTCCTTCGCGACGGTCTTCAAGAGGTTCCCGTAAAGGTCCTCCCGTCGGTCAGCCCAGCAGGGAATTGCGCGCCGGACTGATTCGATCTGGTCGAGGTCCAGCTCGGCAGAAATCCATCCTTCCCCATCGGACAGCCCTGAAAGGCATTCGCCCGTGGGGCCGATGATGGCCGACCCCCCTCCGTAAACCAGCTCGCCATCCCTGCCGCAGCCGTTGCATCCCACCACGAACAACTGATTCTCCAGGGCTCTCGAGCGCAGCAGCAGATCCCAGTGCCGGATCCTCATGGAAGGCCACAACGCTGAGACGCAAAGCACCTGAGCACCTTCCAGCGCAAGGCGGCGACTGAGCTCGGGAAAGCGAAGATCGTAGCAGATCAGGAGCCCCAGGCGGCCCCATTGCGTGTCGCAGACCACCATGCTCTGGCCGGGCGAGAACCTCTTGTGCTCACCGTTGGGTGAAAAGAGATGCGTCTTTCGGTATCGACCCACCACGGCCCCATCCCCGTCCACGACATAGCTCGTATTGAACAGATGCTCCCCCTCGATTTCAGGCATGCTTCCCACAAGAACCACCGAAGCCCGTCGGCACTGGTCCCGCCAACGGGCGAGGATATCCGGCGTGCACATGGCCAGCGATCTCAGGTCGGTCGGGGAGAAGCCACAGAACCACATCTCCGGGAGAACGAGGAGCCGGCAGCCTTTCGCGCTCAGATCGCTGAGGGCACCACCCAGCCGCTCCAGATGCTGCGCCGGGCTGAGCGAGCCCACCTCAAACTGCCAGCAGGCTGCTGTGAATCCGTTCATGTACCTCCCTCCGCAGATAGAATCTCACACAAAGCCCCGTGAGATGTGGCTCCCCGTGGGGCCGACATCCATCCGCCTGCCATGCCGCTCTTTGCGGCGTAGAACGAGTTTGGAGACTGTCTGCCTTGCCTCGATTCGGGCGGGGTTTGTCCCCGCCCGCGCCGCCCGGTTACCTGGGTGAATCACTCATTCCCAAACAGGCTATTGGGTAGTCCCGGAGGGTACCATGTTTCAATGGACACCCCAAGGTGCTTGATGTAGATTCTTCAACACTCGACACGCAAAGGAGCAGTGTTTTCAGATTTTGCGAGGATCTTGCCATGAAACGCATCGGGATGCGCAGTTCGACTCGGAGACTGGCCTTCTGGACTCTCATAGCCCTGGCTTGCTGGAGCTGTGCCACCACCCAGCCCTCATCCGAGAGGACCGAGGATACGACCGGTGCGGTGCGGGATTCAGTTAGCCAGTCGAGAGCATCACGAGAGGGAAAGCCACTCTCGAGCCCTTGCATCGTCCCCTATTACCCCCCACCCTCCGCCATGGACCTTTGCGGCGAGCCGGTGCCTCTGCAGAATCGTGAAGTATTGGAGCGGTTTGACAAGGAATTCACCCTGGTCGTCTACAATCATGCCCAGGTGTATCTGTGGCTCAAACGCATGGAGAGGTATTTCCCATGGATCGAGGAGCAGCTCAGGGTGAGTGGCCTGCCGGATGATCTGAAGTACGTGGCGGTTGTGGAGAGCGACCTCCTTCCTGACGCCTGTTCCCCCAAGGGTGCCGCGGGGCCCTGGCAGTTCATGCCCAGCACCGGATCCGCGTACGGCCTGCGACAGCAGGGAAGCTGCGACGAGCGATACGACTTCGAGCGCGCAACGGAATGCGCGTTTCGGTTTTTGCAGGATCTCTACAGGCGTTATAGGAACTGGACCGTGGCCATTGCGACCTACAACTGCGGAGACAAGCGCATCCAGGAGCAAATGCGTGCGCTGGGGTCTGCGGACTACTATCAGATGCGCCTGCCCACCGAGACCGAACGCTACATCTTTCGCATCCTGGCGGTGAAGGCGATTCTGGGCAATCCAGCTCAGTACGGCTATCATTTGCCCAAAGGGCAGGGATACCCCCCCTTGAAGGCCCAGCGGGTGAACGTTCAGCTTTCCTGCCCCCTCCCCATGCAGGCGGTCGCTGAAGCGAGCGGCACCACCGTGCGCGAGATCAAGCGGCTGAATCCGGCTTTCCGCGCCGACGAGATTCCCGAGGGATCCCACCAGGTCAAACTGCCCGCTGGCTCAGCCGGTGACTTCGAAAAGAAGATAGACCTTGCCACGCGCGCGACATCCGAGGAAATCCCGGCCGACGGTCGTCAAACCGATGAACGGTGGAGGGATCTCAAGTCCTCGGGAGCATCGGGAAACGCACCTCGGGGCAGGGATGACCGTGGACGAAGTGCCCGGAGAGAGGATCGAACGTCGAAAATCGAAACCACTCAGGTCAAGTCTAAATCCACATCCAAATCAGCCGCACACACGGTGACAAAGGGAGAAACCCTGTCCAGCATTGCGGCACGATACAAAGTGAGCGCGGAGGCTCTCAAGAAGGCGAACAAACTCAAGTCCAGCAATGTGTCGCCGGGACAGAAGCTGGTGATCCCATAGCAGTCGTTCATGGCCCTTGGGGCCATTCTAAACGATGAAAGGGCTCACAGGGGCTGGTTTTCGACTCGTGACTCAAAACTCGAAGCTCGAAACTTTCCTGAGCAACTGGACTGCGCTCCCTTCTCGCCCGGGTCTCGGCGACAAGGGGCATTGGAGCAGCGCATGAATCATTCCGATATAGACACTCGATACTTCGGGAGGTCTGAGCGGCGAATCACCCTTGTCGGTTTGGGCGGCGAAGGGATCCTGAGAACCCACGGAGAGGATGAAAAGGCATCGGCCGTGATTCACGAGGCCATCGGTCAGGGCATCACTTATTTCGACTGTGCGCGGGTTTACGCAGGCAGTGAAGGATACTATGGCCGATTCTGGAAGGAGAATCCGAGTGCCCGCTCCAGGGTGTTTCAGGCGAGCAAATCAGCCCAAAGGACCAGGGCGGGAGCCATGACCGACCTGGAGCATACGCTCAAGACGATGTGCATCGATCATCTCGATCTGTGGCAGATCCACGATGTCCGGACTGAGGAGGATCTGGATCGGATCAGCGG
>Ga0105093_10001174_pt1 | contig 10029 bp, 8 predicted proteins | sample PPLLak3March2015_2_FD_79111 | JGI IMG/M metagenome (GOLD analysis project Ga0105093, IMG submission 79111) | Freshwater sediment microbial communities from Prairie Pothole Lake near Jamestown, North Dakota, USA - PPLs Lake P8 Core (3) Depth... | ecosystem: Environmental > Aquatic > Freshwater >... | reverse complement strand
GGAATCGCCCTACATCGAGGCTGCCCGGGCGTATGGCGCCAAAAGTGGACGGATCATCATCCGCTACCTGGTGCCGCGCATCATCCCGCTGCTCATCCCGGGACTGGTGACCCTGATCCCCTCCTACGTGTTCCTGGAGGCCTCGCTGGCGGTGCTGGGTTTGGGCGACCCGACCCTGCCCACCTGGGGCAAGATCATCAACGATGCCCAGGGGAATGGTGCCCTGTACAACGGATACTACTACTGGATACTGGAACCGGCTGTCCTGTTGATGTTTACCGGCCTGGCCTTTTCCTTGGTCGGATTCGCCCTGGACCGCATCTTTAACCCCAGATTGAGGAGTCTGTAATGGCAACAACAGATAAAACCTTGTTGCGTTGTGAAGATCTTTATCTGCACTTTCAAACCGGGAAAGGCGCGGTGCGAGCCGTGGATGGGGTGGATTTTGATCTGGCATACAATGAAGCGGTTGTCGTTCTAGGCGAGTCTGGCTGCGGGAAGACAACCCTGGCAAAAGCCATCCTGCGCCTGTTGCCTCGCAATGTATCCAAATATAGCGGGAAGGTTTACCTGGATGGAACGGATATCATGGCTCTGGGCGATGAGGAATTCCGTCGTGATGTGCGCTGGGTCAAGATGTCCCTGGTGCCGCAGGCGGCCATGAACTCCTTGAACCCGGTCCTCAAAGTGGGCGATCAGGTGGCAGAGCCGTTGATGGTTCATCATGGCGTAAAAAAAGAGGATGCGCTCCAACAGGCGCATAAGATGTTCCAGCACGTTGGTGTTCCGGATGCTTTCCTGAGCCGTTATGCCTTTGAACTGAGTGGTGGTATGCGCCAGCGTGTGGCAATTGCCATGGCGTTGGTCACTGCGCCCAGCCTGATCATCCTGGATGAACCAACATCTGCATTGGATGTGCTGACCCAGGCCAACATCTTCAATGTGCTCAAGCGCATCAAGCATAACCTGGAGACCAGTTATATCCTGATCACTCACGATATTGCCACCTCCAGCGAACTGGCCGATAAGGTGGCAGTCATGTATGCGGGTCAGATTGTGGAAGTCTGTGATTCAGCCCGTTTCTTTGCCAATCCCCTTCACCCGTATTCGCAGAAACTGATGGCCAGTGTGCCTCGCCTGCGTGGGGAAACAGAGTTGGAATTCATTACCGGGCAACCCCCCAGCCTGTATGATTTACCTCCCTCCTGCCGATTTGCCCCGCGTTGTCCGTATCGTTTTGAACGCTGTGAGGAAGATCCGCCCATGATCAACAAAGAGGGACGCCAGGTTAAGTGCTGGCTCCATGCTTAACCGAGGAGCATAGGAATGTCACCGAAAATAACAAAACAGAATGAACCGGAAATGATCCAGACAGCGAAGGATTCGCGCAAGCAAAATGTCGCCTTGCTGCAAATCCAAAACTTACGCGTCTGGTTCGAATTGCGGCGGTTTGGCTTTGGCGTGGCCGGGCATGTCCGTGCAGTGGATGGGGTTGATTTCGAACTGGGATACAGTGAAGCCATTGCCGTGGTCGGTGAGAGTGGTTGTGGCAAGTCAAGTTTGATGAAAACCATCCTTGGCCTCTATGAACCCACCGAAGGCGCGGTGATCTTCGAAGGCACGAATGTGAGCGAGATGGGAACCAAGGGCCTGCGCTGGTATCGTGCCAATGTGGGCTATGTCCAGCAGGATCCTTTTGGTGCATTGGCGCCTTTCATGAACGTTCATCGTATCCTCGAGGAACCCCTGATTGTCAATGGTGTTCGCGACCAGGCTGAACGCGAACAGCGCATCCGCAAGGTGTTGGAAGAAGTCAAGATGTTCCCCGTCGATGACTTCCTGCAGAAGTTCCCCCACATGCTGAGTGGGGGTCAGCAGCAACGCGTGGTCATTGCGCGGGCGATGATCATGGAACCGAAGCTGATCGTGGCCGATGAGCCGGTATCCATGCTGGATGCCTCGGTGCGGGTGGAGATCCTCAAGCTGCTCCGCAACCTTCAGGAGCAACACCACCTGGCCGTGATCTACATCACCCACGACCTGGCAACGGTGCGCTATTTCTCTGAGCGCATCTTCGTGATGTACGCTGGGAAGTTGGTTGAAAAGGCCAGTGTGAGGGAGTTGCTTTACAATCCCAAGCATCCCTATACCCTGGCTCTCCTGACGGGCACATCCGAGCCGGATGCGGAAAATGCCAAGAGCTTCAAGGAAGTCCCGCCTGGCGAACCGCCCAGCCTGGTCACCCCGCCTCCCGGTTGCCGTTTCCATCCCCGCTGCGCACAGAAGATCGATGGTGTTTGCGATGTGAAGGAGCCACCGGATTTCCAGGTGGCCGAAAAGCACCTCGTGTCTTGTTGGTTGTTCGATCAAAAATGAGAGACTGGGATCCCCGGGCGATGATCGCCCTTGGTTTTGTGTTTGTTCTGCTTGGCGCAGTCCTGCCATTCCTGATTGTCATGCAGATCCTTAAATCCACCCTGTTCTTGAATTTCTTCTCCTATGCAGTATCGTTTACAGGTTTGATGTTGGGCGTGATCGGAGCGGCATTTTATGTGCGGCAGACAAAGAACAAGAATCGAAGAGATGAGTAATTGCTGATATAGCCGGATAAGATCAGGGAAGTGCCTTCTGAAGGGCGCTTCCCTGATTTATTTCTTTTCAACACTGCGATAAGCGATTAGGGAGGCTGCCTCCATTGGAAAAGAAAAGGAATGCTTCTCTAGAGGGTTGTCATTCTCGATGGATTTCAGTACACTGGGCTTGCGCACATTTGTCGCGCAGCTCAAATCCGAACTGGAGGATGGATGACGGACGAATCCCGGCTTGTTGAATCTCAGAACCAATTGGGTAATGGGTTCCAACGAGGTATATTGAATACCCTCAAGCGGGTGTTGGAATATACCTTTATCAAAGTGATTACGCTGGTTGTTGCGGTGGCTATTGGGCTGTATCTGGCCATCCTGGTTGCCAACATCGGCGGGTATATCGATGAGATATACCAGGGAATTGTGAATGAGACGGTACGTGGGATTGCACTCAGCGGGGAATTCAAGAACATGCCTATTGAACAAAAAGAGCAGGAACTGGCGAAGATCCAGTGGCAATTAGAGGAAAGCTATGGGTTGCATGAGCCATTCCTGTTGCGCACCCTCAGGTTGTTCCGGCACAGCATCACCCTTGACCTGGGGGAGGCGCGTTTTTCGTATAATTTTGTCAGCCGCGATCAAGTTAAAAACCTCATTCTGGAGACCCTTCCCTACACCCTTCTTCTGACAGGCTTGGCCAACATCCTGGTATTTGTAACCAGTGTTTTGTTGGCGTTGAAGATTTCCAGGAAGTATGGCAGCTTTCTGGACAAGTTCATGATTGCGCTCTCTCCATTATCGTCAGCGCCCAGTTGGGTCATTGGGGTTCTGCTGATCGTGATCTTTGCGGCGGGTCTCCACATCTTACCGTTCCCGCGGCAGGTGGATATCCTGGCGGCTGAAAATTGGATCAGTTACGTGCCCTACTTGTTCCAGTATATGATCCTGCCATTTTCAGCTGTCTTTTTGGGGGCATTCTTCCAGAGCGTATATGCTTGGCGAACGTATTTCCTGATCTATTCGGGCGAAGAATATGTCGAGATGGCCAAGGCGCGTGGCTTGCCATCCAATATGGTCGAACGTTCCCATATCCTGAAGCCAGCCATGCCCTACCTGATTACCAGTTTTGCCCTGATGATGATTGGTCTCTGGCAGGGATCGATTGCCCTGGAAGTGCTTTTCTATTGGCAGGGGATTGGCAACCTTTTCATCCAGGCGGTCAGACGCTTCGATGTCCAGTTGGTTATCGGCATTGTAGTGGTCTTTGCATACCTGTTGGCGGCTACAGTCTTCATCCTGGATATCATCTATGCTGTTATCGATCCCCGCGTCCGGATCGAGGGCCGGGGTTCCTCTTTGCGTTCTGAAAGGAGGCTCAAGGGCTGGGGCCGCCTCCGATTGCAGAAGAGCGCTTCAACGGTGCTCCGTAAGAACTGGTCAAACCCATTTTCAGACGAGGAGAAACGCGCCTATCGCCAACAGAAGAACACTTTTCAGAGGAGGCGGAGGAATCTTGCACCAATCCTGAAGGAGATAAGACGCTACCCTTCGGCTGTGGTGGGGGTTGTCATCATCCTCATTTTCGTTGGGGTGGCTATCTATGCGCCTTTTGCTGTTCCATATGAGGAGGCCATATCTGTCTGGCGGCGGGAGGAGAATGATTTCTACCAGAACCCGCGCATCGTTCCACCGGAGTGGATCAATCTTTTCCTCAAGGATGATCTGCCCAGCACACTCATCATGAACAGCCATAACGGGGAAGGGACCAAAATGGTTGAGGCGGTTTCAGCTGAGATGACCAAGATCACGATTACCTTTCCGTTCGATTATGAGTACAAGGCATTTCCCCAAGATCTGGTGCTTTTCTTTGAACCTACCTACGATGAAAAAATGCCCCTGGTTTCCATGATCTGGGTGCGGCCGGATGGCCTGGAGATCAACCTGGGCCAGCAATCGGTCACCCACTCCAGGAACGCTTATTATCTTTCCCAGGATGAGTCCATCCGCCGCAGGCTGGGGGATATCCCGCTGGAGGATTCCTTGTTTGCTGATGGTGAAGTGGATGGGACACTACCCCTTCCCGGATCCTATGAGATGCGGATTACCAGTTTTGTCTTTGAGCCGGACGCAGACATGGATGTGGAGATGGTGTTATACGGGCGTGTATACGGCCTGGCCGGCACCGATCATCAGCGCCGTGACCTGATGGTTGCATTGCTGTGGGGCATGCCAGTGGCACTATCTTTTGGGATCTTGGGTGCAGTTGTCACCAACCTGCTTTCGATGATCATTGCTGCTTTTGGGGCCTGGTTTGGCGGTTGGGTGGATAATTTGATCCAGCGCATCACCGAGGTGAACATGATCCTGCCTACCCTCCCGGTTGCGATCATGGTGTTTATCCTCTATTCCAACACGATCTGGGCGATTCTGGGGGTTGTCGTCCTGCTCAGCATCTTTGGCAGCTCGGTCAAGAATTTCCGGGCGGCTTTCCTGCAGATGCGGGATGATCCGTACATCGAAGGGGCCAGGGCATATGGCGCTGGGAACTGGCGCATCATCACTCGTTACCTGGTGCCGCGCATCCTGCCCATCATGATTCCGCAACTGGTAATCATGGTTCCTGGCTACGTATTCTATGAGGCTACCCTGGCCTACCTGGGCCTGAGTGACCCTGTCCTGCCAACCTGGGGGAAGATCATTTATGATGCACTGACGATCGGGGCATATAAAAGCGATTTCTACTGGATCCTGGAGCCGATCGGGTTGTTGCTGATTACCGGCATGGCCTTTGCCATGCTGGGTTTTGCTCTCGACCGCATATTGAATCCCAAGTTGCGAGAGCAATAAAATCGGATTTTCGCCTGTGGTATCAAGAGCTACCAGACCACAGGCTTTTTGTTTTGTAAACCCCACAAGACTGTAAATCTGATAGAATAGCGCCATCTATGGCAAAATATCGCATTCTGATAGCTGAAGATCACCGGGAAGTCAGTCGGCTCCTACGCACCAGTTTGGAAACCTTGGATAACGACATGGAAGTGTTCGAGTGCCCATCCGGTGAAGAGGCCATTCTGGAAGCCTCACGTCGCCGTGTCGATGTGCTTGTTTCTGATTACCGGCTCCCGGGTATTTCGGGCATCGAACTGATGAACAAAGTGCGCCATTTCAATCCGGAAACGAAGGTGATCCTCATCACGGGACTGACTGACCCGAAGGTGCGGAAAGAAGTGGCTGAAGCGAGGGCTGATGCATTCTTCATCAAGCCAGTACCGATTGCGGATTTCCTGGATTCAGTGGAACGCCATCTTGGTCTGGTGGAAACCCTGCTTCCACCCGAGCCAATTGCACCTGAGAATGGTGATGCACATTCCACTCTCTCGGATCTCCTGGTCGGTTTGCGTCAGGAATTGCGCGCCCATGCTGTTCTCTTGATGAATGACCGGGGGCGCATCCTGGCGCGAGCAGGCGACTTGCCAGATGTCAGTGCGGAAGTATCCCTAACCGCCTCCTTGATGGCAATCTACAATGCCGGATTGAAGATACTTGAGTTGATTGGGCAAAAGGAACCCTCGAACTGGCATGTTTTTGCTGGGAGCGAATATGATATGGTATTTGCACCGGTTGGATTCAAACATGCCATGCTGATCGCCGGAAAGGATCTTGTCACCGAGGAAAAGGTGCTTGGTACGGTTGAAGTTTTTGTTTCATCCCGGCAGGTTATCGAAGATGCGCTGGCATTCATGGGGGTGGAGGCGAATGGACAGGTCGCGGCGGAAGCGCAGCGTGCATCCGAAAAAGCCAGGGTAGAACCCGAGAGCAATGGTTCTGAAGATATCGAACCGCTCCTCAAGCAAGCCAGGAAGAAGCTCAAAAAGGATGAGGTGGATGCCTTCTGGAGTGAGGCGGTGGACAAACAGAAAGCTGTTCCTACCAAACCAGACGTGCTCACTTATGATCAGGCTCGTCAAATGGGAATGGAACTTGGGGATGATAAATCCTGACATTGCCCATCTGGTGGGCCTGTGTTACAATTTTGCCCGCCCTGCCCGGGGCTGAACACACTGGGGCGTGGTGTAACGGCAACACACCGGCCTTTGGAGCCGTGGTTCTTGGTTCGAATCCAGGCGCCCCAGCCTGATTTTCCCGCCTGCAAGCGGGGCTTTTTATCCTAAATGGGCCTTGCACCGCCCCGCTGGCAGTGCGAGGCTTTTCTTAATTCAGGAGACGATACGGATGAGGATAACAGCTATTCTCCTTGCCGCTGGCCAGGGAACCCGCATGAAATCCATCCTGCCGAAGGTTCTGCATCCAGTTGTTGGGCAGCCAATGGTTTTCTATGCTTTACAGGCTGTCGCCGATGCCACTACGGAGAAACCGGTACTTGTTGTTGGGCATGGAGCGGAATCCGTGAAAAGGATGGTTGGCGAGGCGGCTCATTTTGTCTTGCAGGAACAGCAATTGGGAACCGGGCATGCTGTCATACAGGCCGGACCCATGCTGAAAGATAAAACTGACCTGGTGGTTGTAACCTACGCGGATATGCCTCTCTTGCAAGGCAGTACCCTCTCACGGCTTGTCGATGCCCAGCACGCCAACCCGGGTCCGCTTACCTTGTTGACCGTCATGGCCGATGACCCGCGCGGGTTTGGGCGGGTCATCCGAAAAACGGATGGGACTGTTCAGGCTGTTGTCGAAGAAGCCCAGGCAACCCCCGAACAGCTTACAGTCAGGGAACTGAATGTTGGTGCGTATTGTTTCTCGTCCGAATGGCTTTGGGATGCTCTGTCCCGTTTGCAGGTATCACCCAAGGGAGAGTATTACCTTACGGACACGGTTGGGCTGGCGGTCAGGGCCGGGTTGCCGGTGCAGGCTATCGTTCTGGAAGACCCGCTCGAAGCGATCGGGATCAACACCCGCATCCACCTGGCAGAGGCCGATCTGGCCATGCGAACCCGCATCAACCGGGAACACATGCTGTCTGGTGTGACCCTGATAGACCCGGTATCCACGTACATCGAAGCAGGTGTAACCATCGGTCGGGATACGGTCATCTGGCCGAATACCTATCTCCACGGCAAGACCGAGATTGGAGAAAACTGCCTGATCGGACCGGATACGGTTATTCGAGATTCAAAAATCGAGAATCATTGCAGGGTTTTGAAATCCGTTCTGGAAGGTGCCTGGCTGGAGGATGGGGTGGATATCGGCCCATTTGCCCGCCTGCGCAAGGGCGCTCACCTGTGCCGGGGAGTCCACATGGGCAACTTTGGCGAGGTCAAGGATTCCACGCTGGGCCCGGGTGTCAAGATGGGGCACTTCTCATACATTGGGAATGCCACCATCGGTGCCGGGACCAATATCGGAGCGGGAACGATCACTTGTAACTATGACGGGGAGAAAAAGTATCCCACCGAGATCGGCGAACAGGCCTTCATCGGTTCAGATACCATGCTGGTTGCGCCGGTAAAGGTGGGTGATCGCTCGCGTACCGGCGCCGGTGCGGTGGTGACCAAGGATATTCCCGAGGATACGCTGGCCGTAGGTGTTCCGGCGCGGGCGATCAGGAAGCTGGAGCCAAAGAAAACGGCTGCAAATGAATCATAAAGCGAGAATTGATGGATAAGCTTACAGAGGAAGAACGCCGATCACTGATTGATCTGGCAAGAGAGGCCAGTCGCCGGGCATATGCTCCATACTCGAAGTACCAGGTTGGTGCTGTATTGCGAACCAAATCAGGCCGCATCTTCACCGGATGCAATATAGAAAACGCTGCATATCCGACCGGTACGTGTGCGGAGCGTGTGGCAATCTTCAAGGCTGTGTCGGAAGGCGAACGCGAGTTCGATGTGATGGCGGTGGTCACCCCGAACGGGGGTTCACCCTGCGGCGCATGCCGCCAGGTGCTGGCCGAATTCGGTTTGGATACGGTGGTATTGATTGCCAATGGTCTCGGGGAGTTCGTGCTGGAAACAACCGTGGGGGAACTGCTCCCTGGGGCGTTCACGCCGGAGAACATGATACCGGACCGGGAATGAACGAAGCCCGTTCGTTTCGAGTCGAGGCTGTCGTGTTGCGGCATCTGGATTGGGGGGAGGCCGACCGCTTGCTGACCCTGTACACGCGTGAGAAAGGAAAAGTCCGGGCGGTTGCCAAGGGGGCACGTCGCCTGAGATCGCGCAAAGCCGGGCACCTGGAACCTTTTACGCGCGTGACCCTGCAACTGGCGCGCGGCCGGGAGATGTTCATCGTCACCCAGGCCGATACCGTGGATGCCTACCTGCCCTTGCGGGATGACCTGGTGCGGACGGGATACGCCGCTTATGTTCTGGAGCTGCTGGAACGTTTCACCTACGAAGAAGGGATTGCGGATTCTGCACTTTATCGTTTATTGACTGATACATTGCATCGTATTGCTACACTGCCTGATGCCTGGCTGGCTGTTCGCTATTACGAAATACGGTTGCTGGATGCACTTGGTTTCCGCCCGCAGTTGTTCCAGTGTGTCAGGTGTGGAGTGGAAATCCTGGCCGAGGATCAATTTTTCTCGGCTTCGGCGGGGGGCGTGTTATGCCGCAAGTGTGGCGTTGGTCTGCCCGGGGTCTGGGAAGTGACGGTGGAGGCCCTCAAATACCTGCGCCACTTCCAGCGCAGCAGTTACGGCGAGGCGAAGCGGGCTCGCCCTCCAATAGAAATCCAGCGTGAGCTTGAATCTTTAATGCAACGTTACTTCACATATCTGCTGGAACGTGAGTTGAATTCACCTGGATTTATTAAGCAAGTAAAAACGATGTAAGGACCTGCTCTACCCTGAGCCGGTCTTTTTCTTAGGTTATCACGAAATGGTAACTTCTCAATCAATAGGGGAAGATGGGGTGTGTGTGGGCGGCGAAGTCGCCCACACACACCCCGCCCCCCCCCATTTCCTCCCTACTCCGGCGATTCCCAGAGAACCCTCTTCGGAGGGTGTCATGACGGGATGGTTTTGCTATAATGGGGTTGTTGTATACAGATGATGTCCTGCAACAAAGAACATGGAGTCCACCGTGGTCGAACCCAAACAGGATGAGAGGAATGAATTTGTAACGCTATCCAGGCAAATTAACCGAAAGCAAACCTTTCGAAGTGTGACGAGGCACCTGCTCCTCAGGGTACTGGGCATCTCCATCACCATATTCATTGGTATATTCATCACCACTGTTGTTGTCAATAAGAACAATGCGCTGGATGATGCAGTTGCTGCGCAGATCGATTTGGAGGTTTATTCCCGGTTGCTCGAAAGGCGCATGAGCGGCACTATGTCTCCCGGAGAATATCAGCAAGTTGTGAACGATCTCCGGCTTGAGTTGTCACTCGAAAGAGGATTGTACCTTCCTTTCTTCGCGCGCCATTTGCGTTGGACATCCAAGGCTTTGAGGCTGGATTTTGGGGAGTCGACCGATTTTTC
>Ga0105093_10001172_pt1 | contig 10035 bp, 10 predicted proteins | sample PPLLak3March2015_2_FD_79111 | JGI IMG/M metagenome (GOLD analysis project Ga0105093, IMG submission 79111) | Freshwater sediment microbial communities from Prairie Pothole Lake near Jamestown, North Dakota, USA - PPLs Lake P8 Core (3) Depth... | ecosystem: Environmental > Aquatic > Freshwater >... | reverse complement strand
GGTGACGCCCTGGGAAGTGGGTCGATATCTGACGCTGCTGTAGTCGGTTTCGAACGGACTGACGAATTCGCCGGAGCACCATTGAAAATCGCATCTCACGCAGAGACGCGGAGGCGCAGAGAAACCCGAAAATCATGGCGAGCACGGCTTATGAACGGGTCATGGAGATGCTCCGTGAAGCGGGGGCCGCTTCGGTGTCTTCCCAGCCGCCTCCCAGAGCTTTGATCAAACGGACCGTCGCCGCAAACCGCTGGCCCTGCACCTGCGCCAGGCGCCGTTCGTGCTGGAGGCTGCTCCGGTCGGCATCCAGCCACTCCAGCTGGTTCACGGTGCCGGCATCATAGCGCGCCCTCGCCAATTGGGTCGCCCGGGCGGCAGCGGTGAGCGCCTCCCCCTCTGCGGCGGCTTCCTCGCAGCGAAAGGCAATCTGGGCGAGGGAGTCCTCCACTTCTTTGCAGGCTGCGAGGACAGCCTGACGGTAGGCCGCAAGAGACTCCTCATAGACGGCCTCCGCCTGCCGGACTTCGGCGGTGGTGCGTCCGGCGGTGAACAGCGGGAGACTGAGACTGGGGCCGATGGACCAGACACGGCTCGGATCGGTGAAAAGCGCGTCCGCATCGGCACTCAAATAACCGGCCTGCCCCGTCAAACGGAGAACCGGAAAATAGGCCGCCCTGGCGACCCCTATCTGAGCATTCCTGGCGGCAAGGGTCCGCTCCGCCCGCGCGATGTCCGGGCGACGCTCCAGGAGCGACGACGGCAGTCCCACGGGAACATCCGGAAGAGAACCTGCCTCAGCCCCTGCAGCGATCTCAAAAGCTCCGGCCGGCCTCCCGCACAGCACCGCCACTGCGTGGACCGTTTCGGCCCGTCTCCTCTTGACATCGGCCAGATCCGCCCTGGCAGCGGCCAGCTCTCTCAGGGCCTGAACGGCGTCGCTTTCGGGCAGGGCACCGGCCTGAAACCGTCCGTCCAGGATGCGATGAGTTTCCTCCCGCGAATTGATCGTCCGCGCGAGCGCGCCGATCTCGGCATCCAGGGCGCGGACGAGGAAGTAGTTCACGGCGAGGTCTGCGGTCAGGGTGAGGAGCACGTGCTCGTAGTCCGAAACACTCGCCTCCGCCTCGGCCTGACCCGCCTCGAACGAGCGCCTCACTCGCCCCCAGAGATCCACTTCGTAGCTCAGGTCGAGGGGAAAACTGAAAGTGCTCACGTGCGCGACCGGAATGTCGACGGGAATCGGGGTCGGCAGGTTGCCGGAAGTGCGCTCCCTTTTGACCAGCGGGTCCAGTGAGAGATCGGGAAAGAAGCGGCTCCGGCTGACCCGTGCGGCCGACCTCGCCTCGTCGACACGGGCCACGGCAGCGCGCAGGTCTTGATTGCGGGCCACAGCATCCGCCTCCAGCTCATTCAGCAAGGGGTCGCCAAAAACCTTCCACCATTGGCCCTTGGGAACCGTATCGCGCGGCTCGGCGATTTTCCAGCGCCAATCCGCAGGGGTGATGTCCGCCACATCGGGCCTCCGGTAGTCGGGACCCGCAGCACAGGAGCAAAACGCCGACAGCACGATGATTGAACAGGCCAGTTGTCGATACCGATTCATGGGCTCCACCTCTGGGGATTTTAGAGGCCGGATAAGGGGATCAATCCAGCGTCTGCCGATAGCGCTTCACGCCGATGACCAGGGCTACGACTGAGAAAAGGATGATCTGCCAGAGCTCCGTCAACACGTCCTCGATGCCGTTGCCCTTGAGGAGGATGCCCCGAACGATCCTCAGGAAATGGGTGAGCGGGAACACTTCCCCGATGATCTGCGCCCAGGGGGGCATGCCGCGGAAGGGAAACATGAACCCTGAAAGGAGCAGGGACGGCAGGAAGAAGAAGAAAGCCATCTGGACCGCCTGCAGCTGATTCTGAGCCGCCGTCGAGAACGTGATTCCCATGGCCAGGTTGGCCGTGATGAACACGAAGGCCACGGCAAGCAGCAGGGGGAGGCTTCCGACAATGGGCACCTGGAACAGGAACCGGGCCGCTGCCAGGATCAGCCCCACCTGGATGTAGCCCACCAGGATGTAGGGGATGATCTTCCCCAGCAGCACCTCGAACGGGCGGGCGGGCATCGAAAGCAGGTTTTCCATGGTGCCGCGCTCCCGCTCGCGCGTGATGGCGAGCCCGGTGATCATCACCATGGTCATGGTGAGCACGACTCCCATGAGGCCGGGCACGATGTTGTACTGCGTGATGGCCTCGGGATTGTAGAGGGCGTGAATGCGCAGGTCCACAGGGCCCGGGGGGGGCGAGAGGAAAGCAAGCGGTCCCTGGAGATCGTTCTTCAGCCCCTGGTCGATAGCGCTCCCGAGGGCTCCCATGGCGTTGCTGGTGGCCGCAGGGTCGGTGGCATCCGCTTCGACGAGCACCGCCGGCCGGTCCCCCCTCAGGAAATCGCGTCCGAAGTTCTCGGGAATGTTGACCACGAACTGCACTTCTCCACGAGCCAGCACTTCCCGCCCCTCCGCCTCGGTGTGCACCTCGCGGACGAAATCGAAGTAGCTGCTGTTCTTGAGGGCCTGGAGAATGGTGCGGGCATGGGGACCTCGGTCGGCCTGGAGCACCGCAGTGGGCAGGTGCTTCGGGTCCGAGTTGATGGCGAACCCGAACAGGATCAGCTGCATGAGCGGGATGCCGACCATCATCGCGAAGGTCACCCGGTCGCGCCGCATCTGGATGAATTCCTTCACGACCATGGCCCAGAACCGCCTGACGGAAAACCCGCGGGTTGTGTTCATGACGATCGCCTGCTCCTGGAGCTGTCCATGAGATGAATGAAGACGTCCTCGAGCCCGGATTCGACCCGGCGCCACTGGTAGGGCGCCGCGCGAAACGGGGCGATGGCCCGGTCGAGCGCGCCCTCGTCATCCCCGCTGACGTGGAGCGTGCTGCCGAACGGGACGGCCTGCTCCACCCCCGGAGACTGCTGGAGTCGACCAGACAGCTTGATCAGCTCGGGGCCGCTGACTTCCCAGGTCGTGAGGTTCGATTGTCGGACCACTTCGGAAACGGTCCCCTGGACCAGAAGATCTCCATACAGGATGAAGGCGAGCTGGTGGCAGCGCTCGGCTTCGTCCATGTAGTGGGTGGCAATGAGGAACGTCAGCCCCTCTCCGGCGAGCCGGTGGATCTCCTCCCAGAATTCGCGCCGCGCCTTGGGATCCACCCCTGCCGTGGGCTCATCGAGGAGCAGCAGCCTTGGCTGGTGGATCATGCAGGCCGCAAGCGCCAGCCGCTGCTTCCACCCCCCCGAAAGCTCGCCGGCCAGCTGGTGCTTCCGCTTGCTGAGCCCCAGCCGCTCGATGCTCTCGCGGACGGCCTCCTTCCGATTCTTCATGGAGTAGAGACGTGCGACGAAATCGAGGTTTTCGGCGATGGTCAAGTCTTCGTAAAAGCTGAACCGCTGCGTCATGTACCCCACCTGGCGCTTGATGCGCTCGCTTTCCGCGATCACATCGAGGCCGAGGCAGGAGCCGCTTCCTTCGTCCGGGCGAAGGAGCCCGCAGAGCATCCGGATGAACGTGGTCTTGCCGCTTCCATTGGGTCCGAGGAAGCCGCAGATCTCGCCGGCGCGCACCTGGAGATCGATTCGGTTGACGGCCGTGAGGCTCCCGAAACGCTTGGTCATGCCGCGCACATTGATGGCCAGGTTCTCAGTCATGGGTCACGATCCGAGCTCAACGTCCACCGGTTGGCCCGGATTGAGCTTGACGGCGGTTTGGGGATCGAAGACACCCTCCACCATGAAGACAAGCTTGCTGCGGCTCTCCAGGCTGTAGATCACCGGAGGGGTGAATTCCGCACGGGGGGAGATGAAGCTCACCTTGCCGGGAAGCGGCTCCCGGATGCCGTCCACCGTCACCCGCAGGGGATCTCCGGGGCGAATGGCGGCCAACGCCGTCTCCGGAACGAATGCGCGAACCTTGATGTGATGGGGCGGGAGCAGAGAGACGATGGGCCGGCCGGCGGCCACCCATTCCCCCTCCCGGTACAGGGTGTCGAAGACGAGGCCGGCCTGGGGAGCCGCTTGCTCCTTCTGGGAAAGCTCCCATTCAGCCCGGACAAGCGCCGCCTCCTGGGCTCTTTGGGTGGCTTCCGCCGCAGCGACCTGGTCAATGCGTGAGCCCAGGCGGGCCGTCTTGAGCTCGGCTTCCAGCTGGGCGACGCGCTGGCTGTCCTGGTCCCGATCGGCCCGCGCCCGGTCCAGATCCTGCTCCGAAGCGGCTCCCGGCATCCGCCCGAGCTTTTCCTGCCTGGCCATCTCCCGCTCCGAGAGGACCAGGGCAGCTCGCGCCTGTTTGAGCTGCGCCTCGATGGCGTCGATTTCCGAGGGGCGCTTGCCCTTCCTGGCATCTTCCAGGTTCGCTTTCGCCTGGGCCAGCTTGCGCTCCGCCTCATCGCGGGTCGCTTTCTCGGGCATGTTTTCGAGGCCGAAAAGAGGGTCGCCCGCCTTGACCTGATCGCCGCGCTGCACGTTCAACGCTCTCAACGTGCCCGAGAGAGGCGCCGAAACATAGACGAACTCCCCTTCCACGTATCCCTGGAGCTTGTTGGAAGCCGGCTTGCTGCAGCCGGCCGCCATGCCCAGCAACAGGAAAGCGGCGCAGAGGGAAATGGCGCATCCCCGAAAACGATTCATCCAACCGAGCATGCCTTCAACCTCCCCTGTTCAGTGACAACTCCCTCCAGAAACACCTTCGAGATGGCCAGAAAACCGGATTTGAGCGTGAGTCCCAGGGCGATCATCTTCGGAGGATTCATGACAACCCGGACGGCCCCGAGCAGAATCTCAACCATCAGCTCGACGGGGATATCTTCGCGGATGTCGCCCGCCCGACGCCCTTCGGACAGGAGGCGTCCGAAATAGCGCTGCACGATCTCAGTGCGCCGTGCCTCCACGAGCTCGAACATCCCCGGCGCCTCCCGCTGGACGTCACGCATGAAGGGCGGCTGGATTTCGTCCGTATGCCTCTGAAAGCAGGCCAGGAGCTGGTGCAGGGTGGGCATGAATCGGATCGAAGGGTCCGAGACAATCTTTTCAAGCTCGGCTTCGATCTGCTGGAATTTGGCACGAAGCGCCGCTTCAACGAGCGCGGGCTTGCTCGGGAAATGGGCGTAAAGGGTTTTCTTGCTCATACCCAGACCTGCTGCGAGCTCGTCCATGGTGACGCCGCGGATGCCGTGGGTGAAGAAATGGCGCCTGGCTCCAGCGACAATACGATCCCGGATGGACGCCTCGGCGGGGAGGGCCTGCCCGGGAGATGCGGTTTGCGATGTCGGTTTTGGCTCGGTCATGATGCGTCCCTTCGAGGCCGGGGTTCGGAAACCCACGCCATGCAGCTCAGGGTGGATGGACCAGCGGACAGCCCTTCGGCCCAATCACCAAGAAAACTACAATAGTTTATAAAGTTTCCTCAGTGGGCGCAAGCCTTTTTTGCCAACACACCCGGTTTTGAGCCAGAGGTCTGCACAAATCGCCTGAATCATCAGGATCCCCCTTCCATCCGGTCCCTTTCCTCGATGAGGTGCTCGAGCAGCTCGTGGAAGGGCCATTGAATGGAGTGCTCCGTCACCACCGCGTAGATGGGCCGCGGCAGGTCCGTCTGCTTGAAATAGTCGATGAGGAACAGGATCCCCTTCTGTGGAATCTGGTGGAACAGGATCACCCGCTCGTCGGACTCGAGCGGCTCGCCGTCCGGAGTGCTGCCGTCGATGATGTCTCCAACTTTGAGGCGTCCCTGTCCCGGCGCTATGGCCACGGCCGGCGGGGCGCCGATCTGTTTCAGCACGGCGTCCAGCCTTTCCTTTTCCGTTTCCGAATAATTCCAGACCAGGAGCTTCGACTGATCTTCCATTGCAGGCCTTCTCCCATGAATGATTCTGTTTCGGGCTTCGAGCTTCGGGCTGCTGAATGATGTCCCTGTTTCCGAACTGGCGCTCAGCGATTCAAGAAATCGATGTCCGAACCTCCCTCCGGGAATGGCACGCCGGTAGACGAGAGCCCGTGAAGCCACCTTGATGCCTATATCAGGGACGGGCGTTCATGGGAAGCTCGGTCGGTGGTCTCTCGCGAAGAGATGGGGAGTGTGAGGGCATTCTGAATCGTGCCGGCTTCATTCGAAATGCGGCCTTTGAGGGGGCCGGGGCAGGAGGCCTCCGTGTGGAGCCCCTGATGGCCTGGATAACCGGTGGGGAGAGCGTCAGGTGGCCTCAGGTGAATGGTCTTGACGTTGCCAGGCAAATCAACTAACTTTCTTCCACTAGGGATTTTGACCATTTACCCAGGAACACAGGAGTTTCAGGAGAGGATTCATCCCGGCATGGAAGATCTCAACCTCGTTTTGCGCGAGCGCCTGCAGAAAGCTGAACAACTCGAACGGGACGGCATACCACTCTACCCCAACGGTTTCTCGGTTCCCCATCACGTCAGTGATCTCTTGAACGGGTATGAGCTCAGATCAGCAGAGGAACTGGAGGCCGAGCCCCGATTCTTCACCATTGCCGGTCGCATCATGGCGGTACGCTCCTTCGGGAAATCCACCTTCATGCACCTTCTGGATTCCCATGGGAAGCTTCAGATATACATCCAGCAGAACGAAGTGGGCAAGGAGCGTTATGCTCTGACGAGGAAGCTGGACATCGGGGACATCCTGAGCGTTACGGGGAGGCTTTTTCGGACCAAGACCAATGAGCTCACCCTTCTGGTGAAGGAGTTCAGTCTTCTCACCAAGAGTTTGCGGCCTCTCCCGGAAAAATATCATGGCTTGAAAGATGTGGAGATTCGGCTCCGCCAGCGCTATGTGGACCTGATCGTCAACGAGCCTGTCCGGGAGGTTTTCCGGAAGCGGGCCCGGATCATACAGGCCATACGCGAATTCCTGGTGAAGAAAGGGTTTCTCGAAGTCGAGACCCCGATGATGCAGCCCGTACCCGGCGGCGCCACGGCCAAGCCGTTCAAGACATTCCACAACGCGCTGGGGATCGAGCTCTACCTGCGCATCGCGCCGGAGCTCTACCTCAAGAGGCTGCTGGTGGGAGGGTTTGAGCGGGTGTTCGAGCTCAACCGGAACTTCCGGAACGAAGGCATTTCAACCCAGCACAACCCCGAATTCACCATGCTGGAGTTCTACCAGGCCTATGCCACCTACGAGGACCTCATGCAGCTGACCGAGGAGATGTTCGGTGAGCTGGCGATGGCCGTGAACGGCGGCAGCCTCGAGGTGGAATACCAGGGGCACCGCATCAACCTGGCACCTCCCTGGCAAAGGTATCGCCTGATCGATTCGCTGGTCGAAGTGGGGGGGCTCCCCATGCCGGCCCTGGCGGACCCCGAGCAGACGGCTCAGATCGCGCGGTCCCTGGGAGTCGGTGCCGAAAAATTCGAGGGGCACGGCAAGGTTCTGACCAAGGTTTTCGATCACCTGGTGGAGCCCAAGCTCATCCAGCCCACCTTCATCAGCCATTATCCGCTGGAGGTCTCGCCGCTCTCGCGCCGGAACGAGGCCGACCCCGACGTGACCGATCGATTCGAGCTTTTCATCGCGGGCCGGGAGATGGCCAATGCGTTTTCCGAGCTGAACGACCCCAGGGACCAGCGGGACCGGTTCCGTCATCAGATCGAGGCCAGGCAGGCTGGCGATGAGGAAGCCCATTTCATGGACGAAGATTACATCCGGGCTCTGGAATACGGGATGCCCCCGGCAGCCGGCGAAGGCATCGGGATCGATCGGGTGGTGATGCTGTTCACGGATTCCGCATCCATCCGGGAAGTCATCCCTTTTCCACACCAGCGGCCGGAAAAAAAGAACTGATTCCCATGAACTTCGAGTTATTCGTCAGCCTGAGATACCTTCTGGCCAAGCGTCGGCAGACCTTCATCTCGCTCATCACCGTCATTTCCATTGCCGGGGTGGCGGTGGGCGTCACGGCGCTCATCGTGGTGCTGGCGGTCATGAACGGCTTCCAGGAAGACCTGCGGACCCGCATCCTGGGCGTCACCTCCCACATGGTGATCGGAAGCTTCGGCGGACAGATTTCCGACTACCGTGCACTGACAGAGCAGGTCGGCAGGGCTGAAGGGGTTGTGGCGGCCACGCCCTTCATTTACACTCAGGTCATGATCAGCTCCGGCAAGAAATTCTCAGGGGCGGTGCTCCGGGGGATCGATCCTCAAACGGCTTCCAGCGTGCTCAACCTCCAAAAGAGCATGACGCGGGGGAACGTGGAGGATCTGGTCAGGAAGCCCTCATCCGATCAGGGCGAGGAATCCGAGGTCCATCCCGGCATCATTCTCGGCCAGCAGCTGGCCGAGCAGCTGGGGGTTCATCAGGGAGAATGGCTGACGATCATCTCACCCGTGGGTCGCGTGACCCCCATGGGGCAGGTTCCCAAGAGCAGGCTTTTCCAGGTGGTGGGGGTTTTCAGGTCCGGCATGTACGAGTTCGACAACACGCTGGCCTACGTGGACCTTGTTACGGCGCAGCAGTTTCTGGGCGTCGGCGACGTGGTGACCGGCGTGGAAATGAAGCTGAAGGACATCTACGACGCGCAGGAGGTCGGCGAGAATCTGCGCTCTCAGCTGGCGTACCCTTTGTACGTCCGGGACTGGATGCAGATGAACCACAGCCTTTTTTCCGCCCTGAAGCTCGAAAAAGTGGTGATGTTCATCATCCTGACATTGATCATTCTGGTGGCAGCGTTTAACATCGTGAGCTCGTTGATCATGATGGTCATGGAGAAGACGCGGGACATTGCGATTCTCAAGGCCATGGGGGCCACCACGGCAAGGATTCGTAAGATTTTCGTCATGGAAGGCCTGATGATCGGGGTTTCGGGAACGATCCTTGGCCTTTTCGGAGGTTTTTCCCTGTGCGCCCTGTTGAAAAGGTACAAGTTTATCGAATTGCCCCCGGAAATTTATTACATTCCCACGCTGCCCGTTCAGGTGAATGCGTTGGATGTCTGGCTGATTGCGCTCGCCGCCATCCTGATCAGCCTCATGGCAACCATCTACCCTTCGCGGCAGGCGGCGAAGCTGGATCCTGCGGAAGCGCTGCGGTATGAATAACCGGAACCATCGGGTCGAAGTGCAGACCCTGGGTTTGGCAAAAATCTTCGGGAGCGGCCCGCAATCTATCGAGCTCTTCAAGGATCTGGACCTGCTGATCCGTGGCGGGGAGCGTGTGGCTATTGTGGGAGCATCAGGGGCCGGCAAGACCACGTTGTTGAATATCCTGGGGACGCTGGAGCGCCCGACCGCGGGCAAAGTCCTCTACGAAAGCCGCGATGTTTTCCTCTGGGAGGAGAAGGAGCTTGCCAACTTCAGGAATCGGCGCATCGGCTTCGTGTTTCAGTTCCATTACCTGCTCCCGGAGTTCGATGCCCTGGAGAACGTGATGATGCCGGGTCTCATTGCGGGGCTGCCCCTTAAGGACGTGAGAGGAGAGGCCTTAAACCTCCTCGAGCGGCTGGGATTGACCGACCGGGTTCATCATCGCATCGGAGAGCTTTCGGGTGGAGAGCAGCAGAGGGTGGCCGTAGCCAGAGCGCTGTCTCTGCGGCCGAGTCTCTTCCTGGCGGACGAGCCCAGCGGTAATCTGGACAGTCGAACCGGAAGAAAGCTCCATGAGCTCCTGGTGGGTTTGAACGAGGAGCTGGATCTGACCATGGTGATCGTGACCCATAACCACGAGCTCGCCTTGATGATGCACCGGACCCTGCGGCTGGTGGACGGGCAGTTGCGTGAGGAGTCGCATGAAGACTCAGGTGCCTTCCCGAGCAAGGAGTCAGCCCCACTGGCATGAGAGACTCCTGCCGGCAGGTGGGGCGGGAAGTGCGACCAACTGGATCAGGTGATGAGTGAAGGGCAGAATCAACTGCAGACTGGCAGCGAGTGAGGGGGGAGTGTGTTCATGCGTAAGTGGGCTTGGATGCTTTGCTTTGTGATGGTCTCCGGGGCGTGGGCCCAGGATCAGTCCCCAAAAATAG
>Ga0105093_10001171_pt1 | contig 10038 bp, 9 predicted proteins | sample PPLLak3March2015_2_FD_79111 | JGI IMG/M metagenome (GOLD analysis project Ga0105093, IMG submission 79111) | Freshwater sediment microbial communities from Prairie Pothole Lake near Jamestown, North Dakota, USA - PPLs Lake P8 Core (3) Depth... | ecosystem: Environmental > Aquatic > Freshwater >... | reverse complement strand
TATCTCTTGCCTGATCATCTTCTGGGTGTGGCCGACGACAATTCCGCCATTCGAGTTGGATTGGGAAAAGTACCCCACAATTGCTCAGATCAAGGGGTTCGATATTTCCGGCAATGCGTGCCCTTCGCTACATGTCGCGACGGCTGTATTTTCAGCAGCATGGCTACAGCATATCCTGCGGGATATCGACGCCCCTCGCTGGATGGCTATTGCGAATTGGATCTATTGCCTGATGATTATCTGGTCCACCATAGCAATAAGGCAACATGTCGCTATTGACGTCATGGCAGGAACTGCGGTCGGACTGATCTTTGCTGGATTTTCACTAAACGCCATCACTGGCCGAGATCCCCACGCCTAGAGCCCAGCCCACTCAGACCAACAGTCAACTACTGCCCATCAGCGAATTACAAGGCTTTCAGTTCCAATTGAATGCCTTGGAGCAGTTCTTTGACCCAGTCGTTATAAAAAGGATGGATCATGGGCGTACCTTCAGCAACACCTCTCGCTGGCGAGTTGTAATCCATGTAACTGGCACCCTTGCTGGGCGAGCCCTGAGACAGCCCGTATTTCATGTTGATGCTGTTTTGATACTTGATCGAGAATCGCTCCGCCGAGTAGGCAATCCACACGACCACGGTATGCTTTCCCCGTACAACCAGTTTTGCCGAGATCGGGTCGCCATTCGTGCTTCGGGTAACTTCCCATTTCTGAGCTTCCGCAGCCCGAATAATGGCATCACGGACTTGATCAGAGCTAACCGGGCGCCCCGAGGTGGTTATCACCGGAACGTCAATGTGGTTAACAATCGGCACTGGCTCTCTGGCAATTGCGCTAGAAGAAAACACCAGGAACAAGGTTAGAAAACCAAGAAATTTTTTGACGGTTGTCATTTCGTTCTCCTTGTAGATACAACCAAATATCACTTCCATCAAATATCATTCTAGTATCGAATCCATTTGCTTTCCAGAAGCGCTCCAATGAAGAAATGCGCTGAGCAGATCCTCCCAAGTCCAATTTCCAGCTGCGGTTCAGAAAACAAAAAGGCCAATCCGAAGATTGGCCTAATTGCTTGATTCTATTGGTCGGGGCGGCGGGATTCGAACTCGCGACCCCTTGCACCCCATGCAAGTGCGCTACCAGGCTGCGCTACGCCCCGACAAGCCCGAAATTATACCGCAAAACCGCGGGATTCATAGGCTCAGCATCTGAATCACATAGGTCAATTCCGCACGCAGACCGCCCACGGAATTCGCCGATCCTGAGACTTTGACCGCAGCAGTTTCATTCGCAACACCTTCATCGAGCCTGTTACGCGCACCGCTAATCGTAAAACCCTGATTATAAAGCAGTTCTCGGATACGCCGAACGAGCAGGACTTCATGGTGCTGATAGTAGCGGCGGTTACCCCGCCGCTTCACCGGCTTGAGCTGATTGAACTCCTGCTCCCAGTAGCGCAAAACGTGCGGTTTTACCCCGCACAGTTCGCTTACCTCACCAATCGTGAAGTAACGCTTGGCGGGAATCGGCGGCAGTTCCTCGCCGCTCGAAGTCTTAGGCCGATGTTCCATCGCAGGCGAGTTCGACGTCGGATTTCAGCTTCTGGCTGGCGTGGAAAGTCACCACGCGGCGCGCCGTAATGGGGATTTCCTGGCCGGTCTTGGGATTGCGACCCGGACGCTGCGGCTTGTCGCGCAGCTGGAAATTGCCGAAACCCGAGAGCTTGACGCCATCCCCGGTTTCCAGGGCATTGCGGATCTCTTCGAAGAAGGCTTCGACCATATCCTTGGCCTCACGCTTGTTGAGGCCGACTTTCTCGAACAACAGGTCGGCAAGCTCGGCTTTGGTCAGTGTCAGTGTCATTGTGATTTGTCCGTCAGGCACGCAGTTGAGCGGCGAAGGCCTGCTCAAGACAGGACATCAGTTGCTGAATCGCCAAGTCGACTTCCGTATCTTGCAAAGTACGTTGAGTATCTTGCATAACTATCCGGAACGCAAGACTTTTTTTGTTTTCCGGAACACCCTTTCCAGTGTAAACATCGAACAGCTGAATGTCCTGAACGAGCGCTGGCAACTTACCATTCAGGCCATCGAGCAGGGTCTGCAAAGGGAGATCGTGATCGACCACGATCGCCAGGTCGCGGATCACCGGCGGAAACCTGGAGACCTCGGCGTATGCGGGAACATTCGCCGCCTTGAGTGCGGCGAAATCGAGTTCGAAGACCACCGGCGCCTGCGGTAGATCGTACTTTTGCGCCCATTCCGGATGCAACTCGCCGATGCAGCCGATTTCCCTGTCCTCGAGCAAAACGCGGGCAGCGCGGCCCGGGTGCAGCGCCGGATGGGTCACCCTTTCAAAACGCAGTTGAGCGGGCGCCAGCAGCGCTTCGAGATCACCCTTAACATCGAAGAAATCGACCTTGCGCGCCCCGCTCCCCCAGACCTCCGGCAGCGTACCGCCAAATGCCAGACCAGCCAGCTTCCACGGCTGATGGAAACCGGCGACCGGTACGGCCTGCGGGTCGCGATGGAAGGTTCGTCCGACTTCGAACAGACGGACCCGGCTCTGCTTGCGCTTCAGGTTGGTCAGCAGGTTGGAAATCAGGCCGCCGAACAGGGTCGACCGCATCACGGCCATCTGGCTGGCGATCGGATTGGCCAGGCGGATCAACTCGGCTTCTTCGATCTTGCCAGCAAAATCGGCTTCCCAGGCTTCCTCGACGAAGGCGAAATTGACCACCTCCTGATAGCCGCGGTCGGCCAGCATCTGGCGGATGCGATAGGCCGGACGCTGCGCTTCCGGCTGGAGCATCATTTTCATCTGCCCGCGCGGCGCCGTAGCGGGAATATTGTCGTAGCCGTAGAGACGGGCGATCTCCTCGATCAGATCCTCTTCGATTTCCATGTCGAAGCGCCAGGACGGCGGCGTCACCAGAAAATCGTCGCCGTGCTGCTCGAAGGACAGCGCCAGTCCCGTGAACAGGACGGCGATACGCTCGGCCCCAAGCGGCAGGCCGAGGACCTTCTCGGCACGGGCCGTGCGCAGGCGCACCGGTTGACGGGCCGGCAATGCCGCCTTGGCTTCGCCGACCGGACCGGCCTGGCCGCCGCAGATGTCGAGGATCAGCTGCGTGGCGCGCTCGATGGCACGCCGCGTGCCGCCGAAATCGACGCCGCGCTCGAAGCGATGCGAGGCATCGGAGCCGAACCCATAGCGACGGGCACGGCCGGCGATGGCCTTCGGTGCAAAGAAGGCGGACTCCAGGAAGAGCTCGCGGGTTTCCAGCGTGATACCGCTCTCCTCGCCGCCCATGATGCCGGCCATGGCCAACGGCTTGGCGTCGTCGGAAATCATCAAAATATCGGCGTCGACCGCGATCGTCTGCTCGTTCAACAGCAGCAGTTTCTCCTCCGGCCTGGCCATTCGCGCATGCACCGCGCCCTCCAGCCGGGTATTGTCGAAAGCGTGCAGCGGCTGGCCGAGCTCGAGCATCACGTAGTTGGTGACGTCGACCAGCGCGGAGATGGCGCGGATGCCGCTGCGCTCGAGGCGGCGCTTCATCCATTCCGGCGTCGGCGCCTGGGCGTCCACGCCCTTGATGATGCGACCGCAGTACAGCGGGCAGGCCGCCGGCGCATCGAGCACGATGGCGCGGGTATCGGCGATGCTCGCCGGCACCTCCGGAACGACCGGCAGACTGGTCGCCGCCCCGGTAATCGCCCCGACTTCACGGGCGATGCCGAGCAACGACAGGCAGTCAGCACGGTTCGGTGTCAGCTTCAGCTCGAACTGGTTGTCGTCGAGATCGAGATACTGGCGGAGCGACTGGCCGACCGGCGCATCGGCCGGCAGGATCAGCAGGCCGGCTGCCTCCTCGGCGAGGCCCAGCTCCTTGGCCGAACACAGCATGCCGGAGGACTCGATGCCGCGCACCTTGGCGACCTTGATCGTGAAATCGCCAGGCAACTGGGCGCCGGGCAGCGCGCACGGCACCTTGAGAGCGACGGCGACGTTCGGCGCGCCGCAGACGATGGTGGTCGGCGTGCCGCTGCCAGTATCGACCCGGCAGACGTTCAGGCGGTCGGCATCCGGGTGCCTGACGACTTCCAGGACCTGGGCGACGACGACGCTGTCGAAGGCCGGGGCGACCGGCGCCAGTTCCTCGACTTCGAGGCCGGCCATGGTCAGCAGATGGGAAAGTTCCGCGCTCGTCAACTGGGGATCGACGAGGGTACGCAGCCAGGATTCGGAGAATTTCATGCGAATTGCCTCAGGAAACGCAGGTCGCCTTCGAAGAACAAGCGAAGATCATCGACGCCATAACGCAGCATGGTCAGGCGGTCGGGGCCGAAGCCAAAGGCAAAGCCGGTGTACTTTTCCGGGTCGATGCCGGCAATGCGCAGCACGTTCGGATGGACCATGCCGCAACCGGCGATCTCCAGCCAGCGGCCCTTCAGCGCGCCGTTCATGAAGGCGACGTCGATTTCGGCAGATGGCTCGGTGAATGGGAAAAACGAGGGACGGAAGCGCACTGTCAGATCATCGGTTTCGAAGAAGCTCTTAAGGAAATCGGCGATGACGCCCTTGAGGTCGGCAAAGGACACGCCCTCACCCACCCACAGGCCTTCGACCTGGTGGAACATCGGCGAGTGGGTCGCATCGGAATCGACGCGATAGACGCGGCCCGGCGCGATGATGCGGATTTCGGGCATTTTTTCCAGTTGACCGAAGCGCGCCACATGCGCCTGCATGTAACGCGCCTGGATCGGGCTGGTATGGGTGCGCAGCAGCACCTTCTCGGCCAGCGAACCGTCCGGGTTCTGCAGGTAGAATGTATCGTGCATCGAACGCGCCGGGTGATCCTCGGGCGTGTTCAAGGCGGTGAAATTCTGGAAGTCTTCTTCGATTTCCGGGCCGTCGGCGACTTCGAAGCCGATCGAGGCAAACAGGGATTCGATGCGCTCAAGCGTCCGCGTCACCGGATGCAGGCCGCCGCGCGCTTCGCTGCGACCGGGCAGCGTGATGTCCAGCGCCTCTTCGGCCAGGCGAGCTTCCAGCGCCGCCTTGCGGATCGCTTCGCGGCGCTCGTTGAGAGCAGCTTCGACGGCGCTCTTGGCGACGTTGATCGCCGCGCCGGCGGTTTTTTTCTCCTCGGGCGGCAGCTTACCCAAGCCCTTCAGGAGTTCGGTGATCTGGCCGCTCTTGCCGAGGAAACGGGCTTTCAGCTGTTCCAGCGCATCGGGGTCGGAAATGGCAGCGAATGCAGCTTGCGCTTCGCTAACGATTTGATCGAGATTGTCCATAGGCTTCCACCAACAAAAAAGGAGGCTTGCGCCTCCTTTTTCCAATTACGCTTTCGCTCAGGCGCCGAGCTGTGCCTTGGCCTGATTGGCCAGAGCGGCAAAAGCCGGCTGATCGAAGACGGCCAGATCGGCCAGAACCTTGCGGTCAACTTCGATATTGGCTTTCTTCAGGCCGTTCATGAAGGTGCTGTACTTCATTCCTTCCAGACGAGCGGCGGCATTGATACGGGCGATCCACAGGGAGCGGAACTGGCGCTTGCGCTGACGACGGTCACGGTACTGGTATTGACCGGCCTTCATCACCGCCTGCTTGGCGATGCGATATACGTTCTTGCGCCGACCGCGGTAACCCTTGGCCTGATCGAGAACCTTCTTGTGGCGCGCGCGCGCCGTTACACCACGTTTGACTCTAGGCATCGTCTATCTCCTTATGCGTAGGGCATCATGGCGCGGACAGATGCTGAATCGCGCGCATTAACTTCGACGGAACCGCGCAGATGGCGTTTCACCTTGGTGGTCTTCTTGGTCAGGATGTGACGCTTGAAGGCTTGGCCGCGCTTGATACTGCCACCGGCGCGGACCGAAAAGCGCTTCTTGGCGCCACTCTTGGTCTTCATTTTGGGCATTTTCTGCTCCTAATGACATGCTGCCAGGTGGCTCCCGAAGGGAACGCTTTTACTACCCGAAAGCACTTATATAAACAACTAGTTACAACTACTTCTTAAACCTTCTTCTTGGCCGGGGCGATGATCATGATCATCTGGCGGCCTTCCATCTTCGGCATCTGCTCGACTTGCCCGACGGCTTCGAGGTCTGCCTTGATCCGTTCCAGCTGGCGCATGCCGAATTCCTGATGCGCCATTTCGCGACCCCGGAAGCGCAGGGTCACCTTGACCTTGTCTTCTTCTTCCAGGAAACGCGTCATGTTCCTGAGTTTGATCTGGTAATCGTTTTCGTCGGTACCCGGACGCAGCTTGATTTCCTTGACCTGTACCTGCTTCTGCTTCAACTTGGCTTCGTGGGCGCGCTTCTGTTCCTGATACTTGAACTTGCCGTAGTCCATGATCCGGCAGACCGGCGGCTTGGCCATCGGCGCGATCTCGACCAGATCGACGCCTGCTTCCTCTGCCATCTGGAGTGCAGCACGGACACTCATGATGCCGAGCTGTTCACCTTCCACACCCTGGAGACGAATCTCCGGAACCGTAATTTCTTCGTTGAGGCGATGCGCCTTGTTCTGAGCTATGGTGAAACCCCCGAAAACATCAATAATTAGGCCGTGCCACTACGCGCTGCGACTTCCCCTCGGAGTCGCTCGATCAGAACCTCCACGGACATCTGTCCGAGATCCTGACCGCCGCGTGTTCGCACGGCCACCAGTCCGTCCGCCTTTTCCTTGTCGCCTACGACGAGCTGATAAGGCAGCCGGTTCAAGCTATGTTCACGGATTTTATAGGTAATTTTCTCGTTGCGCAAATCCGGCTCGGCCCGGAAGCCCGCCTGGTGTAGCTTTTGCGCGACGTCGGCGGCGTACTCGGCCTGTTTTTCAGAAATGTTCAGGACCACCATCTGCACCGGCGCCAGCCACAAGGGCAGCGCGCCCGCGAAGTTTTCGATCAGGATGCCGATGAAGCGCTCCAGCGAACCGAGAATCGCCCGGTGCAGCATGACCGGCGTCTTGCGCGTATCGTCGGCGGCGACATATTCCGCCCCCAGGCGGCCAGGCATCGAGAAGTCGACCTGCATGGTGCCGCACTGCCAGGAGCGGCCGATCGCATCCTTGATGTGGAATTCGATCTTCGGGCCGTAGAAGGCGCCCTCGCCCGGCAATTCGGTCCACTCCAGACCCGAGGCACGCAAGCCGCCGCGCAACGCCTCTTCCGCCTTGTCCCAGACCTCGTCGGAACCGACGCGGCTGTCCGGACGAAGCGCCAGCTTGACGGCGACGTCATTGAAGCCGAAATCGGCGTAAACCTTCTTGACCAGCGCATTGAAGGCAGTCACTTCGGATTCGATCTGGTCTTCGGTACAGAAGATGTGGCCGTCATCCTGAACGAAGCCGCGCACGCGCATCAGGCCGTGCAACGCCCCCGTCGGCTCGTTGCGGTGGCAGGAGCCGAACTCGCCGTAGCGCAGCGGCAGCTCACGGTAGGAACGCAGGTCGGCATTGAAGACCTGGACGTGACCCGGGCAGTTCATCGGCTTGACCGCGTAATCGCGGTTTTCCGACGCGGTCGTGAACATGTTGTCCTTGTAGTGCTCCCAGTGGCCCGACTTTTCCCACAGGGTCTTGTCGAGAATCTGCGGGCAGCGAACCTCCTGATAGCCGTTGTTGCGATAGACGGCGCGCATGTACTGCTCGATTTCCTGCCAGATCGCCCAGCCCTTGGGGTGCCAGAAAACCAGGCCCGGCGCTTCATCCTGCATGTGGAACAGGTCGAACTGCTTGCCCAGGCGACGATGATCGCGCTTCTCGGCCTCTTCGAGCATGTGCAGGTAGGCGTCGAGATCTTCCTTCTTCGCCCACGCCGTGCCGTAAATGCGCTGCAACTGCTCGTTGCGATGATCGCCACGCCAGTAGGCACCAGCCACCTTCATCAGCTTGAAGACCTTGAGCTTGGCAGTGGTCGGCACGTGCGGGCCGCGACAGAGGTCGATGAAATCGCCTTCGCGATAAAGCGACACCTGCTGGTCGGCCGGAATCGCGGCGATCAGCTCGGCCTTGTATTTCTCGCCTTGGTCGAGGAAGAACTTGACCGCATCGTCGCGGTTCCAGACTTCACGGCTGACCGGGATGTCCTTTTTCGCCAGTTCGGCCATGCGCTTTTCGATGGCCGCCAGATCTTCCGGGGTGAACGGACGCTTGTAGGCGAAATCGTAGTAGAAGCCGTTTTCGATGACCGGGCCGATGGTGACCTGCGCTTCCGGGAACAACTCCTTGACCGCGTAGGCCAGCAAATGCGCCGTCGAATGGCGGATGAGATCCAGTCCTTCGGCGTCACGTTCGGTGATGATGGCCAGATCGGCGTTCCGTTCGATCAGATGCGAGGTATCGACCAACGCACCATCGACCTTGCCGGCCAGCGCCGCACGGGCGAGGCCGGCGCCGATGCTGGCGGCGACCTCGGCGATGGTCACCGGATTCACGAAGGAACGAATTGAACCGTCGGGCAGTTTGATATCAGGCATGACAGGCCTCAAGGCAAAAAAAAAGCGCGGGGCGAGCCGCACTTTTCTGGTCGAACGAAGGCTGACTCGATTAGGGTTTCTGAACTGCGGTGCAAGTTCGGAAAGTGATCATTTCAGCTCCGCCAGGAATTTGGTAGGCGGTATTGGAATCGAACCAACGACCTCCACGATGTCAACGTGGCGCTCTAACCAACTGAGCTAACCGCCTGAAGAGACGCGAATTATAAGGATGTCCGGGGGCAAGTCAACAGCTATTCCGGGAAACGGCGCCGTTCCGGCCACCCACGGCGGTCAATCAGAAAATGCTGCTGCCAGGGCGGCGATCATGTAGCCATGGTCGAGCACGCCGGCGCTCTCGCGAATGCTGTGCATGGCCCACATCGGCGAACCGACATCGACGCTCGCCACCCCGAGCCCGGCGGCGACAATGGGGCCGATGGTACTGCCACAGCCGAGATCGCTGCGATGCGCGTACTGCTGGCAAGGTACCCCGGCCTTCTCGCACAGCATCATGAAACGCGCCGCACTATCGGCTCCGGTGCTGTAGCGCTGGTTGGCATTGGTTTTGATCACCGGACCGCCGTTGACCGCGACACGATGCGCCGGCTCGTAGGCCGCCGGGAAATTGGGGTTCCAGGCATGCGCCATGTCGGCGCTGATGAAGAAACTGCGCGCCAGCGCGCAGCGGTAGCCCTCGTCGTCAAGCCCGGCGCTGGCGGCGATCCTGCGCAGGACATCGGCGATGAAACTGCCGCCGGCGCCGGTCGCACTCGCGCTACCCACTTCTTCATGGTCGAAGAAGGCGCAGACATTGGTCGTCGCCGCGCTTGCCACGCCGAGAAGGGCACTCAGGCCGGCATGGCACGAGGCCAGATTGTCGAGCTGGCTGTCGGCGACGAACGCCTGTTCCATTCCCCAGAAGGCACCCGGCTGCGTATCGCAAACGCAAAGCTCCCAGCTCAGGATGTCGGCCGGCGCAACCGCAAGCTGCGCGGCGAGCAAACCATGAAAACACCCGTCGTCGACCGGGCCGTCGCCGGCAAGATCGAGCACCAGCGGCAGTTCGGTCTGTTTGTTGAACTTGAGGCCGTTTTCGTTCACCTCGCGATTCATGTGAATCGCCAGGTTGGGCAAGCGCAGCAGCGGCTCGGCAAAGCGCAACAGGCGCATTTCGACGCGCTCGCCGTTGCGGACGGCGACCCGGCCGGCAAGGCTCAGGTCACGGTCGGCAAAGGTCGCCAGGATCGGCCCGCCATAGACCTCGACGCCGAGCCGGAGCAGGCCATCCCCACCCTGCAACGCCTTTGGCTTGACGCGCAGGCCGGGCGAATCGGTATGCGCGCCGACCAGCCGGAAGCCGCTTGCGGCCAGATCATCGCGCCCGACCACGAAGGCGACGATCGACGCGCCGCCGCGAATCACGTAATAACGCCCGCCGGCCGCCAGTTGCCAGCGCTCGTCTTCGCGCAAGGCGACGAAGCCGCTGCGCTGCAGACGCTCCGCCACATTCTGTACGGCATGCCAGGGGCTGGGGCTGGCGTCGAT
>Ga0105093_10001168_pt1 | contig 10058 bp, 9 predicted proteins | sample PPLLak3March2015_2_FD_79111 | JGI IMG/M metagenome (GOLD analysis project Ga0105093, IMG submission 79111) | Freshwater sediment microbial communities from Prairie Pothole Lake near Jamestown, North Dakota, USA - PPLs Lake P8 Core (3) Depth... | ecosystem: Environmental > Aquatic > Freshwater >... | reverse complement strand
TTAAACGGATCGGTCCTGATGCATTTTACTGGGAGGAGTTGGACATAGATATTGAGCTTGCTGCGCTTGCAGAACCCGATAAGTATCCTTTATAGTTCAAGCGCTAATATCCATCGCCCGCTCCATCAACCGGCAAAACGAACATAGACCGGGCGCGGAGGTCGGCTGTCCGCAATTGGGGCAGGGTTTGAGATGCGCCTGGGCATTATCCTGCTCAACAAACAAGCCCTGTTTGCGAACTTCGAGAAACTTCAAGTAAAAGGTCAATTTGGCGCCGGGGCATTCGGTTTCCAATTGGTTGAGCAGTTCTTTATAATAAATTGTCTTCGAACCTTTAGCAAAGGGACATTCCTCATAAATGTATTCTATGCCACGCAACAAGGCATAAGCTGCCATCTCGCGTTCGTAAAAGCGACACAGCGGCTTAACCTTGCGCGCCAAGCCAGGCGACTCGGGCAAGACCGGACCCTGTCGTAGCAGGTATTCCCCCAACCAGTTGAGCGTATTACCAAAGAGCACGGCCGCCTCGTCGTCGAGGTTGTGGCCTGTCGCGAGCACAGCATACCCCAGGTCCCGCGCGATGCGGTTCATCACATGCCGCTTGGCCAGTCCGCAGACAGAGCAGGGACGTCCCTTGCCGCGATGGGTGATGTCAGCCAGTACAGGGATGGGTTGACCGTACTCCTTTTCCACATCCACAATATGCAAGGTCAAGCCACGTTCATCCGCAAATTTCTGCGTAAGGTGCTGCGACTCAGACGAGTAACCGAATTCCTCCCCTGACGGGGACACGCCATCGATTCCCAATCCAATGTACAGCCCATCCGCCTGGTAGCCGAGCCGGGCGAGGATATCCCATAACGCGAGTGAATCCTTGCCGCCCGAAACTGCCACCAGGATCTTCTCCTCGCGGGTGAACATCTCGTATTTTTTGATGAAGCGCTCGGTCTGCTCAGGCATCCACTCGAGGTAATGCTTCTTGCACAAGGCCAGCTTGTGCTGGCGCATGTTGACCGAGGCCTTACCGCCACATTTCCTACATTTCACGGTCCCGCCTCCACGAAGGTGTCTTTTCAATAAATCGGGGTGTGGGGTGTTTCGGACGGGTGCAGCCCGTCCGAAACACCCCACTTCCCCCATCTTTCTGAGATGATACCCACCAAAGACACAATGGGGCATCAATTTTTTCACCACGCTCTTCGTGTTCTTCGTGGATAGAGGAAATACTGCCCCCCGAGATCACCGCCACCAGCCTGATCACCTCGCCATCCTTGAGAATTTCATCATCCAGGATCAGCTCACCCTCGCGCGTGGCGATCACCGATTCCGATAAAATGCCGCACTTCTCCAACGATGAAAGCAGCGTCATGCCCGGCTTCACTTCGTATTCTTTGTCACGCAAGACCAGCTTGACCATATCACTCCTGATGGGCATCTATTCTACCCTTATTTTACTTGACAGTCCCCCACGCATACCGTACGATTGAAAAGAAAGGCGGATCTATGCGCATTGGCATGATGGCAGACAACTACAAACCTTACGTGAGCGGCATCACCAACTATATTGCCTTGAACAAGCGCTACCTCGAAAAAGCCGGACACGATGTCTACGTTTTCACTTTCAGCGAGCCGGATCATGAAGACGACGACCCGCGCGTCATCCGCAGCCCGGGCCTGCCACTGGCCGATACGGGCTTTTACCTGTCCCTCAGATACTCCCGTGAGGCGAAAAAACTGCTCCAGACCATGGACGTGGTGCATGTCCACCATCCCTTCTTGAGCGGGCGGCTGGCCTTGCATTACTGCCGTCCCTTGCGCATTCCGATTGTTTTTACCAACCACACCCGTTACGACCTGTACGCCCAGGCCTACCTGCCCATGCTGCCTGAAGAAGTCAGTGAGGGCTTATTGCAGGCCTACATGCCCTCCTTTTGCGAGGCAGTGGACCTGGTCATCTCACCCTCTCCCGGGATGGAAAAGATTTTACGGCAGCTGGAAGTCAAGACTCACATCGAAATTGTTCCCAACGGCGTAGAGTTGCAGAGATATTTCGAAGCTGAGCCGCTGTCACGCGCAGAACATGGTTTTGCAGAATCAGACATCCTGCTCATCTACTCCGGGCGGCTGGGACCGGAAAAAAACCTGGAATTCCTGTTGCAGGCCTTCGGCGGGGTCGCCCAGGCGCTCGAAAATGTATTCCTGCTCGTTCTTGGCGATGGCCCAATCAAACAGGAACTGGAAGAATACGCCAGAGATATTGGTATTGCCAGGCGCGTGCACTTCACCGGCTTGGTCCCCTATGACAAAATTCCCGGCTACCTGGCAATGTGCGATGCCTTTGTAACCGCCTCGGTGACCGAAGTGCATCCCCTCTCGGTGGTCGAAGCCATGGGTGCAGGCCTGCCTGTGATGGGTATTCATTCTCCAGGCGTGGGAGATTCCGTCCAGGATGGGATCAGCGGCTTTCTCTCCACCGAAGACCTGCCCGCCTTTACCGCCAAACTGACCCGCCTGTGCCTGGAGCACGATCTGCGCCAAAGGATGGGCGAAGCCGCCCGGCAGGCTTCCACAAAATTCGCTATCGAACGTACCACGCAGATCATGCTCGAACACTATAATAGGCTGGTCTACAACTTCCGGCCGCGCCAACGCAGGTGGGAAGTGCGCCTGCGCGGCCTCTTGGAGCGCTTCCGCGGATGAGCAGTCGCAACCAGAAGATCGGGGCCTGGGGCGAGAGCGTCGCCGCGAGATATCTTGAAGAGCGTGGTTACAATGTGATCGCACGCAACGTCCGCACACCGTATGGGGAGATCGACATCCTTGCGGAGAAAGACGGCTTCACCGTCTTCGTTGAAGTCAAGACGCGCACATCGAGCAGTCTCGGGCCGCCGGAGATTTCGGTCACGCCGAGGAAGCAGGAGCATATGTTAGCCGCCGCAGGGCAGTACGCGCAAGAGAACGAGATCGACCACTGGCAGATCGATGTTATTGCGGTGGAGGGGAAACCCAACACCATACCCAAAATCACACATTTTGAAAATGCTATTTGAGATTTCCCTTCGGGTTTTCTAAAATGACATCAATTAAAGTTGTTTTTTACTATTCCCCGCATTGTGCAGCTCACCCCGGATAAGGCGCGGCGGAGCGTTCGAGTTTCCGTGCGGTGCTTTCGAGCGGTATTTTCAACTCAATGATCACGCCCGGGCCATCAGGACGATTCCGCAGCCACAGGTCTCCGCCCGCTTTCCAGACCAGCGTGGCGACCATTGGAAGGCCAAGACCCATGCCGGGTAGTTCGCCGGTGAATTCCTTCTCGCCCTGCAAATATGGAAGCCAGACCCAGGAAAGCTGTTCAGCAGATAGGGTTTGTCCGTCATCAATCACGCGGATGCGAATGTAGTCTTCATCGACCTGCTCAACCGACACTTCCACGACAGGATTTTTCTCAGGGTGGAATTTGCGTGCATTGGTCAGTAATTCGTACAAAATGATTTCCAGCGCATCATATGTGAGAGCTACTACAGTCGAAGTCAAATATTCCGGCAAAGATATGGCCACCTCAGTCAATTTGAGAGGCTCAGAGATGGTTCGCACCATCTCAGGAATTTTTTCCAGAGCCACAGGTTCACCGAGGTTCAACGCCAGGGGCGCATCGATATACGTGAGAATTTCCTGAACATGTGTTGATAGCCTATCCACACCCGTGATGCTGCTACGGACAAGTTCCTTGACTTCATCTCCGGTCAGTTGATCAAAGCGCGATTTGAGCAAGGCCAAGGAACTGACCAATATAGACACCGGTGTGCGCAACTTGTGCGCCACCACCGTGTGAAAGCGACGCATATCCTGATAAATGGACATGCGCTCGGTAACGTCTTTCAGGCGCACGATGCGATGATATTCCACACCCAGCATAGTGTCCAGCGCATCTGCCATGACCCAGGCTGCGCGCGCAGTTGGCGTTTCCGGTTGGATAAGAAACAATGGGCTTGGTTCGTTGATCCAGTTTGCCCAGGCTTCTTCGGGTTCAGCCGTGAAGCGATGTTCCACCACGGCTACGAATGGTAGACCAAGATAATCTTCCGATAAATTGAGCAGGGTGCGAGCGTTCTCATTGGCATAATGGATGACACCCGATTTATCCAACAGCAGATAGCCATCCGCCGCATGAGAGGCCATCCATTTGAAGCGCGTCAGGTCAGTGACCATCAGCCGTTTGGCGTTCAAGCGCGTAATGGTGCGCAAACGCGACAGCAATTCAATGTCATCGAACGGTTTGTTGATGAAGTCATCCACACCTACGCTGAGACCAAGCGCGCGTGAGTCGCGATCTTTGTAGTCACACAACATGAGAACAGGCATACCTTGCAAGACGCGGCTGGCGCGCAAATGTCGGCAGATTCTCAAGGCGCTCCCTTCAGGGTCCATATCCAACAGGATCGCATCGGGGAGCATTCTTTCGGCCATCTGGGTACCCGCTTCCAAGGTGGGAGTAGTTTCCAATTTGAAAGTTGTGCCTTGCAACAGTTCTTTTAAATTCCGAACCACACTTTGACTGGGAATGATAGCCAGAATGAGGGAGGTTTCTTTGCGCGGCATACCCCCATTTTAGGGTATATACACATAGCGATAAATTACATCTTGCGTGCAAAAAGAGGCTATCGAAAAAGCCCATAAAAATAAGACGGCCACCGTGTCCGGTGGTCGTCAAAACGATTAAACGCCCGGTGTAGTGGCGAGACAATACCTCGCACTACTTTTTAGGCCGCCTGTTGAATAACTTGGGCGTAAACCTTTAGCGCCACACAGATAGGAGTGCGCCCATGATGAGCAACATGACCAGATGGTAGCCGGAAGTAATCAACGTAAAGCCGAAACTGCGCTTGGAAAAGCCATCGTTCACCCAATGCGTGGTGAAGACAAAGCCCAGCCAGATCATGAAGCCGGCTGTCAGACCGGAGACGAGCGTAGTGCTGCCCATGGTATTCAACAAGAACGAGACAAATACAGCCTCGATGAACGAGCTTACCAGCGCAAACACATAGGTGATTGGGTTGGCTTCCTGGGCAAAAGACTCATCCTTTTCGAGACCCTTCAACCAGGGCATCAGGAAGACCGGTTTAGAATACCAGACAAAGCCCACCACCAGGCTTAGAATCGCGGCTACCGCAACCGCCAACCAGTTGACACTACTAAAATCCATTTCAGCCTCCGAACATTAAGAATTGGATTGGCACGCGCCAACCTCTATGCCCAATATAACCCGGAACGTATGTTCTGGTTGCGACCTTTTAGAGGGGATTTGTCCACTTATTAAGCCATTCTCCAGTAGCGTCTAAAAATATTTCTCCATGTCGAATGGTCTAGAATGAATAGATGTCAGGTATATTCCCGAGGCGGCGTTCACCGACGAGGAAAGCACCCGAAACAGGCAAGGCAGCCAGAGCAAATTATCTATCCTATGCTATACTGAAATTGTTTTTTTGCATTGCATACAGGATTTTGACGAAAAGGGAATACCATGAAGAAGAAACTTACAGAATTGCTTGAAAAGGGCAGCCAGGCCGAAAAAAATTTCATTGCCGGGCTAGCCGAGGCAGAACGCGACGCGGATAGCACGATTGAGAAGTGGACAGCCAAAGACATCATTGCGCATAATTCCCATTGGAGGAAGCATCATGCCGAAAATTTATTGGCTGCACTTGCAGGCAAAACCCCAGCCCCCACTGATGACATCGACCATGCCAATGCGGACATTTATTACCAATATCGGGAAGAGCCCTGGGAGGTGATCGAGACGCTAGCTGGAAGCAGTTGTGAGCGCATGAAAGAGGCGCTGACCGGATTAGGAGATGAGGGCCTGCAGCGCGTCGGTTTCTTCCCCTGGCATGAAGGCCGGCCTTTGTGGAGATTCGTGGTCGGCAACGTTTACACGCACCCAATCCTACATTTATCTGACTGGCACATCAAAAAAGGAGATGCGGTGCGGGCAGCCGAAATGTATCGAGAAATGACCGGTCTGCTCTCAGACCTGGACGACAGCCCTGATTGGCAGGGGACGATCCGTTACAACCTGGCCTGCAGCTTCTCGCTTTTAGGACAAAGGGAAAAGGCTATCAGCGAATTGCGCGAGGCTCTGAAGATGAATCCGGCTCTGACCGAATGGTCCAAGCAAGATCCAGATTTTGAGTCAATTAGAAGTGAACCCGGATATAAGGCACTATACGAATAACCAGTTTGCAAAGTGAATACAGCCCTGAATAGCTTTGCAGGCTAGATCGTTTTTAAAAAGAGCCTTACAATTTCAGGATCAAAACGAATTCCCGCTTCTTTGCGAATGTATTCAAGTATCTTACCTTTAGTCCACTTCTTGCGATAAGGACGGTCAGAACCTAACGCATCCCAAACATCTACAATAGAGAAAATACGAGCCGCCAGAGGGATCTGTTCTCCGGATAAGCCCCGCGGGTAGCCGCTTCCATCCCATTTTTCGTGATGGTAGAAGGGGATGTCCAGGGCAGGTCTTAGAAAAGGGATATTTGATAACAAATCGTAAGCAAAAACCGGGTGTTTTCGCATCACCTGCCATTCTTCCTTTGTAAGTGGACCAGGCTTGAGCAGGATGGCATCGGGAACACCCATCTTGCCAATATCGTGCAATAAGGCCCCTCGACGAATATGGATCATGTCGAGTTCGGAAATGCCCATTGCACGCGCCAAATCCATTGTCAAATCCATCACGCGCACAGAATGATCTTCTGTGTTTTTATCACGCAGATCCAGTGCGCGCGCCCAACCTTCTAAGGTTTCATCGTAAGCGATCAACAGTTCGGCATTGAGAGTCTGAATTTGGCGCTCCGCTCGCTTTCGCTCTGTAATATCGGTCAAGATACCAACTGATCCAATAATTTTTCTTTCGAAGTCATGCAGCGGAGATGTCCACAATTGAACATCTACCAGGGAACCATCCTTCCGAAGGCGACGAGTTTCCAGGCCATAGTGAGTTGCTCCAAGAAGTTCATTTCTGATCTGTTCGCTGACTTCGGGTTGAAGTTCTTCCGGTACAGAAGGAAGGGGCCTTCCAATTACTTCATCTGCTTTCCAACCAAAGAGTTGTTCTGCCGCCGGGCTCCACAATTTTACGCGCCCCTCAGTATCCACCATATCGATTGCTAAGGGTGCAGCGTTGATGAGCGCTTGAAGCAATTCATTAGTGCTGCGGAGCGCTTCCTCTGCATATTTACTCTCTGTAATATCCCGCGAAATGACCTGGATTGCATAGACCTCCTCATTTCTTTTCAGCAACGCAAGGTATATCTCAAGCCATCGCACTTCTTTGCTACGCCGGATAGCCTTAACTTGAAACGGCTCAAAAAGCTTTCCGCTAACGATTTGGGTAAAACGCTCCACAAGCGATGGTATATCCGCCTCATCCAAAGTTCCAAGATCCAGAAACGACTTTCCAATCAACTCACTCCTGGGCTGGCCGGCAATGACCGCTGTGGCCTCGTTACAATCTAAAACAGTTCCATCCAATCCAACTAACGTGATAGATTCCGGAGACGATTCAAACAGGCGTCGATACTTCTCTTCGTTCTCACGCAGCGCATTCACGGCTCGCCGCTTTTCATCATTTAAAAGTTTTTCCTGCAAGGCTCGTTCAACTGCAGACCCCAGGCGTCCCAAACGATCTTTAAGTAAATAGTCTGTTGCGCCTTGGCGCATACACTCAGCGACCACTTCTTCCCCAACGGTACCTGTCACCACAATGAAGGGGATCTCCATACCCTGGCTTTTCAATAGATTCAAGGCGCGCATTGCATCGAACTGCGGCAATGTATAATCAGCCAGAATCACGTCCAATGTTGAAGATAGGCCATCGAGATAGTCTTGTTCGCTATCCACCCGACACCAGTCAGGTTCGTAACCAGCCTGGCAGAGTTCATGCACCATCAACTCGGCGTCAGTTTCGTGATCTTCGAGAATCAACACATGTAGGGGAATGGACATTTACTTATCCTCCTGGATACTCCAACCTCAATTGGATACAGGTGGCTCTTTAAATAATGGTGTTTGATTAAGTAACATCCAGTAAAGGCCTAACCGACGTACAGCCTCGACAAATTGTTCGAAATCTACAGGTTTAACAATATAGCTATTGACGCCCAATTGGTAACTTTCAACAATATCGCGCTCTTCCTGAGACGAAGTCAACACAACCACAGGTAGGATGCGAGTACGTTCATCCGTTTTAATGCGTTCTAAAACTTCCAAGCCATCCATTTTAGGTAATTTCAAATCAAGTAAAATCACCTTGGGAGCATCATCAATCCGGCGATGTGCATACGCACCGGTACAAAACAAATATTCCAATGCTTCCGCCCCATCACGCACAACCTGGATATGATTGGTAACATTGTTCTTTTTTAAAGCATAGAGGGTCAATTCCTCATCATTCGGGTTATCTTCAATGAGCAAAATTTCGATAGGTTTTTGAGACATAGTGTTCCTCTTTACAAAATTATAGACTGTCAACCTGCATTTAGCAACAATAGCATCATGTTAAAGCGTAAAATAAAACGTAGCGCCAACATTTGGTTCAGCTTCAGTCCACACACGCCCGCCATGGCGGTGGATGATGCGTTGCACAATCGCCAGCCCTACACCTGTCCCTTCAAATTCATCGTTTCGATGCAAGCGCTGGAACACGCCAAACAATTTATCTGCATACTGCATGTCGAAGCCCACGCCATTATCTTTCACAAAATATATTTGCTCTCCATCCTTTTCTTCACAACCTATCTCGATCCGGGCTACCTCCCGCTCACGAGTAAACTTGAGTGCGTTCGAAAACAAGTTCATCCAAACCTGCTTGAGCAACGCCGGGTCACCCTGACAAACAGGCAGTTCTCCAATCTCGATCTCTGTATCACGTTCTTCCAATTCGTTTTGCAGAATCTCCAACACCTGGCGGACTAATTCAGCAGTATTGACTGTTTGCTTATCGACTGGTTTTCGACTCAACCTTGAGAATGCCAACAAATCGTCTATCAACATTCCCATTTGCTGCGTGCTCTCATGTACAATCCCCAGCAAGCGTGTTGCCTCCCCGGGAAGTTGGGGGGCGTGATCTTCGATCAAGATGCGCGAGAATCCATCGATTGCCCGCAAAGGTGCCCGCAAATCGTGCGAAACGGAGTAGGAGAAAGCTTCCAACTCCTTGTTGGCGGCTTCCAGTTGAGCAGTGCGCTCCACAACCCGCTGCTCAAGTTCTTCGTTCAGTTGGCGAATTTTCTCCTCCACCTGTTTGCGCTCGGTGGTATCCTGCACAAAAGCCACATGAAACTCATTTTCTCCAAGCCACAGATGCCTGGAGAAAACTTCAACGGGAAAGATAACGCCATCCTTGCGACGATGGAAAGTCTCTACATGCTCCCTGCCCCCTTGTCTGTTCTCTTGATATTGCTCCAAGTTGCTGTACCAGCGTTCTTTCGGGTAAATTGGGTCAATATCCCACAGGCACAGGTGTAGCAGTTCATCACGGGTGTAACCAAGCGAACGGCATGCCTCGTTATTGACATACAAGTATTCCGCGTCGCGGTTCATCCAGAAGATCGCAGCCGAAGCCTGATCGTTGGAGTACTGGAACATTTGCAGTGTTTCTTCTGCCTTCTTGCGCTCGGTGACATCCCGCACAATTGCACAATCAAGTTCGCGGCCGCCAAAATCGATGTAATTGGCCATGACTTCCACTGGGATGAGCTGGCCAGCTTTGGTGCGGTGCTGCGTTTCAAGCGTCAGTTTGCCCAATTCTTTAATTTGTTTCCAGGTATCTGGCCAGTGATCCAATGAAAATCCCGGATCTATGTCCGACACAGACATACCTGTGAGTTCCTCATGGGTATATCCAAGCGAGCGACAGGCTGCCTCATTGACATCCACAATATTGGCTTCCAAATCCATCCAATAGACCGCATCAGCCACGCTGTCCACCGTAAAGCGAGTCAGGCGCAGCGCTTCTTCCACCTGTTTACGCTCCGTGATGTCACGAGCAGCAG
>Ga0105093_10001164_pt1 | contig 10072 bp, 4 predicted proteins | sample PPLLak3March2015_2_FD_79111 | JGI IMG/M metagenome (GOLD analysis project Ga0105093, IMG submission 79111) | Freshwater sediment microbial communities from Prairie Pothole Lake near Jamestown, North Dakota, USA - PPLs Lake P8 Core (3) Depth... | ecosystem: Environmental > Aquatic > Freshwater >... | reverse complement strand
TTTTACATTACCTACATCCTCTGGTAATGAGAACTCGATTACTGTGCTTGGGTTGTATGGATTCGGATAGTTCTGCTCTAGTGCATACTGTGCAGGTATCAATTCTCCTGATACCATTAGCTTCTGTATTGTTGCATCACTGATGACAACGTCTTCTCCTGATTTCCGGTTAACATTTACTGACTTTCCTGTTTCATCTTGTAATCTGATATCCATTCCTTCTACTCTTACTGTCAATGGATATGTTACACCACTCATCTCGATGGTTTTTATTGCACTGTTTATATCTTCTGCTATCCTTCCACTGCCGAATCTGATATCGAATATTCCTGCCGGCGGAAGCGGTGGTAGTTCATACTGCTCTAGATCTACTTCTCCTTTTACTGCATACAGTGTTGAACTTATTCCTGATGCATCCGTGATTGTTATCCTGCCCCAGTCTTCTTTGAACAGTTTCACTACTTCTCCACTGCCTTTGGATAATACATCTGGTATTACTATAGGATCAGTAGTCGTTACTTTTACCCAGTATCCATAGCCTGACACTAAGTTAGTTGCTATTACATATTGCACTCCATTAAATCCAAAGACACTTCCGGTTATCTGAGGATTAGCTACTATTAATGAAGCTATCGACGGACTATTTTCGTATCCTCCTATCATATTCCAGCCTAATGTTGCAAGGATTGGATCGTGTGCTACTATCTCTATTGCCGGGTAGATATATGTCTCTTCTACTGTGTTTTTCATCCAGTAACCATCTCCTGGTGTTGCTACAAATGCTTGAACATATTGTACACCGTTGAATCCAAATACATTTCCTGTTAGGTTTGGCCACCAGTTACTTACTGCCATTCCTGCTGGATTTGTTCCCGGAGCTGATACCATATTCCAGCCGTTGTTTACCGTTACTGATAACGGGAAAGTTGAAGGAAGTGGGTCACAAGGACCACCAGCTATTATTTCTTGCTGTGTGGGATTAGCTGCATTGCCGGAGACATTATAACTCCCGCCTAATCCATTATTAGAAAGTAATATATATAGTTCGCAAAACTCTGTTAAAACAGTATTGTCCAAAATATACAGAGCACCCACAACAGAGTTAAGATTTGATAATCCAGCAATATTAGTAAGAGCATCATTACTACCAATATTTAAATAATCAACAGATGTAACACTTGATAATCCATTAATATTTATCAGAGCATCATTATTATAAATAGCCAAACTTCCTAAAATAGAGATAAGACTGGATAAGCTATCTAAATTGGTCAGAGCATCATTATTATTTATTGCTAAAGTTGCAATAGAAGTAAGATTAGATAATCCATTAATATTGGTCAGATTAGTGTTTTGACCAATAATTAAATTTCCTCCAACATTAGTAAGGTTGGATAATGAGTCAATATTCGTCAGGAAAAAGTTATCAGATATTTCCAAATTTCCTCCGATACTAGTGATATTGGATAATGCATCAATATTAACCAATGATGCATTATTTTGAATAGTCAAATCCTCTCCAACAGAACTAATATTTGATAACCCATTTAAACTATTGAGAACAGGATTATTCTCTACCGTCAAACTGTCTGCAATGGAATTAAGATTTAATAATGCATCAATACTATTTAATAAAGTATTCCCTCCTATAGTCAAACCATTTACAGAAGTAAGATTGGATAATCCATCAATATTAATCAAGCTGGAATTAGAAGCGATAGTTAAAAATCCTCCAACAGTAGTAAGGTATGGTAATTCATCAATGTTAACTAAGGCAGCATTATTCTGAATAGTCAAATCTCCCGGAACAGAAGGAAGTGCGGATATATAAATGTTTGTAAGAGAACCATTGTCAGATATGGTGAAGCTTCCACCAAGACTGGTAAGATCGGAAAAAGAAATAAAAGGCAAAGAGGAGTTGTTGCTTATAGTTATATTTTCTCCAATGGATCCAATATTTTCTAATTCCTGAATATTGCTTAGCGAAGAATTGCCGTAGATTTCAAGATCTCCGCCGAGAGAGGGAAGAAAAGTTAATCCTTCAATAAAAATCAGAGAACTATTAGACCTGATGCTTAAACTACCTCCAATAGTGACATTGTGGGGGTAAGACCCGAAAGCATTTGTAAGAGCATCATTATCAGATATTTCCAAATCCCCTCCAATAGAGGTAAGAACAGCAAAGCCATCCAGATTCGGCAATGCATCATTATCAATTATCTTTAAATCACCTTCAACAGAGATAAGATTGTCAAATTGAAGATAGGGCAGAGCATCGTTATTGATTATGTACAGCTCTCCAACAGATGGAAAATTAGATAGGGGATCAATATTGCTTAAAACCGAATTAGATTGAATATATACGCCTCCTCCAACAGAACCAAGCCCTGATAATCCACTAATATTAGTTAGACCGTTGCCGCTTAAATTCAAATCTCCTCCTATAAAATCTAGATTAGATAATCCATCAAGATTTGTTAATTGAAAGCTGCTACTCATAGTAAAGTCTCCTCTAATTGAGTCGAGACTTGATAGTCCATCAATGTCAGTCAGTCCGCTTGCACTATGAAAATTTAAATTTTGGACAGATGTAATTTCTGATAATCCATCAAGATTAGTTAGAACCGAGGCGTGAGCTATAATTAAATCTCCTACAATCCAACTAAGACTTGATAATCCCTCAATATTAGTTAGAGAAGGGCTGGCATTAATACTTAAATCACCTCCAATATAGTTTAGACTATTTAATCCATTAAGATTGATTAAAGCAGAGTTTTGAAATACATCTAAGGTTCCTCCTATATTTGTGAGACTTGATAATCCATCAATATTAGTCAGAACATTGTTTTGAAAGATTGTAAATCTTCCTCCAACAGAGGTAAGATTTGATAATCCATTTGTATTTGTAAGTGCACTATTAGATCTAATGCGCAAATCGCCTCCAACAGAAATAAGTTCTGATAACCCATTAAGATTTGTAATCTCTCCATTAAAAATTTCCTCAATTATCAAATTTCCAGTTACTTCAGTATAATTAAAATCATCAACCTCGGCCTGCGTGGTAAGATAAATATCCTGTGCACTTGTATTTAATGGTAAAATTAAAATTGAAAAAAGAAATAGAAACAGCGCTTTCATAGAAGCCTCCTCTTATCCCGACAAGTCGGGAATGGTTTAGTGTTTTTACGTTGTTTGCTTTATATCTATACTATTTGCAAATTCTCTTAGAATATTGAAAAATAATTTTAGGTATAAAGGTATACGGTATAAGGGAAAACATTTAATACAAGCATATTCCTTTATACCAGAGGACATAATGCTACTTAATGTGGATGAAATAACAATAATAACCAGGATTGCTGCAGGTGATTCCGAAGCTGAGAATTATTTATTCTCACACTTTAGGGAAAGAATTCAATTCCTAGTTAGGGTTCGTTCAAGAGGAAATATTCCAAAACAGGATCAGGAAGATATAATAAGTGAAATTCAGCAGGCTATTCTTATAAATCTCCGTAAAGGAGGATTCGACACTGAAAGAGGAAAACCTCTTGAGGCTTATATAGCTGGAATTGCCAGCAATATTGTGGGTCAATATTTTAGGAAATTGAAAAGAGAGAAAACTACTGTTGATATTGATTTACAACCTCACATTGAAAATCCCGGAAATATTTTATCGGACTTGATTGACGAAGAGCGGCGGGAAAAACTAAGAAACTACCTTCAAAGATTAAAACTAAAGTATAAAGAAGTTTTAGTAATAAGAATATATGAAAACAAATCTATTGACGAAATAGCAAAGCAATTAAATTTAGATCGGCGCAGAGTAAGCGAACGGATTAATTATGCTTTTAAGCTGCTCTTAAAAGAATGTAAAAAAGATAATTATTTTCAATAATTTCATAACTCCGGCAAATAGTAATATAGTACAATAAATATATGATGTATCGAATAAGAAAAATGGGAATTGAATGAGACTTCATAAATTAATTAAAAAGTATTGTGAGAAACAATGGAATGTAAAATAAAAAACAGGCATTTATTAATCTCTAATTATCTAATGGGAGATCTTCCGGAGGATGACGCAAAAAAATTTGAGGAACATTATTTTCACTGTGAAACCTGTTTTAAAGAACTAAAAATTGCAGAGGATGCAATAAGCATTATTGCCAAAGAAGGACCCACAATTTTTAAGCCTGAGGTTCATCAGCCTTTGGTTGAAGCAGAAGACAAATCTTACAAGAATAAATATTTACAAAATATTATTCGCAAATTAATATTTCCTGATTTAAGAACACCCTTCAGATGGGGAATTGCGTTGACATCTACTGCAGTCCTGGCAATAATTTTTTTCTTATTGTTGCAGAACAAACAGACAACTAAGAATGAAAAAGTTATTTCAAAAGATGAAGTAATAATTCCTGAAAATCAGAATCCATTAACTGCAGATACATTAATTAAACAAGTTAATTCACAGAATAAAAATGATTTTGCTGTACTGACCGAGCCTTCTTTTAAACCTGTAACGTATCTTGAAGAATGGATAACTGAAAATGTTCGATCAGATGATTTGATTGATTCAGTATTTTCACCGGGGATAGGGGAAAAGTTTTATAACAATAAGATTACTTTCCAATGGACTATGAATAAAGATTTAGAGGGAATAACTATAAAGATCATGAATAATCTTGAAAAAGAAATTTTCAAATCAACATTAGATAATGATCAATATCCTAAGTTTACATTTCAAGCCAACCCGAAAATTTTCAAACAACAAGGACTTTATTACTGGCGGCTTGAAGATGAAGAAGAAGTGCTGTATGTCGGAAAATTTTATTTCCTAAAGTAGGAACACAATTAATTACTTCCGATTAAAACAAAGCTTGCCCAGGAGCGAGGTCTTGCCGTAGATTCATTTTCAATAAGGGTTAATTTTGCTTGTTGCAATGCTTTTGAATAATTCTTACCGGAAAGCACTTGTCTGTAAAACTCAATCATTAGTTCACTTGTATGTTTGTCAGGGATTTTCCACAAGGAAAAAATTATATTATCTGCACCGGAATATAAAAAGCCTCTGGTTAAAGCCATCAAACCTTCTCCACGAATTAACTTGCCTAACCCGCTTTCACAACTGCTTAAAACTACCAGGTCGGCATTCATATCTAAATTATATGTTTCACCGGCATACAATATTCCATCATCAGAAGAAAGAGAATCCAATGGTTGTGCAAACACCACTCCGGAAATCTTAGGTTGTATTTCGTTCATAAAGCTATGGGTTGCAAAATGAACTATATTATAGTTACTGATATTTGTTTTTAAAGCTGTTTCCGTCGCGTCGGAATGAAAAAAAGCAAGACTTGAACTATCTTTTTCATTTTTTGCAAAAAGATTAATAATTGATTTTACTTCCCACTCACTATATTTCAGTTCCTTAAATTTTTTCCCATCAATTGTTACTGAGCGCAAAGAGTCTTCTGAATTTTCGAATAGTAAATCTCTACTTGTCAGCGTAAAACCAGTTGAACCACTATCTGAAAATACAGGTGCAAATCCCATAAAACTTTTCTCCGGAATCTTTACATTTATATGCTCTCTCACTTTTAAGCTATTTATATAAAGTGTAGATGAGTAATGGTAAGAAACATTAAAAGTTTTAACGAGATAATCGAGTTTACTGTAATCGCTTCGATCCTTCTCTTGTACTGATGTGAATAAAGCTTCAAATGGGATTTTATATAATAAATCGTGCGGGATGATTACAAGATTTTTTCTAACACCGATTTTATCTGTAACAGGTAAAATTAGCAGCTTGCTTAAATCATTTGCCGATATGATATATTTTTCTGTTTCTGTTTTTAAAATCGAAGAATAGAAATCTTTTACTATCTGAGAAAATTTAACAGGTTTTTTAATTGACAGTACATCGAATTTATCTTTTGAAACATTGAAAATATAGATTGTGCTATCACCGACAAAGTACTCGATTAAAACTGTACTATCAGGTAATTGCTCTTGAATCTCCTGAACAGAAATGGTGCTGGTTTGAAATTTCAGATTGAAATAATCCGGATAATTCTTTTCAAAGTTCGAAATTAATTGTTCATACGAAATTTTTAAATCAAATAAGTGATTTTCGTATTCGCTGATTTTAAGACTATCTCCGGATTCTTTTTTAAGATATTCATTTTGTAATTGGGTTTCATAAAAAGCAAGATCAATCTTCAACCGCTTTTCTTCATCAATAAGGTTCTGAGGCAGCATGACAAATTGCTTAGCCTGCACTTCTGCAAGTCCTTCCTGCAATACAGCAGCTTTACTTTTTTCAGCGAATAGAAAGGCTTGCTGTCTGTATTTTTCCTCTTTAGTAATAACATAAAGCTTAAGACTTGTTTGGATTGCCCGGTCATAAATTTCAGCAACTTGTTCACCTAGAAATAATTTTGAACCCTCAGCCTTGTAGCCTATTCGCATCTTATCAATAATCTCAACAGCAAGTTTGTAGGTGGATAAAGACATTTCCAAATTTGTTTTCGCAAGCTGGCTAGAACTTTCATTTTTTTCGGATATATGAAAAAAAATTTTTGCTTTTAATTTTAATGCGTCAAGTAAATAAGATTCGGAGCTAATACCAATAAGAGACGGGTTGTTGTAAACAGATTGATCGTTGAATTGAGAGACAAGTGAGATAATGGAATGTTGACAGTAATCCAAAGACACAGCAAAATCAAATTTTCTTTCATATACTTTAGCAATATTCAAATAACTTTCAGCAACATCAGGATTTTTTTCTCCAAATAAGTTATGTCGTATGCTTAATGATGTTCGTATATATTCCAGTGCCTGCTCATAATTACCTTTATCTCTGTATGCATTTCCTATATACATATAGTTTTGTGCAACCATACTATGATCTTCTCCAAATAATCGGAGCAAGATTGTTAATGATTTTTGTTGGATTTCCAGTGCTTTCTCGTAATCACCCGTTTTCAAATAAATAATTCCAATGTTAATATAGCTTCCAGCAACATCTTGATGGTTTTCGCCCAGTATTTTAAGTCTTACTGATAATGATTTTTCGTAATATTTAATTGCCTGTTTAAAATCATCTTTATGAGAATAAATAGTTCCTATATTATTATAATTATTTGCAACAAAAATTTGTTCTTCACCCAATATGCGCAGATTGATTAATAATGATTTCTGAAAGAATTCCAATGCTTTATCGTAATCGCCTATTCCTTTATATGTTATCCCAATATTGTTATAGTATTTAGCAATTTCGGCATTCTCTTCCCCCAATACCTGCAATCTGATTGTTAGTGCTTTTTGAAAATATTCAAGAGCCCGATCATAATCTCCTTTTTCCAAATAAATAGTTCCAATGTTATTATAGCTTAGACCAGCCAGATGACTTTTTTCACCAATTATTGATAACGATTTAATAAAGTATTGCAATGCCTTATCATAGTTGCCTTTTTGCGAATAAACAGATCCAAGATTATTATTGCTTGATGCTACCAACCTGTGATTTTCTCCAAGATTCTTTTGCCCAATTTCAATGGCATATAAAAAATGTTGGATTGAAGATTCATATTCCCCTTGCACCTTTAAAATCCAACCGAGCATATTTGAGCACATAATAAGATTCACCCATATTTTTTCCTGATCTATTTGCTTACTTAGTTCTTCATAAATTTCTTTTGCTTTTCCATAATAAAAATAGGAAGTGTCGTATTCTGCTGCATCAAAAAGAGTTTTGCCTTTTTTAAAATATTCATTAGCAAGGGTAGTGTCTTGTAATAAAAAACCACTTTTTATAGTTTCAGGAGTTTCCTCCTGCGATAGTGAAACTTCTATAAAGATTAAAAATATAAATAGTAAAAGAAATGATGTACGTATTCTGTTTCTCATCTACCAAACTTTATTCTAAAAATAATTATAACTTAAAACGGAGGATAAAACTATATTGGAATTAAGACTGATTGAAAATTATGACTTTATTTGAAAAACGCAATACGTTTTTTTGATGAAACCTCTGAAAAGAGATTTGACTTGCCCTCCAAAAAGAGATTCATTGGGGAGCGGATCATCAGTAAACTTCGAGAATCAGAAGTTTTGCAGTCAAATGGTCGAAGCAAAACAGAGATATGTCGCCATCTTGGGATAAAGGATCAGACATACTACAAATTGGCGGAAAGAAAATGTTGGGATGAGAATAGATAAAGCAAAAAGAGTAAAGGGGATAGAACAAGAAAACACAAGACTAATTAAATTGGTTTCAGATTTATCAATAGATAATGCAATCCTGGAGGAAACAGTCCGGGGAAACTACTATCCCGGAAAAGAAGCCTCGAGCAGTTGGGGAAGTAATGGAGAAGCTGAAAATATCAGAGCGCAGAGTATGTCGTCTATTTGATCAATTAAGATCAATACAGAGAAGGAAGATAAAGACAAGTAATGCTGAATGATTAGCAAGTAAAATGTAGTAGGTAATTCAAATTAAATCTCAAAAAGACACTGTCTAAGAGATCATCTAGCCCCTCCAAATTTTGAGATCTCCCAATTATTAAAGAAAGGTTTAGATTATTTTCTATAGAAATCGATTCATTGTAATACTTGTTAAATAACAATATTTGCGGAGAGTCAGGGACAATCTGCTATACTTAAAATGCTTTGAAATTTGCTTGAAAACGAATCATTTTTTAGAAGGTCTCCAAAAAGTCTCCATCTTTTTTAAAACTTTAGTCTATTTTATAAGTATTTTAAATTTTTTTAGTAGAAAAATATTTAGTCTATTGAAGTAATCAAGAAATCAAAATTAAAAATCCCACTCAACCATCACTAGGTTGGATAGAAAAGGCTAGTAGTGACTTTTTTTACTTCATCAATATAAATTTCTTGGTCTCAAATTATTTCAATATCATTTTGAACTACCCGGTTAAGTAAACACAGAAATAAATTCAATTAATTTAAAATTATTTGAATAATGCCCTGTATAGTGATATGGATATAAATAAAGGAATTTAGGTATTCGGGCAAATATTACTTCCAGAATTAATGATCATTTCAATTTAATTTTAGGTCGTGGTCGTGATAAAAACCAAACTGATAATCTAATCGATAATAACACAAAACAAAGTTATGTAATTAGATTTGGCTTCATTGCTAAATATCAAAAAATGCCACTTATGAATCAAAATCGCAGCTTTTGAGTTGATTTTGGAAAATTTCGCCAGTATGTTTTCAGTGTAAATTTATTATTTGTTGCATCTTGTTGAACTGAAATTCAGAAGCTTAAAGGGGAACGGAGATTAGTTCAAACTATCAACTGACAGGAGGAGAATCGATGATAGTTAATACTAAAGATTTTAATTCCTTCCTAAGAAAAGTTAATAACGGACTGGGAAGCTTCAGCGAAGTTATTATTCCTTTCCATGCTGGTCCTGAAATAAACGGTAAGGCATCAATTCGACTTGGTAGGTTAGAGGAATCAAAAAATTTAAAACTGAATTATTTTAGATCATTCGATCCCCTAAAAATTCTCTTCTATCTTTCCCGTGAGCAAGTATATCCCCTAAAAGAAAATAATAAAAAAAGAATAATCCTCGGCGTAAAAGCATGTGATCTTAAAGCTTTACACTTGCTTGATAAAGCCATGCTTCAAAATGGATTTGTTGATCCTGCCTATAAAATATGGAGGGATAATACTCTAATAGTTTCTTCTGATTGCGATCATTTGCACGAAACCTGCAGTTGTAATCTGGTTAACGGTCATCCATATTCGGAAAACGGATTCGATCTTAATCTATCTGTAATAGATGGGAATTATTATGTTGAAATCGGCTCAGAAAGATGCCAGGATTTTGTTGAGCTGATGAAGAAGGAAATCTCTGTAGGAAATTCAACTGCCTCTGATCAGGGACTTGTGAAATCAAATCGTCAAAAAGTTTTCGATCAATTGTGCAAGAAGAATGATCATCTGGAACATTCAGGAGATTATTCGGGATTTCGAAAAGTAATACATAAAAACTGGGAAGAAGCATCAAAGGAATGTATTGGTTGTGGTGCATGC
>Ga0105093_10001163_pt1 | contig 10081 bp, 9 predicted proteins | sample PPLLak3March2015_2_FD_79111 | JGI IMG/M metagenome (GOLD analysis project Ga0105093, IMG submission 79111) | Freshwater sediment microbial communities from Prairie Pothole Lake near Jamestown, North Dakota, USA - PPLs Lake P8 Core (3) Depth... | ecosystem: Environmental > Aquatic > Freshwater >... | reverse complement strand
TTTCCTGTAAAGAAGGGGATGACCTATGTTGTTTCTGATGAATTAAGTTCACATCGTTCATCAACAAAAAATGGTGTAAAATTATTGATTATTGATGGCGACTTTTTACAATTTAAATCTTAATGAAAACGATAACCCTGATTTGATAATTCCTTAATTTTCAATATAGTTAAATCAAAGTAAACGATTCCTATATTTTGATGACTGTTTATTCCCATTCGCGCCTTAGTTGTTATGAGCAATGTCCGCAGAAGTTCAAGCTGCAGTATATTGATAGGGTTGAAACAGAGGTTGAAGGAAGCATCGAGGCTTTTCTTGGCAGTCGTGTTCACGAGACGCTTGAAAAACTGTATCGTGATCTTAAGTTTCAGAAGATAAATTCTTTAGATGACCTTCTTGTTTTTTTACGTGATGAGTGGAAGAAAAATTGGTCTGATGATATCGTGATTGTGAAAGAAGAATACACTCAAGAGAATTATCTGAAGATGGGGGAGAAGTATCTCTCGGATTATTACAAGAGGTATCATCCTTTTGATCAGGGTAAAACGATTGCTCTTGAGGAGCGTATTTTGGTTAATTTAGATGATACTGGTGAATATAAGCTTCAAGGGTATATTGATCGGTTGACTGAAGCAAAAGATGGATTCTATGAGATCCATGACTACAAAACAAACTCACGATTGCCCTTGGCCGATTATATTAGGACGGACCGTCAACTTGCACTGTATATGATTGGTGTTAAGAAGAGTTATCCTGATGTTAAAAATGTTCATCTCATTTGGCATTTTCTAGCGTTTGATAAAGAAGTTGATTCTACAAGAACTGATACTGAGCTTGAACAACTGAAAAAAGATACAGTTGGTCTTATTGATACTATTGAAAGTGATGAGCGCTTTGAGGCAAGTCCTTCTCTTATTTGTGATTGGTGTGAGTTTAAAGCTGTTTGCAGGCAGTGGTCCCATTTGTATAAGGTTATGGAGAAGCCTGAGAACGAGTATATGAGCGATTCCGGTGTGGTGCTTGTTAATCGTTATGCTGAGCTTAAGAACAAGCAGAAATTGTTCAACAACGAGGTTGATGATGAGCTTTCTAAACTTGAGGAAGCGATAATAGCGTTTGCTGAGCGGGAGAAGGTTGATTGTGTGTTTGGTTCTAAGAACAAGGTAAGGATCACTGAAAGTGAAAGGCTTTGTTTTCCTAGTAAGAATAGTAAGGAACGGGAACGGTTAGAAGAAGTGTTACGTAAGTATGGGAAGCTTGAGGAAGTCAGTCAGCTGGATACGACAGCTCTAGGTGAAATAATCAAGGAAAAACAATGGGATGCTGAGGTGCTAAAAGCATTAAAAGAGTACGTAGAGTTGGAGAAGAAGAAACGGTTGTATTTGAGTAAGATGAAAGATGAGGGTTGATTCATCTATTTTTAATTAACATAAGTTATCTGAGGTTTTATAAAGGAATAGATGTTTTGAAATCAAATTGAGGTTAGAAAAATGGATTATTGGCAAGTTTCGGCAGGAGCAGAAGGGAGAAAGTATGCTTACTTATTTTTTGATTATGGAATAATGTGTGTTGGTGGAGATACATACGAAAAAAGAATTAAGGAAGTAAAAAAGAATGACATTGTGGTTCTAAAAGGAGGGAAAAGTGAAATTCTTGGAGCGGGCATTATACAAGAAAAAAATGGAAATATCAACTTTATCGATGAAGAATGGCTAGGTAATTTTGAAGGATGGAATTTGAAAGATTATGTTTATGTTGAATGGCATCAGCCAAAAGAACCAATTGAAGTAAATGAAGGGTTGACGATAGGAACACTATTTAGATTGCATAATGATAAAATTAAAAAAATTGCAGATGAAATCATTGAAACATTTCCGAAAAATAAACCTAAACCAAAACCTGATTTATCACGAATTAAAAAAATAGATGATAACTCAATTATAGATTATTTAATAAAACAAGGTATGCGACCTAGGAACGCTGAAGAACTTACTAATACGTTCAATACAATTAGGTTATTAGCAAATTTCTATTATGAGGAGTGTGAATGGGATGAAGTCAGAGAACATGAAACAAGAACTTTTCTCATAATGCCGTTATTATTTGCATTGGGTTGGTCAGAACAAAAATTAAAAATTGAATTAGGAAAAGGTAATCGGGAGCGAATTGATATTGCATGCTTTAATAAACCTTACACAAAAACATTGGATGAGGAACGTAAAAATTGTATTCTTCTCATAGAATCAAAAGGTTTCTCTCAAGGACTTGATACTGGAAGAGACCAAGCTGTAGAGTATGCTAAAGTGTTTCCAAACTGTGATAAAATAATTGTATCAAATGGGTTTTGTTATAAAGCATTTAATAAGCTTGGAAACGAATTTTCTACTACCCCAAGCGCATATATGAATCTTTTAAATCCAACAGACAAATATCCACTCTATCCAGAATCAAAAGGAACTCTAGAAATATTCAAGATGCTATTACCATGATTTATAAAATCTACGATGCTTAAGAATCATATAACATGATATTACTTGCGGCATTCTAGTAAAACTAACTATCCAAATCACGATTACAAATTTTCATTCCCTTCTTATTTTGTTGTAGAATAGAACACACTTCCGTTTTACATATAAATCTATAGCCGCAGGTCATCAAAAGTAGTGGGCAATATTGCTCCTCAGTTTTTTTAGAATTAATTCCGATACATAATTTATTGATCTCTTCCCCAGAGCCAAATGGACAAAAAAGATCCATATTTTCAAATTTACATTTGCTGCACATCCTAGATGCAAAATCATATGATACATCCATTTGTGCAGGATAATATTTTTGAACCTGTTTTTTATCTTGATAAAGTAAGCTTTCATAACAAGTTCGTACTAAATGAGAAAAATTAATCGATTCCTTTAAATCCTTCCCATTTTTTCTATGGGAAAATTCTCTTAAAAACTCCTCTTTTTCGTTAGATTTTGCAAAATTCCATATAGTATTTTTTGCAAATCGTATATTCCAGATATCGCCCGGAAACTCAACTGAGGGCATAATCTTATTTATGTTTTCATGAAAAAAAGTTATTTCTGGTTTTGTTTCGGTAATCGCTTTTAAAAATATTTCATTTAGTTTATAAGATGGTTCAAGATAATCTCTTAATGCAGCCCATAGTCTCTTATTTTCATATTTTTTATTTTTCCAAGAATTATCATCTATTTCTTTTTTAAAATCATTTTCAATATTTTCTATCAATTTCTCTAACATTGCATTCGCGTTATTTTCTGATTTCCACCATCCTCTGATTATTTCATTAAGTTTATTTTCCTTATCTTTTTTTGATTTAGCTTTTGAAATATCTTTATATGACAGGATATATGATCTTTTTGCTATATTGTCGATATTGTATTCAACAGACTTATCTTTAGATATTTGACTAACAAAAAATTTTATGATATTGCCATCATAATTTTCTTTCAATATATACAGAGTTCTTAATACGCCATACATCGATCCCCAATCTCTTGGGGAAAATTTGGTAGATTTTTCTTTTATTTCAAAAGGTATTAACTTTTGAGAATTATCACTTCCATCATTTGATTTTTTGTTATCTGTAGCTCTAAATTTATCTTTAATTAGATAAAGATAATCGCGGCCGGATCTTGTTGTATCAATCTCTTTAACAATCCCAGTAAAAACTATTCCGCCCTTTTGCCAAAGTTCATCAACATTCCTTTGATAGTCATTTATATAGCAAAGCCAGTGAACTAATATTTTTTTACTTGATTCTAAATTTTGAAAGTTTTCATCTCCGATACTTACTTGACCATATGCATTCAAGGTTTCCCATCTAGCTTTGTCCATCCAGGCAGCTATTTCGACCATTTTTTTGAATTCATTTTCATATTTTAGCATAATATCAAGTCTAAAATTTTAATTATATTTTTTATAATTTTGCTATCTTTCCCGCATCAGTTAAAACTAAACCATCTTCTGTCGATATATATCCCATATCTCTCAGTTCATCTATGTTTCTGTAAAGCATTGCTCTTGATGTTCCTATTTTATCTGCAAGTTCTGTTAAAGATATTTTTGAATAATCTTTTTCAGAAAGTGCATTTAAAATATTTTTTTGGCTATCTGTTAATTTAAAAGCAAGTTTTGGCAACCATACGACTGCCGTTTTATCTTCTTCAGGATTGTAAGCGATCTTTTTCACTCGATCACATCTAGCGTATGCAGCAAATAAAAGACCCAACGCTTTTGTCTTACGACCTGAGGTTACATTTACAAATATCTCATCGTCTTTTGGTTGCATATCTATTATTTCAACGCACTTCTCCGCCACACCTACTATATCATAGACTTCTGTTTTTACTGGTTTTACGTCCACCACTCGTCCCAGTGATTCTTGTATTAGTTTGAAACTTTTTTCTTGTTCTTTGTCTGGTTTCTGATCTACAAGCAGTATTAGTCGGTCTGGTCCTAGTCTGTTTGCCGCTAGTAATACAGGTTCGGGGGAGTACAGCGTTGCTATCAAAACTTTTGCCATACTATACCCTATTTTTGTAGCAGGATAGCGTTTGATCATTAATAAGTTTATCTACAAATTTTAGTTTTTTCATAATTTTTATATACATTGTATACTAAAAAGTAGAAATGTTTATATAATGATTTACTATCTCGTTTGTCATGATAAGCAACAATGGCAGGATGATAATATGAGAAAAAAAACAAAAATAGTAGCAATGGTGTTTGGAATGCTGGTGATAGCATCGATCGGAATTTCTGCGGTTTCGACGAAGCTTACAACTGTGTCGTTTGGAATGCGGGGAGAGACCAAACCAATATACACACTCAGAGGTTTTTACGACAGGAGTATAACGGACTATTCAGGGGATACATATCACCTCCATCTCGACCATGTTAATGGAACCTTTACTGGTTGGTATGTTAATGGGATGGGATATGTGTATCACGCATACGGAACTTTCGTTATAGAAGGTAATCAAATCAGTGGGACATGGCAACTCGACATCGGATATTCTGGTTGGATATCTGGGCATATTGGAGTGTAGAAAAACCTTGTGCAATATTGTGAGGTTAATATGAAAAAAGAAGACGTTGAATTGGTGCTTATGAAGAGTTTTGACTACTGGAAGTCTGTCCTATGCAATGAAATCGACCTGGGCGAACTCAGTGAATTATCAAACTACATCTGGGAAAGCATAAAAGATGACCAGGAAAGAGATGAAAAAACAAAACGCATATACGTGGTAACAAAAAAGACCTTGAGCAGGCTTGTCACCAAAGGACAGCAGACATTCGGGGACATATATGGAAATAAAATTGTTTTAAAATTCGTGGATAACGACGAAACACCATGCCTTCTTGAATCAGGGGCTCTTCTTTTATGTAATGACAAAAGCCCTGATACACAACAGGAAAGCATGGAACCCCAAAAAAACGATTTGGAACATGATGAAATTGCCGAGATAGAGAAAGAGATGGAAGAATTATATAAAGAAACCACCAAAAAGAAAAACGGTGGAAAAAAAATGGGAGACACAAAAAGAAGGGGTAGAATGAAAATAAAAATTGAATTTGACTTGGATGAAATCTACGCTGATGAATTTAGGCCGATTTTCGATCAGCCAATCTTGAAAGTTCTGCGAGATATAAAGAGGGTGCAGTCATTAATCATTGATAAAATTTCAAATGATATAGAAACATCATATGGTTTTAAAAATCTCTCATATGAAGAGTTGTATAAAAAAATTGATGCATGGGCAACAAGAGATCATAAAGAAGAAATGAAACAAAACGAGATGTTGAGGAAAAGAAATGAAAACTAAAAAAAGAAGACTTACACAACATCTCTGCCCAAAATGCGGGAAGCACATAGATATAACCATAGCACCGTACCAACTGGAAAGGGCTAGAAAACAATGCAAGATCTGCAAATGCGATGAGAAGTGAAGAATTTAAAGTAAAATAGTTTGGAGATGAAAATGAAGTTGCAATTATCTAAGGAAGAAGTTAATAAAAATCGTGCCGAACATGCAAAACGTCTAGATGAAGAACTAGATGCAATTAAGCACATACAATATTTTAAAGACATGGTCAATGTTGATTTGAGGGGAAAGCGAGGACTAGATATAAAAGGGAAGGATTTTGCAGTAAGTGCATGTGTAAACAAGCTGTTGTCTTATTTGCTGCCCATGGATGTACAAAATCTCCATTGCATTCGTTATAATCTTTATGGAGATGTTGGTGAATTTGAGTTTGACATCTCCAAGTTTTCAGAAACCATGGTAAATGTGATACTAGAGATAATTGATGACTACAATTCAGATAACGATCACAAGGTAGTTGCAAAGATAATCGAAAAGTATCATACCTGCGGGTACTGCAAGTTGACTTTTGATGCGACAAAGTCTTTTGTTTGTCCAAGATGTGCAAAGACGAACTAGTATCTTAAATTGAAAAAATGGAGCATAGATGGAAATAAAAGTTGTGACAAGAACTGATGCAGAACGCATTAAAAATGAACTATGGAGTGGAAGAAACGTCACCCGAAGTAGTTATTCTGAGTTCGTTGAAAAACAAAAACAGTTAACGCAGAAAATACCAATTATTGAAATTGTAAATGGTCATGGTATTTACGCATATGAGTTTAGAGATGGTAAAACACTGTTTGGCGCCTTGGACATTAAAACAGGAGTACCTACTATCTATGGCAGAAAGTCGCTCAGGGAAATTAGAGGAGACATCACAAAAGGTTTAATCAAAAAAATAGAAAAAGAGAACCCTGGGATTTACTCTGTTAGAAGCTATTATGAGACCAGCATTCGTCAGTTCCGTCAGGAAGAACTATGCAATGGTCATATGAAACGATTTCTCCTGCAAGGGGAACAATTTGTTCTTGATCTTGGTGCTGGTGATAATCCGGATATTCGTGCAACCCATGCCATTGATCTTGTAAAATCTTCAAAGCAATTTGCAGGATTGGAGTATAAAACAGGATATGATCTCCTTGCACCTAAAGTCATGTTGCCGTATTCTGAGAACTATTTCGACCGTGTGGTTAGTTATGGGGGGTTGGCTATTAATTTTGAATCACTTAAGATTTACAAAGAAATCCATAGAGTCTTGAAACCAAGTGGGAATCTTGAATTTAACCATGCATCAAATAAAACCAAGAAATGGTTGGAAAAAGCAGGGTTTCAAGATATCAGAAATGATGAATATTTCGATGAAATTATTAATCAAAAGATAAGTGTGATTATTGCTACAAAACCAAAGTAGGATAAATATTATTAGAGTTTTAGTGTCTCTTCTATCCATTTACAATATTCACAGTTTTCACTATGTTTTGGCATCGAGCCGTTTAGCACCTTGTAAGCCCTATTCACCAACTCCTTTGCATCTGCAGGATTAGTTTTCACTTCAATAACCGTGCAGTGAATGCACATCCCGTTGTGCAGTTCGCAGTCATCAGGATAATAGAATGCCAGATATGCCTTATTGGTTGTTTTGTAACCCATTGCCTTGATTAGATAAGAATAGACATTCAATTGTAGCTGATAAGAGGAATGAACATCCTCTGGAGCCTTAGATTTTGTTTTATGGTCAAATGCCACGATATTCTTGTCTTCAAGCTCAAAATATTCATCAGGCCTTCCGGTTAATGTAATCCCGTTCTCTTCTTCATTTGTTAGTGTCTTTGGCATGTCTACAGCCAATCGTCCAGTAATCTTCCCTTCAAGTATTGGTGGCAATTCATTTAGTTCCCTGTATTTGTTGAAATATTTTTTTATTATACTGTCCATCTTGATAGGTATAGATGACATAGGACCAGAAGGGCGTTTAATTTTCTTTACCTGTGATAACCAAAAACATCGAGGGCAATCTTCTAGCAAATTCAGGCTTGAAGGCGATAGTTTGTATTCCATTCTAATTCCTTCTACTCAGAATGAAACAATATCCCGAATTTAGAGTTTGCTTACCATAACTATTTAATTTTCCAAATTATTCTCAATATAGGTTAGGAGTATAATAATAAATGGGACAAATGAAATTTTCATCTAAAAAATCTATTAGTAAAGATAAAACCAGTAAATTGTACCAAACCCTAAAGGAAATTTATTCAAATCTAGAACGCAGTATTAAGAATAAAAAAGATTTAAATGATATTATTTTAAAAGATAATCGAAATTTAGAGACTACAGATACATTGTTAAATGAGAAACCTGAGCCCTATACCAGACGTATTATTATTGATCCTATTTTAAAATCATTGGGATACGAATCTAGTGAATTAGCTTGGGATGCTCGACAAGATCTTGGGGATTCAAAAAAATGGTCAGATTATACTCTTACATTTAAAGATGATAGTGTTTTAGTAGAAGCAGAATCTTTGAATAAAGATCTTAATCAAAAGAATTGTGGAATTGATCAGGTCAGAATATGGATTTCATTAAAGAAAACGAAGACAGATTTTGGAGTTGCAACTAATGGTTTTCTTTGGGTAATGGTTAAGTTTGATAATAATACACTTCAGATAAAGATTCTCAAAACAATTGATCTAAGGCCACTTTTTATAGATTTGATTGGGCAAAAACATTTTGCAGATAAAGAGAAGATACTTCAGGATTTCTATGCTTCATTTTCAAAAGAAAACATAATTTTCACCTTCAAAGAAGAAACATTCTCGTTAGAAAAATATCAAGAAGAGATTTCACAAAAATTCTATTCTGAATATATGGACTATGTATTTGGAATTGAGGCCAAAACAGGTTCTTTAAGTAGAACCTATTCACTTCTTACTGCAATCAAACCTGCTTCGGGGTCTACAGAAGAAGATCTACGAATGTTTGCTGTCAACTTCATGAATCGCATACTTTTTATTAAATTTCTCGAAGAAAAAGAGATAGTGAAGAAAAATCTACTCAGTGAAATGTGGAGTGATTTCTCAAAATCAAGGAAAATGGTGCCTAAAGGTTTTTATAAACTTTATTTAGAACCTTTATTCTTTGATGTGCTAAACACAACTCCCAATCGAAGAAATCAACTTGTTAAGAGTATTCCTTATTTTGAAAAAATACCCTATTTAAATGGTGGAATTTTTCAAGAGACAGTTAAAAATGAACTTTCTTATGATATTGATGATGACATTTTAGATATAATAATAAATAAGTACATTGAAAGTTATCATTTTACAATACTAGACGAGAAAGGGGTCAATCCCGATATACTTGGTTATATCTTTGAAAAAACAATTAACTACATTTCTGAGCCTGGTACAAACAAACAAAGAGCTACTGGTGCATATTATTCTAAATCTGATATTACGGGTTATATCAGTAGGAATACAATTATACCTTTTATTTTTAAGAGAGTTAGCACTGGATACGATTTCACCCCTGCTGATTTTGAATATATTTGGAGTTTAGTACAAAAGCAACCAGATAGATATGTCAATGATCTAATGAAACATGGTATTAATCATAAAATACCAAATGAAATCAGTCTTGGAATTAAAGATTTAAGTAAAAGAAAAAATTGGAATAAGATAGCTGAAAGTAAGTATGGACTCCAAAATGAAACATGGCGAGAAGTAATAGATAGAAGAATTAGATATGATGAATTACTATTTAGAATTAAAAAAGGAATGATAAAGAGTATTGATGATTTTGTAAATAATAATATGAAGTTAATCTTGGTAATGCAGGATGCTATATCACAATGTGAAGATCCTAAGTTACTAAATGCATTCTATGAGACGATGTCAAAATTAACAATATTGGATTCAGCAGTTGGTTCAGGAGCATTTTTGTTTTCTGCGTTAAATGTATTAGGATCTTTATACGAAATATGTTTGAGCCAACTGCAGAACCTCATCGACAAAAATAAAGAAATGGAAAATGAATTAAAATTGAAATTTACAAAAATACTGAAACTCGTTGATAAGCATCCAAACAGACCATATTTTATTGATAAATCAATTATTGTAAATAATATGTATGGAGTAGATATTATGGGCGAAGGTACGGAAATCTGCAAGCTTCGCCTTTTCCTTCGATTAGTT
>Ga0105093_10001161_pt1 | contig 10089 bp, 10 predicted proteins | sample PPLLak3March2015_2_FD_79111 | JGI IMG/M metagenome (GOLD analysis project Ga0105093, IMG submission 79111) | Freshwater sediment microbial communities from Prairie Pothole Lake near Jamestown, North Dakota, USA - PPLs Lake P8 Core (3) Depth... | ecosystem: Environmental > Aquatic > Freshwater >... | reverse complement strand
TGATTGGGAACATCAGGCTAAGTAGCGGCTCGATTTTAACCAAAGCCGCAATTTTGGCGAGTTGCGGAAAACCCTTAGTCGACTACTCGCCGGCCACGGTCATGCGGTCGACCAGTATCGAGCCGGTCTGTTTCGAACCGAGGACTTGCACATCGTTGCCGACGGCTGCAATCCCGAGCAGCATGGCCTTGAGATTGCCGGCAATGGTGATTTCCTCAACCGGGTAGGCGATCCTGCCGTTCTCGACCCAGTAGCCGGCGGCGCCGCGCGAGTAATCGCCGGTCACGTAATTGATCCCGTGGCCGAGCAGTTCGGTGACCAGCAGGCCGCGGTTCATTTGCTTCAGCAGGCCGTCGCGGTCGAGCGCGCCCGGCTCGATGATCAGGTTGTGGCTGCCGCCGGCATTGCCGGTCGTCTGCATGCCCAGCTTGCGCGCCGTATAGGCGCTCAGGAAATAGCCCTGCAGGATGCCGCCGCTGACCACTTCGCGCTCACGGGTCGCGACGCCATCGCTGTCGAAGGCGGAACTGCCGAGGCCGCGCTTGATGTGCGGGCGCTCGCTGACGTTGATGAATTCCGGCATGACGCGTTTGCCGAGATGGTCGACCAGGAAGGAGGATTTGCGATAGAGCGCCCCGCCGCTCGCCGCATGGACCAGGCTGCCGAGCAGGCCGGCGGCGAGCGGCGCCTCGAACAGCACCGGAAATTCGCCGGTCTTGACCTTGCGCCCGCCGAGGCGGGCCACCGCGCGCAGGGCGGCAGTACGCCCGACGAGGGCCGGATCGTCGAGTTCGTCGGCACAGCGCCGGGTCGTGTACCAGTCGTCGCGCTGCATTGCGTCCTGCTCGCCGGCGATCACCGAACACGAAATATAGTGGCGCGAGGTCGGATAGCCGCCCATGAAGCCGAGGCTGTTGGCCGAGACGAAGTGCGCCTGCTGCGTCGACACCGAGGCGCCTTCCGAATTGCTGACCAGCGGACTGGCGTCGAACGCCGCCTGTTCGCAGCGCCGTGCGGTTTCGATCGCGTCTTCCACGGTCAACGCCCAGGGATGGTACAAATCCAGATCCGGGCAATCCTTCGCCATCAGCAGCGCATCGGCCAGCCCGGCGCAGTCATCGTCGGCAGTAAAGCGGGCGATGTCGAGCGCCGCCTCGACCGTTTCGCGCAGCGCTTGCGGCGAAAAGTCGGAGGTGCTGGCGTAACCCTTGCGCTGGCCGACATAGACGGTGATCCCGACGCCCTTGTCGCGGTTGAACTCGATGGTTTCGACTTCGTCGCAACGGACCCCGACCGACTGGCCGAAGCCCTCGGAAACGTCGACCTCGCTGGCCGTCGCGCCCTTGTCACGGGCATGTTTGAGGACATCCTCGGCCAGTTGCTGCAACGTGGCGAAAGGGTAGGAAAAGCTGGCAACTTCGAGCATGAACGGGAGGTCCGGACGGGAAAGCCGCTATCATAACAGCCCCGTGCCGCCCGCCGCCCGAGCCGTAGCCGCAATCTGCGCTGCACGGCCAATCGTCCTCAAGGCGCGACCCATCTTTGTTATCATCCGCCTGATGAAACGCACCGGCCCCGGGGCGCACCCCAGGCTTCACGTCAATATTCCGAACGGGTTCAAGAAAAAATGTCCAAGCTGAAAACAGGCACCAAGTTCTTACTGCTTTCGATCGTCGTCGCCGTCGTCACGTTTTTCGCGGTACGCGCCTTTGACACCCGGCAGATGCCGCCACTGGAACTCTGGCACACGCACGTCCCCACCGAACTCGACGTCAAGGCCATGGATTCCGGCGATTGGGCCGGTTATCTGAAAGCCGAGGACAAAATTCTCCGGACGATTCGCGCCGAAGTCACCGAGAAGCTCCGCCCGGAAGCAAAAACGCCGCTGAATCGCTATTACGAAGGCAGCCTCATCTACCCCGCGCGCTACGAGCAGGACTGGAACCGTTCGTATGTGCTCGAACCCGCCGGCAGCCCGGTCGGCGCTGTCGTCCTGCTGCACGGCCTGACCGATTCCCCCTACAGCCTGCGGCACATCGCCCGCCGCTACGCCGCCAATGGTTTTGTCGTCGTCGCCATCCGCCTGCCCGGGCACGGCACGGTGCCGGCCGGCCTCAGCCATGTCGAGTGGGAAGACTGGATGGCCGCCACCCGTCTTGCCGTCCGCGAAGCCAAGCGGTGGATCGATCCGTCGGCGCCGCTCCATCTGGTCGGCTTTTCCAACGGCGGCGCGCTGGCCGTCAAGTATGCTCTCGACGCCCTCGAGAACCCGCAACTGGCGCGACCCGACCGCCTGATTCTTCTTTCGCCGATGATCGGCATTACCCGCTTCGCGCGCCTTGCCGGCGTCGCCGGCTGGCCTGCCGTTCTGCCGGCATTCGCCAAGACGGCCTGGCTAAGCATCGTGCCGGAATTCAATCCGTTCAAATACAACTCGTTCCCGGTCAACGGCGGGCGCCAGTCCTTCCTCCTGACCCAGGTCCTGCAAGACCAGATCGGCCGCATGGCGAATACCAACGGACTGAATGGGCTGGCGCCGATCCTCACCTTCCAGTCGGTCCTCGATTTCACCGTCAGCACGCGCGCGATCATTTCGTCGCTCTATGCCTATCTCCCTGCCAACGGCAGCGAACTCGTCCTGTTCGACGTGAATCGCTCGGTCAAGCTCGGCCAGCTGCTGCGCCGCTCGTCCGAAGCCGCGCTGGCGCGCACCTTGCCTGACCTGCCGCAGGCCTACCGGATCACGATCGTCGGCAACGACAGCGCCAACCCCACGGCAACCATCGCTCGCACCGTCGGTGCCGGCCAGACAACAGAACTGGTGAAATATCTGGGGATACACTACCCGCCCGAAATTTTCTCCATGTCGCACGTCTCCATTCCCTTCCCGCTGGAGGACCCGCTCTACGGGCTGTACCCCGACACCACGTACGAAGATTTCGGCATTCAGCTCGGCACTTTGGCGCCGCGTGGCGAGCGCGGCGCGCTCGTGGTCAACATGGACTTTCTCTCCCGCGTCGCCTCGAATCCCTTCTTCCCCTTCATTCTTGACCGGATCGAGTACGGCATTCACGACCCGCAGCCGAGGGCAATGCCGGCTCTGCCGGGAACGCTTGCCCCCAAGATGCCGCACCCCCCCAGCGCAGCCGAAATCGAGGACTTTTTCGCGGATACCTTGGGGGACGAAACACAAGGAACACCGTAAGGCGGACCGTCCCTGACCAAATGCAACGGCCCCGATTTTCCGGGGCCGTTGCATCTGCTGCTACAGCATTTCCAATTAAAACGACCCGAACATCCCGCCCAGGACGATCACCGCGATCAACGCCAGCATCGCGCCGACGACACAGCACATCAGGATGTCGATATAGCTCTTGCGATGCGTTGAGCCGCAGACCGCCAGCAGGGTAATGACTGCGCCGTTGTGCGGCAGGCTGTCCAGCGTGCCGGCGCTGATCACGGCGATGCGATGCAGCAGAGCCGGATTGATGCCCTGTTGCTCGGCGATCGCCAGATAGACCGGGCCGAGCGCGTCAAGGGCGATGGTCATGCCGCCGGACGCCGAACCAGTCAGCGCGGCGAGAATGTTGATCGATACGGCCAGCGAAACCAGCGGCCCGCCGTCGATCGACAATACCCAGTCGGCCACCGCCGTGAAGGCCGGCAACGCCGCGACGACCGCGCCGAAACCGACCAGGCTGGCGACGCTGATGATCGGCAAGACCGAGGCATTGGCGCCGGCATCCACCGATGCACGCAATTCGCTCAGGCGCTTGCGGTTGATGGCGACCAGCATCAGGATGGCGACGATCAACGCGACGATGACCGACCAGATGCCGCTGACCGAGGCGATCGAGATGCCGCCCCATTGCGGCTCGGCAAGGAAGCTGGTGTCGAGGCGCGGGATAACCAGCATCGACATCGTCAGATTGACCAGGACGACGACGATCAACGGCAATGCCGCGACCAGCAGGCTCGGCTGATCAGGACTGTGGTGTCCGTGCTTGATCTCGGCCGGGTCGAAGGCGCCGGCAGTCGTCGCCCGTTCGCGAACCACCTCGTTCTCGGACGCCGACTCGACTGTACCGCCGACGTCGCCAAAGCCCTCCCCGGCCAACCGTGCAGCGCGCTCGGCGCGCATCAGCCACCACAAACCGAATCCGAGCATGATGGCCGTTGCGATGAGGCCCAGCCCCGGCGCGGCAAACGGCGTCGTGCCGAAGAAAGGCATCGGGATGGCGTTCTGGACGGCCGGCGTGCCCGGCATCGCGGTCATCGTGAAGGTCATGGTACCCAGCGCGACCGCACCGGGCGTCAAACGATTCGGAATGTTGGCCGTGCGGAAGAGACCCTGCGCCATCGGCACGATGACGAAAAGCGCGACGAACAGACTGACGCCACCATAGGTGACGATGGCGCCGGCCAGAACGACCGCCAGTATGGCCCGCTTGGCGCCCAGCTTTACGGTCATGAAACGGGCGATGGTGTTGACCGATCCGCTGTCGTCCATCAGCTTGCCGAAGATGGCGCCAAGCAGGAACAGCGGGAAGAACTGCGCCACAAAACCGGCCGCCGCCCGCATGAAGGTCTGCGTCCAGTGCGCCAGCAGCGGATCGCCCGAGAATAGTGCCGCGACCATCGCCGCCACCGGCGCCAGCACCAGCACGCTCCAGCTACGGAACGAGAGGCCGACGAGTACGGCCAGACCGAGGAGAATACCGAGCAAGCCCATGGCCTCAGGCCTCGGTCAGAAGATGGTCGATATTCAGCGTCGACCGCACCCCGATGTCGGCGCCGTGGGTTGCCAGGAAGGTTTCGGCGGCGCGCCGCCCTTCGTCGCGCAACATCTGGAAGAACGCCCATTCCGCAAGCATCTTGGACGAATAACCCAACTGCAGCATGATCTCTTCGCCGGCGACGCGGTGGATGCGCATCCGCGCCCACACCGCGCCCTCGCCGGTGCCCGGATCGGCGACTTGGCGTAGCAGCGCGGCCATCCGCAATTCCTTGATCAGCGGCGAGTTGAACGAAATCTCGTTCAGGCGGTTCTGGATTTCCATCGCCGTGCGCGGCGTTCCAGGTCGTTCGATCGGGTTGATCGAAATCAGGATCGTGTCGTCCGAGTCGCACTCGCGGACCAGTGGCGTGATCGTCGGGTTGCCGGTAAAACCGCCGTCCCAGTATGGTTCGCCATCGATCTCGACGGCCTGGAACATGGTCGGCAGGCAGGCCGAGGCCATCAGCACTTCCGGGGTCAGGTCGGCATTGCGGAAGACGCGACCGCGCCCGGTATGGACATTGGTGGCGGTCACGAACAGTTTGGGGCCTGCCTTGGCCAGGCCAGCGAAATCGACGGTCTCTGCGAGGATTTTGTGCAGCGGATTGGCGCCGCCGCCAGGGATGCTGTAGGGCGAATAGAGGCGTGCTGCGAAATCGGCTGCGACGAAAGCCGGCGAAAAATCGAGCGTCCACTTTCCGGTCAGAATCTCGAGTGGACCACGCCGGAAGGGGCTCAGCAAGGCCGCATCGGCAACCTGCTTCCAGAACGCCGCGAGCGCCAGCTGCGCGCCCTGGGGACCGCCTTCGTTGAGACCATGCGCCATCACCACCGCGTTCATGGCGCCGGCGGAGGTCCCGGAAATGCCGTCGAAGGTCAGCCAGGACTCTTCAAGCAGCCGGTCGAGCACGCCCCACGTATAAGCACCGTGCGCGCCGCCACCCTGCAGCGCGAGATCGACGAGAACCGGTTCACGACCCGAGCGGCCAGCGCTCTTTTTTTCCTTGGCAGCCGCCATTTTTCACTACCTCATTTCAATGACAAAACTTGTCGCCCGGGCTGCCCATGCTTGCTGCGGTCAACGACCAAAAACCGGTCATTTCCGCCAACTGCCCGCTTGAAGAAACAGCAATCAGCCCAGCGCCTTGGCCTTGAGTTTGGCAAACTCGTCTTGCGTGATCGTTCCGGCGTCGACCAAGGCCTTGGCATCGGCAATCTGCTCGGCGGGAGACTTGCCGGCAACCTGCCTGATGTAATCCTCGGCCTCGGCCTTCGAGCGCTGCATGGCGGCGCGCTGGCGATTGGCCATGCCCGTGCCGCGGGTGATCACATAGATGAGCGCGGTCAGCATCGGCACGAAAATCAGGCCGATCAGCCACAGCGCCTTGGAGCCACCCCCGAGTTCGCTATCCCGGAAAAGATCGCCGACGATCTGAAAGAGAATAAGAAGATAGGCCACGAAAACGAACGTGGAGAGAATCAGCCACATCAAATCCCAAAAATTACTCATAACCAACCTTTCAAGTTAAAAAAACAACTTAACGCTGCTTTTGCATTGCGCCCTGCTTCCAACTGCGCAGCAGCCCGAAAACGGAACTGCCCGTGAGCATACCCAGAACATAGACGACGAAAATCAGGAAGGACAGGGACATCGTGATGTCCGCCCCAAGTAAAGACACCGTGACCGCAGCGAGATTCTGAACCTTGAACAGCAGCAGGATCCCCACGGCCAGCACGATCAAGAACATATAAACGTAACGCATCTTGCTCTCCCTAAAATCAATCCCGCCCGGTTTCCCGGACCGTACGCTTCAACAACATGCGGCAAACCGAAAATCCGGCGAAGTCCGCCGCCACATGCTTCAACGTGTGACCGCTGACCATCCCGCTGAGTGCCAGCACGTCCTTGTCGAAGGTCTCCAGCACCTTAGCCAAGGCATACCAGGCAAATACCCAATAAATATCGTTGCCCCGCGTGTAGCGTGACGGATTCACTATCGCCAGCAGCAGTACGACCAGAATCGTATAGGCCTGCAGGATGCCGTAGGGAATCACGTTGCCCGCCCCCATACGCTCGGTGATCAGCCAGTAGATGACCGATGCGGCGCCGATCAGCAGTGCCGGCGGCAGCAGGATCAGGCCGGCGCGCACGCTGATGCGGTCGACAATCTGGGCTGCCACCAGACCCATGAAGGCGATGGTCATCGGCAGGCGATCCCAGAACAGCGTTTCGTTGTTCGGCGCCAGGTGGTAGTAGCCCGAGCCTACCGCCGTCAGCACCAAGCCTGCGAAAAAGATAACGTAGGGCCAGCGCTCGGCCGGACGCTCGAAGCAGGCACGCCCTTTGCCGATGATGAACAAGCCCATCAGCCCGAAGATCAGGAAACCCGCGTTCGAGACGACATCGAGAAAGTTGTCGATCCCTTGAGCATGACGCTGGTCGGCAAAATCATGGTAATCGAGAGGCTGGCGCACGGCCGGCAACAGCAGCGCCGCAGCCACGGCGACTACCGTCAGGGCGACGATCCAGAGCACGGGCGAGCGGCGTCCGTGCGCCCCGCCTTGCGCGAAAAAACCGCCTGCCATGTCTTACTTACCCGCCTTGTTCGCTGTCAGCACGCGTTCGCCGTCCTTGCGATGCACGTCGAGCATGCCGCGGTCGATCGCCCAGGTCGTCGCCGTCTGCAGCGCAGCGATGAACTCCCTTTCCTGCTCCATGACCCCCTCCTTGGAACACCACTTGCGCGTCGTCGCCAGCGGCCCGATGGAAAGCGCATTGCCATCGACCTTGAACGGGCCATGGAAGCTGTTGCAGCCGCTGCTGCCGGAAACCTTGCCATCCTTGAAGGCAACTGTCAGATGCGTGCCGAGCTGCGGACCGACGACGGCCTGGCGCCCGTTGTTGTAGCCGGTGACCTCCCATTTGACGCCGGCGAGCGACGGTTTGGGTTCGAGCTCGAATTGCAGGGCATTGCCGCCCGCCGCTGGCGTCAGGCTCAGGCGATTGCCCGCCACATTCGACGTCAGCGTGCCGGAAAAGGCTGCCATGAATGCCTTCTCGACCCCCATCGCCGGCTCGGGACAGGCCATCATCGTGCCCGCCAGGGTGCCGACGGTCAGCTTGTCGCGGTCAACCGTGTAATTGCCCATAAAACGGTTGCAGCCGGAAAAACCGGAAACCCGACCGCCCTCGAAGCGCGCCGTCGGCGCACCATTGCCCCCCGGTACCGTCTGGCCGGGCAGCGCCAGCAAACGCCAGTTCGCGCCTTCCAGCGTCGCGGCAGGCGCCGGTGCTGCCGGCACGCGGCAGCAACCGGCATAGTGCGCGCCGCCGGGCAGGGAAACATTGATCGAAACCGGATGCACGGTCTCGGACATGCCATCGCTGCAAGCGCCATCCTTCAAGAAGGCGACCAGTTCACCGCCGCCACGGATCCGCCCGCGCCAGACCGATTCCTTGCGCGGCTCGATACGCGTCGCGCGGCCGCGATAGATCGTCGCCGGCCCGTCGGGCAAGGAAAACCGGGCCTGACCCGGCGTCGTCAGATCAAGACTCCAGAACGGCTCGTTGCCGAAACAGATCAAGGGCTGTTCTGCGGCGAGCGTCGTAGCAGCGGGCGTCAGCAAGGCGACAGCCATGGCCAGCAATTTGATTCGATTCATGTGTTCACCCTATTCCTGTTGCAAGTTTGGCGGGATTTCGTGACGCCCTTGTTGCACCGCGCAATCCATTCGGAGGTCCTTGCACTATCGTTCGGGCCTCAATAGGCCCATGGGATCAGCGAAGAATTTCCATGCCGCTGTTGCCGACCCGGACCCGATCACCGATGCGCACGGCCGGCGAGGAGGCTTGCTGGACCGTAGACACCGAGCCGTCGTCATGGCGAATACCGATGATCCAGACCAGCGAACTGCCGCTGGCCATGCGATTGCCGGCATAGGCACCACCGGCAGCACCGACCACGGTCGCCGCCGTCCGCCCGGAACCCTGACCTACCTGGTTGCCGAGAATGCCGCCGACCAATGCCCCACCGATGGCGCCCAGCGTGGCGTTGTTGTTTTGAACCGTCTGCGAGCGGATGGATTCAACGGTGCCGACCCGGGAGGATGGTTGCGAAACCTGGAAGGCCGGCTGGGTTTCGCAGCCGGCGAGCATCGATACCGTCGCCACAGCGAGGCTGAGCGCGACCGCGCGCCCGAATTGCTTGATATTCATTCCTTGATCCTCATTCATATAGACGTGTAACGATTACTCGGGAATCGAGTAGAGCAGATACATGGCTGCCAGCAAGCCGGTCGGACGGCCGAGTTTGCCCAGCCAGCGGGCGAAGATCGTTTCGATTTCGCCGCCCTGATAGACCTGGGTCAAGGCGCGGTTGACTTCCAGGCGCAGCGCGGAATCGCCGCGCGGCAGCGCCATCGCGTAGGGCTCGAAGGAGAGTTCCTCGGTCAACAGGACGAACTTGCCGGCATTGCCGTTCTGCACGGCGGCGCCGACCAGCTTGATGCGATCGCCGGCATAGGCATCGACGCTGCCGGCCTCAAGCATCCTCATGCCTTCCTGAGCGTCAACCACGGCAATGATCCGGGCACCGGGGAGATTTTCGGCGGCAATGGCATTCAGGCGCTTTTCCGTCGTTGTGTCCTTGAGGACGGCAATCTTCTTGCCGGCCAGTTCGGCAATGCTGTTAATTTGCGAGTCGGCACGCAGGATAACGCCACCGGCATCGACGAAAAACAGCCCGGAAAAATCGACGCTGGCCAGACGGGCGAGCGTCTGGGTCGTGTTGGCGCATTCAAGATCCGCCTTGCCGGAACGTACCATTTGCAGGCGCTCTGACGTCGAACCCGGCAGCCAGTTCACCTTGAGATCGGCAATGCCGACAACCTTTCCGATGCGGGCAATGACGTGCCGGCAGATGTCGATCGAATAACCGGCCGGCTGCTTGTCGGCGCCGACGAAGGAAAAAGGCAGCGAATCGGCAGCGTAGGCGACGTTGATGACTTTCGCCGCCTTGATCTTGCCGAGCGTGTCGGGCGCCTGCTCGGCGATGGCAGCGGTGGCGAACAGGCTGCTCGCAAGGAGCGCACCGATGAGAAATCTTTTCATGACCAACCTTTCCAAATGCAAAACCAGAAACCCCGCAACGCCGGCCGTTTGGCGATCTTTGAAACCAACCGCACCCCGGTGGCGTCCAAGAAAACTCAAACGATATCATACGGGAATACGTGTCATTTCAGCGTCCGATGACCAAGAGTCCACCTACCAGCACTACCAGCGTGAGCAAGCCGAGGCTCGCGAACTGCCAGCG
>Ga0105093_10001160_pt1 | contig 10091 bp, 10 predicted proteins | sample PPLLak3March2015_2_FD_79111 | JGI IMG/M metagenome (GOLD analysis project Ga0105093, IMG submission 79111) | Freshwater sediment microbial communities from Prairie Pothole Lake near Jamestown, North Dakota, USA - PPLs Lake P8 Core (3) Depth... | ecosystem: Environmental > Aquatic > Freshwater >... | reverse complement strand
TAGAAGTGGCTAAGAGACTCATTAATTCAGGCCAGTTAGGACTAGTAGTAATAGACTCAGTAGCAGCACTGACTCCTCAAAAAGAACTTGAGGGGAATATGGGTGATCCCACAATGGGAGCACAGGCTAGGCTCATGAGCCAAGCTATGAGAATGTTGAGTGGTACTTGTTTGCGCACGAATACCACTATCATCTTCATCAATCAGATTAGAATGAAGATCGGTATCATGTTTGGTAACCCAGAGACTACTGCTGGCGGTAATGCCCTAAAGTTCTATGCTAGTCAGCGTCTAGACGTTAGACGTCGCGGTGGAATTAAAGAAGGAGAAGATGCTGTAGCTAACCTTACCTCAGTAAAGGTAGCTAAGAGTAAAGTCTCTATGCCATATCGTGAAGCAGAGTTCCATATTCGTTATGGAGAAGGCATCGATATCTGGTCTGATCTACTCAAGATAGCAGTAGATGCCAATATCATTGAGAAATCAGGAGCCTGGTATAGTATGCAAGGTGAGAAACTAGGACAGGGCGAGTCCAATACAGCTACATTCCTCAAGGACAATCCGGAAGTAGTAACAAAAGTTCGCAATGCACTCCAAACAAGACAATAAACAGGCTTATGTACACTTGCATGTACATACAGAATACTCTGTACTAGATGGTCTGAACAAGATAAAGCCTCTGGTAGAGAGGATTAAGAACCTAGGGATGTCTTCGTGTGCCATTACTGATCATGGTTCTTTGAGTGGAATCATAGAGTTCTATAAGGCTATGAAGGCAGCGGGACTAAAACCTATCATTGGCATGGAGGCTTATGTCACCCAGGATAAGGATGACCTATCTAACGAGGAGAAAACTCGAGACAATAGGCACCTTGTACTTCTAGCTATGAATGAAGAAGGGTTTCATAATCTGATTACCCTCAATAATAAAGCACACTTACACAACTTCTATTACAATCCACGAGTCTGGATAGGACACTTTGCTGCCCTATCAGGTGGACTAATAGCTACTACTGCCTGCTTAGGTGGTGTAATGGCTAAGAGAGCTGTGATTAAAGAGGATAAGATAGAACAACCTGGTGGTATATGGGATCCAGAGACTAAATCTTTTGATGACCCGTCTGGAGTAGGTAGAAAATGGGTTGAGGAATTATCAAGATACTTTCCTTACAGACTATACCTAGAGATCCAGGATCATCCTAATTGGGAACAGCAAGCATATAATCGCTGGCTCAAGAACCAAGCAGAGATCCTAGACCTACCACTAGTACTTACTAGTGATGCACATTACCCACGCTTGGAAGACAAGGAAGTTCATGACCTCTTGATGGCACAACAGTTTAAGATTACTTTGGCAGAATATAAAGCTAAGGGTCAATTCGAGGTCAAGAACTACATTCGAGAACCAGAAGAACTATACCAAGCTGCAGCAACAATGCAGGCAGAAGAAGCATTCTGGAACACTAGAGACATTGCAGAGAAGTGTAACCTAACATTAGAGCTGGGTAAGTACCAGACACCTAAGTTTGATGTTACTCAGTGCGATGACTACAAGGACTTTCTTCAATGGCAGACTTCCCAAGATATAAAATCATAGGTCCAATGGACTCTTATGTTTGGTATGACCCACGTATAGATAAATTATGTGTACGTGTACGTATGGAGCGAAGATCTGACGACCTAACTCAATTCTATTACGAATCAGTAATCGTAGAAATCTCTCCAGAAGCACTAATAGCTACGCCAGAAGGTAGCGAATCAGTACATTGTAGCGATCCAGACAAAATCCGCTGGACAAGGGTAAGCGAAGAAGGTATAGATCAAAAGACTAAATGACTGAGCTAGACAACTACTTTGTCTATAAAGCATGGAAAGGGCTTGCTGATCGTGGCTTAGATAATAAGCCAGAGTATCGCGCCCGCCTGCAGTTTGAATTAGACACCGTCGTCAGAATGGGATTCTCTGGATACTTTCTCATTGTCCAAGACTTTATCAACTGGGCAAAGAACAATGGTATCTACATAGGTCCTGGCCGTGGCAGTGCAGCCGGAAGTCTGGTTAGTTATGTACTGAAGATTACTGACCTAGATCCAATCCGCTGGGGACTACTCTTTGAACGGTTTATGAATCCTGATCGAGTGTCAATGCCTGACATAGACATTGATATCGAGAAAAGATATCGTGACCGAGTCATTCAGTATGTTATCGACAAGTATGGCGTAGACAAGGTAGCGCATATTGGTACGTTCAATATGCAGCGTGCCAAGGCCGCTGTTCGAAGTGTGACTAAGGTACTAGGCCACCCATATATAATGGGAGATGAAATCGCTAAGATGCTGCTGGCTCCTATCCACGGCAAGCCACAGCCTCTGAAACTCAGCATCGAAAGAATTGCTAAGCTACATGCTTGGCGTAATAGTAACTCTACTGAAGGCGAGATCCTTAAATGGGCAGAGCGTATTGAAGATCACATTAGTTCCATTGGTGTGCATGCCTCAGGTATTGTAATCTCCAATGACTCTCTCCTCTCTTCAGTCCCTCTATTTCTAGGTAGAAGTAATGAGGTAACCACCCAGTGGGAAATGGGTAACGTAGAAGAGCGTGGTCTCATCAAGTTTGACTTCCTAGGTCTAGATGCTCTCACTAAGATCCATAACTGTATTGACCTAGTCAAGGCCCGTACAGGCAAGTCTATTGATATCGCACAGATAGACCTAGAAGACCCAGAAGTCTTTAGTTCTCTACGCGCTGGAGACAATATTGGTATCTTCCAGCTAGAAGCAAGCTCTGGAATGAGAGACCTTCTTGTCCAGATCCGTCCGACTGGAATCGAAGACCTTATTGCTCTTGTGGCTATCTATCGTCCAGGTCCCCTAGAGTCAGAATACAAACCCATCTATTTAGATGTCCGTGCAGGACGAAGAAAGCCAGAGTATCTAGTCCCTGAACTCGAGGCTTCTCTTAAGACCACTAGTGGCTGGTTAATCTATCAAGAGCAATGCATGGAGATTGCTAAGAGATTAGCTGGTTACAGTGCACCAGAAGCAGATGACCTACGTAAGGCTATTGGTAAGAAGCTTCCAGATAAGATGGCCCAGCACGAGGTTAAGTTTAAGACTGGATGGGTTAAGCATGGCTTCTCTGAAGAATCTGGTAGCAAGCTTTGGGATAACCTAGTAGCATTCGCTAGCTACGGCTTCAATCGGAGCCACGCTGCTGCCTATGCGTTCATTACCTACCAGACAGCATGGCTGAAGACCCACTATCCTATAGAGTTCATGTGCGCGGTAATGATCTCTGATGCCGGTAATACCGATCAGATGATCAAATACCTAGCGGAATGTAGAAGACTAGGAATTACAGTTAGTTCACCAGACATTAATCGTAGTGATGTATCCTTCCGCATAGACTCAGCTGGTAATATCTTGTTTGGACTAGGTCCAATCAAGAACCTTGGTGAAAGTGCCAAGAAGATCCTCGAGGAACGGGCAGCTAGAGGACCCTTTGCTTCACTACGTGACTTCTGTGAACGAGTAGACCTTGGTGTGGTCAACCGCAAAAAGCTAGAGTCGCTCATTCTAGCTGGTGCCTTTGACAAGTTTGGCCCGAACAGAGCCTCAATGCTAAAGGTTGTAGAGGCTATCTGGAACTATAGGGACGAGACCAAGAAGTATACTAGTAAGAGGGTAACATACGAGAAGAAGGTAGCAGCTCATTGTGCTAGAGAGCTAGCAATTAAGCAGGGTGCTAAACTCAAGTCACTGACTACTCCAGAAGCACCTACTCTTCCAGTCTGGCCAGAGCTAATCGAGATCGATGAGTCACCAAGGGCTATTCTACAGGGGGCAGAACATGACCTGCTAGGCTACTACGTCTCCTCACACCCACTTGACTGGACCTCTACTCGACAGTTTGGCCAGAACCTTAGTACTATCGAGGACTTAAAGTCCCTTGAACATGGGGTACCCGTTTCAATAGCTGCAGTTATCTCCTCTAAGAAAGAGATAACAACTAAGAAGAAGAAGGACAAGATGGCCTTCCTAGCTATTGAGGACTTGACTGGTAGTATGGAAGCTACATGTTTCCCGAGCATCTACAAAAAGTGTTCGCATTTATTAGAAGAGGTACGTCCACTACAGATAAATGGTATAGTAGATATTACAGAAGCAGATGATGGAAAGATCGTTAAACTAACCATTAGGAGTATTGAACCACTCATTATTCAGAACACAGAACGATCAGAGAAGATAGAAGCAATCATACCAGCAAGTAGAACTCAGGAGTTCTTGCAGATCCTAGAGACCTACAAGGGAGATATACACGAAGTACGTGTAACTTTACAGGCTCATGACGGTACAAAGTTTAGGTACCCTACTGTTTGCAAGATTAATAACCAGAAGGGTGCCTTTATGCGTGAACTAGTACGTCTAAAAAGTGAGCCTTGAAAAACATAATGGACAATCCACTCATATCTTTCGGATCAGGTATTGCCATCGGTGCACTCGCTACAGGAGCGTTGAAGCTTCTAGGAGTGGCTGCCCTAGGTATTGGTATAGGTATTGGCGTACGTAGACTGTTATCCAAAGACACAAAGGAGCATGACGAATGCAAATCTGGTCAGAAGCAGAACTAGAATTTCTGCGCCTTCATATTAACGGACACTCTATCAAAGAGATATACGATCTCTATGTAGATGAATTTAATGCAGAAAGATCATACGATTCTGTACAAAAGAAGGTACAACAACTCAAGCTAGCCTTTGCTCCTCAAGACTTACCTTTTGAGTCTTCTGCAGAAGATCTAGAAGAAACTCTAGAGAACTTCCTTATCGGCCCTACAGAAGGAGTGATACCAGTTCCAGAGAATCTGAAGAAGGAACTCAAGGCTAAGAAGAAATATTGGCTAGCTGAGCTGGTGGAATGTGCCGCAAAAAAGAAGACAGCTAATGTAGTCATTCCCCCAGTTAGTATTGAGGGGACTAGTCTAGTATTGCAGCTATCTGATCTACATATTGGTCAGCAGAATAAGTTTTTCAATTTGGAGATAGCTAAGCAGCGAATAGCAGAACTTCCAATGCGCTTGTATGAGGCTACCAGACCAATATTAATCAATGAAGTTATCATAATGTTCATTGGAGATATTGTAGAAGGTGAGGATATCTATCCTACTCAAGCACATCATATACTTTGCCCAGTTATTGAACAAGTAGAAATAGGAACAGCAATCCTTTGGGATCTAATCCTAGCTACACAGGACCTATTCAAGGTACCGGTAAGAGTAATATGTGTATCTGGTAACCATGGAAGAGCATCTCCTACTGTAAGCGAGAAGACTAACTGGGATAATGTTCTTTATCATTGCCTCAAGATTCTTATCTCTGAACGCAAAGATAAGAACATCGGTATTGAGTGTGATTACTCTGAGTTTAAGACTTTCAGAGTAAAGGACAAAATAGGTCTAATGAATCACCAGGGTGTAAAGCACGCTGGTACCCCAGCCATGCGAGAAAAGATTGCTGGTTGGGTCTTCAATAAGAAATGTGATTTCATTGCTAGTGGGCACTGGCATGAATGGAAGGTAGGTAGTTGGCAATCAGCTACATTTATAGCTAACGGTAGCTTGTGTGGCCCCAATGACCTATCAGAGCGAATGGCCCAAGAAACTCCTGCACGACAGGGATACTTCCTAGTCACTACAGGACGACCACTGTGGGGCTTTGGCTTCATTGAGTGGCAAAACGAAAGCAACCTAGAAGATGTTATTCCACCTGACCCCCCGGAGTTCCAATGTGAAGACGGGTCCAATACCCGTAACCACTAGTCCAATAGACACTTGTCCTTCGTCCTGTCCGTTAAAGAACAAGGGCTGTTATGCTGATGGGGGACCTCTGCATATCCATTGGAACAAAGTATCTAATGGGGAACGTGGAGTACCTTTTAAAGAGTTCTGTCAGCAAATTAGAGGCCTTCCTACAGGACAATTGTGGAGACATAACCAATGTGGAGATCTAATACCTAAACAACCTAGACCATCCATTGGTGGAACGAAAGAAGGAGACCCAGATGCTATAGATAAATCTTTACTTGGCCAGTTGGTAAATGCTAATAAGGGCAAGAAAGGATTCACCTATACACATTACGATGTATTGTCACCAGGTTACACAGGTGACTGGAACCGTGATGCGATTAAGAAAGCTAATGAAGGTGGGTTCACTATTAATCTATCGGCAGATAACCTAGATCAGGCAGATAAAATGGCAGACCTTCACATTGCCCCAGTAACTGTTCTACTGCCATCTAATACCACAGGTAAGATCCTTACCCCAGCAGACAGAACAGTGGTTATTTGTCCTGTAGCAGCAGACAAGCTAGAATCTTGTGCCGTATGTAAGCTTTGTGCCATGAAAGATCGTAAAGCTATCATTGGCTTTCCGGCACATGGCCATAAGAAGAAGTCTATTGATCGATTCCTGCAAATTATGGAGTGAAAATGCGACTAGCTGAAGCAGAAATGGCCTATACTTTTGATGACTTTGTACTCGAGCCTAATATTTCTTGCATCGAATCCAGAGGATGTCCAGATATCGGTATACTTACAGAAGCATTAACTCTCTCAGCCCCTATCTTCTCTGCTCCCATGGATACCATTACGGAGTATGAAATGGCTATTGCAATGAAGAAGTGTGGGGGTGGATCAGTCATTCACCGATACATGTCAGTTGCTAAACAGGTAGAGATAGCTGAACAAATGCAGGCTCTTTCTAGTCTAGGATCTACTTTTTTTGCTGTGGGATCTAACCATGATGCAGAAGAGAGAGTCCCAGCACTATATGACATTGGAGTACGTAACATCTGTGTAGATGTAGCCAATGGACACAACATTCATTGTTGGCGCACAATAGAATCGATTAAGAAACAGTTTCCAGATACGATCATCATGGCTGGGAATGTGTGTACCCTTCGTGGCATAGAAAAACTAGCTCTAGCAGGAGCTAACTTAGTACGTATAGGTATTGGATCTGGCGCAGTTTGTACCACTAGGTTAGTTACAGGCCATGGAGTCCCACAGCTTTCAGCTATTGAAGAGTGTACACGTATCAAAAAGGATTTCCCAAAACTTATTCTAATCGCTGATGGAGGAATACGTCATTCAGGCGATATTGTAAAAGCATTAGCGGTTGGTGCTGATGTGGTTATGATTGGATCTCTCCTAGCAGGAACGATAGAAACACCAGGCCAGATCATTGAAGAAGATGGTAGGTTGTTCAAGTACTATCAGGGAATGGCTAGCGAGAAGGCCAGGTCTAAATGGTTCGATAAGACTAAGGCAGGGCTACCAACCGAAGGTGTCGCCACCAAGGTCCCATATACGGGTAAATCAACAATCAAAATTGTAGAAGGACTATGCAAATCACTTCGAGTTGGACTCTCTTACAGCGGGGCCAGTAATATTACTGAATTACAGGCTAAGGCTCGTTGGAAGAGAATTACTAATGCTGGCTTTATTGAGGGTACTCCTCATGGAAAGAGACAATAATGAACACTCTAATCGTAGGTCTACAGTATGGTGATGAAGGTAAGGGTAGAGTCTCAGAATACTATGCTAGAACACATGACTGGTGTGTTAGATTCAATGGTGGTCCCAATGCAGGTCATACTGTATATGATTCAGAGGGTAAGAAACATGCCTTCCATCATCTCCCAGCAGGTATTGTACATGATAGAGCCATTGCATTAGACGCAGGTATGGTCATTGATCCAGAGATCCTTACAGCTGAACTTGCTAAGCTCAACTTCAAACCAGATCTCTACATCTCAGAAGCTGCACACATAATCAGCAATGGCCACAAGCAGCAAGATGTTGATGGTAGTGGTATTGGCACTACTAAACGTGGCATTGCATATGTATATGCAGATAAAGCTCTACGTAAAGGTGAGCGTTGGGGTAATAGAAACATTGGGAACTTTACCTATACAGGTCTAGTACCTGCGGGAAAAGACGAAGATATTCTATTTGAGAGTGCACAAGGACTCATGCTAGATATTGACTATGGACGTTATCCATATGTAACCTCATCTAATGTTATGCCTTCTTCAGCCTATCAGATCGACCACAAGGTTGGTGTAATGAAGGCCTATACTTCTAGAGTAGGGGATGGACCGCCTTACATAGGTGAGATTAAACATCTGACTCAGAAGGGTCAAGAATACGGAACCACTACAGGGAGACCACGTAAGTGCTTCTGGGTGGATATAGACGAGCTGGACTATAGTATCTCTATTGTACGTCCTAATGAGATTGTAGTTACTAAACTAGATATCCTAGAGGGTGAAGATATCTGTATTGTAGAACATGGAGAGATAGTTAAGATTGGTCCCCTCAATACCTATATTGATTTTCTAATATCTAAGTATCCACAGATCACTAAGCTGTCGTTCGCCCCTCAGGGAAACTTTAAGGAAATCTAATGAATATCATTCAACCGTCATATCAAATTGAAGAACCTAATCTAGATGGCATGGCATTACTCCGTAGAATAGAACTGTCAGGACGTACTTGTTATAAGAGCGCCGAGTTCTGCGATGGTAACTGGGATAAAGAGCGTACTCTAAAGTTCATCCAGAACCTAATAGAACGGGGGCATGAGTCTGTACTCGAGCATGAGAAACTAACTATTAGGTTCGTATGCGATCGTGGTGTGAGCCATGAGCTTGTACGCCATCGCTTGGCCAGCTTCTCACAGGAAAGTACACGTTACTGTAACTACGCTAAGGATAAATTTGGCAATGAGATCACGGTAATTGAACCACCGGGGATGACAGCAGAAGCCAGAAAGTTCTGGGTATGGGGCGTAGAGGGAGCTGAGAAGGCATACCTCGGAATGATAGCAGATGGATGTAGTGCACAGATTGCAAGGTCAGTCCTGCCTACCTGTCTCAAGACAGAGATCGTAGTCACCGCTAATGTACGTGAGTGGAGACATATTCTTAGACTACGTACAGCGCCAGTTGCTCACCCGCAAATGAGGGAGCTGATGATCCCATTACTAGCTGAACTAAAAAGAAAGATACCGGTGGTGTTTGATGACATCAATGCGAACCAGTAGACTAGATTGGGAAGACTATAACATGCTTCTAGCATGTACGGCCTCTTTACGTAGCCCTGATCCCAATACCCAAGTTGGTGCCTATATTTGTTCACTAACCAACAGGCCCATTAGTATGGGTTATAATGGTGTTCCTCGTGGTGTAGCACCAGAAGATATCCCCTGGACCAGGTCACACGAGAATCCTCTTTATACCAAGTACCCATACATTGCACATGCTGAGAAAAATGCTATCCTTAATACCACTTCATCTGTAGCAGGAGCCAAACTCTATGTCACGCTACATCCATGTAATTCTTGTGCCATAGATTTAATCCAAGCCGGCATTGTTCACGTGACCTATCTCTATAACCCATACAAAGATCAGTGGCAAACCGAGGCAGCAGTATACCTATTAGAAAAAGCTGGAGTTACAATCAAACAACACACATGGAATAAGGATACATTGCAGCAAAACCTAAAAGAACTCTTAGGCAAGCTCCGAGGAGGCTAGCAACTTAAATGATAACCACTTCTTACACAGGTGTTCGTGTTATCGAAGTGAAGACAGAAGTTATTGATAGGCTATATGCCAATAGACGACTAGAAACATCATTCAAGAAGAACTATAGATTCTTCCAAAATGAATACGTTGTAGTCAAAGACATTTCAGGTAGCAGTCAATCAGCTATCACCAAGGTAGTTGGCGAGAATCTAATGCTCTTAAAGCTACCCAAAGACCTAACGGTCAGTGGTGTTAAGCCACGGAATAAAGAGCAGTGGATGGCCTTTGATGCTCTCCTAGACGATACTATTAAAGTAGTAACTCTAACAGGAAGGGCTGGCACGGGAAAAACCCTCCAAACCCTAGCTGCAGCCCTACACAAAGTAGAAGAAAAGGGTTCTACATACAAGCGTATTATCCTAACCAGACCAATGTCATGGGTAGGAAAGCATGGACTAGGAGCTCTGCCAGGCGAAGTGGAGGAGAAGTTCAATCCGTACCT
>Ga0105093_10001159_pt1 | contig 10092 bp, 8 predicted proteins | sample PPLLak3March2015_2_FD_79111 | JGI IMG/M metagenome (GOLD analysis project Ga0105093, IMG submission 79111) | Freshwater sediment microbial communities from Prairie Pothole Lake near Jamestown, North Dakota, USA - PPLs Lake P8 Core (3) Depth... | ecosystem: Environmental > Aquatic > Freshwater >... | reverse complement strand
TGCTTTTTGCAGACCCATCCCCTGGCATGTAACCTTGCAACAGTAAAGGGCACCTCTGAAAAATCGTACCTGTTTATTTTTCTATCGTTTCCGCCAGTTCATACCCAGGAACGGATACCGTCGTGAGGCCATCGGTACCGGCAATGGTCAGCCTCCAGAATGGAAGCCACCCGAGCCCGACAAAATTCACCGTCACGTCGCCTCGGCGGGGCGCCAGCTCTTCGCTTGTCAGGTCAGCTTCAGGACGCTCCCACTTTGCTGAAATCTCGCGGACGAGCGCCTGCAAATCCGCTCCGACAGTTTCCTCTTCATTCTTCAGTTCGGCGATAGTTTCGTGAGACTCCTCGATATCGGCTTTTGCGTTTGAGGTCATCCTTCGACGGGTGATGGCACTCCCGATGCCGCGCGTGCTTTTTCTCCCGAGAAAAAAGCCAAGCACGCTTTCACCAAGCCCGACCAGTTCGCTGGCTTTGCGGCTCTTGTGTTCAGCCTCATCCTGAGCCAGTTCACGTTCCTCGCGCCGGATCTTTTCGCGAATGCGCTCAAACTGAGGCGCAAACTTCTTTTCAAGCGCATCGACCTCCTGATCGCGTTTTTCCCGCACCACCTGCTGGAGGCGAATGGAAAACTCCCGTTCACTCTCTACGCTGCGTCGGAAAAGCCCGCTGCCAGGATGCACGGTCAACTGAAAACGAGAATGAAAGTAGAGCCAGTCGGCAAATGGTCGGCTGAAAGCCGAAAGATTGCGGGAAGTACTGATATTTTCCGGTAGCGATGCAAATGCCGCCGCGCGGTTGTCGGGCACCCCGGAAAGATGTTCCTGCCCTGCGGCAAGCGTTTCGCTCCCTTCCCATGACGCGGTTCCGGACAAGGATGCAGAGGCGACAGCCGCCACTACAAGGCGCAGGTTTTCGTTGATTCCACGCTTTCGGTCGGAAAAAGCCACAGAAGCCGAACCGATGACCGTTGGTTCATAGACCAGTTGCCGGGCACTTACAACAGGCATGCTGCCCGTTTGACGGGCGTAGTTTTCAAGCGCAGCCCGAGCATCGTTCGCAATCGGCACAAAGAACTGCTTTACCGATGGGTCAAGACCCGGAGGGGTTGCGGTAAAACCGTATGGAAGATCACTTCCGTCTCCTCCGGCGGCGTCTTTTTTTGCGGACGCCGCTGGAGGCGGCGACACCGCATTTGCGACGGGAGCAGGGGAGAGAGGGGGCTTTCGTTCTGCCTCCGCTTTACGGGGGGCCATGAGTCTTTTGATCTGCGGTCTTGTCATCGGTCCGGAGAGGTAACTCATCGCCCAACGGGTCTGAAAGACAACCGGGCGGTCTTCGTGAACATTGTGGAGCAGAAAAACCCGGTTGCCGAGCTGGCTGATGATGCTGTCGTAGTCAATGGATCCGCCCGATCCTCCGGCTTCGGCTATTGCGCTCTTCAGCCCTTCGAGCACGCGCTGCTTGTCGCGTTCGGCCTGAAGCTTGCCGATAAACCAGGTTCCGGTATTGGTCAGACCTTTATAATCGAGATCGACAGGATTCTGGGTTACCAGCACGCAGCCGAGTCCGAATGCGCGGGCCTGCTTGAGGAGCGTGAGAAGAGGACGTTTTGACGAAGGCTCTGCAACAGGAGGGAGGTATCCGAAAACCTCGTCGAAGTAGAGCAGCGCCCGAAGACTCGATGTGCCCGATTGTGCACGGGTCCAGGTAAGCAGATTTTCCAGAAGCAGCGTAACGAAAAACATCCGTTCGCTCTCCGAAAGATGGGCCAGGTAAAATATGCTGTGACGAGGCTTACCCTCTGCTGTATAGAACATCCGGTCTATATCGAGCGGATCTCCGGAGAGCCAGCTCTGAAAGGAAGGGGAGGCAATGAGGGAGTTGAATGCCATGGCGAGTTCGAAACGTTCTTTTTCGGGATAAAAGGTATTGACGTCGAAAACTCCGACCTGACGCATTGGCGGACTCTGGATGGAGGTGATAAGAGTGGTAAGGTCGAGATCCTCTCCTTTTTTCCAGAAGTATTCGAAAATGCCGGAGAGCAGAATCGATTCGCGGCTTCTCACCGGATCGGCCTTGATTCCGGCAAGTCCGAGCAGAGCGTTGACTGTTCCGCTGATACGTTCACGGATGGTTTCGGCATGTTCCTCAAAATCGAGTCGGGGAGCGGCAAGGCTGCCGAGAATACTGACCGGAATGCCGGCATCGGAACCCGGAGTATATATGGTATAGTCGGCGGACTGGCCAAGCAGCCTGATCCTTTCGGGAGTTATCCCCCAGTCGGCAAGACCGGTTTTCCACTGTTCAGCGGTTGAAGCCGCAAGCGCGTCCGGACTCACTCCCTTGCGCCGGGCATCGTCTTCATTTATCCAGGGCTGAAAGTTTTCGGGCAGCAGCTCGGGAAATTGCAAAAGAAGATTGGTCATATCACCCTTGGGATCGATCAGAATGACCGGAACCCTGTCGAGCGCCGCCTCTTCAAGCAGGCCGATGCAAAGGCCGGTTTTGCCGCTGCCGGTCATACCGACGCAGACTGCGTGGGTTGTGAGATCCCGCGCGTCATAATGAACAGGTTTTTCAAGGCGCTTTGACGAAGCGAGATCATATTCAGCGCCGAGATAAAAGGAGCCGAGTCGTTCTTCCGGTGCCTGCATAAGCTTTATTCTCTTTATATTTCAGGGTGAATTGCCTCTTTACCTGCTTTTGAGGTTCTCTTTAATAAACGTCTATTTATCGATCTTTTCAAGATGCAGGAGCCGGATGAACCACCCGCTGCTTGAAATAAGAAATCTCTCCTTCACCTATGAAGGCGCATCCGTTCCCGTTTTCGAGCGGCTCGATCTCGTCGTCGGAAGCGGAGAGTTCATTCTGATAAAAGGTACGTCGGGAACCGGGAAATCCACCCTTTTGCGTCTCGTCTGCCGCCTGAACAAGCCGCAGTGTGGCACCATTCTTTTCAGGGGCCGGGATATTACCCTCATACCGCCGGCAGAACTTCGTTCGTCGATAAGTTATGTGGCTCAGGTGCCACAATTGGTCGATGCCCCGGTCGGAGAGAATCTTCTGCTGCCTTTCGCCTTCAGGGTCAACAGAAAAAAAGCCCTGCCGCGACATGAAGATCTCCGGGCGATGCTTGACGAGTTCTATCTCGACGACGTCACCCTCGAGCAGTCTGCCCTGAAGCTTTCCGCCGGACAGAAACAGCGTCTGGCGATCATGCGCTCGATTCTGCAGGAACCGGACATGATGCTGCTCGATGAACCCACATCGGCACTCGATCCGGAAAGCGCGGCGATGGTCTTTTCTATCACGGAACGGCTCAACACATCGAGAAAAATGACCATAATGACCGTTACTCACAGCGATTACCGCCCTGAAACCATCAAAGGGGTGATGTACCGGCTCGAAAACCGAACCTTAAAGCTCATGCAGGAATGAACCAGATCATCGACATTTCCACCGGAAAACTGCTGCTCGCGTTTGTATTCATCATTGCGGCGCAGGCCAGTTCGCTCTTTTACCATCTCGGGCTTCACCGGGACATTACCATCGGAGCCCTGCGAACCTTCGCTCAGCTCTTTTTGATGGGTTATGTCCTTACCTACATTCTTGGTTCCGACAATTTTCTGCTTACCGTCGCAATATTTGCCGTCATGGTGATTTCAGCTATGTCCATTATAAAGGGCCGGGTGAAGGAAAAGCAGATCGCCTACATTCTGCCTACCTTTCTGACCATGCTCGTCACCTACTTCGCGACTGCGGTTTTTGTTTCCGGCATGATAGTCGGTACCACGCCATGGTGGGAACCGCGATATTTCATTCCGACCGGAGGCATGGTCATCGGAAATTCCATGTCGGCAATCGCTATCGCTCTTGAAAGGCTGTTCGGAGAGTTGCGTCGGCAAAGGGAGGTGGTGGAGATGAAGCTCGCCCTGGGTGCCGACTACCGGGAAGCGAGCAGCGATGTTTTCAGAAACGCGGTCACGGCGGGTATGATTCCTTCCATCAACGCCATGATGGGGGTCGGACTTGTGTTCATTCCCGGCATGATGTCGGGCCAGATACTTTCCGGCACAGACCCTCTTATCGCCATCCGCTACCAGATTGTCGTAATGTTCATGCTGGTGGGCTCGACCGCCGTAACATCACTTATCGTTATGCTGATTATACGCAGGCGTTGTTTCGGCGTCGGGGAGGAACTGCTACTTTCTCCCCGGTGAACTCCCGGCTCCATTTGCCCGCAGCAGCATGATCGCCGCGCCGGCAATCATCATCACGAAACAGAGCACCTGGCCCATTGAAAAGTTCAGAAAAACAAACCCAAGATGGGCATCGGGCTCCCGGAAAAATTCGATGAAAAACCGTACGAAACCGTAACCAAACAGGTAAAGTCCCGAGAGAAAACCCGGATACGGCGATTTTTTCCTGAGCAGCCAGAGCACGAGAAAAAGCAGGATGCCTTCGAAAAACGCTTCGTAGAGCTGCGAAGGGTGACGCAGTTCCTCCGTTGGAGCCATTGGAAAGTACATGCCGACAGCCGCATCGGTAACCCTTCCGTAAAGTTCTCCGTTGATGAAATTGCCGAGACGTCCGAATGTATAGCCGAGAGGAAGGGAAGGTATGAAGAGATCGAATGTTTCAAAAAATTCTTTCTTCTGTGATCGGGAAAAAAACCACATAGCCAGAACCACGCCGATCACGCCCCCGTGATAGGACATCCCGGTAATCCCGGCAAAACTGCAGCCTCCGGATGAGGATGTCGTCCAGGGGATGAGCGTACCGAGCGGATCTGCAAAAAAACCGTCGAGTCCGTAGAAAAGAATATATCCCAACCGTCCGCCGAGCACGACCCCGACCATGGCCCAGGTCAGGGCATCGCCGGCAAACTGGCGGTCGAATGGTTTTTTTTCGGTTTTCAGGCGGTAGAGAGTAAGAAGATAGACTACCGTAAAGGCTATGATATACATCGTTCCATACCACCGAACAGCAAATCCTCCCAATGAAAAAATGACCGGGTTCATTTGGGCAGGCAGGTTCTGCCACCAGAAAAGAAAATCATTCATAAATGCAGGTATTCTTGAAGTTTCGTAATATTAACAATTCTAAACTATTGGATTACATTGAAATATAGTTAACTTAAAATCTTGCGCTTTTCTTTGTTTATTTCATTTACCCAAAACATATAAACAAATCTATAGTATGGCTAAGATACTTGAAGGGCCGGCTATGAAGCTATTTAACAAGTGGGGCATTCCTGTGCCAAACTATGTAGTTGTCATGGACCCGAACCGGCTTGAACAACTTGGTGAAGCTAATAAATGGCTGAGAGAATCAAAACTTGTTGTCAAAGCTCATGAGGCTATCGGCGGCCGTTTCAAGCTCGGCCTTGTAAAGCTCGGCCTGAATCTTGAAGAGGCGGTAGCCGCTTCACGCGAGATGATCGGTCGCGAGATCGGCACTGCCGTCATCCGTCAGGTCATTGTCGCGGAGATGCTCGAACACGACGAAGAATACTACCTCTGCATCAACGGCAACCGTGACGGTGCCGAAGTGCTGCTCTCCAACAGGGGAGGTGTCGATATCGAGGAGAACTGGGACACGGTTCGCCGTCTCTTCATTCCTGTCGACGAGAACCCCTCTGTTGAACGACTCACGGAATTTGCCGGCGAAGCCGGATTCACCGGTGAAATTGCAGAACGTGTAGGGAAAATCGTATCACGCCTTGTCCTTTGTTTCGACAATGAAGACGCGCAATCAATAGAGATCAATCCGCTCGTCATCCGCAAAAGCGACATGCGCTTTGCCGCACTTGACGCGGTCATGAATGTGGATTACGATGCCCGCTTCCGTCATGCCGACTGGGATTTCAAGCCGGTTTCGGAAATCGGACGTCCCTTTACCGAAGCTGAACTGCAGATCATGGAAATCGACGCCCGCATCAAGGGTTCTGTCAAGTTCGTAGAGGTTCCCGGCGGCGAAATAGCTCTTCTGACTGCAGGCGGCGGCGCCTCGGTTTTCTACTCGGATGCCGTTGTGGCCAGAGGCGGCACCATTGCCAACTATGCAGAATATTCCGGAGATCCGTCGGATTGGGCGGTCGAAGCCCTGACGGAAACAGTATGTGCCCTTCCGAACATCAAGCATATCATAGTCGGTGGCGCCATTGCAAACTTCACCGATGTAAAGGCAACCTTCAACGGCATTATAAACGGATTCCGTGAAAGCAAATCGAAAGGCTATCTCGAAAATGTAAAAATCTGGGTCAGACGCGGTGGACCGAATGAAAATCAGGGCCTTGCCGCAATCAGAAAACTGCAGGACGAGGGCTTTGACATCCATGTGTACGACCGCAGTATGCCGATGACCGATATTGTTGACCTTGCACTGAATTCATAAGGCAACGGTATCCTTAACTACCAATTATAAAGGAACTTATAACTTTTTAATCAGGAAAGAATCGTGAGTATATTAGCAAATAGGGATACACAGGTTGTCATCATAGGTGGCGTTGCCGGCCTGAATGCCGCAAGGAGGATGGCCCAGTTTGACTTTCTGATCAACAGGCCGCTCTCTGTACAGGCATTTGTCTATCCCCCCGAAGAAGGCCAGCAGAAAGAGATCTACCGTGGCGGTGAGCTGAAAAACGTTCCCGTCTATTCGTCACTCGAAGATGCACTGGCTGAAAACCCGGGAATCAATACAGCCCTGATCTATATCGGGGCAAACCGTGCTTACCAGGCCGCAAAGGAAGCGCTTGAAGCAAGCAGCATCAAGCTGGTTTCAATGATTACCGAAGGCGTGCCTGAAAAGGATGCCAAAAGACTGAGAAAACTTGCCATCGAAGCCGGCAAGCTCTTCAACGGTCCATCCTCGATCGGCATCATGTCGGCAGGGGAGTGCCGTCTCGGCGTCATCGGCGGCGAGTTTAAAAACCTCAAGCTCTGCAACCTTTACCGTTCAGGCTCATTCGGCGTCATCACCAAGTCGGGCGGGCTTTCGAACGAAGCCATGTGGCTCTGCGCACAGAACGGCAACGGCATTACCACGGCTGTGGCTATAGGTGGCGATGCCTATCCCGGTACTGATTTCGTCACCTACCTGGAAATGTTCGAAAAAGACCCTGAAACCAAGGCTGTCGTTATTGTCGGCGAAGTCGGCGGAACTCTTGAAGATGAAGCTGCCGAATGGCTCGCAGCGGAAAAACGCCGTATCCGTCTTGTCGCAACAATCGGCGGAACCTGCCAGGAGGTGCTGCCTCAGGGTATGAAATTCGGCCATGCCGGAGCAAAAGAGGGCAAGAAAGGCGTCGGTTCGGCTCGCGCTAAAATGAACGCTCTGCGTGACGCAGGCGCTCTGGTGCCTGACACCTTCGGCGGCCTGTCGAAATGCATCAAGCAGGTTTACGAAGAGCTGCTTGCCGACGGAAGCATCAAACCGGAACCGGAAATCGATGAGGCGCTCCTGCCGGAACTGCCGCTGAAAGTTCAGGAAATCATGAAGCAGGGCGAAGTGATCGTCGAACCGCTCATTCGCACCACCATTTCCGACGACCGCGGCGAAGAGCCCCGTTATGTCGGTTATGCCGCTTCGGAACTCTGCGAGAAGGGTTACGGCATCGAAGATGTCCTCAGCCTGCTCTGGAGCAAGAAGCTGCCTTCACGTGAAGAGTCGGAAATCATCAAACGCATCATCATGATCTCGGCCGACCACGGCCCGGCCGTGTCCGGAGCATTCGGAGCCATTATCGGCGCCTGTGCAGGCATCGATCTGCCTCAGGCTGTATCTGCCGGTATGACCATGATCGGACCACGTTTCGGTGGAGCGGTCACCAACGCCGGCAAGTACTTCAAGTATGGCGTCAAGGAGTATCCGAACGACATCGCAGGCTTCCTGTCATGGATGAAGCAGAACGTCGGTCCCGTACCCGGAATCGGCCACCGCGTCAAAAGCGTAAAGAACCCTGACAAACGCGTTAAGTACTTGGTTGACTACGTAAAGAACCACACCTCGCTGCACACGCCTTGTCTCGACTATGCGCTCGAGGTCGAAAAGATCACCACGTCGAAAAAGGACAACCTGATTCTCAACGTGGACGGAACCATCGGCTGTATTCTTGTCGATCTGGACTTCCCGGAACAGTCGCTCAACGGCTTCTTCGTTCTGGCCCGTACCATAGGCATGATCGGACACTGGATCGATCAGACCACCCAGTCCTCGAAGCTGATCAGGCTTTACGACTACCTGATCAACTACGCCGTAAAGGAAGAACGCGAAGTGCCCGAAAAGAAGTAAGAAGAGAGCTGGCGACATCTTTACGATCCGACCATAGAGGCCGTCCCGGAACTGAAAACCGGGACGGCCTTTTTTTTGTCCAGAAAAACAGGAAATACGCTATATTCTTCAATTATAAACCGTTAACGAGCAGCAAACCCATACCCCCATGATCATAAAATTGCTCGAGGCCCTGCGTATCGCAGGAACCTTTCTTGGCGTTTTTCTTGCGTATTATTACGGCGATACACCCGAAGTGGTGCTGCGCATCATGACACCATGGTTTGTCGGTTCGATTGCAGGGCTTTCGGCGATCGAGGGACTTTTTTTCGGGGATGAGGCAGCAATGGAGAAAGGGTTCGAAGAGCGCAGCAACTACCAGCGCCAGAACGCGTTCTGGTTCCTTGCCGTGGCCGTGACGTCACTGGTCGCGTTCATTGCACATTGGGACGCCTATGCAAACGTCGCTGTGGTATCGGTTTTTTGTCTGTTTCTGATTCTTTCAGCAGCCAACCATACCTGGTCGATGATCGCGGAGAGAAACACAAAATGGCAGAACGTCATCCGTCCGGTACTGACGGCACTCCTAACCGCAGCCTTCTGGCATCCGGTAACCGGGGTACTCTTCAAATAATGCCGTCGCTCGGGGAAGTGCATACCAAAAAACCTCGCAGGGAGCCCAAAACCGCCTGCCGGGCTGCCCTACCATTTTGTTGTATAATATAAATTATGTAAAGCTGATAATATACAGGGCATTTATAGCTTTACATAATAAGTGTTATTAAACACCTATATTCGCGAATAATCACGGAGAAAGTCGAGCGCATAGATCGTGAGCCGGCGCAGAAATAAAAACATTTGTTAGCTCACGAGACGCAGGATGTCGTGCCAGGTAATGACGATCGACAACCCGATAAAAAGCATAATCCCGGTAAAGTTGATAACCTGATACGCTCTCGCTCCGAGAGGACGGTTACGCATGGCTTCGATCAGCAACAGCATGAGCTGACCGCCATCGAGTCCGGGAAACGGCATCAGGTTCATGATTCCGAGGCTGAGACTGAGAACTCCTGTGAAAAAAAGCAGATCCTGAAGCCCCGCGCTCGCCGCCTGTCCGGCCATTACGGCAATCCCGATAGGGCCGGAAAAACTTTCCATGCCTCCCTGACCGGCGAAAAGATGACCAAGCATGGAGAACGTCCCGGCCACCACCATCCAGAGAGCATGTGCGCTCGACTGTATCGCCTGCAGCAACGAACAGCCTTCTTTCCCCATAAAAGCCGGAATAAACACCAGAAAGGCGAAAACCACGTTGAACAAAGGGCCTCCGACCATAATCGAAGCGCGTGAAAGACGTGAAGCGCCGAACAGCTTGTGCGCATCTTCGTCTCCGTCAGCCGAAAAACTCACGAAACCTCCAAGCGGCAACAGGCGTAACGTAAACTCGGTCTCCTTGTGGCGATACAGGGTCGCGATTCGCGGACTGAACGGGAAGCCGACGGAAAACTCATATACCGGGACGCCGGCCTTGCGGGCAGCGAGAAAATGACCGAACTCGTGGACAAGTACCACAAGCGACATGACGATTATAAAAGCAAGTATAGAAACAATCATGCTCATAGAATTTTCATTACATCAGAAATCACTGTTATCTATAGTACAAACATAATACACTTCGCTATATTCCCAAACACCTGCGAAAAAAGTGTTTCGGATAACCTGTCAGTGCTGTTACGATTTCCGATCATGATTTCGCTGCGTCAGGAAATCCGCCGGCATGGGCTATGCCGGCAAGCGAGGCCATATCCGCCCTGCAGGTTAC
>Ga0105093_10001158_pt1 | contig 10095 bp, 9 predicted proteins | sample PPLLak3March2015_2_FD_79111 | JGI IMG/M metagenome (GOLD analysis project Ga0105093, IMG submission 79111) | Freshwater sediment microbial communities from Prairie Pothole Lake near Jamestown, North Dakota, USA - PPLs Lake P8 Core (3) Depth... | ecosystem: Environmental > Aquatic > Freshwater >... | reverse complement strand
GGTTTCTCTTTGGGTTCCATGCGGTAGCCACCGATGGTTGCGATTGTTTTTACGCCGTGTTTTTCAGAGAAGTCCAGCATGCGGTCGGCGATTTCGTATTGTCCTTCGATAGTCTGACTTTGGCTGTCGCCCGTGAAGAGAATTATGTCGTTTCCTTTGGGGTTTTGATAGAAGTAGAATACACCTCTTAGTAGGCGAACATTACCTTTTTTATTAACCAATACGAAATAGGGGAAATGTGGTGAGTAGAGGTAGGCGATTTTCTTTGCTTTAAGTTGTTTAATTAAGTAACGGAGCGCAATTTTCCCCACTAACCCGAGCCCTGGCAACCCTTCAATCAAGACTGGGTTATTGGGTTTGATTTCTGCAAACTCTTTAATGTACGTTTCCTTCAATGTTCTTGACTCCTTTTCAGTGCCATACGATATTTCAGGTACTTATCATCTGGGGAAAACTTTGCGGGATGTGGAATTTTAACCGGTCCACCACAGACAGGACAAGTATCCTTATGCAATGTATAAGTGTTACATTTAACGCATTTACGTAATTGCCAAACCACTATTTTTCCCTTCTAAAACTGCCTTGACCGCCGGCTTTGGCAATATTTGCCAGTACGTTATCGGCTGTTTTCTGCATAACGTCTTCAGCCCGCTTGTAGTTTTCAGCTTGGACCTCGATGTCATATTTTGGTGCAGCCATAACATAGAAGGTTATTTTGGCATCTTTGGTCTTTTCTGTTTTAGCTTTGCTAAAGGCGTCTCTAATTACTTTAACACCGTTGGGTTTAACAACGTGAAGTTCCAAAACACCCTTGACTTTGACCATTTTTACATGAATACGCTCTTGAGCAACTTGCGAGAAGGCTTTCGCAAGGTTTTCTGGCACACCAATTACGGTTAAAGCCTCGGGACCTTCAACGGCGGCTTTCTCAAAACCCTCATATAAATAAAATTTCTGCTCTATAATTGTGCCTGCGTTCTGATAGACTTCATTGATAGTCAAACCAAGTCTCTCGGCTACTCCACGGAGAAGAGCGTCGGCTTTACGTTCTTTCTTCCATGAAAGGACTTTTTCTATACGTTCTCGTTTAGTCACCCGTCTGAGTGAGAGATCAATGTGTCCTTTTTCTAGGTCGACTCTTAGGACTTTTAGCACAAGTTTTTGTCCTTCTCTAACAAAATCGCGTATATTTCGAATCCAAGAAGAAGAAATTTCAGAAACGTGTAATAGCCCACGTTTTTCGTATTCATCAAGTTTTGCGTAAGCACCATAATCAGTAACTGTTTCGATAGTGACAATCACTAGGTCGCCAGCCTCTGGCCATTCAGGCTTACGCTCAGCCATCTGGTTGGTCTCCGCTTATTCGAGGACCGCTTGGACTTCGCCGTTGATTTTTGCTCTTCCGCCAGTTGGCTGCGCTAAAGTTTCTCCGCAAACGTTGCATGTTATAACGTTGCTTGTATTGCTGAAGATGAGCTGTTCATTGCTGCACTTTGAGCATTTAACGCGGAGAAAGACGCTTCGTGGCTTGGGGATAAGCTTATTCCAGTCAGACATTTTTCATAATCTCCATATAGTTTATTGAATAGTTAATTTTCTTAGGCGGATGCCGTCTTTGTGGTACATGTAATTGCAGGTTTTGCATTTTAGACGCAGTGTCTGCTTCTTGGTTGTTTTGGCAAATTCATGTTGTAAGGGGTATTTTTGTCCGCCATAACCCTTCTTTTCACGTTCATGGTGGCGTTCGCCTTTAGCAAGAGCTCGGCGTTTGCCAGCCTTATAGAGCGATACAGTATGAATGCTGTGAGTTTTACATTTTGGACAGTATGTATTGATTTCTTTAGGAACGTTCACGTTATTCACTACCAGCTTTGCATAAAAGAAACATACAACCTCTTATACCTTTTCACGTATATGACAAAAAACAACGACTTGGACAATAATCGCTATGACTTGCCATCGGTTCCAAAACCCGACCACCAACACGCCACGCACCGAAAAATAACTAACACAAAACCGCTTCCGCTAACTAAAAACAGAACAAAAACCAGCGACTAAATTTATTAACTCAAACTGTAATGTTTAGCATACCTGTAAGCATAATGCGAGGAAGAGAGTGTATGTTCAAGCTCAAAATGTCTGACGCTAAACAATTAAGGGATATGGCTACGGCCATTTCAATTCTTGTTGATGAGGCTACCTTCAAAATCGACCCTGAAGGCTTAAAACTTCGTGCTATGGATCCGTCACGTGTTGCCATGATCGATTTTGAATGGCCAAAAACTATTTTCCAAGAATATACATGCACAGAACCAACCAAAGTTTGCCTCAACATAAGCGAATTGCTCAAACTTCTTAAACGCGCAGGTAAAGACGAAGCCGTCGAACTATCCATCGATGATAAGACCGGACGGTTATTAGTAGTAATATCAGGAAAGTATAATCGAAACTTCACCATGCCTACACTTGAAGCCTCGGAAGAAGAAGTGCCCACACCAAAAATAAGCTTCAATGTGAAAGCCAAAACCACCACCCAAGGTTTAAGTCAAGCCATCGAAGATGCACAACTAGTCAGCGATCACGTCCGTATCGAAGCGGAGCCAGAGAAAATGACACTTTCTGCTTCGGGCGATTTAATGGGTGCAACCATAACTTTGCTGAAAGGAAGCGACGCGCTCCTTGACTTAGAAGTAAAAGAGAACGCAAAAGCAACCTTCAGCCTTAGTTACCTTTCGGAAATAATAAAGGCAGCCTCCGCAACCTCGGAAATCGCCACCTTGGAATTTTCAAGTGATATGCCAGTAAGAATTGACTTCCAGCAAACCAAAGAAGGAAAATTGACTTTCTTCCTAGCTCCAAGAATCGAGACAGAGTAAGGAAGTCAAGTTGCAATTTGAATCGGCATTATCCTCGGAAGATTTTGCCAAATACCCTTTCTTAAAGCAAGCTTCAAAACAGATATCAGAATTAGAATTTACTATTACAAGCCTATCATCAGAAAAACCAATTTTTGACCGAGCTAGAAACCGTGTGGAAAAGGCAATCATGGAATTAAACACTGGTGAATCGGTGAGGGATAAACCGACCGAAATTTCATCTTTTGCAGCGTCTCTCATCTTGGTTATTGCCACCAAAAATTCTTGGATAAAAAAGAGGTACGCTTTAGCCGTTGCAAAAACTGCTTACGCGCAAATGCTCCGAGAAAATAAAGATAAAATTTTTGCCATCGCCAAAGATTTCGACTGGGAAATGAGTGAAGGCACCCCATACAAAGATTTTCGCTTAGGCTTTAATTTCTATCTTAAGAACGCCGCCCACATGCATGGTTTAAACTGGAAGCTTGTTAACCAAGTTATGGATAAGGGCAAAGTTTTTTTAAATAAAGACAAAGCAGTTCGTCTGCTTCAGGAAGAAGTAAAAAACCGTGTGGAAAAAAGGCTAGACAGCCCAGAAATTAGAAACATGCCTGAAGAAATAAACTTACTTGCTAATGATCTAGTTAGTTTGGCGCAAGACAAGATTGGTGAAGAGGTCGATGATATGCCCAAAGTTGTTGTCAAAGAGGCTTTTCCTCCATGCATAAACGCTCTTTATGCTGATGCTGCTCAAGCTCGTCATCTCTCACATATTGGGCGTTTCACCTTAACTTCATTTCTTGTAAACATAGGAATGACACCTGAAGCTTTAAACGAGCTCTTCAAGACCTTCTCAGACTACAGTGAACGTCTAACAAGGTATCAAATCGAACATATTGCTGGTGAAAGAGGTTCTGGAACTAAATACACATGCCCGCAATGTTCAGTTTTGCAGACGCACGGAGTATGCAAAAACCGGGATGCGTTGTGCCGTCAGATTTATCATCCGATTAGGTACTATAAAAGAAAACAAGCGTCTGCTAAGTCAGGTTAAGCGCTGTCAACCTTTATTAGGTCACTATACAGCTTATAGAAATGGTTTTCATGGGTTACCGATCAGAGAGCGAAAACGGCTTTTGCACCTCCGAAGTTGGTATAATTCTGCCGACGTACGGAGAAGCTCAAAATATTTCTAGACTAATCGATGCCCTCGAAAACCTAAAGATAGATTCAACTATACTCGTTATTGATGATTCAAGCCCTGATGGAACAGCAGAAATTGTCCGACGAAAACAAAAAGAATACACCAATGTACAGTTAATAACTAGACCTTCAAAATCAGGTCTGGGAACAGCGATTACAGATGGTTTTAAAACCTTTCTTTCAGCTAATTACCAGCCAAAATACGTTATTACAATGGATGCTGACTTTTCACATAATCCACAGGAACTACCAAAGCTTTTATCTACAATTAGAAAAACGAGATGTGGAATTGTCATCGGAAGTAGGTATTGTAAGGGTGGTCAAATTTCAGGTTGGCCGACGACAAGAAAGATAATTAGCAAAACAGCGAATTTGATTGCAAAAACTTTGTTGGGGCTAAAAATGTATGATTGCACTAGCGGTTATCGCTGTTACTCAACTGAATTTCTCCGTCAAGCCATAGATAATTTGCATAGCCACACTTACGAAATTCAAATAGAGACTGTTCGCCAAGCGTCCTTAAGAGAGTTTGAAGTGAAAGAAACGCCCATATTTTTTGAGAATAGAAAACAGGGAAAATCTAAGCTAACCTGGGCGGAGATTAAAGGTTATTTAACCTATACTTTGAAGGCTGTTACGAAGTAGTTAAGCCGCATGAGCCTTTTGGCTGTTGTAACACAATTAAATAAGGCTACATAGTTTATTTTTCGCCAAGAGAAATCAAAAATGAAAATTGATGCACGCAAAAGTCTATTTCTGTTCACCGCAGTTTTGCTATTGCTGAGTATCAGTTTATCAGTTATTAGTTTATTCCCAAACTCAACCGGCAACATTCAATCAACAATAATCATTGACAGTTCCTTCAGGCTAAGACAGAATGAAACATACAGACAAGGCTTGGGCGCTTTCCACAGTAGAGAAAATATCACCCTCTCTGTCCAGTGTCCAAATGAATTTATGAAGAATTTTTCGATAATAACTTACGACGGACCACAATACACCAACTCTTCAAACCAGAATCTTATGCACACCTTCACAGCAGACGCGGATTATTACGAGGCTTCTTTCTATTCCAACTCGCCCAACGCAAGTTGGGTTAACTTTAAGGTCACAGTCGAAAAGCCAGAAGAACACTTACCATATTCGTGGCTAAACATCTCAGCGAAAACATTTTTCTTATTCAGTATAACCTTGGCGATAATTTCATTTATTAAGTTTGAATCCTCATCCAAACAAACTAGCCGAATTGAAAACAAGACATTTTCACTTTCTTTAAAGCAATTTGACCGAGGTCTCTTATTGTTTCTCTTGGTTTCCTTAACGATTTGGCTCTTGCTTTTGGCAATGAATTCAAATCCTTTAGGGACTTTTGAGAACTGGTACACTGACCACGCGAGACATGCTTATGTTTCAAGCTTATTCTTAAAAGAAGGTTTTTCAGTTTTTAATCAACCACTAGGAATACTTTCAAGCCTCGACAGTTCGCACTTCATGTTCGTAACATGGCCTGAAATGCCACATCTGTATCCGTTGGGCAGCATTTTTTTGTTTTTTCCTTTTGGAGCTTTATTGCAGAAGGGTTTCGATGCTGTTCTAATTTTCAAACTGGAAATTGGGCTCTTTCTTATCTTCTCCCACATCTGTCTCTATTTCTTTTTGAAAAATTTCTTGAATAAAGAAATGCATTTGTTCTTAAAATTAGTTGGAGTTTACATAATTTATGTTGTGTTAGTGATTTATGCTGCCAATGGCATGTTCGATTCAATCGCTTTCCTTTTTTCGCTTTTCGCCATTTTGATGTTTCTAACGGAGCGTTATGACAAGTTTTTCTTACTTGTGGCCGTTTCAATCTTCTTTAAGTATCAAGCTGGAATCTTCCTCCTGCCCCTCGTCATCTTTGGATTGTCAAGAATTCTAGGAAAAAACCAACTTAAAACCTTACTATCCAATAAGAACGTCATTTTCGGCGCTTTTTTGATTATGATCAGTGGAGCAACCAGTTATTTCAGTATGTCTTACCTCGCTCAGACTAAACCTGAGTTCGTCATGAATGGCATTAATGCGTTCTTACCTCATGCTCGAGTTTCATGGAATATACAAGCTTTCTCAGTCATACTCACCTTGATCCTAACCATAATCTATTCTTCTTACATGCTAAACAAAAACGCTTTGCTTTCATTTTCAGCACCCATACTCCTTTTGCCCAGCTTTGCATTGCCTTACTTTCAAAATTGGTATTTGCCTTTCATTTTCGTCTATGCGTTGATTCCTCAGAGTCGAAAAGAGAGTGAAGCAACAATAATTTGGCTAATTTTCATGGTTGCTGTGCTTTCGTTTGCGGGAGTATCTTTTGATCCCCTTCAAATTTTGGGTAATTTAGCAGGGTCATTTCGAATTTGACAATTATTCTTTTGGCTGTATATAGTTAAATTTAGGGCGAGGCAATAATATCACACCAAGATGGGGTAAGGGATCATGGACGCTTCTAGGGAATGGGTTTACCAGAAATTTTACGAATACTACAACGACCCCTCCACAAAGGTTCCCTCTCCACCGAACCCAGAGCAACGAGAATTCGGCTACCTTATGTTTAAGGAGCGCTTCATGGTTCGGCATAGACGATTCAGCACCATAACCAGTTTCAGAGCTATGCTTGCGAATACTGTGCCATCGGATGTTTACCACTCATGCGCGTATTACGAAAATCCAGACTACGACATGGACAAGAAATGCTGGATAGGCTCAGACCTAGTCTTTGACATAGATGCCGATCATATTCCAACTAACTGCAATAAAATCCATGATGAATTTAGATGCGTAAAATGCGGCTTCTGTGGACGTGGAATCACACCTGAAGCTTGTCCGTGTTGCGAAGCAACAAAGTTTGAGACTAAAATATGGGCATGTGACTTGTGCATCCAATCGGCAAGAGACGAAACTGCCAAGCTTCTAGACATGTTGGAGAACGATTTTGGTTTTTCTCAGAACGAAATGCACACATTTTTTTCTGGACACCGCGGCTATCATGTCCATATTGAAGACGAGACAATACGGTCGCTGGATGCGATGGCGCGAAAAGAAATCGTCGATTACGTTACTGGGCTGGGATTGGAGCTCTTGGATAGAGAGGCACAGAAAAAAAAAGGAAGACGCCGTGATGGTGGAGCAAAAAAGTTTACTCTGCACAATTTTGGGTGGAACAAGCGTCTAAAAAGAGGGATGCAAGATTTTCTATTGAACACAACCCAAGAAGACATTAAATCTGTTGGATTAAGAAACAAAGCCCTTTTAGAAAACAAAGATACAATTATTAAGCGAGCGATCCAAGAGGGCAGATGGGAAAGTATTAAAGGTGTTAGCGTGGCAACATGGTTAAAACTTGCAGAGCATATAAGAGAAAATCAATCATCAAAAATTGACACTGTGGTAACTACTGACATTCACCGTCTTATCCGCATGAACGGCACCCTGCACGGAAAGACTGGACTCAAAAAAATTGAGTTCCCAACCAAGAACTTACAGGATTTTGATCCCTTCATAGAAGCGGTAGCTTTTAAAAAGGGCGAAGTTAAAGTGTTCGTCTCTGATGCTCCAGAATTTAGGTTGGGTGGAGAAACACTGGGTCCATACAAGAATCAATCCATAACGATACCTGCCGCTGCTGCAATTATGTTAATTTGCAAAAGAAGAGCAGAGGTGGCAAATTAGTGTACAATCAACTGTACGCAGCTTGGCGAAGAGAAATCGATGATGCATCATTGGGAGGATTACCTCCCGACTTTTACGGTAAGATCTCGGATTATTTGCTGCATATCAACGATGAGAATAAACTCGACCAGAAATCAGTTAAGCTGAACCTGCTTGAACATGAAGCTCAAAACGTAAAGGTGATGCTCCAAGAGCTACTTGACTTGAGGTACAAAAAAATCATAAAAAGTATAACTAAAAAACAGAGAGTGCCCGTTGAACTCTTAACGACTCAAGAAACCAAGATGGCAGAGACATTTGCCACGTTTTCAGAAGAATACCAGAAATTTAGAAAAGACTTAGAGCAAGGACAAATAGCATCACCGTCGCCAATAAAAGTGGTCATAAAGACGGACACCAAACCAGCCGCAACCCTAAATACGCCAGCTCATAAGCGCTTAACTGTACGGTTCGCAAAGAATATCCCGGCAATAATGGGGGCGGATATGAAGTCTTATGGTCCCTTTAATGCTGAGGATGTAGCTTCATTGCCGGCACTTAACGCACAGATTTTGGTAAAGCAGGGTTTGGCTGTATTGATTGAGGTTTCCTAACCTTTTTCCATAAACTGTGGCTTGCTAACACTATCAACGGGTAAGAAATTATCCAAGCCATTGCATAGAGCGGACCGTAGTAGAAGTGGAACATTTGTACTTGGTTAGAGGTTGCTCCATACTGCATTCCGATTACAAATATGGTTGCTATGCGCATCACGTTTATCAAGTAAGTTATAGCCGCCCCAACGGCAAAGAACCCAATTTTAGTTCTCCAAGAAAAGGGCATTCTTTTCAAAAACAGCAACGCTACAGCCGTAAAAATCAGTAAACTCTCAATACCAGCACAAGGCCAAGCTATTGCAAATTTCGCCGTCCCCAAAGACCCAGAAACCTCCAAAGTTGGCATGCCATTTTCTGTTCCAGGAATTGTAGAGTAGCCCATTGAGCCTAAAAAGCCAGCTGCCAACATCGAAGTCGTTGGAACTAAAAGCTGAAAGGGCGTGAACTGACCATAAGGAAACACATTATCGACAGTATACAGAAAGCCAACTAGACCAACAAACAATGCCGGTAAGACAAAATCTTTCAGACCCATCCGTCCAAAAGCGGCAAAAATCATCAAGCAAAAGAACAAAGAAAATACAAGATATTCGAATGCAAGTGGCATCGAGTCAGAAAAAGCAATTCCGTTCAATGCCGCCCAATTACCAATTATACTGTTAAGACTAAAGTAACTCTCAGCAATCACGTATACCGAAGGAAGCAGCAGAAAAACTGCGTATGTGACGATTTCGGCTTTGTTGTGTTTGCTGATTCTTAGTTTTATGCGTTCCCAGCTAAGAATAAGCTCTAAAGCTACCAGCCAAACAAAGAACAACTGGAAAGTTCTTCCCTTCCACATCAACTGGAAAGAATCCTGCGCTGACAACTTTAAAAACGGGTCAATAGGATTTAGGAAAAACAGCAAAGCCAACGGAGTAACGAAGGCAACGAGCGGCAAAATTTTGACAATTATAGTCGAGAAAGCTCTATTTTTGAATAAACTTAGCTGGTTCAAGCGTTGCACACAATGAGACTGTGGCTTTGGTTTAAAAAGAATGTGCAACTATGAAGTTAGAAAAGAAATTGAGGGTTTAGCTGTATTCGCGGAAAGTGTAGCTGCATTTTGTACAGCGTAGAAATTGAGTTGAAGATTCATCTGCACCCCGGGTTTGAACTTGCCAAACGTACGCTGTGTTGTTACCGCATCTTGGACATTCGATTCGAACTGTGGGAAGGGTACTTAGCTTTTGTTCTTCTTTGCCTATTACTGCTACAAACTGTTGGGGATTATGCTGGATAACCTTTGTCGCAACTTTGGGTTCGATGTGGTCGGCTTCTGTTTTCTTGTAACCACACTTGGGGCAAGCTAAAATAAGGGTTGCTTCTTTCCCACTTTTGGATTTTTTAGGCTCAAGACGGGAACCACATCTAGGGCAGAATTCCATGTTTCATTGACTCCAATATCTGTTCCGTTTTGGGATTCCCTTAGCGTAGTGCCTTTTAAACTTTGTCCAAAGACAGTTTATGGAAAAGTGGTTTTGGGTTTTTGATGCACTATCGATCCTAAGCATAACAGAGTGTCAAGCAACAGGTTCTGACTCAAACTCTATCGTTGCGCGTTCTTCAAACCCCGCCAGACAAACTAAAGGGTTATTCTAAGGATACATTTTGCAATTTTAGGGTACTATCCAGTGCTCCTTGTGCATGGAAAGGTCGGGAGAACACCTATGTGAAGTCTAGCTATTTGACTG
>Ga0105093_10001156_pt1 | contig 10103 bp, 17 predicted proteins | sample PPLLak3March2015_2_FD_79111 | JGI IMG/M metagenome (GOLD analysis project Ga0105093, IMG submission 79111) | Freshwater sediment microbial communities from Prairie Pothole Lake near Jamestown, North Dakota, USA - PPLs Lake P8 Core (3) Depth... | ecosystem: Environmental > Aquatic > Freshwater >... | reverse complement strand
TAACATGGACTGGGTCACCCCGTGCGCGGTGTCTGCCGGTGTGTCAGTGTTTGCTATCCCGATGCGAGACGGCGCCGGGATCGGGGCAATACTGCCTTTTTGAGGAGGCATCAGCCTAATTAGGAACCTGGCTCGGCGTCGGCGGAGTTCTCACCGCCAACGTCATGCCTTGCCGGCCCGCGCCGGCACGATAGGGCGGTCGAACTAAAACGCCGATGCGCGGGTCGGCACAAAGGCGAGTGTTAGCCATGATGACGACGACAAAACCAGAAGGCGAACTTGCAGAGGCGGGGCAAGCGCTCCTTGACGCGGCGCAGGCGTACTGGGACGCCTACCACCGGGCGAGGCTTCATGGCTCGGTTGTGTGGCTCCAGGGGAGCGGAGGAGAGCTGGTAGTGTTCACGCGCGGCGAATATGTCGATCGCCTGAAGGCGGCAGTTCATCGTTTGGATGGCTAACGAACGAGCTAAAGCGGTCCGGCCACCACGGGCCTTGCAGCAACCCGCGATGCCCCGTGGCTGGGCTCGCTTTTGAGTGACTTGTTAGCCGCTTATGGAGGATCAAGTGAAAGACGAAATGCCACTACGCTGCGAGATCAAAGATGGTGCAATTGACATGGGCGTTGGGCTGAATGTCCTGGCATTTGCAGCATGGAACCACCCTGGTTTCTGGGACGGGGAGAGCGGCACTGACGTCCCGAACATCAAAGTCATCGACCTCGATCGCTTCGCGAAGGAGGTCATGGTGGAGATCAATAGGGAACGCGAAGACGGAAGCACCCTGTTAACGGATATGCTCGATAAGGCTATCGAGCAGGCGGTCGGGAATGGAAGCGAAGCCGTAGATTATGGCGCCTAACGTCATGCCTAGCCGGCCGCCCGCTGGCACAAGGCCCGAGACTACAACCAAAGCCGATGCGGGCGGTCGGCGCTGAGGCGGGATGTTAGACGCATGACTGATGCAAATGTGAAAAAGAAGCTGGCGCAATTTGTCGCCTTGGGCAATGAACTGGATGCGGAAGCGAAGCGCAGATATGGCCCTGACGGGATGCTGTTTCATGAGGCCGATGGGTCAGCATTGATTATGGATTGCTTGCCGGATGATGGCTCCGACGAGTCCCCGCAAGATCATGTGAGATTTTCGGTGTACGGTGTGCAGTGGGGCGCTGGCGCGTTCTAACTGTTACTAGACTGATCTGTCTAGCGCAATCTTGAAGAAACAGTTGGAGGGGCTATGAAATACCGGTATCTGATCTGTGACCCGTACAACGGCCTAATTTCAGGAACGAACTCAGTTGAGTTCGCCAAGCGGATCAATGCCAAATACGAGCACAGCATATACGACGTAGCAACAGGGCTGTGGATGGACAGAGATGGGTTTTACTACGCAGAGGATAACCCACTTGAGGACGCTGCCCTGGATTTCCCAGACTTAGCTGATTGAGGATACTTCATCATGAAATGGCACAAATTCGTTAACGCAACAGACAACACCGCCATTTACCCGGAGGCCGGCTCAGGCTCCGTCGTGGAGCTGGCCTACATCGCCCTCGGGTTGGCCGGGGAGATCGGTGAGGCGCTCGAGGCGTCGGAGCCGCACGGGGTACGCGCCGAGCTGGCGGACGCGCTTTGGTACGTGGCCAGGGGCATGCGTGCGCTCCAAGTGCACGGCTACCCGCTCGCAGACGTCTGCCCTGGCAGCACCAAGAACTCCGAGGGGGCAACGCTCCTGGTGGCGAACACGACCAAGAAGCTCATGCGAGACGGTCTTGACCGGGCCAAGCTCGACACTTTGGCCGTGCTCTACCAGGACTCGCTCGACATCCTCTACCGGATGCTCAGAGAGCTGGAAGACGGGGGGACTCCGGAGATCCACCTGGACCGGTTCGAGGGCCTCCTCGACGACCTGGTCTTCAAGCTGGAGAGCCGCAAGGCCCGCGGCGTCCTGCACGGGAGCGGTGATGCTCGCTAACGGGAGAGCCATCGACCACACGGGGCAGCAGTACGGGACTGCCCGGGTTGTGGAACGTCTGACACGGACTCCGGCCTCCTGGCTGGTCGAGCGCGGCTGTTGCGGGCGCCTGGAGGTCATGACCATGGGCCAGGTCAAGATGATAGCGAAGACCTTCCCACTTCGATGCGCTGCCTGCGTCCTGCGGGACGCCCTGGCCAAGCCGAGTTACCACACCAAGAAGGCGATCCGAGACAGAGAGCGGAGAAGACAGTATGAACAAAGTACAGCTGACAGAGCTGGAGCATCTGATTGATGCCGCTGTCGGGGAGGGGGCCAGGGTTACGTCTGAACGGCTTCCAGACGGCACCGTAAACGTGCTCGTGCGCTACGGGGCTGGAGCAGTATCGGTGGAATTTCAGCGTGAGCACTTGGCTGCTTACGAGCTTGCCGACATCGCAAGCATGATGTCTGTCATGGTCAGGAGGTTCGGGTGAAGAAGGCCCTGCATTACGAGATCGTCAGGCACCGGGTTACTGGTTACAACGTCCTCGTTTGGTCTGATGACACCAAACACAGGCTCGTTGAGAACAACGCTTTCTCTAGCTATCGCGAGGCTTCCCAGTGGGGAAAGGCTGTGAAGAGCGGGAAGATTAAGGTAGGGGAGGGACAATGCTGAAGGTGGGAAAGGCCAGGTTCGACTACACCTGCACAACCTGCGGGGTCGATATACCGAGGGGGACCAGGTATGTGGGCGATGTCGTCTATTCCACCGCAAGCCGGCCTGGACTGTCTAGGTATGTATCGAAGAATAAAAGGTGCCTTGCTTGCGCGATCGAGGACCCCACAACACCGGCAGAAACTGCTGGAGTCATGAACGAAATCCTGCGGATGATTAAGGAGCAATCCTAATGGCCTGTCTATCTGACAGTATCGTTGGTCACAAGACCTTCGACGACGGTGAAGGAGGGTTTAGGCATGAGCCTCTGTATGCCAGTGAAGCAGAAGAACTGCTGGCCAAGATGGAAGAAGCTAAACAGCGCAGAGTAGCTCTGATGCCTGATGAGAAGTCAGCTATCCACATGCTGTTCGAGGCCTGGAAACGGCTGAAAGAGCTTGGGTGGGCAGAGGCAATCTACTGCCCTAAAGACGGAAGTGTGTTTGACGCCATTGAGGCTGGCAGCACAGGTATCCACAAATGCACCTACGAAGGTGTATGGCCCAGCGGAACTTGGTGGGTCTCAGCACACGGGGATTTGTGGCCGAGTAGGCCGATCCTGTATAGACAACCGATTTCCAAGTTGAAGGGTAACCTTAAATAATGACCCAACCACTCGTCCTGCTTGACGCCCGCGGCCTCATGCTGCGGGCCTACCACGGTTCTTCGGACACCTCGCTTACGAATAGCGACGGGAAGCCTGTCGCCTCCTGGAAGGGGGGACTCTCCAAGTTCCTGGAGGACACGCTCATTACCGTTCTGGACGGCAGCATTCCCCCCTCCAGGGTGATCGCCTGCTGGGACGGCGGCAATACCCTCCGGACGGCCATGTTCCCCGCCTACAAGAAGGCCCGCATGGAGAAGCCGAAGGACGAGGTGATCGGCAAAGAGCTGGCCGTTCTGAAAGACGCTTGCATGAAGCTGATGGCCTACATCGGCATCCGCAGCGTGTCTGTGCCCGGGGAAGAGGCGGACGACCTGATCGCCTTGCTGGTCGAGAAGCTGGACTACACCCATTGCATCATCCGGACCAATGACGGCGACCTCACCCAGCTGATCGGCCCGAAGGTCTCGGTCTGGCTGGGGGACAAGTTCCTCGACCTCTCCGGCGCTGGCTACAAGGGGACCAGCTACAGGTTGGTCCCGCTCTGGAAGGCCCTGGTCGGCGACTCCAGCGACGGCTACTTGGGGGTGCCCAAGTTCGGAGAGAAGGCTTACACCAGGCTGGTGGAGAAGTACGGGAACGACGGGATGGAAGAGATCCTGACCGCGCTGGAGGCCAACAACTGGAAGCCGGTTCAGAGCGCCTGGGAGGCTACCCAGGACGACGACCTCAAGAAGATCCTCGAGCACTGGAGCGAGGCGCACCTGTGCGTCAAGCTCGCCCGGCTGCACCCCGAGGCGTGCTACGGCAACGTGGACGGCAAGAAGCCGAAGAAACCTGTGTGGCTGGCCCGGGTCCCGAGCAGGGAGATGGTGCTCCAGATCCTGACCGACGCCGGCAGCCCGGCCCGGATCGGGATGTTCGAGAGGTACTTTCCCGTGCACCGGCTGCTGACCACTGCGGACTCCGCGGAGCTGCCGGCCATCATGCAGGAGGTCATCGCCTCCCCCGTCGTCTCGTGGGACTACGAGAGCACCGACAGGCTCAAGCATCCAGCCTTCCAGACGGCGAAGAAAGGCTACGTCGATGTGCTCTCCCAAGAGATCGCCGGCGTCTCTGTCAACTACGGCCGGTTCATGGAGAAGACCTTCTACCTGCCGGTGGACCACAAGGGCACGAACAACTTCCCCATGGAGTGGGTCACCTGGCTCCTGCAATCCCTTGACCAGCGCGACGAGCGGAGCATCGTCCAGAACGCCAGCTTCGAGCTGACGGTGTCTCAGACCAACCTTGGCATGATGCCGCAGGCGCCGTTCGACACCAATATCATGGCCAGCTACGTCGACGAGGACGCGGAACACGGCCTGAAGGACCTGTCTCTGCACAACCTAGGGTACCGGCAGACCTCCTATGCCGAGGTGACCCAGGGCCGGGACATGTGCGAGCTGACCGGCGAAGAGGTGCTCTCCTACGGCTGCGATGACTCGCTGGTCACGAGCTGGTTGTTCGTCCTGTTCCGGGACATCATGCGGTGCGAGGGATCCTGGGGGTTCTACCAGGACTACGAGGTCGAGCCGGCGATCAACGATGCGCTCGACTTCATCGACGGCACGGACGTCGACTTCGGCCTGCTCGCTGAGTTCGCCAAGGAGTCTGAGCTGGCTATTTCAGAGAACTCCGAGGTCGTCCGAAAAGGCCTCTCCGCCCACTGCACCCCGGACTGCTACACCGAGCAGGACGTGCCGATGCTGACCCAGCGGGCGCTGACCCTGCACCAGGAATGGATGACCCTCAAGGCCGGCCTGGCCTCTGAGAACCCGGAAGCCTATCAGGAGCTCTCCGCGGAGACGTGGCAGAAGGCGTGGAACGCCTGCTTCTACCAGCCACGGCAGGTTGAAACCGTGGTGACCCCCTTCGCGCCGACGGTCACCGGCCTGAACCGGATCCTGGGTCTGCTGGACAAGGACGCCCCGAAGCTCAAGAAGGCCACTGGGGTGGGCGTGGAGGAGCTCGACGGGCTGATGATGGACTACATCGCCTCCGAGAAGCCGGCGGCCAAGGAGGCCTTGGAGGAGTTCCTGGCGCTGCTCTATGCCGCCCGGAAGCGGCTGGGGGCGGCTGGAAGGTCCGGTCCTGAGTACGAGGCCCTGAAGGTGTTCGGGGAGGAGACCCTTGCCAAGCACGGGCACGGCAAGAAGGTTGCGACCGGGGACGAACTGAACATGGGGTCAGGGCCGCAGATGCAGGCTTTGCTGTACGGCAAGCTCGGGCTGCCGATCAGGAAGCGCTCCAAGATTACGAAGGGCTCCAAGCGGGACGAGGAAGACCTCCAGGGGGCGGCGGCTGTCGGGCTCAAGGCGATCGCTGCCGCGTTCGTCTACGACTTGCCAGAGGGGGAACACTGGAAGAAGGATGTGCTGGAGGGGTACCGGAAGGTTGCGCTGGAGCAGCAAAACCAGAGCCTCTACTACACCCCATACCCCCTTTGGATCCACCCAAGGGACGGCAAGATCCACCCTGGGATCATGAACTGCGGGACGGTGACACGCCGGCCGACGGGGGCCTCTCCAAACCCCCTGCAGATCTCCAAGAAGGGCCAGTTGCGCAAGGCATTCCCTGGCGGCTCGTACCCAGGGGACACTGAGCCCCGGGTGGTGGTCTCAGCGGACGTGGCCGGTCAAGAAGCCGTGGTGACAGCCGTCGAGTCCGGCGACGAGAAGATGCTGGAGATCTTCCTGGCCACCCCCCGCGGGGACTTCCACTCCATGACCTCGTCAGGCTTCGCCCACATCCTGCTCCCCCGCATGGGGGTCATGACCAGCGTGCCGCTGACCTACGAGGAGTTCCTGGCGGGCCTGCACAGCCCAGACCCGGAGATCAGCGAGGTCTTCAAGGAGATCCGCAGCAGGTACGGCAAGGGGGTGAACTTCACCCTGCTCTACGGAGGAGGCCACACCACGGTGGCCGAGAGCCTCCTGATCCCGAAGGACTTGGCCCGGGATCTGTTCGACGGCGCCATGGCGCTCTACAACGGCCTGAAGCCCTGGCAGAGCCGCACGGCCAGCTTCGGTCGGGAGCACGGCTACACCCAGTCCCCCTACGGCACCCGCCGGCACGCTCCGGTTGACCTGTGGAGTGACGAGAACGGGCTGCGGGCCCGGGCAGAGCGGCAGGTGACGAACTTCCTCGCACAGGGGACCTCGGCGGACATGCTCAAGGTCGCCAGGCAGGAGATCTACCGCAGGAACATGCGTGAGAAGTACCGGATGCGGGCAACCGCTCCGATCTACGACGAGATTCGATCCTCTGTGCCGATCAGTCTGGCCGTCGACTACATGGAAGAGCTGAACCAGGCCATGTCGATCACGCCTCCGGGCTACCCGGTCGGGATGCAGATCGAGTTCAGCGTCGGCTGGAATTGGGGAAAGAAGATCGAGATCGGCCTATTCAGCCGCGAAGCGGCTGAGGCAGCCCTTACCAAGCTACAGGAGCAATCCAATGCGTGAAGACCGACTCACAGCAGTAGACCGGGCTATCCAGGTCTACCAGGCCAGACGTGCTGCCCTGCAGAAACGGGGGGCTGAAGACCTCTTTGCCCTCAACGGCTGCCTGGAGACAGGCGCCGTTCGCAGGGCCTCTCTGGACCTGACCAGGGCGTTGGCGGACTTGCGGAGGCCGGATAATGTCTGAGATCCTGCCCTATGTCGGAGTGTTCATCGTCGGGATCTCAGTGGGCGCCGCGGGCATGTGGTCCTTCTTCATGTTCAGCATTACCTCCGCTCTTCGCGAGGAGGCTGGAGATGACAATGGACCTATTTAGCTCAGATGCTGGGGGGACAATGATTTCGCATGCCCGCCAACTCGCCCGGGACTGCAGCGACTTAGACCGGCAGCAGGTCAGAGGGTCGGAAGCAGACGAAAACTACCGCTTCCTTCTCGCCAGCGTGCTGCTGGATGGGGAGGTGCTGATGACTCGCAACGCCAAAACCGTCAGCAGCCTGACCACTCTGCCGGTGAAGTTCACCCGGACCCCGCTCATCACGCTCAGGAGGACTGCCTGGAAGATGGCGCTGCGGGAGATGGAGTGGTTCATGAGCGGGGAGAGCAAGTGCCCCAAGGCGCTTCTGCCGTGGTGGGAGAAGCAGCTCAACCTGGCTGGGAAGTACCTGTTCGGCTACCCGGGCCAGTACCGGTGGAGCTCCTTCTACGAGTACGACGGCTATGGGGAGACAGGCAGTTTCGACCAGATCGCGTTTCTGCTGGCCAATCTGAAGAACCATCCGCACTCCCGCCGGCTCATCCTGACCGCCTGGAACCCCGGGGAGATGGCCCACATCTGCGAAGTCAACCACAACCAGAACACCCCGACGACCTGCCACAGCACGATGATCCAGTTCTTTGTGCGGGGAGGGCGGCTGCATGCCAAGCACTATCAGCGCTCTGCAGACCTGTTGCTGGGGGTGCCGCACAACTGGATTCAGCACTGGGCCCTGCTGATGTACCTGGCCCGCCACACCGGGCTGGAGGTAGGGAGCATGCGCTGGGACTTCGGGGATGCCCACATCTACACGGATCCGTCGCACATTCAGGCAGTGGAGGAGCTCTTTGAGGCGGTCGGGCACCCGGAGTGCAAAGCGGAGCTGGTCTACACCTTCTCCGGAGCGCTGGATCACTCCGGCACCCCGCTGTTCAAGGCTGCCGACTTCCTCATGGAGGGAGATGTCCCTGCCCCAGTAACCTCAATCAAACCCAAACTGTTCGAGTAACGCCATGTACCAGATGACGACTGACGACGCCAGAAAACGGCTGATCGAGATCGAGCGAGAGTTCCTTGACCTGCTCCGGCAGTTCGAGAACGAGACGGGCCTGACCATAGTGGATGTTGACATCTCCCATGACGAGCCTCGGGTTGGAGAGCACCCTCGGAGCCAGAGGCGGGTACAGGAGCTCGTAATCAGGGCTGCGCTGCTATGACAAAGGGAGACATCGACGCGATCCTCGCCCTCATTGTGACCACCGGCTATTCGGTCAAGTACCCCCTGGACAGGCAGGAGATCAGAGTGCACGTCATCGCCGCCCTCCGCAGTCTTGACATTGGGCTAGCCTACGCGACAGGGAGAAAGATCACCGGAGGGCTGAACGAGGCCAGCACCAGCTACCACGTCACCGTCGAGTGAGATAAAGTTGCGCAGGCAGGGTAATTAGGTTGTATACTTTCTCCTGCCTAGCGCACTACCCCCACCTTAAACAACAGGAATTACTGCTATGTCCGAAGCTACCGCACTGCCTCTGCCCAATGTCCTCTCCGAGCTGGAGGCCCTCGAAGCCCGCAAAGCCGAACTGACCGCACTGGCCGCCGAAGCCCGCAAGACCAACCTGCCCCTGGTTGTCGAGGGCATCAAGTCCTACATCACCGGCAACGGCTTCACTCTGGATGAGATCCTGCCCCTGCTCTTGCCCAAGGGCAAGAAGGCCGGCAAGCCGCGTGCGCCTCGCAAGGAGGCCCCCCGGGCCAGCTACGCCAGCAAGAAGGACCCGTCCCTGGTCTACTCCCGCGGCGTCCTGCCGCAGTGGCTGCGGACCGAGATGACCATGGCCGGGTTCAACCCGGACGACAAGGGGTCTCGCGACAAGTACAAGGCCGAGCACATGGTCAGCTCCCTCACCGTCGGCGAGTCCTCCGAGACGCAGGCCTCCGCCTGATCTGATTCTCCTGCTGGTGGCCCCCCTTGTGGGGGCCGTTTCCTTTCTGACTTAGGAGTTCCCCAATGGCTGGGAATGGGCTTGCTTTTGCGCTCGATTTAGAGACCACCTCAACGGTGGTGGCTGAGACCACGCCAGTCCAGCTCTGTTTGTTGTCCGAGGACAAGCAGGGCCGACGCACGTTGATGAACACCCTGGTCAGGCCGCATGAGTGGATCTCGGAGGAGGTGACTAAGATCCACGGCATTACCAACGACATGGTGCGCAACTCCCCGGACTATGGGATGGTGGCGTGGACCGCCTATCTGTTGCACAACGCCTTCCAGCCTGAGTATCTCGTCACCTTCAATGGCCAGACGTTCGACCAACCAATCCTCGACCGCTGCCTGGGGGCCCCGGTCTTCCCCGGCGCTCGGCATATCGATGTCCTCTCGGTCGCCTACCGGTATCTGCCAGGCTTACAGAGCTACAAGCTCGGGGCGCTTTACCAGGAGCTGCTGGGCTGGCCGCTCGAGAACGCACACGACGCCTCCGCGGACGTGAACGCCACCCTGGACCTGCTCAAAGCTATGCGAGTTCGGATCGGCATGACAATGGACCAACTGGCGACGGAGATGGAGACACCGAAGCCGTATGCTGTGTTCCCTTTCGGCAAACATAAAGGAAAGCTAATCGAAGAGGTCCCTCAGAGCTACGGCCAGTGGGCTCTAAGCTCATTTACTAGCATCAGGCCGGACTTGCTAGTGACCTTAAAGGCGATTGCTGGAGCTAGCTGATGGGTAGAAGCCACGAAGAATCGATTGGGCGGCGGTTCGGAAGACTTACTGTACTAGGAGTTGGGGAACCTAGAATTAACCCTGGAGGCGGAATGAGTTCTCGCATGCGCTGCGAGTGCGACTGCGGTAATCTGACCACAATAGACACATACAGCCTAAGAAGAGGGCTAACTCGCTCCTGTGGGTGCCTAAGGTTAGAACGCACAAGGGAATTATCAACTACCCACGGACAGACAACAGGTGGTAGGGCATCTGCGCCCTATAAGCATTGGATTAGCATAAAGGAAAGGGTAGTTACAGGAACAGCATCTAGCCCAGAGTGCTACATCAATAGGGGGATCACAATGTACAG
>Ga0105093_10001153_pt1 | contig 10110 bp, 10 predicted proteins | sample PPLLak3March2015_2_FD_79111 | JGI IMG/M metagenome (GOLD analysis project Ga0105093, IMG submission 79111) | Freshwater sediment microbial communities from Prairie Pothole Lake near Jamestown, North Dakota, USA - PPLs Lake P8 Core (3) Depth... | ecosystem: Environmental > Aquatic > Freshwater >... | reverse complement strand
TTATCGATATCGGAAAGTGGTTTTATCAACAGGGTGGGTGCGGAAGTAGTCTACCAATTCTTGTGCAAGCGCAGTATATTGAAGTGAACTGCGGCTTTTACTGCTGTAGTGGGTGATCGGCGTCCCAGCAACTGCGCTCTCACGAAGTTTTGTATCAATCTGAATAATCGTCTTTAAAACCCCAGTTCCGAATGTAGTCCTGATCTGATCCAGAACAGTGCGGTGGATACGATTGCGCTGATCGTACATCGTTATTAATATCCGATAGACCAGGTTGGGATTGTGAGTCTCCCGCACCTGCCTGATGGTCATCATCATGGTTCTCAGGGCATGGGCTGAAAAATACTCTGGCTGGGAGGGGACGATTAACATATCTGCAGCAGCCATGGCATTCAAAGTAACCGCTCCGATAAATGGTGGGCAGTCGAGGATTATGTAATCATAAGCCAACTGGGCTGGTTCTGATGAATAAGGACTCCTCCCGGTAAAATTCTCAGCGGTCAGTGCGGATGGGATTGAAGGTGCAGTCAATGATCCTGTTTCCATCCGGGCGAGCGAATCGCTGACTCCAGTGACCGCTTTCTGCAGTATATACTCGTAGTTTTTCCTCACTGGGAGAAAACGCTCTGCCAGTTCCATGCCTGAATTTGAAGGCACAATATCCAGCCCAGGAATGGAGGATTCTCGGCTGATGTTTATGATCGTGGCGGAGTTGAAAAATACTTCTGTAACCGCGCCGCGTACTCTGGCAGGATCTTTCCCCAATGCCAGGGTCAGGTTGGCCTGGGCATCCAGGTCAATGAGCAGTACCTCGTAGTCCATCAAAACCAGGGCACCACCCAAAGCTGCTGCGGTCGTGGTTTTTGCGACTCCACCTTTCTGGTTAGCGATGGCGATGATGAATGCCTGGCGAGTGGCTTTATTTGGCTCAGGGTTAACCGAGGATGTTGATGGAGAATCGGTTTGTGCTTTCTCGTCCAGTGATCTGTGATCCATCGATGTCTCCTAATTTATGATTAGCGCTTTAAGCTCAGAAGGATAAATGGATGACAGAACCTTTTGAGTGGTCTGAGAATTCCTGCAATTTATGATAGTTTTGTATGTGTAATTATATCCAACCTGTTCTAATTTTCCATTATCTAAGTAACACATCAATTTAATATCGACTTAATATTGCGACTAAAATTCTACTCCCTGGTCAAGGAAAGAACTGTAACCCTCAGTCTGGCACGCTTTATTGTCCAATCACGTTGGTTAAAAAGAAAGAGCGGGTGATGGGATTCGAACCCACGAATGGCAGCTTGGGAAGCTGCTGCCTTACCACTTGGCAACACCCGCATCCAGTCCGAATTTTAAACCAAATGGTCATTCTGCGCAACCCCGGCACGTTGGACTGGTACTGCTTGCTTATTCCTTTTCTTTCGATATAATTGGCGTTCAGGGTTATTATTCAGTTATGAGCCGTGTCATCAATACACTTAATCAGCTTGAGATCCGGTTACAGTCCCTGGTTGAAGGCAGCACAGCAAAGTTTTTTCCCAGGATTGCTTCCTCACGCCAGCTGGCAGTTTTACTTGAAGGTGCCATCCAGAAGGGCTTACAGGAAGGAAAGAATGGAGAACTAATTGCGCCGAATTTAATTTTCCTGCTATTTCATCCAGAACAGGCTGCGATCATCCAGAAAGATCACTCGTGGATCGACCAGCTTGGAACGACCCTGCTTGAGATTGAAGAATACTCAGATTATGTCTTTATCAGCCAGCCAGTTGTGCGCGTCGTTGCTTCTGATGAACTGGAATTGGGACAAATGAGCGTCCTGGCTGAATTCAACAGTGAGCTAACCTCGGAAACTGCCGGGAATCCATATGATCAAAGGCTCGAGGAAGATGAAAGTCGATTGCCGGGTTACCTCATTGTTGACGGTACCGACGTTTTTTCGCTGGATCAACCTGTGATCAACATCGGAAGAAGATCGGACAACCAGTTAGTCATTGATGATGGGCGAGTATCGCGGCTGCATGCTCAGATCAGGGTAATCAACCAGAATTATGTGATTTTCGATCTGGATTCATCGGGAGGGACATGTGTAAATGGAGCGAGAGTCCACCAGCACAAGTTGGTGCCTGGTGATGTGATTTCGATCGCGGGTGTCCCACTGGTATTCGGCCAGGAGATGGGCGGCCGCGGCGAAACTACTGATTTTCGACCTGTAGGCTCAGGTGGCGTGGGGGTAGAATGAGTGGAGTGGTTTTATTGATTATTCGCATTCTGGCTGCAGGTACTCTTTTTTTATTTTTCGGATGGATGGTGTGGTTAATCTGGCAAGATATTCGGAGAGAAAGCCTTTCGTTGACGAATTTTAATCAACCGACAATATCCTTAATCACAAAATCAGATGACGGGGAGTTGTCCCGGAAGTTCCAATACAAAGAAATCTTGATTGGCCGGGATGCAATTTGTGATCTGCGTCTGGAAGATCAAACGATTTCGGCCCGGCACGCCAGATTGACCTTCCGGCAGGGGCAATGGTGGCTGGAGGATTTGCAATCGAAGAACGGCACGCTGTTGAACTCGTCAGCAGTATCCACGCCGGTTGTGGTTACAACAGACGATAAGATTCAATGCGGGCAGGTAGAAATTCAAATCCAGCTGAATGCTGATAATCCTATGAGAGAGGGATAATGAAATCTGAAGCTTTTCTGGGAGTTATCGGGGGGTCAGGCTTGTACAGCATGCCAGATTTACTGAATGCAAAGCAGTTTGATCTGGATACACCTTATGGTAAACCAAGTGCTCCAATTGTTGTTGGCGAACTGGAAGGACAGCGAGTTGCTTTCCTGGCTCGCCATGGGATCGGGCACCATATCATACCGGGGCAGGTTAACTATAGAGCTAATATTTACGCACTAAAGAACCTGGGGATTCAAAGAATCATCAGCATCAGTGCCTGCGGTTCCCTGCGCGAGGATTTTTCTCCAGGTGAAATTATCATACCAGACCAGGTATTCGATTTAACACGCCATCGAAAGCAGAGTTTTTTTGGAGATGGTTTGGTTGCCCATGTGAGTGTTGCTGATCCTTTCTGCGCGGATTTATCGAATCAACTAGAGAAAGCGACATCTGCAGCCGGGGGAGTGGTACATCGCGGCGGTAACATGATCACTATTGAAGGTCCAAGGTTTTCCACTCGAGCCGAGTCGAACGTTTTCCGAACCTGGGGTATGTCAATTATCGGGATGACCACCTCTCCGGAGGTTTTCCTGGCAAGAGAAGCAGAATTGTGCTATGCGGTGATGGCGCATGTTACTGATTACGATGTCTGGCACATCAGCGAAGATCCTGTGACGGTCGAGATGGTGATCGAGGTGCTCCACAAGAATTCACAACTCGCTCAGGGTGCAATTCGCAACCTGGTTAAAGACTTGTCGGAGGACCGCAACTGCACCTGCAAACAGGCGCTGGCAAGTGCACTCATTACAGCCCCAGAGGTGGTTCCTCCCGAAACCAGGGAGAATCTCCACTGGTTGGTGGGTAAATATCTACATTGAGCTTCAAAACCTCACAGATATACTCACAAGAATTAATCCCCCGGTCGTAATTTGTTAAAAACTTCCGCCCTGGCTTTACATCCCCTACCTGCCAATACTCACATCGACCAGCTTCAAAGCCGCTTGCTGAGTCTTGCCGCTGTGTTTTTATCCCTGAATGCGCTCGGCCTGTCAATCTCCCCCGTTGTCAGCGCTCGGAATTGGCAGGCAGGCGTCCTGTGGCAGCACTGGTTTGGATTGCTCGTCTGGTTGGCTGGATTCTTAATCATCCATGCATTGAGCAAAAAATATTTACCTCAACGGGATCCTTATATAATCCCGATTGCTGGCTTGCTATGTGGATGGGGGTTAATGACGGTCTGGCGCCTGTATCCAGATTTAGGACTCAGGCAGAGTTTCTGGTTGATGATCTCGATTGGGATTGTGGGAATCGGGATACGATTTAACACACAAGCTTTCTTAATACGGAAATATAAATATACCTGGCTTATAGGGAGCCTGATCCTGACGGCTCTGACTTTTATTTGGGGTACCAATCCGATGGGGTATGGACCTGAAATGTGGCTGGGCTGTTGCGGGATCTACCTGCAGCCTTCTGAGCCATTGAAGTTCATGCTGATTGCGTATCTGGCTGCATACCTTGCAGACCAGCAGCCATTCCTGTTGTTGTCAACTATGAAACCCGCTCATGCTGGAGCCAAACGAATCTCTTCTGGTAATTACCCCATTGGAGCTGGACTGTTCCCATTGCTTGCCCCAACCCTTATCATGTCCGGGATGGCTCTACTGCTGCTGGTAATTCAACAGGATTTGGGCACTGCTACGATTTTCCTGCTCCTGTATGCTACGATCATCTATGTCGCTACTGGCGATTTCAGAGTGATTTGGCTCTCCATCATAGGGCTGCTGATCGCATTTGTTGGCGGTTATCGGCTTTTCGAAATCGTCCAGATCCGGGTAGAAGCCTGGTTGAATCCTTTCCTGGATCCAAGTGGGAATTCATATCAAATCGTGCAGTCATTGATCGCTTTTGCGAATGGCGAAATCTTTGGAAGAGGCTTAGGAATTGGATATCCTAACTTGGTGCCCGTTGCTCATTCTGATTTCATCTTCACCTCAATTGTTGAGGAACAAGGTTTCCTGGGCGGTATGGCACTCATTTCTTGCCTGGTAATTCTCTTTTATCGAGGAATCCGGGCTGCCTTGAAGACAAGTGATTCATACCGGCGGTTTTTGGGTATCGGATTAACCGCCTATCTGATTGGACAATCGATATTAATTATTGGAGGCAATCTCCGCCTGCTGCCCCTTACTGGAATAACTCTCCCGTTTATGTCATATGGTGGTTCTTCGCTGGTAGTCTCATTTCTATCTTTGCTCTTTTTGGTGCTCATCAGTCAAAATGATGAAGAACAGCGTGCCCCAATCCCAGATCCAAGAGTATATCGAAATGTCGGTACAGCATTCTTAGCCATGTTCATTTTCATAGGTTTGCTGATCGGTTGGTGGACTTTGTATCGCTCAGCCGAGATGTTGAACCGTACTGATAATCCCCGTCGGACAATCTCGGATACATATGTGCGCCGCGGATCCATCCTTGATCGACAGAATATCCCCATCACTGAAACTACTGGTCAACCTGGAAGTTATACGCGGGTGCTTAATGTCCCGACATTGAGCAATATCATTGGTTACACGAATCCAACTTATGGTCAATCAGGTCTCGAAGCGAGTATGGATGAATTCCTGCGTGGGGATGAAGGGAATCCGCCAGGTTTGGTTTGGTGGAACCGCCTCGTCTACGGTTTCCCACCGACCGGGCGTGATATTCGAACGAGCATTGAGATAAAACTGCAGGCCAAAATGGACGGTTACCTCCAGCCATTTACAGGCGCTGCGATTCTGGTCAATGCTCAAACCGGCGAGATTCTGGCAATGTCCTCTCGTCCAACATTCGATGGAAACCAGCTAGATACTCTATGGAAAGACCTGATTAATGATCAGGATGCACCATTACTCAACCGGGTGGTTCAAGGACTTTACCCGCTTGGAAAATTATCAGATGGAGTATTCCGCCAGTCCCTGGAGTCTGGAGGCATCAGTCCGAATCCACAGATCCGACTGCCTGCGGACCAGCTGCTTACTCCTCAAACAGAACTCATGTTTGCTTCGCCTTTGCAGATCGTTTTGCTGTCTGCAGCCATCAGCAACCGCGGCCTTCAACCTGCTCCTTTATTGGTAACAGCCGTTAATCTTGAACCGGATGGTTGGATAATCCTCCCGCCGATAGACAGGCCTCTGCAGTTGTTTTCAGCAATTATGGCGAACTTCCTTGGCACTGAATACGAAATCCCTGAGCTGAGTATCTGGCAGGACAGCCAGGTGGTTGAGAAACCAGCGGGAGGCAGCGTTACATGGTTCGTGGGCGGCACTTCTCCAGGTTGGGAGGGTATCCCATACGGAATTACCATACTTCTCGAATCCGACAACCTTAATGCTGCGACTGAGATTGGACAGTCGCTGCTGATGGATGCCATGCAGCCTTAAGTACCCCCCGATATTTTTCGAAATTTATTTCAATCCTCACCCTTTTTTCAGCCGCATCACCCATGCTATAATGGGCGGGTTGGAGGCTGACTTGTACGAACCTGTTTTGGTTCTGAATGCGAACTTTGAACCAATTCATGTGTGCACAACTCGCCGAGCATTGGGATTAGTCTTCAGTGGAAAAGCGAGCCTGGTGATGAATGGGCGCGGGGAAGTTCGGACGGTATCACGAGTTTTTCCTCGCCCATCAATTATTCGATTAGCACGCATGGTCAGGAGGCCGCGCCCGGAAGTGCGACTCACCAAGCGAGAAATCCTGCGGCGAGACAACTTCACATGCCAGTATTGCGGACAAAAAACATCTTTTCTGACAGTAGACCATGTGCTGCCGCGCAGGCTGGGAGGCAGATATTCCTGGGACAACCTGGTTACAGCATGTCCGTCCTGCAATCTTCGTAAAGGCAGCCGGACGATTGAACAGGCTCAAATGACCTTGATGCACCCCCCTTTTGAGCCACCAGCCTCAGCAGCTTATTTTTTCGCTCGCCATATTGGAGACAACCTGGACTGGCTCCCATTTATTGAGGGCTGGTAGCCAGATTCCTGGGATTATAGCTCTCCGGTATCACCAACATCAATTTGCTGATCGTTTTCCCCGACCTCGGATGCGAGAACCGCTTTCGGTGCTTCGGGCAAAGGCTCTACGCTCATATCCATCGAATCAGTGTTCGAACTTCCCGGCCTGTGCCTCCAGAATAGGAATCCACTCGCGATCAGAGCGATGACCAGCATAAAAGTCTGGTTCGCGTTGAAACCAGCAATTCGGGCTGAATCCAGCCGTATGAATTCCAGCAGAAATCTACCTAAAGGATATCCGATCAGGTAGATTAAGAAAATATCCCCATTTTTCAATATCTTATCGTATCGACGACCGATCCAAAGCAGCAGGCCCACAAGTCCCAGGCTCCAGAGGGATTCGTACAAAAATAAGGGGTGATAAGTATCAAATTGCTCAAAACCGGGATACCGGTATGCTGGTTCGATAAAAATCCCCCATGGTAGCGTGGTGGGCCTCCCGTACACCTCCTGGTTGAAGAAATTACCCCAACGGCCAATCGCCTGTCCGAGTGCCAGGCCCGGTGCAGCGATATCAAGCCACATGAGGGGATTGAGCTTTTTACGCCGGCAAAACCAGACCAGTGCAATTACTCCACCTATAACGGCTCCTGGAATACCGAGACCTCCGTTCCGGATATTCATTGCATCGAGAGGATGTGTCAGGTAGTATAAAGTGGTGATGCCGCGCTCGACCATGGAGGGGGGAGGTGTAAGGATATGCCAGATTCTGGCACCCAAAATCCCTCCGATGAGGACCCAGAAAAATGCATCCCATACCAGGTCGGTATTTTGACCTTTTCGGCGGGCTTCGACACTCGCCAACCAGGCGCCTGCCAGCGCGCCTAGCATAAGGATAATGCCGTAGTAGTATATGAACAATGGACCAATATTAAATCCTGCGGGCATCAGGTTCCTCCTGCTGTCTTGCCTGTTTCCTTACATCCAGGATGCGCTGAAGCGCAGTCAAATTGGCGAAAATCGCGATGATCCACAGTCCAACGATTGGGATGTTAAAAACCAGTGAAGGTGCCAGAACCATGTATCTCTCCATACGCGTCAGCAGTCCGATCTTGGTATCCCAGCCGAGGGATTGACCGCGTGACCTAATATAAGAGACCAGCACAGATCCCGCTGCAGCAGCAAATACTACCATAACGGCCAGTACATCGCCTTCAACTGCGAAATAATAAAGGAGCCCACCAAAAATTACCAATTCAGAATATCGATCGGTAACCGAATCGACGAAAGCTCCAAATTCGCCTGCCATACCGCGTAAACGAGCCATGGTTCCATCCAATGCATCCACAAACCCCATGATGAAAACCACCAGGCCACCGTAAGTCATATGTCCCTGGGCAAGGAGAACGGCTCCGAATGTATTTCCCACCAATCCGAGTATGGTAATTGTATTTGGCATTAAGCCCAGCCGGTTTAGAAAACCCCCAATCTGGTCGAGGATAACATGAAACCGGCTGCGCATAAAATCTGTGAATGTAAGGTGTTGTTTTTTTTCTGTAACGGTTTCCAATTTTGTGGGTTTGCCCCTTTCAGTCAAAGATATGTAGTATGAGGTATGCTAACTTATGGAAATGAACCTGTCAAGAAGAAACATTTCTTAAAGGTGGGAGGGATTAAATATACGCCTGATTTCTGTGCGCAATTCGTTAATCGGGTGTAAGGACTTCTCCTTGTCTTCATAAAACCAGACTTCCCAGCCATTGCACGGGCTGTTATTCAAAATCTGCCGCCCAACCTGGTGAATGGAACCTTCCATGTGCCCAAAGATCAGATGTCCGTCCGATTTGACCAGGGCATATTGGTCTCTATTAGCCATAAAATAGAGTTTTTGCCCTGGAGAAATGATTCCTTGTTCTAAAAGGCTGGCGAATGGGATGCGCGGTTTACGTGAATCGGATGATTTTGCTTCAAATATTCGCTCTTCGTAGGGTTGTGACGTCGTTTCCGCCAGGCGCTTGCGTGCGATTTCAATGTAATCACTTTCTTTCTCGATTCCGATCCAATGGCGATGGAGTTTTTGTGCGCATACCCCGGTGGTCCCTGTGCCAAAAAAAGGATCCAGAACAATATCGCCAGGTTTTGTACTAGCATGTAGAATGCGGTAGAGCAAGGCTAAAGGCTTTTGTGTCGAATGCGCTTTCTTGCCGTTAATCTTTATTCTCTCTGCACCGGTACAAATTGGTAAGAACCAATCGCTGCGCATTTGAAGGTCGTCATTTATGGACTTCATCGCGTGGTGATTGAATGTATATCTTGCCCCTTTCTTTTTGCAAGCCCATATGAGCGTTTCATGGGCGTTCGTAAAACGCACACCGCGGAAATTCGGCATAGGATTATTCTTGATCCATACTATGTCGTTCAAGAACCAGAATCCCAGCTCCTGCATAATGCTTCCAATTCGATAGATATTGTGATACGTACCAATCACCCAGATCGTGCCGGTATCTTTTAGGACCCTTCTGCATGCAGATAACCAGCTCTCACTGAAACGGTCATATGCCTGCCAATCTTCGAATTTATCCCACGCATCATCGACCGCATCCACTTTGGTCAGGTTAGGTCTCCACAAATCCTGGTTCAGCTGTAAATTGTAAGGTGGATCAGCGAAGACCATATCCACCGTTTTTTCAGGCAGGTTTTCCAAAAGCTCACAACAATCCCCCTGCAGGATTCGGTTCAAAACTGGCTGGATCGCATCCATTCAATGTTCCTGACTGGTATTCGTGACTCTGAATCCTTCGAATCCCAAATCATCCGTGCTTAATGTCGGAAAAGCAGGTGGAGTGATCACCTGGGTTTATGTAGAAGACTAAGTGTGCCGAGAACTTTTGTAAGCGAGAATCAGGCGGTTTCGAAGAAATTTTCAATGGTTTGTTAGCCTGAGGATTCCTGGCTGTTCTCAGAACTGGGGGATTGATCAGGATTTTCTTCCTTACCGATCCGGTTGATCGCACTGGACAGCTCTGAGTTCGCCACTTTTAATGCTGAGATCAAGTCTTCATAAATCTTCGATTTGGTTTCTCCAGTATTGATGCGCGTGCCGATGTCATCGATCTCAGCCTTAATTTTTTCCCCGGTAGGGCTTTTCGAAAAATTATCAGCTTCCTGTTGAAGTGAAAGGCTCAGGTCACGCAAACCATTTTCTATCTCATTCTGCATTCGTTTTCGCTCAGGGTGTTCCCAGGCAGCCTGCAATATACCAAACAAATTCTTTCCAAGGTTTCGTAATTCCTCACTCAGTCTCTCTTCATCGGGGGGGGTATCGCTCATATTTTCCTCCAGAACCTATATTTTGCCTTAAATATATTCTCCATGCAAGAGGTATCATTGAGGGTGTTGAAAAACAAGTGCAAAATTGACAATATAGCCCAACTTTAAT
>Ga0105093_10001152_pt1 | contig 10111 bp, 10 predicted proteins | sample PPLLak3March2015_2_FD_79111 | JGI IMG/M metagenome (GOLD analysis project Ga0105093, IMG submission 79111) | Freshwater sediment microbial communities from Prairie Pothole Lake near Jamestown, North Dakota, USA - PPLs Lake P8 Core (3) Depth... | ecosystem: Environmental > Aquatic > Freshwater >... | reverse complement strand
GTTGTTGCTGACCGGCAGTTCTGCCCTGGAGCGACTGCAGTCATCGGTTCTGCTGAACACCCTGATCTCCCTGCTGGGGATTGTCACCTCGGTATGGATCGCCCGCAGGTTCTTGGACCGGCGATCGTTCACCTCACTGGGGCTGGTGGTCAGTTCCCGGGCGGGAAAGGACCTCGCGGCTGGCATTGGGATCACCGCCGTGATGATGGGGGCGATCCTTGCACTGGAGCTGCTCGCCGGCTGGACCCGCTTCGAGGGCTGGGCCTGGCAGACGCTTCCACTGGGCCAGCTGATGCTCGACCTGCTGATGGCGCTGGCGGTCTTTGTCGCCGTGGGCTTCTACGAGGAAATCCTCAGCCGGGGATACCACCTGCAAAACATCCGGGACGGGATGAACTTGTTCTGGGGGATGATGCTTTCCTCCGTGATCTTCGCCGTCCTGCACTTCGGCAACCCCAACTCTGTCTGGTACACGACACTCCTCGGCCTGCTTGCAGCGGGCCTGTTCCTGGCCTTTGGCTGGCTGCGGAGTGGCGCTCTGTGGCTGCCTATCGGGCTGCACATCGGCTGGAACTTGTTCGAAGGACCGGTGTTCGGTTTCCCGGTCAGCGGCCTCGAGACGGCACGCCTGCTCGTTCACACGGTCAGCGGCCCAACACTGTGGACCGGAGGCGGATTTGGACCCGAAGCAGGGCTGATCATCCTTCCGGCAATGGCCCTGGGCACGGGGCTGATCTGGGCGTACACCCGTTCGCGCGGGGGCGCCCAGCGCAAGGCGCCCACGCCACCCGCGACGGACTAGCCGCCCTTACCTCTCCGAGCGCCACTTCTGACCCATCCCCGGAAGAACTGCCAGCATATGGCGCTTGACGAAGTAGAACATGTGTTCTATTTTGGAGCCAGTCTGCTCGCTTGGGAGGTGAGGCATGGCGACACAAATTTCTCGGCAGGGGTCCACCATCGGCGAAGCGTTACGCCAGCTTCCCGCCGCGGCCAGCGGGGCAAGGGTCTCGCGTGGCTCGGCGATGGGCTGGCTGATGCTTGGCGCACTGGTGGCGTTCGAGCTGTTCAACTTCAGCACCACGGAGTTCGCCCTGGGCGATCTGCTCGGCGACCTGGGGACGGCCGGCGTGCGCTGGGCGACCATTCTGGCTCTGGCCTTCTGCGCCATGGATTTCGCCGGACTCGCCCGCCTGCTCACGCCACTCCGAGGCGCCAGCCACCTCGCGGAGCGCAGTTACCTGGTGGGCGCCTGGGCTCTCGCCGCCGGGATGAACGCCGTGCTCACCTGGTATGCCGTCTCGCTGGCGCTACTCACCCACACCGGCCTGGGCAGCGAGGTCCTCGGGCGCGAAGCACTGATCCGCGGCGTGCCGCTGTTTGTCGCACTGCTGGTCCTGCTGGTGCGAGTGCTGGTCATTGGAAGCTTCAGCCTGTCCGGCAGCCGCCTGTTCAGTCAGGGCGATTCCCGCACTGCGCTTCTGCGCCCAGCCTCGCGACCCACAACCGGCGAAGCCCGCGGCGCGACCAACCCGCAGGTTCTCCGCCCTGCAGCGCCCGCACCGGCCGTGTCCCGTACGCCGGTCGTGCAGCGCATGTCTGCCCGGCCGAACTCCACCCCGTAGTGATCGTCCGCCCACCCGCACCCGGGTTCTGTCTACCCGCCCCGCGCCACAGCGTGGCGGGTAGACAGCCTGCCGGCAGCCGGTTGGCCTGGGGGATCCCGCTGGCGCTGACCAGCTTGGTCTGGCTGGCCGGCCTACACGCCGTCCATACCCTGCACCCGTCCTGGGTCGCCCGCATCGAGCGCTACCTGGCAGCCGCCCCCGCCGAGACCGCACTGGATCCACCGCCGTCTGCCGCTGCGGCGGATCCTCATCTGGCTCTCTTCACGCCGGAGGTCCGCCGCTGGGCGAGCCACATTGAGCAATGGGCTGCGGACTACGCACTGCCCCCAGAACTCGTCGCCACCGTGATGCAGATCGAGAGTTGCGGTGCGCCGGGCGTCCACTCCTCAGCCGGCGCCGCCGGGCTGTTTCAAGTCATGCCCTTCCATTTCCAGACGAACGAGGATCCACTGGATGTTGAGACTAACGCCGCTCGCGGCCTGGCCTACCTGGCCGGCGGGCTCGAACGAGCCGGTGGCAGGGCAGATCTGGCGCTCGCCGGATACAACGGAGGCCACGGCTTGATCGACCGCGATCCTGCCTTCTGGCCAGAGCAGACGCAGCGCTACGTGCACTGGGGCAGCGGGATTCTGAACGACGCCGCCCTAGCCCGCACCTCCAGCCCGACGCTTCAGGCGTGGCTTGACGCAGGTGGGGCGCACCTCTGCCAACAAGCTGCTGCCTCCGGCCCCGCGGCGGAGTAGACTGTCCACTCGCTGGGCAGGCAAACTCGCGCAGCCGCGTGGCCCGTTGGAATCCGAAGCGCGCCGCGCCGATCCCCGTATCCGTTTGAGGCCCGCGTCTCGAAAGGGCCTCTGAAGGAGGGCACCATCCCTGAGGACCAGCTGGATCCCCCGTGCCCTTTCCCACGGTCAACTGGTGATCCTGCGAGGTTCAGATGCTGGCGGCGCTGGGGTCAGGGCGCCAGGCGATGCAGGCGCCCGGTCCGCACGCCACCGGGAGATCGAAGCCGGCGCTTCGGACCCCGCAAGAGGCAGGTGCGGGATCAGCCGATCGGGTGTCCCGCATACCTTGCGACTCAGGCGTTGGCGCCAGGCGATCCCAGCCTGCCGCCGGCACTCACGTGCAGGCGCCGCTCAGCAGAGGCAGCCAGACGGCGAAGGTCGATCCCTGGCCTGGCTCCGAGGCCACGTCGATCCGGCCGCCATGGCTGAGGGTGATCCAGTAGGCGATCGACAGGCCCAGGCCCGCGCCCCCCAGCGCGGTCCGGCGCCGGGCTCGATCCACCCGGTAGAAGCGTTCAAAGATGTGCGGCAGTTCCTCGGGCGGGATCCCGCTGCCCGTGTCGCTCACCGTCAGCCGGGCCCACTCCTGCAAGCAGTCCAGGCTGATCGTGACCGTACCCCCCGCCGGCGTGTGGTCCAATGCATTCGCCACCAGGTTGAGCACAACCTGCTTGAGGCGGTCGCGGTCGCCGCGCACCCGCGCCTGGTCCTCTCGCCCCAGTCGCAGCTCGACCCCCTCGGGCGCCAGCACCTTGGCCTGGTGAAACACCTCCAGCACCAACGTGTCAATCTCGACCTCATCCTGGGCGAGCGGCAGGTTGCCGCTCTCGGCCTGGGTGAGCAGCATCAGGTCCTTGACCATGCGCGTCAGGCGTTCGACCTCCGAGGATACGGCGCGCAGCGTCTCGGCATCGGCTTCCCCGGTACGAGCGATCAGATCGACATTCCCGCGGATGGCCGTGAGCGGCGTGCGCAGTTCATGCGATACATCGGCCATGAACCTGCGCTGCGTCTCAAACAGCACATCGAGCCGCTCCAGGGTCTCATTGAAGGCGACGATCAGCCGCCCAACCTCGTCTCTGGGCGGGCCTGCCATCGGGATCCGCCGCGACAGGTCGTCGGCGCGCGTGATGCGCAGGGCCGTCTCGGTGACCCGATCCAGCGGCCGCAGCGCGGTCGAAGCAGTACTGTAGCCAATCAGCGCCGCGCCGGCCACGGCCAACACGCTCCCGACCACCAGCACGAACAGCAGCGACTGGCGCGCCCGTACCACGGTGTCTAACGAGCTGGCAAGCTGCAGGAATCCGATCAGCTGGTTCTCGCTCACCGTGTACAGCGGGTAGGTCAGCACGCGCAGGGGAGCGCCATCAATCAGGACATTCGAGTAGCGTTTGGCCGGGGTAAGCAGGGCCTGCGGATCGAATGCCCCGTCCATCATCGTCAGGTTCTGTGCGACCAACTCGCCCTCGGTGTCCCACACCTGCACGAACACATTCGAGGCAAGGTTGAGAGCCATCGGCGGCAGCACGATCCCCTCGATGTCGCGCTGGAACGCCAGGCGCACGACCTCAGCCGCCTGGTCGAGTTGCTCATCGATCTGGGAGACGACCGTGTACGAGAGCAGCAGGTAGACCGCGCTGCCGTACAGCACCAGCATTACGGCCAGCACGGCCGTGTACCACACAGTCAGACGAACGCGCAGCGTCAAGCTTCTTCCCGCAGCACGTAGCCCACACCGCGCACGGTGTGGATCAGGCGCGCTCCCCCGCCGGCTTCGGTCTTCTGGCGCAGGTAGCGCACGTAGACCTCGATGATGTTCGACTCTCCACCAAAGTCATAGCCCCAAACTCGATCGTAGATCTGCTCACGGGTGAGCACCTGCCGCGGATGGCGCAGGAAGAGTTCGAGCAGCTCATATTCCTTGGCCGTAAGCTCGATGGGGGTCTCCCCGCGGAAGGCCTGATGCGTCCCGGTGTCCAGCTTCAGATCGGAGAAGGCCAGCACTTCCGGGCCTTCTGGCTTGGCACGCCGCAGCAGCGCCCGGATGCGCGCCAGCACCTCGTCAAGGGCGAAGGGCTTGACCAGGTAGTCATCCGCACCGGCATCCAGCCCACGCACCCGATCGGAGATCGAGTCTTTGGCAGTCAGCATCAAGATGGGAATGCTGCCAGCCGCGCGCAGCCTTCGGCAGACCTCCAACCCGTCCATGCCGGGCAGCATCCAGTCCAAGATGACCAGGTCCGGGGGATTCTCCCCGGCGAGTTCAAGCCCAGCTGAGCCGTCGATGGCCGTCTCGACCTGGTAGCCTTCGTAGGCCAGACCCCGCCGCAGGAAGTGGAGGATCTTCTCCTCGTCCTCGATGACCAGTATCTTCTCGCGCATCCCTCGCTCCCTTTGGGCGAATATACCATAGGGAAGGTTCGCCGCTGCATGGCGCCGGCGCGGCTCGCGCCACAGCCCCTACAGGAATTCTCCGTCTGAGTCATGGCGCGAGCAATCGGGCAGGATCTCGGCCGGCTGGGGCCTTTCCCTCGTCGGTTGGCGGGAAACGAAACCCGAAAGCCGGCAGATGGGGGCTAGAGCAGTTCGACCTTGGCCCCGGCCGCCTCAAGCTTGCCCTTGGCATCCATCGCCGCGTCCTTGCCTGCCGCTTCAAGCACCTTGGGGCTGGCGGACTCCGCCATCTCCTTGGCATCGCTCAGGCCAAGAGTCGTGATCTGGCGAATCGCCTTGATCACTTCGATCTTCTTCGGGCCGACGTCCTTGATCACCACGTCGAACTCGGTCTTCTCCTCGACCGCCTCGGCCGCCGCACCGCCGGCGCCGGCGCCTGGCATGGCGGCGAACGCCACCGGTGCCGCCGCCGATACGCCCCACTTCTCTTCCAGCATCTTCGTCAATTCCGATGCCTCGAGGACCGTAAGCTTGCTCAGTTCCTCGACCAGCTTCTCCAAATCAGCCATCTCGATCCACTCCTTCAGGTGTGATTATCTGGGTTGAGTCGTGCCGATCCATCGCCTGCTGCCGCTTATGCCGCTGCCGACGCCTTCTCCGAATACGCCTTGACCACCGTTGCCAGCTGACGCACCGAGCCGGCCAGCACACCGGCAACACGCGAGGCCGGGGCAGTAATCACGCCCAGCAGCTGGGCCCGGAGCACCGGCATCGGCGGAAGATCTGCCAGACGCTCGATGTCTGCCGCGCCATACGCCACGCCACTGACCATCCCGCCTTTGACCTTGAGCGCTTCCGAGGCGCGGGCGGCGTCAACAATGGCCTTGGCCACGCCCGGAACGTCGTCGCCGGCAAAGCCGACAGCAGTCGTCCCCTGCAGTCCGCCGGACGGCACCGGGATCCCGGCCTCCTTCAGCGCCAGCAGCATCAGCCGGTTCTTGACCACATGAAACTCGCCGCCGTTCTCCCGCACCTTGCGGCGCAGCGCCTCCAGCTCATTCACCCGCGAGCCGGAGAACGCCGCCAGCACGATGCCCTGGCTTCCCTTGAGCATCTCGGTGTACTGTGCAGTCAATGCCTGCTTGCGTGCCTTGGAGATTGCCAACTTGCTCACCTCCTTCCGTACAAAGAAGAGTCTTTGCTCCGCTTATGCTCGAAGCAAAGACTCCGTGCGCCTCACCGGCAGCATGCTTTACGGAAGTCTCCACCTCGGCAGGGGATTAAGCCCATGCGGGCGCCTGCTGTCTTTGGCGAAGCCGTTCGACTGTCTGCTGGCCGCCGCCTGAGCGGCAGCCAGCGATATTCTACCTCAGGTCACATCAACTGCGCGGCGTTGGGATCCACCCGCACACCAGGACCCATCGTGCTGGTGACCGTCACCCGCCGGATGTAGGTCCCCTTGGCCGAGGCCGGTCTGGCCTTCTTCACCGCCTCGAGCAGGGCTGCCATGTTCTCGTACAGCTGGCCCTCGTCGAAAGACGCCTTGCCGATCGGCACGTGCAGGTTACCGGTCCGGTCGACCCGAAATTCGACGCGCCCCGCTTTGAGCTCCTTGATCACACGCGGCAGATCCTCCGCCGGCACAACGGTCCCCGCCTTGGGGTTCGGCATCAACCCCCGCGGGCCGAGAATCTTGCCCAGGCCGGTCTTGCCGATCTTGCCCATCATCTCCGGGGTGGCGACGGTGGCGTCGAAGTCGGTGAAGCCGCCCTTGATCTTCTCGATCATCTCCGAGTCGCCGATGTAGTCCGCTCCGCTGTCGGTGGCGATCCGGGCGCCATCGCCCTCGGCGAAGGCCACCACCCGCACCGCCTTGCCCAGGCCGTGTGGCAGCATCACGGTATCCCGCACCTGCTGCTCGGCGTGGCGCGGATCAACGCCCAGCCGCATATGCACTTCGATGGTCCCGCTGAACTTCGTGTACGAGGTTTCGCGCGCAAGCCGCAGCGCTTCACGCGGCTCGTAATCCTTGTCCTTCTCGACCTTGCTTGCCGCCAGATCGTATTTCTTCCCGTGCTTTGCCATCGCTACTCCTTGTGGTCCCAGCGGGCCGACGCTGCGGCCCTCCCACACAATTTCAGCCTTCGACCAGGATGCCCATGTTGCGGGCCGTGCCCTCGATCTGGCGCATAGCGCCCTCCAGGTCATTGGCATTCAGGTCGCGCATCTTGACCTCGGCGATCTCCTGGATCTGCCGGCGCGTGACCTTGCCCACTTTGATGCGGTTCGGCTCGGCCGAGCCCTTGTCCAGCCCGGCGGCCTTGCGCAGCAGCACCGGCGTCGGCGGCGTCTTCAGGATGAAGGTGAATGACCCGTCGGTGTATATAGTGATCTCGGCCGGGATAATCTCGCCCGGCTTGGACGAAGTCCGTGCGTTGTACTCCTTGCAGAACACCATCAGGTTGATCCCGTGCGGCGCCAGGGCCGGGCCGATGGGCGGCGCAGGGTTCGCCTTGCCTGCCTCGATTTGCAGGCGCACAACAGTTTTGATCTTCTTTGCCACGGGTATGCTCCTTGTGTGGTCCTAACGGGCAGTTCAGACTGCCCTGCCACCCGGGCTCGACCGCCCGGCTTCAGGCCTTCTCGACCTGCAGGAAATCCAACTCCACGGGCGTCTCGCGCCCGAAGAACGACACCATCACGCGCACCTTGGCCTTCTCCATATCGAGGGCATCGACCGTCCCAATAAAGTCATTGAAGGGACCGTCAATGATGCGCACTTTCTGACCCGTCTTGAACGTGACCTTCACCCGCGGGGCCTCGGCCTCCATGCGCTTGACGATCTGGGCCACTTCCTCCGGCCGCAGCGGCGTCGGCTCGTTGCCCATGCCCACGAAACCGGTCACGCCTGGCGTGTTGCGCACGACGTACCAGGGCTCCTCGCTCATCACCATCTGGACCAGGATGTACCCCGGGAACACCCGGCGCTCCACGGTGCGGCGCTTGCCGTCCCGCACCTCGAGCTCCTCTTCCGTGGGTACAACCACGTCAAAGATCTTCCCCTTCATGCCCATGCTTTCGATGCGCTGCTCCAGGTTGTGGCGCACCTTGTTCTCGTAGCCTGAGTAGCAGTGCACCACGTACCAGCGCCGGCCGTCGTCGGGCTCGTCTGCCGGCGGGGGCTCGCTCTCGGCCACCGGTTCAGCCGGTGAGGGGATCATCTGACTTACGCTGGGCGCGACAACCTCGGCCGCTACCCCCTCGGCCAGCCGACCGACCTCGTCGTCCGAGAGCTCCAGGCTACGGGCGGCCTCCATCGGCGCCACAGGCGCGGCGTCGGTCACCGGCTCGCTCTCAGGCTGTGCCTCCGGAACCTGCACCTCGGCCTGGGCCGGCTCCGCTGCTTCCGCGCTCAGCGCCGACTCGGCCGCCTCGATCTCCGGCTGGGCAGCTTCGACCGCTTCGGTCGCCTCGGGCTCCCGCCCCTCATGCTCTTCCATGGAGTCTGTCATGCTCCCAGCGTCAGGATCCAGCCGACCAGCTTGGAAAAAGCGTAGTCCAGCGCGCCAAGCACTGCGCTCGAGATCGCCACGACCACCAGCACCAGAATCGTCAGCTGGCGCGCTTCCTGGCGCGTCGGCCACTTGACCTTGCGCAGCTCGGCGTTGCTCTCGTGCAAGTAGCGGACGATCCGATTCGGTTGTTTCTTGACGACCTGTGCCTTCGCCACGTGGCTGCTCTCCGTTTTGCCGCTCGGGCAATTGCCCGTCACTCACCGATCAGGCAGGCCAGGCAGGAATCGAACCCACAACCCCCGCTTTTGGAGAGCGGTGCTCTGCCAATTGAGCTACTGGCCTCTGTGGGCGAAGCCGGGCTTCGCCCCTACTTAGTCTCGCGATGCAGCGTATGTTTGCGGCAGCGCGGGCAGTACTTCTTGAACTCAATGCGGCCCGGGTCATTGCGCCGGTTCTTCTCGGTCGTATAGTTGCGCTCCTGGCACTCCGTGCAGGCCAGGGTCGTCACAGGTCGAGTGTCTTTCTTCGCCATGGGTGCCTTCTAGAAACGATGTCGCGGCGACACCGTCTCCACTATTCCAGGATCTCGGTAATGGCGCCGGCACCGACCGTCAGGCCGCCTTCGCGGATCGCAAAGCGCGATCCCTTCTCCAGCGCCACCGGCGTGATCAGCTCCACCGTCATCTTCACATCGTCCCCCGGCATCACCATCTCCACCCCCTCCGGCAGCGCAATCGTCCCCGTCACATCCATCGTCCGGATGAAGAACTGCGGCCGGTACCCCGTGAAGAACGCCTTGTGCCGCCCACCCTCGTCCTTCGTCAGCACGTATACCTGCGCATAGAACTTCTTGTGCGGCGTGATCGACTTCGGCGCCGCAACCACCATCCCCCGCTCCACATCCGTCCGCTCGATCCCGCGCAGCAGCAGTCCTACATTGTCCCCCGCCTGCCCGTCGTCCAGCGTCTTGTGGAACATCTCCACCCCGGTCACCACCGACGTCATCACCTCGTCCCGCAGACCCACGATCTCAACGTTGTCCCCCGTCTTGACCTTCCCCCGATCAATCCGCCCCGTCACCACCGTCCCCCGGCCCTTGATCGAGAATACGTCCTCCACCGACATCATGAACGGCCTGTCCGTCTCCCGCACCGGCTGCGGAATGTACTCGTCCACCACCCGCAGCAGTTCCTTGATGCTGGCGTACTCCTCGGCCTCGACGTCCGTGCTCTTCGACTCCAACGCCTTCAACGCACTCCCGCGCACGATCGGCGTCTCGTCCCCAGGGAACCCGTACCCCGTCAACAGCTCCCGCAGCTCCAGCTCCACCAGCTCCAGCAGCTCCGGATCGTCCATCATGTCTACCTTGTTCAGATACACCACGATCGCCGGCACTTCCACCTGCCGCGCCAGCAGCACATGCTCCCGCGTCTGCGGCATCGGCCCGTCCGGCGCCGCCACCACCAGAATCGCCCCGTCCACCTGCGCCGCACCCGTGATCATGTTCTTGATGTAGTCCCGGTGTCCCGGCATGTCCACGTGGGCATAATGCCGCTTCTCGGTCTCGTACTCCACATGGGCAATGGCGATCGTGATCCCGCGCTCGCGCTCTTCCGGCGCATTGTCGATCGAATCAAACGACCGGAACTCCCCCTGCCCCCTCATCGCACAGTACTTCGTGATCGCCGCCGTCAGCGTCGTCTTCCCGTGGTCAATGTGCCCCATCGTCCCCACGTTCATGTGCGGCTTCGTGCGCTCGTACTTCTGCTTGCCCATGATTGCCGTCTCC